>Ga0169931_10000238_pt1 | contig 88185 bp, 92 predicted proteins | sample Kivu_15m_20L_FD_129675 | JGI IMG/M metagenome (GOLD analysis project Ga0169931, IMG submission 129675) | Freshwater microbial communities from Lake Kivu, Western Province, Rwanda to study Microbial Dark Matter (Phase II) - Kivu_15m_20L... | ecosystem: Environmental > Aquatic > Freshwater > Lake...
AGCGAGAAGATGATAGCGGCTTACGTGCAAGGACAGGGCGGAAAGAGTGAGTATCGAGTGTTGCACAAGGGACAGTTGGATTTGGAGTTGTCTTGATCAAATGCCCCGGAGCTTGCTCCGGGGTATTAGACCCAAAGGGAATAAACTCGGAGGTCTCGCCGACGGCTTGGCGCACGGCCATGGCCCGGGCGCGGGTGAAAAGTCTTTGATCGAGGCCGAGCCGGACCATTCAGAGAAGCTCGTTGTTCGTGCGCGTTTGCCTAAGCGCGGCCAACCTCGCGGGTGCGCCCGGATGAGTCCAGCCGAGAAACCGTGGTGTGCGGACTTGCGGCGCGGCGGGGGCGGCTTATGGACTGGGAGTCCCATGGCCAAGTCCGACGAATCCGCCCCGAAGATCATCTTCTCGATGCTCGGCGTCTCGAAGAAAATCGAGCGCAAGGAAATCCTCCGCGACATCTCCCTGTCGTTCTACTATGGCGCGAAGATCGGCGTGCTCGGCCTCAATGGCTCCGGCAAGTCCTCGCTCATGCGCATCCTCGCGGGGATCGACACCGAGATTGACGGCCGCGTGCATTTCGAGCCGGGTTACCCGGTGGGTTTCCTGCCGCAGGAACCGGCGCTCACTCCCGGTGCCACCGTGCGCGCCTGCGTCGAGGAAGGCGTGAAGCATCTCACCGATCTCACGGCGGCCTATGATGCGAGCTGGGACGAACTCGCCGAGGCCGCCGACGACGCCGCGCGCGACGCGATTTCGGAGAAACAAGCCAAACTGCAGGAGAAGATTGAGCACCTCGGCGCCTGGGACGTGGCCCCGATGGTGGAGCAGGCGATGGACGCCCTGCGCTGTCCGGCAACCGATCAGATCGTGGACAACCTCTCCGGCGGAGAGCGCCGCCGCGTGGCGCTGGCGCGGCTGTTGTTGCAAAAACCGTCCATCCTGCTCCTCGACGAGCCGACCAACCATCTCGACGCCGAATCGGTGAACTGGCTCGAACAACACCTGTCGCGCTACGAGGGCACGGTCATCGCGGTGACGCACGACCGCTACTTTCTCGACAACGTCGCCGGCTGGATCCTCGAGCTCGACCACGGCCACGGGCTGCCCTTCAAGGGCAACTATTCCTCGTGGCTGGAGCAGAAGCAGGCGATGGCCACGGTCGCCGAGCGCACCGAGAGCAAACGCCAAAAGGCGATGGCACGCGAACTGGAGTGGATTCGTTCCTCGGCCAAGGCCCGGCAATCGAAGGGCCAGGCGCGCGTCAACGCCTACGAGGCCATGCTCAAGCAGGACGTCGCCGAGCAGGAGAAGAAGTTCGAAATCGTCATCCCGCCCGGCCCGCGGCTCGGCAATCTCGTGGTGCAGGCACAGGGCGTGGCCAAGGCCTACGGTGACAAGCTGCTCTACGAAAACCTGGAGTTCTCGCTGCCGCCCGGCGGCATTGTCGGTATAATTGGGCCGAATGGCGCGGGCAAGACGACGCTCTTCAAGCTCATCACCGGCCTCGAAAAGCCCGACGCCGGCACGTTCAAGATCGGCGACACGGTCAAGACGGCCTACGTCGAGCAGTCGCGCGACTCGCTGGAGGGCGACAACACGATCTGGGAGGTTATCAGCGGCGGGCAGGAGGTCATGCAGCTCGGCAAGCGCGCGGTGAACAGCCGGGCCTATTGCGCTCAGTTTGGTTTCACCGGCGCGGACCAGTCGAAAAAGGTGGGCGTCCTCTCCGGCGGCGAGCGCAACCGCGTGCTGCTGGCGCGCGTGCTCAAGAGCGAGGCCAACCTTCTGTTGCTCGACGAGCCGACCAACGATCTCGACGTGAATTCCATCCGCGCGCTGGAGGAGGCGCTCGAGACCTTTGCCGGTTGCGCGGTGATTATCTCGCACGACCGCTGGTTCCTCGACCGCACGGCCACGCACATCATGGCCTTCGAGGGCGACAGCTACGTGCACTGGTTCACCGGCAACTACTCGGCCTACCTGGAGGATTACAAGAAACGCAAAGGCAAGGACGCCGATCAGCCGCGCCGCATCAAATACCGCAAGCTGACGCGGTGAAGAGGGTGAGGCGCACGGATCGAGTAGTTGCGTTGGAGCGAAGCGACAACGTGGCAGAGGTGTGGTGGTGCCAAGGTTATCGGCCACGCTTTCGCCTGCGACTCAAGCGCGGTTACGCGGCAGGGCGGGACGGAGTAACCTATCGGTGTAGGCTGACCCAATAGGTCCACCATTCCTCGCGAAAATTGGGCAGGCGAGGATCGAGATCGGGACGGAGCGGGACGCAGGTGCCACAATAGGGCCAGTCCATGGACCGAGCGGCCAGCCGGGCGCGCACCGGGTTTTCGCAGAGATAGTGAACAAGCGAGATAAAGGCATCGCGGTCGCTTTCTTCGGGGCGTAACACATGATCGTAAGCTTGCTTTTGGAGACGCCGGGGCGCGAGGTGTTGATTGAGTGAGCGGCGGATGGCGCGGGTCCAGAGCAGTTGGTCGGAGTCGGGAGCGATGCCGGCGGCGAGAAGATGGAAATGGTCCGGCATCAGGCAATAGGCTGGCACCACGATGCGATAGGAGGTGCTGGCACGGCGCAGGATTTCGCGAAAGGTGGCATGGAAATCGAGCGAGAGCCAACCTCGTTGGCGGCCGGCCATGGTCATGGTCCAGTGAACGAATTGGTGACCTTGGTAAGCGGCCGGAGCGAGCCGGGGCAGGTGGCGCTGTGGTGGGCGCATGATCCAGAAGGCCACGCTTTCGCCTGCGGCTCAAGCGCAGCTACACACAGGCTTCCGCCGGCCAGGTGGCGGTGAATTCTTTTTCGACGGCGACGGTGGTTGGCTCTCCCTGGGTAAGTCGTGGATCGGGGCGCAGCGTGAGCGGAACAGGCGATTGCAACCGGTAGTGCAGGCCGGCGGCGTCCTTTTGCCACGAGGCCGTGATTACTTCGTCGCGGCCGGGGATGGGCAGTGATCCGCTAGCGGCGGGCAGTGATCCGGTGGCGAGATTCAGGTCGTAGTGCAGGACACCGCGGTCGAACCGCGGCCGGAGCCCGAGTAGGTGGCGGGACAGCTGCCAAGTCGGGCAGCCGCTCCATTGGTGGCAGTGGCTCCAGCGGGTGTCGAAAACCTCAAGCCAGGTCGTGCGCCCTCCGCCCAGCGCCCAGCCCCAGCAGGTGCGGTATTGGTCGAGCACGAAATCCATGTCGCCGTGCTCGATCAGCTCCGGCAGCGCGAAGTGGCCGAAGTAAGGCGTGATGAGCTGCGGGTTGTTCGCCGCCGGATCGCTGAGGCGCGGGGCGTCGTGGCGGTTGGGAAAACAGCGCAACATGTGCTCCCGCAGGAAGGCGCGGCCGGCCTTCGCTTGTTCCAGTTGGAAGAAACCGAGCCGCAGTCCCAGCGCGGCGCGATGGTAGCCGATACGTTCCCAGGCACCGGTGCCGGCGGCGAATTCGCCGTTGAAATACCGGGCGATGAGCGCGGTGAAGGTGGCGGCCGTTGTCTCGTAGCGCGAGCCATCCAAGCCGAGGGTGGATGTCCAGCGGATCATGCTACGCAGCGCGGCGAGGCAATGGAGATTCACGCCCATGTCGCTCGGGCCGGGGTTGCGCACATAGCCCCAGTCCACGAAGCCCCAACCCAGTTCATCCTCAATGCCGGCGGCGGTGGTGCGGGCGGCGAATGCCGCGAGGTTGCGCTCGGCATAGGGCCACATGGCCTCGAGCAGGGCGCGGTCGCCGGTGAGTTCCCAATGGTGGACGCAGGCGGAAACCCATTGGGCGGCGTAGGTGGTGAGGTAGGCCGCCCCGCCGGGACAAAGGCCGGCGACAAGGCCGTCCTCGCGGGCACACTGCGCGCTGTGCACGAGACTGCGGCGGCAGAGCCGCAGATCGGAGAAAGCGGTTGCCGCGATATCGAGCCCCACCGTGACGACATCCCCGGCCCATTGGCCGCGCTCGCGCGTGGGATTGTCGGTGATGGCGTCCTCCGCACAGGCCCGGTGCGTTTCCACGCCGACGGACCAGATATGGTCGAGCAAGGCGTCGCCGGTCCGGAGGCTGCCGCCGGCTTCGCCGTAGTAGGCGCGTTCGACGATGTTTTCGTCCAGCCACCGCACTGACGACGATGCCGCCAAGACGTGCACCTCAAGGAAGCGTCCGCCGCAAGGCGCGAGCGGTTGAAACTCCTGAGGGCCACCGCGAGCGATGTAGTGGTCGAGATTGCAGGAATCGCCGGCGGAGAGCGTGATCCACGGGGAGACCCGGCCCTGCACGAGCGATTCGCTGTAAGCAAACTCGACGACTGTCCCGGGCGGAATATCCAGCGTGAAACGCGGCCGCATGAGGCGAACGCGGCCGAGATCGTAGCGGCGCCAGACACCCTGCGGTGGCACGGAAGCGGGCGCGAGATCACGGAGAAAGAAGCGGGCGGGAATATCGTCGCGCTCGTAGCCGAAAGTCTCGACCAGTGTGCCTTCCGCGAGAAGGGCGGGCTGGTGGACGAGGACGCGCGGGTTGGCGGTGGAGAGGGGATGAACCGGGTCAATGCCCGGTTCGACCGGCACAGGCTCGCTCCAGCCGGTGGCGTCAAAACCGGACACTTGCCAACCGACAGGCAGCAGACGGGTGTCGCACCATTCGATGAACCCGAGTTGGGGATTCACGCGCCGGACCTGCGAGGTGTAGGCTGTGAGCCGCTGGCAGCGCCAAGTGAGGGCAATTTCCTGTCCGCCGGCCTGTGCACGACATGCGAGGAAGGGCGGCAGGGCGGCCAACATGCGCGTGGCGACGCCGTGGTGACTGACGACGAAGGCGAGCACGTGCCGTCCGCCCCCGAGTCGGGCAGAGTGGCTCTGGTATTCGGGGTGGTCTTTCGGGAAGCGGGACGGGCCCTCGCAGAAGGTCTCGCCGTCCAGCCAGCCGTTGAACCAAGAGGCGCCGAGCAGATGAAAATCAACGGTGGCGGCTGCCGGCAGCTGGAACTCCGCGCGGAAGGCCACGTGCAGGTCGCATTCATCGGGCTGGGCGTCGGCGATCCACAGACAAGGGAGGGCGGAGGACATGGGGACGGATGCGGATGCAACACCAACGCGGCCGGGGTTCGAGCCGATTTATGCCCGGGCAAAACTGCGGCCGGACCTTGCGGCGGGCGGGCAACCGGGCATGATTGCCGCCACGAACATGAAACAACTCCTTTTGCTTCTGGGCGGGTTTGTGCTTCTGTTCGCCCCCGTGAGCGCGAACGAAGGCAAAACCGAATTTCTCGTCCTCGGCGGCGGCTGTTTCTGGTGCACCGAGGCTTCCTACGAACTGCTGCCCGGCGTGAAAGATGTCGTGAGCGGCTACTCCGGCGGCCAGCGGCCCAACCCGACCTACAAGGAAATCGGCGCCGGGCGCACAGGCCACGCCGAGGTCATCCGCATCGAATACTACCCCGCGCAGGTCTCGTTGGAATCGTTGCTGGAATTTTTCTGGCTGGTGCACGACCCCACCACGATGAACCGGCAGGGCGCCGACGTGGGTCCGCAATACCGCTCGATCATTCTTTATGCCGGCGACGCTCAGCGCGAGGCTGCGGAGCGTTCGCGCGTCCGGGCGCAGGAAGATTTCTCGCGGCCGATTGTCACGCAGATCGAGCCGCTGACCAAGTTCTGGCAGGCGGAAGACTACCACCAGGATTACTTCCGCAAGAATCCCACGCAGGCGTATTGCCAGGCCGTGATCGCGCCGAAAGTGCGCAAGCTGGAGCGAAAAATCCAGTCCGGCCGCTGACCGGATGCCTGCATCCTTGAGCTTCGCGCAAAATCCCGCTCCCTTGCGGCATGGCTGAATCCACGCCCGTGAATCCCGCCGCCTCCGGCCTGGAAGTGCGCACGCAATTCGTGCGTGGTCGCAACGCACTCGTGGCCCGGGCCGACTTTGGCGAGCTGTTCGTGGATTATTATCTCCACCTCGCGGAGCACGGGCTGCGGCCCGACGTGGCGAACGACGCGATGTTCAAGCGCGCGCTGGCCGGGCTGGTGCTGCACCAGGCGTCGCGGCCTTGGAACGAGCTGACCGCGTGGACCATCAATTTCCAGTCGCCGCTGGTGAACCTTTTCCTCACGAGCGACAATGAAACCGGCGCCGTGACCGGCCGCGTGTTCGTGGACAACGTGAAGGAGCTGCCGGAAAATCTGTTCTACGCCGATGTGGTGCGCGGGCGGCAACCCGTCCGCCGCAGCGTGGTGCCGTTTGCCGGCGACGATCCGTTGACGGGTGCGGAGCAACTCTATGCCCGCAGCGAACAGCGGGGCGCGCGGTTTTTTCAACTCGGCGAGGAGGAGTTTGCGCTGGTGACGGAGCATCCGGACTGCGACCTGCCGTGGTTTGCGGCGCTGAAGACGGAGCAGGTGCGGGCGCTGGAGGAAGCTGAGACGGTGACGCCGATGGAGCGACGGCTTTACCGGTGGCACTGCGGCTGCAACCAACAACGGATGCTGGAAGTGCTGGCGCCGGTGATGCGGTCTGATGCCGAGGGACTTTTTGGCGGCGACCCGAAGGTGGAGATCCGTTGTCCGCGGTGCGCGGCCCGGCACACCGTGACGCGTGAGGCGTTGGAGGCGTTTGTCGCGGCGCAGTCATGAGCGAGATCCTGCACGGCATCTGGACCGGCATCACCGGGGCGTCGGTCTGGGAGCAGGTGGCGACCGGGCTCGGCCTGCTCGGGGTGACGCTGATGATCCGGCAGAACGTGTGGACGTTTCCCGTTGGGCTCGTGCAGGTGGCCATCTTCGGCTGGGTGTGCTTCGAGGGCAGGCTTTACTCGGAGACCGCGTTGCAGGTGATGTTTTTTGCGGCGCTCGCCTACGGCTGGGTGCATTGGACGCGCGGCCGGGATGCAGCGCATCCGCTGCCGGTGACTTGGCTAACCTCCCGGGCGAGAGTGGCGTGGGGCGCGGGCACGCTGGCGCTGTGGCTGGGGTGGGGTGCGCTGATGCACCGAGTGGGTGCGGATCTGGCGTATGCCGATGCGTTTGTCTTTGCCGTGAGCGTGGCTTCGCAGTGGCTGCAGGCGCGCAAACAACTGGAGAACTGGATCGGCTGGATGGTCGCCAATGCCGTGGCGATCGGCGTCTTTTGGACCAAGGGTTTCTACTGGTTTGCCGTGCTTTATGCGGTGTTCGGGCTGATGGCGGTGGCGGGCTTCCGGGCGTGGCGGCGGACGATGCGGGAGGCGGCGCCGTGAAGACCGCGGTGCGGCGCATCGCCGTCTTCGGGCCGGAGTCCACCGGCAAGACCACACTCGCGGAAAAACTGGCCGCGCACTTCAACGCGCCGTTGGTGGCGGAGTATGCGCGGGAACGCTGGGATGCGCAGGGCGGACTCTCGCTCGCGGACATGCTGCCGGTGGCCCAGGAGCAGTGGCGACGCGAGGATGCGGCGGTGCGGCAGGCGCAGGCGGCCGGGGCGCCGCTCGTCATCTGCGATACCGATGCGCTCACGACGATGCTGTGGAGCGATCTGCTTTACGGCACGACCCCCGAAGAGCTGCGGCGGGGGGCGGAGGCACGCTGCCGCCACTACGCGCTCTACCTGCTTTGCGACATTGATCTGCCGTTTGCGCCGGATCCCCAGCGCTGTTTTCCCGATCCAGCCGACCGCGGGCGGGCGATGGCGCTTTGGCGCGGCGCGTTGGAGCAGCGCGGTCTGCCGCAGGTGTGTATCCGCGGCGTGGAGGCGGAGCGCGAGCGCCGGGCGATCGCGGCGGTGGCGTCTGTTCTGAGATAAAAAAGCCGCGCCCGGGATAAAAACGGATTGCGGCGTGGACAAGGCGGCGCGAGCGCGGTAAAACGTTACGCCTATGATGGCAGACTTGCTCAATTGGTTTGGTGAATGGCTGCTCACCCGCGGACTTCCCGCGGACACGGTGGCGGCGGTGACGCTGGCCGCCGGCATCACCGTGCTCGTGGTCGTGGCGTGGGTGGCCAACGTGGTCGCCAAGCAGCTTATTCTGCGGGTAGTGTCGGCTTTGGTCTCGCGCACCCGGTTTGTGTGGGACGATGCGATGCTGGAGGCCGGAGTTTTCACGCGGTTGTCCCATCTGGCCCCGGCGATGGCGATCAATGCCTTCGGCTCGGATGCGCTCGGCGGCAGCCCCGAAGTGCTCGCGGCGATGAACATGGCCGTGAGCATCTACCTCACGTTCATCTGGCTGGCCGTTTTCTTCGCGCTGCTGGATGCGCTGCACCTGATGGCGGCCCGCACCGGCCGGATGGCCAACGTGCCGATCAAGGGTTTTCTGCAGGCCATCAAGCTGCTGGCGGCGCTCGTGGCCCTTATCCTCGTGCTCTCCACGCTGCTCAACAAGACGCCGGTTTACATCCTCACCGGCATGGGTGCGCTCACCGCGGTGCTCCTGCTGGTGTTTCGCGATGCGATCCTCGGCTTCGTGGCCGGCATCATGATCTCGGTGAACGAAATGGTGCGCATCGGTGACTGGATCGAGATGCCGAAGGCCGGCGCCGACGGCGACGTGATCGATGTCTCGCTCACGACCGTGAAGGTGCAGAACTGGGACAAAACTATCACCACCATCCCGTCCTACGACCTGATCTCCGGCTCCTTCAAAAACTGGCGCGGCATGTTCGAGTCGGGAGGCCGACGCATCAAGCGGTCGCTCCACATCGACATGCAATCGGTGCGTTTTGCGGACGAGGCGATGCTGGCCCGCTGGCGCAAGATCGCCCTGTTGAAATCCTACCTCGAGGAGAAACAGGCCGAGATTGAGGAGGACAACCGCAAGCGTGGCACCGATCTCAGCATCCTCGGCAACGGCCGGCGGCTCACCAACCTCGGCACCTTCCGCGCCTACTGCATCGCCTACCTGCGGGCGCACCCGTTGATCCACCAGGATCTTACCTTTCTCGTGCGTCAGCTTGAACCCGGCGAGCACGGGATGCCGCTGGAGATATTTGTTTTCACCAACGATACCCGCTGGGCTGTTTACGAGGGTGTGCAGGCCGACATTTTTGACCACCTGCTGGCGGTCATCGGTGAATTTGACCTGCGGGTGTTCCAGTCGCCCTCCGGGGCGGACGTGCGCACCGCGCTGACGTTGTTGGAGCCCGGCGCGAAGGCATGAGTCACGATCACGCGGAGCGCTTCGGCGGGTTGGCCCGGCTCTACGGCGCGGCGGCTTTGCCGCGGCTGGCGGCGGCACACGTGGCGGTCGTGGGTGTCGGCGGCGTCGGGTCGTGGGTGGTCGAGGGCTTGGCCCGCAGCGGCGTGGGTGCGCTCACGCTCATTGATCTCGACGATGTGTGCGTGACCAACGTCAACCGGCAGTTGCCGGCGCTGGATGGCAACATCGGGCGGCCGAAAGTGGACGTGCTGGCCGAGCGGGTGCGGCTGATCAACCCGGCCGCCCGTGTCACGGCCGTGACGGAATATTTCACCGCGGCGAGCGCGGAGCGGCTGCTGGCGGAGCGTTTTGATTTCGTGGTCGATGCGATCGACCTGATGTCGCACAAAGCCCTGCTCATCGGCGAAAGCCGCAGGCGCGGTTATCCGGTGCTCACCGTCGGCGCGGCCGGCGGCAAGCAGGACACAACCCAAATCCGCGTGGGCGACCTCGGCGACGCGTGGGGCGACGAGCTGCTCCGGCAGGTGCGGCGCAAGCTGCGGCGCGACCACGGTTTCGCTCCGGGCGCCCAGAAGGGGAAGATGAAGTTTGACGTGCGCTGCGTGTGGTCGAGCGAAGCGCCGGTTTACCCGTGGGCGGATGGCAGTTGCCACGCGGAGCCGGAGCCCGGCAGCAACCTCAAGCTCGACTGCGCCACCGGTTTCGGCACCTCGGTCGCGGTCACCGGTGCCTTCGGCCTCGTCGCCGCCGGCGAGGTGGTGCGGCTGATTGCCGGAGGGGTTACCCAAGGGGCTTAGCCGCAAACGGCGAGTCTTCGGGCACTTCTTCGGATAACCTTTACAGAGCGGTTTAAGAAATATCATAGCCGCGGAAAGGTAGGGCGGGACCGCTGGGCCCGCCGAAATTCAATCGGTAAACAACCGACGGAAATTTTGCTCTACCTGCGTTGCGAGTGATTCGACCGGGCGACCGAGGAAGTCGGCCAAGCCTTCGTAAACGGCCGCAAGGTTGGCGGGGTGGTTGAGTCGCGTGCCGTTGGGCGAGGGTGGCAGCGAAAACTTCTCCAAGGCGGCCGGCAGCGGCATGGCGGGCGCGTCGGTCTCGATGAGCAGGCGGTCGGGCGGAACGGATTTGAAGAGATTGCGTTGGTTTTGCCGCTTGGGGTCGAGAAAAGAGCCGTTGAAAGAAAAATACGCGCCGAGGTCTGCGAAGGGTTTTATCATCTCCTCCGGGCCGGCGTAGGCGTGGAGCAGAAAACCGCGGGCGGGTAGCGGGGTGGTGCGCAGGGTGTCGAACAGCGCGCCCGATGCATCGTTGCAGTGGATGGAGGCGGTGCGGTTGTCACGGGCCGCGATTGCAAGTTGGGCGGTGAATACCTTGGTCTGCTCGTCCAGTGGTGCGCGACGCAGACCGGCGAGGCGGGAGTCGTCGGGTTTGGCGCGGTCGAGGATCCAGCGATCGAGACCGATCTCCCCCACCTTCGCCAAGGCTCCCGCCTTCGCCGAGGCTGCGGCGGGCAGGTCGGTGGGCAGGCCCACTACAGGCTTTCGGGTGGTGAGGATGCGATCGCCCTCGGCCAAGGCTGATTCGAGCCGTGCGAGCCAATCGTCCGGCCGGTTGCCGCAGTCCCAAGGATGCACGCCGTAGCTGGGGATGACCCAGGAAAACCGCGTGGCTAGGGCGGAGACCTGCGGCCAGTCGTCCGGGGTGGTGCCGTTGACCACCGCGCCGGCGATGCCGGCGGTCCCGAGCTCGGCCGCGATGCGGTCGAGGTGCGGCAAAAGCCACTCGTCGTGCAGGTGGTTGTGGGCGTCGTGGAGGTTCATGCCAGCAGATATCTTTTGGCAATCGTGCGAATTGTGGTGTGAACCGCGGCGAGGCCGTTTTGCCGGGTGGGGGAGAGGTTTTTGAGGAGGTCGAGCGCGGCAAGGGGATCGGTGCTGTCGGCGAGGATCTCGGTGGGGGTGGCGCCGGAAAAATAGTCGCAGAGGAAGGCGACGAGGCACTTCACGAGCGGGCCGTCGGCATCGCAGCGGAAGTGGCAACGGCCGTCGCGGAGTTCGCCGACGAGCCAGACCTGTGAAACGCAACCGGGCACACGGTGGACATCGGTGCGCTCATCGGCCGGCAGGGGCGGCCGGCGGCGGGCGCGGTCCACGACGGCGGCGAGGCGCTCCTGCGGATTTTCGATCAGCAGGTGGTCCTCGATCAGGGCTTGGCGATGGGCTGGTTCCATGGAGGCTGCGGTGGGACGACAGCCGGAGTGAACCACGGATCGCGCGGATAGTCACGGATGGTTCGAAGGCGAGCGACGCCTCCCGGCGTGACGGGAGGTGAAGTCAGGGATGGAAGTGGCATGGGCGTCCCGCCCATGGGATCGGAAACGTCCGGGCGGCCCGCGGCCCTCCCGCAGGTCGGGCCCGGTCTTTTCCCGGCTACAGTTTTATTGGCGTATAATTCGCGTCATTCCCGGGCCAACGGGAATGACGATGGCTCAGGCCGGAATGAGCCGCACTTGCACGATCAGCGGGCTGAGGTCGTCCCAGAGGGGTTTGTCCTTCGGCGGGGTCAGGATTTTATCGAGATACAGCCGGACCTTGAGCGGGCCGGGCTGCGACACCTCGACCTGCCCCAGCCGCGTGATGATGCGCGGGAAATAGGCTTTCTGGGTGTAATCGAGTTCGGCGTCGCGGGTGATTTTTTTGCGCAGCGATTGGCCGTTGAGTTCAAGACGGGCGGTGTGGCCGCCGCTCCACGGTTCCAAGTGCTGGTGCGTGGTGATGAGCTCGGCGGTGAAGCGGCCGGGCTTGAGCACAGTGGTGGTCCAGTCGAGCCGGTCGGTTGGTTTTTCCCAACCGCTGGTGAAACCGAGCGGGGTGATGCGCAGGTGCGGCCGGCCGCGGTCGGCACCGGGGCGGGCTTCGGCGGCCAGCAGGCTCAAAGCGCCGTCCGGCTCCTGGATGGGGCCGGGCGTCACGCTGGGAGTGCTGGCCAGAGCGAGTTTCACGACTGTGACCGGATTTTTGAAACGCAGACCGGCCGTATCGATCTGCAGCACAGGCAGGCCGGTGGCGGCGTCGCGGGTCTGGGTGCAGGGGAGTTTTTTGGCGGGGGCGAGCAGCGGGGCGGCGCCGCGCACCTGGGTCTCCAAGCCGCGCAGCTCGAACCGGCGCGGCGGTTTGGAGAAAAAGTGCAGGTAGAGGGTGCGGCCCTTGGTGGTGATGCGGCCCCAGGGGAAATCGTGCGTGAACGGCGAGGGGGCGGTGCCGTAGATGCTTTCGCCGTTGGCCTTGAGCCAGCGGCCCACGGCGCGGAGCCGGGCGACGCTGGGGGCGGGCACGCGGCCGTCGGCATCGGGGCCGATGTTGAGCAGGTAATTGGCGTTCTTGCTGGCGGACTCGACGAGCGTGCGGATGAGGTCGGGTGCGGACTTCCACGCGTGATCGTGAGTTTTGTAGCCCCAGGTGTGGTTGAGCGTGGCGCAGACCTCCCAGTCGCCCCGGAGCCGGCCGGGTGGCATCTGGTTGTCGCGGGGGATGCCGTAGTCGCCGAGGCCGTGGCCGATGCGTCCGGAGACGAGGCAGCCGGGCTGAATTTTTTTCACGAAACGGCGGATGGCGGCGGACTGGGCCGGCGAGATGGTGAGCGGGGTGTCGAACCAGATCAGACCGACGGGGCCGTAGTTTGTGAGCAGTTCGCGGAGCTGAGGATAGACCTTCTCGCGGAGATAACGGTCGGTATTTTTCTTCTTCGCGTCGTAGTCCCAGGTGTTCCACGCGCCGTCGGGGTGGTGCCAGTCGAAGTCCTGCGAGTAGTAAAAGCAGAGCGTGACGCCCTGTTTTTTGCATTCGCGGGCGAGGTCGCGCATCGGGTCGTGCGCCCATGGGGTGGCGGCGACGACGTTGTAGGGGTTGGACGGCGAGTCATACATCGCGAAGCCGTCGTGGTGCTTGGCGGTGATGACGAGGTAGCGCTGGCCGGCCTCGCGTGCGAGGCGGACGATGGCGGCGGCGTCAAAATGGCGGGGGTGAAAGCGCGCGGCGAATTTCGCGTAAGTGGCGACGGGGATTTTTTCGCGAAACATCAGCCACTCGCCGATGTAGGGCACGCGTTTGCCCTGCCAGACGCCGGCGGGAATGGCGTAGAGGCCCCAATGGATGAAAAGGCCGAAGCGGGCGGCACGCCAGCGGGCGAGGGCGGCGCGGGCCGCGGGTGATGGACGCAGGGGCTGTTTAAAAGTGGAGGGGTCGATGGCCATGGATTGGAAGAGAAAGCCGGGAGGGGGTCATGCTCAAGCCGCCGTCATCACCGGCATCGGGCAGTCCAGCGTGACCGCGATTGCGCGCAAAAGTTCACCCTCTTCGACCGTCACGGAGCCGTCGTGGCCAATGACATGGGCGGCGGCCAGGAGCAGCCGCTTTTTGATGGGCAGCGAGCTGACGGCGAGCCGGTCGAGCGCGCGGTCGAGCGGGGTGAGGTCGTCCACCCCGGCGGGCTGAAGCGCGAGGTTTTGCCGAATCAGGGGCAGTTGGGCGGCGCCGGCCAAAAAAGCGCCGACCACCGCCGGTTCGTCCTGTTGGCCGGCGCGTGCCAGCGTGGAAAGCACGACCGCGATGTCCTCGGCGACGGCTTGGAAGGCGTGAAAATCCACCCGCGCCTGCGGAGCGCCGGCGAGCTTGAGCTGATGCAGCAGCATTTTTTGCAGCGCGAACTCGAAGGGGCTGACCTTGGTGTCGGCGTGGACCAGCTCATCCAAGGTGGTGACGAAGCGGTCGCGGGCGGCGGGGGCGAGCGTGCTCAGCACCGGGAAGGCGAGTTGGAGCAGGGGCAGGCGGGCGGCGGGTGGAAGCGCGGCTGTCGCCGGCTGGAGGCGGGTGGCGTGGTCGGCGGCCGAAGCACTGTCATGCTTCGTCACGAGTTGACGGGCGCCGGCAGAGCCGGACAGCAGGCTGTAAACCAAGGCTGGTGCGAGCGCGGCATCATGGGCGGCGTCGCGCAGGGTGGCGGGGATGGATTCGAGGAGCGACTGGGCCTGGTCGTGGTGCGCAGCGGAGAGTGCGCCGATCTCCGCCACGGCCGCGGCCGGGGCGAAAGGGAGACGGCCCAGCGGCGGGGGCAGGGGAATCGGCAGGCCGGGTTGTTTGGCGGGTGGCTTGGGTGCGCCGCCGAGACCGGTCTCGGCAAAGGACTGGGTTTTCACGTCCACCACCTGCTCGGGCTTGAAGAACTGGCCATCCCAGCGCGGCTCGATGGCGCGGATGCGCTCGGGCAGCGGCGGATGCGTGGCCCAGGCTCCGCCAAAATGGGAGCGAAATCCTTGGGCAAAAAAGAAATGACCGATCTCCCCTGCGTGCGCGCCGATCATTTTTGAACCCAGCGCGTAGCCGCCGATTTTTTTCAGCACGCCGGCGATGCCGTCGGGGTTGCGGGTGAATTGCACCGCCGCGGCATCGGCGAGATACTCGCGCTGGCGCGAGACGGCGGCCTGGATGAGCCGGCCGAAAAAGTAGCCCACGTAGCCGACGATGAGCAGCGCGAGGCCGACCGCGAGGAGCACCACCACGCCGTTGCCCTTGCCTTTGCCGCCGCCGCGCACCCGCCCGCGGCCGAGACTGTAGAGCAGGCCGCGGCCAATGATGCCGAGAAACAGGATGCCGAAGACGATGGCGGAGAGCTTCACGTTCAGCCGCATGTCGCCGTTGAGGATGTGGCTGAATTCGTGGGCGATCACGCCCTGCAACTCATCGCGGGTGAGTTTTTCCAGTGTGCCCCGGGTGACCGCGACCGCGGCATCCGCGGTGGTGAGGCCGGCGGCAAAGGCGTTGATGCCCGGTTCCTGCTCAAGCACGAACACGGCCGGCACGGAAACGCCGGAGGCGATGGCCATTTCCTCGACGACGTTGAGGAGCCGGCGCTCGGCGAGGTCGGTGGTGTCGGGCGCGACCCGCCGGCCGCCCACCATCTCGGCGACGGCGGCGCCGCCGGACCGCAGTTGGCTCAATTTGAAAAGCGAGGCGAGGCCGACGACCACGATCGTGCCGCCGGCGATCCAGGCGAAGATCTCCGCATTCCAGAGCCGGAGGGGGCCGTCGGCGTCGTAGTGGATCGCGTCGCCGTGGAGCTCAAACTGGCCGAAGAGCGCCATCGCCGCGGCGTAGCCCGCCAGGATGGTGCCGAGCACGGCGAAAGCGAACAGAGCAACGAGGCGGGCGGAGCGCTTTTTGGCGAGAGCCTGGGCTTCGAAGAAGTCCATGATGCAAGCAGCGGGCGGTGATTGGCGGCTATGGGCTAGTTGGAAACGCAGCAAGATGCTTCCTATCCACTGCTCCCCGCTCGCTACTCCTTCTCAGGTGAACTTGACCTGCGGGGCGTTGCGTTCGGTGGGATCTTCGACCTTGAAGAGTTCGGCAGGCAGGAAGCCAAACATGCCGGCAAAGACGTTGTTCGGGAAGGTTTCCCGCTTGGTGTTGTAGGTCATCACGCTATCGTTGAAGGCTTGGCGCGCGAAGGAGATCTTGTTCTCGGTGAAGGTGAGCTCCTCGGTGAGCTGCTTCATGTTCTGGTTGGCCTTCAGGTCGGGATACTGCTCCGAAACCATCATTAGGCGGGAGAGCACGCCGCCGAGGCCGGCCTCGGCCGACATGAGGCCCTTGACGGCGTTGCCATCGGCGGGGTTGGCGGCGGCGGCCTGGGACGCGGCGAGGGCGATGTTGCGGGCCTTGATCACGGCCTCGAGGGTCTCGCGCTCATGCTTGAGGTAGCCCTTGGCGATCTCGACGAGGTTGGGAATCAGGTCGTAGCGGCGCTTGAGCTGCACATCGATCTGGGCGAAGGCGTTCTTGAAGCGGTTGCGCAGGGTCACGAGGGCATTGTAGATGCCGACGACCCAGAGAACGAGGACGATGAGGACGGCGAGAAGGATGCCGAGGACGATAAGGAGAGCGCTCATAATGGAGGAGGGTTAAGGAAGGCGATACGCCCACAGTAGAATGGCGGAACTTCCGTGCGCGAGAAGGAACTGTGTGATATCGCGGTTGATTGTTTCCGGTCGCCGCCGCAAATATCCCCCCGCCGTGCGTTTTTGCTCCCGCATTTTCCTCCTGCTTTTCCCGGCCGTGTGGCTTTGCGCCCAGGAACCGTTGAACGCGCCGGCGCCGCTGGTGACACTGCCCGGCGCGACGGTGCCGTCCGATGGCGGACGATTGATGGCGCAGGCCGCGGCGCGGCGGGCGCAGGAGCTGGGCTTTCCGTCCGTGGCGGCCGCGCTTTACCGGGAAATGCTCGAGCAACCCGGAGCGAATCGCGCCGAATTCACCTTGGCGCTGGTTACCGCCCTGATGGACGCGGGCCGGGTGGAGGAGGCGGCCCAAACACTGCAGGGCTTCGTGGGTTTGCGCGATGCGGCGTGGCGTTTGCGCGCCGGCCTGATCGCCGCACAGCAGAAGCGGTTTGATGACGCGCGCGCGGCCATCGCCGGCATCACGGCGGAGGAACTGGTCGCCGGCGACCGCGGTTGGTTGTATTTCCTGCAAGGGGTGCTGGCGGATGCGGCGGGCGACCTGAACCGCGCCCGCGGATTCCACGAACAGGCGGAGACCGTCGCCGTCTCGGAAATGGCCCGGGCCAGGTTTATCCTCGCGCGGGAGCAGGCGCGGCTGCGCATGGCGCCGGCGGATGCGAACCTGCTGGAGGAAGCGCGCAAGAACATGGAACGGCTGCAGGGCAGGAAGGCGGGCTACGGCTTTGCCCGCACCTATGCGGTCATGCTCGACTCGATGGGCCGCAAAGGTGACGCGATCGCGGTGCTGCAGCGCCAAATGCTGATGCTCCCGCCCGAGGAGCGCACCGAGGCGGATGATTTTCGGCTCCTGCTCGGTCTGATCGCCGGCGCCGATAGCGGCGCCGGTCGCAACGCCCTCCAAAACCTGCTGGCCTACGGCCACGACCGGAGCAAGCAGCGCATGGCGTTGCAGGCGTTGGCGAGGGTCTCCGACCGCGAGCCGGCGAGGGCGCAGTTTCAGCGCGAGCTCGAATTGCTGCTCGGCCCGGCCGAACCGCATCCGGTGCGCGAGGACTTGCTCCTCGTGCGGGCGCAGTCGGCCCTCGCGTCGAAAAATTACCAGCTGGCGGAGGACGATGCCCGGAAATTGCTGGCGGAGTATCCCGGTTCGCAGCTGAAGGGACACGCCCTCGGCGTGCTCACCACCTCGGCTTGGGAGCAACGCCGCTACCGGAATGCGGCCGACCAAGCGGCGAAGGCCGCGGCAGAGCTGCCCGCCGGCCAAGTGCGGGCCGAGTTGGGGTTGCTCGTCGCGGAAGCGTGGTTCCGGGCACGTGATTACCGCAGCGCGGCGGATGCCTATGAGCAGGTCCTGCGTGAAATGCCCGCGGGAGTGGCGCCCGGCCGGGTAATGTTTCAGCGGGTGCAGGCGGAGATACAGGCCGGGCAACTGGATGCCGCGCAGGGCCAACTTGATGCCTTGGGCGGGGAGTCCGCCTTTGATCCCCTGAACCGTTGGCAGGCCGAGTGGAATCTGGCGCGGGCATTGCAGGCGGGAGGCCAAACCGAAGCGGCCTACGCCCGCGTCAACCGCCTGCTGGCCACCGGCCGCGCCGAAACGCTGCCGCCGGACCTGCGGGCCCGGATGGCTTGGCTGCAGGCGCGACTTTCCTTCGAGGCCGGCCAGCCGGAGCAGACCCTGCGGCTGACGGAGGCGCTTGCCGTGGGGCTGGCGGATGTGCCCGCCGAGCTGCGCAACGAGATTGCGAGCTCGGGCGCCTTGCTGAAAGCGGAGGCGAGTTTTGCCCTTGGCCGCACCGAGGCTGCGCTCACCCTGCTCAAAAACCTGCGTGAAGCCCATCCCCGGGCAGATGCCACCGCGTATTCCTACATTGTGGAGGCCGACCATTATGCCGGCCGTGACCAGACGGTGGATGCGCAGCGTCTGCTCACCAAGCTGGCCGATGATTTCCCCGGCAACACCTATGCGCCCTTTGCACTTTACCAATCGGCGCTGCTGGCGGAACGTCGTGGCCAGGATGTCAACCTTGAGGAGGCGAACAAGCTCATCGAAGAGCTGGTGACCAAGTATCCGCAGAGCGATTACGTATTTTATGCGCGCTTGAAGCAGGGCGATCTGTTGCGCAAGCTCAACCAGTTTCCCCAGGCGCAGCAGGTCTATGAGACCTTGGTGAACAATTTCGGCCGGCATCAGGATCTCGTTCTCGCGCAACTGGCCTTGGCCGAGTGTCATAGCGCCCAATCCCTGCGCGACGCCAGCCATGCGGAGCGCGCCATTGCGCTTTTCGAGCAACTGCGCGATCGCGTGGATGCGCCGGTGGATGTGCGGGTCGAGGCCGGCTTCAATCTGGGGCACCTGCTCGCCCGTCGCGGGCAACCGGCCCGGGCCGAGGCGGTGTGGTGGCGTGATGTCGTTTCGGAGTTTCTGATCGAGACAGACCGGGCCGCCCAACTCGGTGCCAAGGGCCGTTACTGGATGGCCCGCACGCTGCTCGAATTGGGCGGACTCTACGAACAGCAGGCCAAGCTGGAGCAGGCGCAGGAAGCCTGGCGGCTGATCCTCAAGACCGGGCTGCCCGGAGAAAATCTCGTTCGCCAGCGTCTGGCGCGCTTCAATCCCAATGAATCCAAACCTTGAGGCCGCCCGGATAGTTTTCCGCCACCGTTGCGCCACCCTCTGATCCCGCCACGCCCAACACCACCCGTCCATGTCCGTCCTAGACTTCAATCTTTTCGCCCGTGGCGGCCCCATGATGTGGGTGCTTCTGGTCATGGGGCTGATGACCCTCATGCTCTGCATCGAGCGTGCGCTCTACCTGCACCGCGGGCAGATCCGCTCCACGGAATTTATCAATGGCATCAAAAACATCCTGTCGAAGCGCCGGCTGGTCGAAGCGCTGACCGTCTGCGAAGAGACGCCCGGCCCGGTGGCGGCGGTGGTCAAAGCCGCGCTGCTGCATGCCGAGGACGAGCCGGACAAGATACGTTTCCACGTGCAGGAGGCCGCGGTAGTGGAGTTGCCCGCCTTGGAGCGGCGGCTGGGCTCGATCGCGGCCATTGCGCAGGTCGCCCCGCTGGTGGGGCTGCTGGGCACGATCCTCGGCATGGTCACGACGTTTCTGGCGTTTGAGCGGGACTATGCGACCGCCAGCGCGTTGTCGGCCGGGATGTGGCAGGCCCTGCTCAGCACGGCCGGCAGCCTGATGCTGGCGATACCGGCACACCTGGCGCATCATTTCCTCAGCGGCCGGGTGCGGGCGATCGTGCGGGATGTGGAATGGTCCGCCAATGAGATCATGAAGTATCTGGCGACTGAATACCGGACGGCCGGCGGGCAGGACGGCCCGGCGACCGACAAAACCACCTGAGCCATGATCACCCGCCCGCTTGATCTGACCTCCCGGCTGCAGCCGGCGCCGCGCAACCTGGACTTCCTGTTCTTCGTGAACGGCGGGCTGATCGTGCTGTTCTTTCTGCTCTTCGGCTCCCGGTTTGTGCTGGCGCCGGGCTTGGGCGTGGATTTCGCCGTCCCCGAGATGCCCGGAGCCACGGCGGGCGCCGTCCGCACCACGCATGTGATCAGCGTCATCCGCCCCGGGCTGATTTTTGTGGACGATGGTGCGATCAATTTTGAGCAGCTCCGGGGCTGGCTGAAAACGCAGGCGGCACAGACCCGGCAGCCATCGCTGTTGGTTCGGGCCAAGTCAAACAGCGTTCCGGTTACGACGCTGACTGATATCTCCAGTGCAGCCTTTCAGGCCGGATTCACCCGGGTGGTGGTGGGTGCGCAAGAACCGGCCCGGCCTTCGCAATGAAACGCCCGCGTAGATTTCTAAATAACGAACAGAGAGTTGTTTGGATAGGCATGGTTGGCGCGTCGCTCTTGATTGCGGTGGCGTTTCTATGGGTGCATCCTTCACGGGAAGATGTGCAAGTGATTGATTCTGAGGCGGCAGACGAAGCTAAAAGCACCGTGCCGGGTGGCTCGGTTGAGCTGACCCAACTCGATGGGATAGGGGCTGACGTGGTGTTGCGTGAAGAGGCCGCACTGTATGATCCGACGCCCATGTTTTTGCCCACGGAATGGAATTCGTCGCAAAATGCGTTGCCGGCCAGTTTGATACGCAATTCCGGGTGCAGCTTCGAAAACTACCCGGCCAAGCTGAACTATCAGGAGGCGGGGTTGGCTTTGAGTATACCCGTGGAAGTGCCACTGGGCAGCCCGGTGGAGGTGTTGGCGGCGTCGGAGCTGGAACTGTCGTTCATGGGGTTGGGCAGGAAGGAGTGGGGTGGTTCGAAGCTTGAGCAGCGCACCGCGCTCATCGAGGTGACAAATGCCAAGGATGGCGGTGTGGTTTTGACCAAGACACTGGATGAAGCCGCGGTCCCCGGCTCGGTCTGGGCGCCGATGGAGTTTTTACTCGCGATGGACGCCGCCGGGCTCATCGGTGTGCCGGTGGTCACGCGGCGCTCGGGCGTTGAGCAGGTGGATCGTTTTTTCCAGATTTACTTGGCCAAAACCCTGCGACTGGGTGAGCGGTTGCCGCCCGGCGGATACCGGATTGTCGTGGGTCCGTAGAAATTATTGGCGAATCGCCAAGTTTGCAGTTGACGGGCAAAATCGCGCCATTCACTTTCTCCCCTCTTTCGCGTTTTTTGGCACTCCCTTGGTCTGCCCAGATAGCTCAGTTGGCAGAGCACGTCCTTGGTAAGGACGAGGTCGCCGGTTCAAATCCGGTTCTGGGCTCCAGTGCCAAAAAACCACGTCGGATGGCTTCTAAGACGTTAAACCAGAGGTCACTTTTAAATCCCAACATCAACGTCTAAACACATGGCTAAAGGCACATTCGAACGCAAGAAACCGCACGTCAACGTCGGCACAATCGGCCACGTCGACCACGGAAAAACCACCACGACGACCGCCATCCTCGCTGTCCAGGCGCGGAAGGGTCTCGCCGAGGTCAAGTCCTACGCGGACATCGCGAAGGGCGGCACCGTTCGTGACGCCTCCAAGATCGTGACCATCTCCGTCGCGCACGTGGAATATGAGTCCGACAAGCGCCACTATGCGCACGTTGACTGCCCCGGCCACGCCGACTTCGTGAAGAACATGATTACCGGCGCCGCCCAGATGGACGGCGCGATTCTGGTGGTCTCCGCGGCTGACGGTCCGATGCCCCAGACCCGCGAGCACATCCTCCTCGCCCGCCAAGTAGGCGTGCCGAAGATCGTGGTGTTCCTCAACAAGGTCGACCTCATCGATGATCCCGAGCTGCTCGACCTCGTGGAAATGGAAATCCGCGAGCTGCTCTCCAAGTATCAGCTCGATGGTGACAATGCCACGATCGTCCGTGGTTCCGCCACCGCCGCCCTTGAAGGCAAGCCCGAGGGCGAAGCTGCCATCGGCGCGCTCATGGAAGCCATTGACAAGGATATTCCCGAGCCGCAGCGCGAGATGGACAAGCCCTTCCTGATGTCCGTCGAAGACGTGTTCTCCATCACCGGCCGCGGCACCGTCGCCACCGGCCGTATCGAGCGCGGCGTCGTCAAGGTCAACGACACCGTCGAAATCGTCGGTCTCCGCGACACCACGACCTCCGTCGTGACCGGCATCGAGATGTTCCGCAAGCTGCTCGACTCCGGTCAGGCTGGCGACAACGTCGGCATCCTCCTCCGCGGTATTGAAAAGGACGGTATCGAGCGCGGCCAAGTGCTCGCGGCGCCGAAGTCCATCACCCCGCACAAGAAGGCCAACGCCGAGATCTACTGTCTCTCGAAGGAAGAGGGCGGCCGCCACACCCCGTTCTTCAACGGCTACCGGCCCCAGTTCTACTTCCGGACCACGGACGTGACCGGAATCGTCAACCTGGCCAAGGGCGTCGAGATGATCATGCCGGGTGACAACACCACGGTCGAGATCGACCTCATCGTCCCGATCGCGATGGAGAAGACCCAGAAGTTCGCCATCCGCGAGGGTGGTCGCACCATTGGTGCGGGTCGCATCACCGAGATCATCGAGTAAGCCCGTCCGATCAACCGTTTAACCCGACCCGCCGAGGCTTCGATTCCGGAGCCTCGGCTGTGTCGTCTAAGCAACCATTCCACACAGGCGTGTAGCTCAATTGGTAGAGTAGCGGTCTCCAAAACCGTTGGTTGGGGGTTCGATTCCCTCCGCGCCTGCCAAATTCTCGTTTCATGAAAAATCCTTTCCGCACGACCCGCATTTTCTTCGGAGAAATGTTCGGTGAGCTCCAAAAGGCCACTTGGCCGACCCGCACCGAGCTGCGTGACTCCACCATCGTGGTGCTCGTCGCGGCGGTGATCCTCGGTGCGTTCACCAGCATCAGCGATTTTTCCCTCTACCAGTTCGTGGACTTGTTCACGCGCCTGGTCAGCTAAGCCGCCCCATGTCCACCCAGACGACCGCTCCCGCCAGCGCCCAGTGGTTCGCCCTGCACACCCTTTCGGGGCAGGAGAACAAGGTGAAGGCCTACATCGAGAAGTTCAAGAAGGTCGAGGAGCTCGACGATCACATCTTCGAGGTGCTGCTGCCCACCGAGATCGTTTCGGAGGTCAAGAACGGCAAGAAGAGCACCAAGGTGCGGAAGCTCTATCCCGGCTACGTCTTCATCCATATGTGCCTCTACGGGGAGGACCGCAAGGTCATCAACAAGCCTTGGTATTTCGTCAAGGAAGTGGCCGGCGTGATCGGCTTCGTCGGCGGTGATGCCCCGGCGGCCCTGCGCCAAGCCGAGATTGATGAGATTCGCGCCCGCATCGAGGCCGCCAACGGCAAGGAAGTGCCAAAGGTGCAATACGCCGTGGGCGAAGAGGTGAAGATCACCGACGGTGCTTTCACCAACCTGACCGGCCGGATCGACGAGATCGATCCCGACCGCGGCAAGCTCAAGATTTCCGTCTCCATTTTCGGCCGGTTCACCCCGGTCGAGCTCGAATACTGGCAGGTGCAACGCATCACCGAGTGATACGCCGCCCTCTTTGCAACCGCCGACGTTCGCCCAACCGCAACTAAACACCCGCCACCACCACTCACATGGCCAAGAAGATCCAAGGTTACATCCGCCTCCAACTGCCGGCCGGCGCCGCCAATCCCGCGCCCCCGGTCGGTCCCGCGCTCGGCGCGCAAGGCGTCAACATCATGGCGTTCTGCAAAGATTTTAACGCCAGAACAAAAGACCAGAACGGCATGATCCTGCCGGTCGTCATCACGGTTTACACCGACAAGAGCTTCACCTTCATCCTCAAGTCCCCGCCGGCGTCGGTCCTCCTGAAAAAGGCGGCCAACATCGCCTCCGGTTCCGCCAAGCCGAACCAGGACAAGGTCGGCAAGGTCACCACCAAGCAGCTCGCCGAGATCTGGAAGATCAAGAAGGCAGACATGAACGCCAATGACGAGGCGGCCGGCATCAAGATCATCGCCGGCACCGCCCGCAACATGGGCATCGAGGTCGTCGACTAATTTTTCCGCAACCAAAACGCTCACCGCGGGAGTCCCACCGGACGTTCGCACCGCAAGGAGTAAAACATGCCAAAAACGCACAGCAAACGCTACACCAGCGCCCTCAAGGTCGCTGATCTCACCAAAGAATATCCGCTGCCCGAGGCCGTGGATGTTCTCGCCAAATTCCCCAAGGCGAAGTTCGACGAGACCGTCGAGCTGTCTATCCGTCTTGGCGTGGACGCCACCTCCGGCGAACAGAATGTCCGCGGCACCACGCCCCTGCCGAATGGCTCGGGCAAGAAGGTCCGCGTCATTGTCTTCACCGACAACGCCGAGGCCGCCCTCGCTGCCGGCGCGGATCATGCCGGTCTCCAGGACCTCATGGCCAAGATCAACGAAGGCTGGCTCGATTTCGACGTCGCCATCGCGACGACCGAGGCGATGAAGCAGGTCCGCACCCTTGCCCGTGTCCTCGGTCCCAAGGGCCTCATGCCCAATCCGAAGAGCGGCACCGTGACCGACGACATCGTCGCCGGCATCAAGGCCGTGAAGGCCGGCCGCGTGGAGTTCAAGATGGACAAGACCGCCAACCTCGGCGTCGGCGTCGGCAAGCGCTCCTTCACCCCGGCGCAGATCTTGGAGAATGTCCAGGCGGTCATCGAGGCCGTGGGCAAATCCAAGCCGGCGAGCTTCAAGGGCAGCCAGTTTATCAAGAGCATCACCATTTCCTCCAGCATGAGCCCCGCCGTCCGCATCGCGGGCAGCGAGTTCTCCAAATTCTAAGGAGCCCGACCATGAGAGCCGAAAAACAATACCTGATTTCCGAGGTCGAGACGCACCTGAAGAAGTCCGACTACGTCATCCTCGCCAACTTCACCAAGGTCACCGTCGCCGAGGTTGCCGAACTGCGCCAGAAGCTCGCCGCCGAGAAGGCCGAGTTTCACGTGGTGAAGAACAGCTCGCTGCGGGTCGCCGCCAAGGCGCTCGGCCTGCCGGAGTTTGACGCATCGCTCGCCGGTCCCACCGCCATCGTGGTGGGCGGCACGAACTCCGCCGGGGTGGCCAAGATCCTCAAGAAGTTCTTCCAGGAAAAGCAGAAGCTGGAGGTCAAGGTTGGCGTGATGGAGAAGAAGCTCATCACCGCCGCCGACCTCTCGCAGATCGCCGACCTGCCTTCCTTCGAAGCCTTGCGCGCCCAGCTGCTCGGCCTCTTCACGCAAAACGCCGCGGCCTTCGTCCGCGTGCTCGACGCCAAGGTCAAGAAGGAGCAGCCCGCTGCTCCGGCCGCCTAACCTGTCCAACTCAACCCATCACCAACTTTTCCGGCGCAAGCCGGGGAACAAAAACCTCCAATGAGGCCGGCTAGGGGATACGTCTCTTAAACGTGTTTCACCTCCCGAAACCGCTAGCCGCCCAAGGAAAGTCAACATGAGCAACATCACCAAAGACCAAGTCATCGAGTGGCTGTCCAGCCAGTCGGTTCTCGAACTCGCGGCCCTCGTCAAGGACCTCGAAGGCAAGTGGGGCGTTTCCGCCGCCGCTGCCGTCGCCGCCGCGCCCGCAGGCGGTGCCGCCGCCGCTGCTGCGCCCGCCGAGGAAAAGACCGAGTTCAACGTCGTCCTCACCGACGCCGGCGCGAACAAGATCGGCGTCATCAAGGAAGTCCGTGCCATCACCGGCCTGGGCCTCAAGGAAGCCAAGGATCTCGTCGAAGGCGCGCCGAAGCCCGTCAAGGAAGGCGCTTCCAAGGCCGATGCCGAGGAAATCAAGAAGAAGCTCGAGGCCGCCGGCGCCAAGGTCGAACTCAAGTAAGCGCTTGGCGATTTTCTTCGCAGATTCTCCGAAAACTTCGGGACAGGCCGTGTTTCCACGCGGCCTGTCCTTTGCCTTTTCTTTTTTCGTCAATAATTTCGCATTTCGCACCGCTCCCTGAGCGCGTGCCACCTTCTTTTTCAGCATTCATCAACCGGGAACACCATGGCCGACCGCACTCATTCCGAACGCATCAACTTCGGCAAACTCCGTGAAGTCATCCAGCCGCCCAACCTGATCGAGATCCAGATCACTTCGTATCTGGATTTCCTGCAGAAGGGCGTGCCGGAGAAGCAGCGCAAGCCCCAGGGCCTTGAGGCGGTCTTCAAGGAGGTGTTCCCCATCGAGTCCTACGATGGCCGCCTGACCCTCGAATACGTGTCCTACACGCTCGGCGATCCCAAGAACGCCGAGATTGAATGCCTGCGCGACGGCATCACCTACTCGGTGCCGCTCTACGTGAAACTCCGCCTCCGCGAGGAGGATTTCATCAAGGACGAGGAGATCTACATGGGTGAGATTCCCATGGTGACCGAGCGCGGCTCCTTCATCATCAACGGCGCCGAACGCGTCGTCGTCTCCCAGCTCCACCGCTCGCCCGGCATCGCCTTCGAGGTGACGCCGCACCCGAACGGCAAGCTGCTGCACTCCTTCCGTATTATTCCGGACCGCGGCACCTGGCTTGAGGTCCAGTTCGACAACAACGACCTCCTCTACGTCTATTTAGACCGCCGCCGCCGCCGCCGGAAGTTCCTCATTACGACCCTGCTCCGCGCGGTCGGCTATTCCAGCGACATCGACCTGCTCAACCTGTTCTACGAGATCAAAGACCTGAAGGTTTCGAAGGCCCTTGACCTTGAGAACGTCTCCTCGCTCGTCCTCGTCGAGGACGCGATCGACGCCCAGAAGGGCGTCGTGCTCGCGCGCGCCTTCGAGCCGCTGACCAAGCAGATCGTCCGCACCTTCGAAAAACACGACATCGCCACCATTCGCGTCATTGACACGGCGGTGGACGAGGGCGCGCTCATTCGCGCACTCAAGAAGGACCCGACCCGCAACGAAGAGGAAGCGCTCAAGGAAATCTACAAGCGCCTCCGTCCGGGCGAGCCCCCGACCACGGCCAACGCAAAGGCCCTGCTCAAGCGTCTCTTCTTCGACCCGAAGCGTTACGATCTCGGCCGCGTCGGCCGTTACAAGGTCAACCAGAAGCTCGGGCTCAAGGCCGACATTGAGCAGCGCATCATCGAAAGCGCCGACATCGTTGCCGCCACGAAGTATCTCGTCCGCCTCAAGAAAGGTGAGGGCGTGGTGGATGACATCGATCACCTCGGCTCCCGCCGCGTCCGCACCGTCGGCGAACTCCTCGCCAACCAGTGCCGCGTCGGACTCAGCCGCACGGAGCGTCTCGTCCGCGAGCGCATGACCATGTATGACCAGAGCGTCGACTCGATCACGCCCCAGAAGCTGATCAACCCGAAGGCGCTCACGACGGTTATCCGCGATTTCTTCGCGCGCAGCCAACTGTCGCAGTTCATGGACCAGATCAACCCGCTCGCCGAGGTCACGCACAAGCGCCGTCTCTCCGCGCTCGGGCCGGGTGGTCTCAACCGCGAGCGCGCTGGCTTCGAGGTGCGTGACGTGCATCCTTCGCACTACGGCCGCATCTGCCCGATCGAGACGCCCGAAGGTCCGAACATCGGCCTCATCAATTCGCTCTCGACCTACGCCCGCGTCAACGAATTCGGCTTCATCGAGACGCCGTATCGCTTGGCCAAGGACGGCCGCGTTTCCGACAAGATCGAATACCTCACCGCCGACCAGGAAGAAGGCAAAGTCATCGCCCAGGCCAACGCCGAGATCGATGACAAGGGCCACTTCGTCGGCAAGGTCACTGTCCGTCAGGACGGCAACTTCCTCGAAGTTCCCGCCGCCGAGGTGGACCTCATGGACGTTTCGCCCAAGCAGGTCATCTCCATCGCCGCCGGCATGATTCCGTTTCTTGAGCACGACGACGCCAACCGCGCGCTCATGGGTGCGAACATGCAACGCCAAGGCGTGCCCCTCCTCCAGACCGAGGCGCCCTTTGTCGGCACCGGTATCGAGGAACGCGTCGCCCGCGACTCCAAGATCGTGGTTGTGGCGGAGGAAGCCGGCGTGGTCGCGTCCGTCGATGCCAAGCGCATCGTCATCACCAAGGACGGCGAGCTGCCGCGCAACCTGAAGAACGATCCCAAGAACGGCGTGCACGTTTACGAGCTGCGCAAGTTCATGCGTTCAAACGCCGGCACCAACTTCAACCAGAAGCCCATCGTGCGGCACGGTCAGAAGATCAAGGCCGGCCAGATCATCGCCGACGGTCCCTCGACCGATCGCGGCGAGATGGCCCTCGGCCGCAACGTGCTCGTCGCGTTCATGCCTTGGAACGGCTACAACTTCGAGGACGCGATCCTCATCTCCGAGAAGGTTCTCCGCGAGGACATCTTCACCTCGATCCACATCCAGGAATTCGAGGTCACCGCCCGCGACACCAAGCTCGGGCCCGAGGAAATTACGCGCGACATTCCGAATGCCGGCGAAGAGGCCCTCAAGAACCTCGATCACAACGGCGTCATCCGCATCGGCGCCGAGGTGAAGCCCGGCGACATCCTCGTCGGCAAGATCACGCCCAAGTCCGAGACCGAACTCGCGCCCGAGGAAAAGCTCCTCCGCGCCATCTTCGGTGAAAAGGCGGCCGACGTGAAGGACACCTCGCTGGTGGTCCCGTCCGGCGCCGCCGGCATCATCATGGACGTGAAGGTCTCGTCGCGGATCGACAACCAGGTCGAGAAACTCTCGCCCTCGGACCGCCGCCGCCAGATCAAGCAGATCCAGGAGGAATACAAGACGCAGATGGACAAGCTCCGCGAGGGGCTGACCGAGGCGCTCTCCAACATCCTCCTCGGCGAAAAGATCCCGCTCGACGTTATCAACGGCGAGTCCGGCGAAATCATCATCCCGGCTAACCGCAAGATCACGAAGACGCTGCTGCGCAAGCTCGCGGCGGTCTCTAAGCACGTCCAGATCGACCCGTCCCCGGTTCGCATCAAGATCATGGAGATCATCGGCAGCTACCAGACCAAGTTCGACGAGCTCGAGAGCGATCGCGAACGCAAGGTCGGCGCGGTCGAGGCGGGCGAGGGTGACGGCACCGGCGCCATCAAGCAGGTCAAAGTTTACATCGCCACGAAGCAAAAGCTCGAGGTCGGTGACAAGATGGCCGGTCGTCACGGCAACAAGGGCGTGGTCGCCAAGATCGTGCCCGAGGAAGACATGCCCTTCCTCCCCGACGGCACGCCCGTCGAAATCTGTCTCAACCCCCTCGGCGTTCCTTCGCGCATGAACGTGGGTCAGGTGCTCGAAACGCACCTTGGCTGGGCCTGCAAAAAGCTCGGCATCAAGGTGGCGACGCCCGTCTTCGACGGCATTCCGGAAAAGAAAGTCCGCGAATACCTCAAGGACGCGAAGTTGCCTTCCTCGGGCAAGAGCCCGCTCCTCGACGGTCGCACCGGCGAGAGAATCGACCAGGAAGTCGTTGTCGGCTACATCTACATGATGAAGCTGAATCACCTTGTGTCGCACAAGATCCACGCCCGTGCGGTCGGCCCCTATTCGCTCGTCACCCAGCAGCCGCTGGGCGGCAAGGCGCAATACGGCGGCCAGCGCTTCGGCGAAATGGAGGTGTGGGCGCTCGAAGCCTACGGCGCGGCGCACACGCTCCAGGAACTCCTCACTGTCAAATCCGACGACGTGCAGGGCCGCACCAAGATCTACGAGTCGCTCGTCAAGGGCGACAACACGCTGCAGGCCGGCACGCCCGAGTCCTTCAACGTGTTGATCAAGGAAATCCAGTCCCTCGGCTTGGACATCAAGCTCAACAAACGCGACGCCCTGGGCTTCGGCTCCTGACGCGCACCAGCATCCTTTAACAAAAATCAGGGAAAGCACACATGAGCATCCAACCCTCTGAAACCGCCGGTTCCGCCGTTCGTGAAGTAACGCGCAACGCCATGGGCGATGTGGAAAATGCGTTCGATTGCGTCTCCATCACCGTCGCCTCACCCGAGACCATCCGCAAGTGGTCCAAGGGCGAGGTCAAGAACCCCGAGACCATCAATTACCGCACCTTCAAGCCCGAGCCGGGCGGCCTCTTCTGCCAGAAGATCTTTGGCCCGGTCCGCGACTACGAGTGCGCCTGCGGCAAATACAAGCGCATCAAATACAAGGACGTCATTTGCGACCGTTGTGGCGTCGAGGTGACCATCGCCCGCGTGCGCCGCGAGCGCATGGGCCACATCGAACTGGCCGTGCCGGTCTCGCACATCTGGTTCCTTAAGAGCATGCCGAGCCGCCTCGGCCTCCTGCTCGACATGACGGCGCGCTCGCTGGAGCGGGTCATCTACTACGAGAACTACATGGTGATCAATCCGGGCAAGACCCCGCTCGAGCCGCACCAACTGCTCACCGATACCGAATATCGCCAGGCATTGGACGAATACGGTGACGATTCTTTCGTCGCCAAGATGGGCGCCGAGGCCGTGCGCGATGCGCTCTCGCGCACCGACATGGAGGCGACCGTGGCCGAACTGCACGAGCAGATGCGCGCCACCAAGTCCAAGCAGATCAAAAAGAAGCTCTCGAAGCGTCTCAAGGTCATCCAAGGCTTCATTCATTCCAAGAGCCGCCCCGAGTGGATGGTGCTCGAAGTTCTGCCCGTCATCCCGCCGGACCTGCGCCCGCTCGTCCCGCTTGAGGGTGGCCGCTTCGCGACCTCGGATCTCAACGACCTCTATCGCCGCGTCATCAACCGCAACAACCGTCTGCGGAACCTGATGCAGCTGAAGACGCCCGACGTCATCATTCACAACGAAAAGCGCATGCTGCAGGAAGCGGTTGATGCGCTCTTCGACAACGGCCGCCATGGCCGCCCCGTAACCGGCGCGGGCAACCGTCCGCTGAAGTCGCTCTCCGACATGCTCAAGGGCAAGCAGGGCCGCTTCCGCCAGAACTTGCTCGGCAAGCGCGTCGACTACTCCGGCCGCTCCGTCATCGTCATCGGTCCCGAGCTCAAGCTCAACCAATGCGGCCTGCCCAAGAAGATGGCGCTCGTGCTTTTCGAGCCGTTCATCATCCGCCGGCTGAAGGAACTCGGTTTCGTGCACACCGTCCGCGGTGCCCGCAAGATGATCGAGAAGAAGTCCCCGGAAGTCTGGGACATCCTCGAGCAGGTCACCAAGGGCCACCCGGTGCTGCTCAACCGCGCGCCGACGCTCCACCGCCTCTCGATCCAAGCCTTTGAGCCCGTCCTCATCGAGGGCGAGGCCATCCGCATCCACCCGCTTGTTTGCACCGCCTACAACGCGGACTTCGACGGCGACCAGATGGCCGTCCACGTGCCGCTTTCCCTTGAGGCGATCATGGAGTGCAAACTCCTCATGATGGCGACGAACAACATCTTCTCGCCTTCCTCCGGCAAGCCGATCCTCACGCCTTCGCAGGACATCGTGCTCGGCGCTTACTATCTCACCATCGAGCCCCGCAAAAAGCCGGCGAAGAGCGAGCGTGTGCCCTTGCTCAGCGGCCTGCAGGAAGTGCTCTACGTGAAGGCCGACAGTGCCCTCAAGATGCACGACTGGGTGGATATCCCGAATCCCGATTTCGGTCGCGAGACCATCTTCGGCAACAAGGACCGCCGCGTTCTGCGTTCGACCGTGGGCCGGGTGATCTTCAACCAGATCTGGCCGGCGGACCTCGGCTTCGTGAATTTCCCCGTGCCGAAGGGCAAGCTGGGCGACCTCATCCTCAACACCTACAAGGTTGCGGGCGAGTCCGTCACGGTTGAAACCCTCGACAAGCTCAAGGAACTCGGTTTCCAAACCGCATTCCAGGCGGGCATTTCGATCGGTATCGACGACATGATCATCCCCGAGTCCAAGAAGGAAATCGTCTCCGAGACCCGGAAGAAGATTTCCGAGGTGGAGGCCCAGTTCAACAAGGGCATCATCACCGAGGGCGAGCGGAAGAACAAGATCATCGACTTGTGGACCGGCACGACCGACAAGATCGCGAAAGAGGTCTTCGCCAAGCTGGAGTCCAATGAAGGCAAGACCGAGGTAAACCCGGTTTACATCATGATGGATTCCGGTGCGCGCGGCAACAAGCAGCAGGTTCGCCAGCTTTGCGGCACCCGCGGCCTCATGGCCAAGCCCTCCGGTGAAATCATCGAGCGCCCCATCCTGTCCTCGTTCCGCGAGGGCCTCACGGTGCTCGAATACTTCATCTCTACCCACGGCGCCCGCAAGGGTCTCGCCGACACCGCGCTCAAGACCGCTGACGCCGGCTATCTCACCCGCAAGCTTTGCGATGTGGCGATGGACGTCATCATCTCCGAGGACGACTGCGGTGCGCGCGACGGCGTTTGGAAAAAGGCCATCTTCGAAGGCGACGATGAAATCGTCGGTCTGCGCGAGAGCATCATCGGCCGTTTCTCGAGCGACGATGTGCACAATCCCATCAATCCGACCGAGGTCCTGGTGGCTTCCGGCGAATTGATCACGGAAGAGCTGGCCGCCAAGATCGAGGACGTCGGCATCGAGCGGGTGAAGGTCATGTCTCCTTTGACTTCCCTCAGCCCGACCGGCATCGACGCCAAGAGCTACGGCATCAATCCCGCGACCAACAAGGTTGCGAAGATCGGCGACTCCGTCGGCATCATCGCGGCCCAGTCGATCGGCGAGCCCGGCACGCAGCTTACCATGCGCACCTTCCACATCGGTGGTGTTGCCTCCGGCGGCTTCAAAACGCCCGAGATTCGCGTGCGCGCGAGCGGCACGGTCAAGTATCGCGGCCTCCGCCTCGTCGAGACGGCCGAAGGTGCGGCCATCGTGCTGAACAAGACCGGCTCCATCCAGATCTTCGATGCCGAGGACAAGGAACTCGAGTCCTACAACATCGTGGTCGGCTCCTTCCTGCACGTAGCCGACGGCGCCAAGATTGAAAAGGGCGCCGTGCTCGCACAGTGGGATCCTTACAACATTCCCGTGCTCTCCGAAAAGGGCGGCACGCTGGTGTTCAAGGACATGATCCCCGGCGTCACGGTGAAGCGCGAGCTGGACGAATCGTCCGGCCGTATCGCCACCGTGGTGATCGAGCACAAGGAAGACCTCAACCCGCAGATCGAGGTGCGCGACGCGAAAAACAAGCCGCTCGCCGCCTACGCGATTCCGGTCGGTGCGCAGATCGCCGTCAACGAAGGCGACATCATCCAGCCCGGCGCTTTGCTGGCCAAGACGCCTCGCCAAGCCTCCAAGACCAAGGACATCACCGGCGGTCTCCCGCGTGTCGCCGAGCTCTTTGAAGCTCGTCGTCCCAAGGATGCCGCGGAAATGTCCCGCATCGACGGCATCGTGTCCTTCGAGGGCACGGTTCGCGGCAAGCGCAAGCTGGTCGTGAAGAACGATGAGACCGCGCAGGAAGAGGAGCACCTCATCCCCACCGGTAAGCACATCATCGTGCAGCCGGGCGACGTGGTGCACAAGGGCCAGCATCTCACGGAAGGTGCCGCCGATCCGCATGAAATCCTGGAAATCCTCGGGCCGTCCGCGCTCTACGACTTCCTGATTTCCCAAGTGCAGGAAGTCTATCGTCTACAAGGCGTGACCATCAACGACAAGCACATCGAGATCATCATCCGCCAGATGCTGCGGAAGGTTCGCATCACCGACCCCGGTGACAGCGAGTTCTTCTGGGGCGAGCAGGTTGATCGCTCGGCGTTCCTCATTGAGAACAAGCGCTTGGATTCCGCCGGCGGCAAACCCGCCGAGGCCGAGCCGATCCTGCTGGGCATCACGAAGGCTTCCTTGGAGACCGAGAGTTTCATCTCGGCGGCTTCCTTCCAGGAAACCACGCGTGTGCTCACCGACGCCTCGACCCTCGGCAAAGTGGACTCCCTCAAGGGCTTCAAGGAGAACGTAATCATGGGTCACCTGATTCCGGCTGGCACGGGCCTTCCGAAATACAAGCAACTCAAAGTCACGTTGCCGTTTGGTGCGGAGCTTCCCGTGGAAGAAGCAGCAGCCACCGAGGCCAGCTAAAGCTGGTTTCAACCAATCATAACAAGAAGCCGCGGATGAAAATCCGCGGCTTCTTTTTTCAGTGATCTGCCGGTGCCTGCGAGTCATGGGCAAAGCGGCCAAGCCGGTAATGGTGGCCGCAATGCCAGCGGCCTAAGGCAGGGCCATCAGTGGGCATCAGCTCGGATACCTGCATCCTGGAACGCGAATGACAACAATCTGGGGTAGGGGAGCAGTTCGTGCTTGAATTCGCGATGCCGACGGCGGATTTTGTCCGGCTCTCATTTTTACCAGCGCGTTTTCAGCTTACCTGAAGAACGCTTTTTCAATCGCGAGCCGGGGCCAAATCCCGGGTTTCGCGAGAACTCATACTTTTCGCCAAAAAGTTCTTGCCCAGCTTTTGGCGAAATGTAGCTTTTTCCTCTTTTCCCTAATTCTCACTCTTAAATCTGTATGCCGACCATCAATCAACTCGTGCGCAAAGGCCGCCGCAAGGTTGTCACCAAGTCGAAATCTCCGGCTTTGGACTCCAATCCTTTCCGTCGCGGCGTGTGCGTGCAGGTAATGACCCGCACCCCCAAGAAACCGAATTCCGCGATCCGCAAGGTCGCCAAGGTGCGGCTTACCAACGGCAACGAAGTTATTTCCTACATTCCTGATGAGGGGCACAACCTCCAGGAGCACTCCATCGTGCTCGTGCGCGGCGGTCGTGTGAAGGATCTCCCCGGCGTTCGCTACCACATCGTGCGCGGCACCCTCGACGCCACCGGCGTTGAGAAGCGCCGTCGCAGCCGTTCCAAATACGGCGTCAAACGCCCGAAGGCCGCCAAGTAAACGTTCTTTAAACCCGATTTTAAGTCATGTCACGCCGTCACAGAGCCACCAAGCGCCAAGCCGATCCCGATATCCGCTACAACAGCCCCCTCGTGGCGCACTTGGTCAATGTCATCATGAAGAGCGGCAAGAAGAACCTTGCCCAACGCATCGTTTACGGCGCGTTCGAGAAAGTCTCCGAGAAGCTCGACAAGGGCAACCCGGTTGATCTGCTCCTCGGCGCCTTGGAAAACGCCCGGCCCCGGCTCGAAGTGAAGAGCCGCCGCGTCGGTGGCGCCACCTATCAGGTTCCGGTGGAGATTTCCTTTGAGCGGCAGGAGTCGCTTGCGTTGCGCTGGATCGTGACCGCCGCGGGTAGCCGCAAAGGCGTGCCGATGAAGGACGCGCTCGCGGCCGAGATCATCGATGCTTACAACAACACGGGCAGTGTCGTGAAAAAGAAGGAAGACACCCACAAGATGGCGCAGGCTAACCGCGCTTTCGCTCACCTCCGCTGGTAAGGCCGCCCATGTCCGTCGCTGTTCCCAATATCACCATCGTCACCGAGAAATCGAAGGTTTCCTCGGTCAACGCCAAAGCCCGTCCGTTCCCGCTCGAATGGACCCGCAACATCGGCATTGCCGCGCACATTGACGCCGGCAAAACCACCACCAGCGAGCGCATCCTTTTCTACTCGGGCAGCGTCCACAAAATGGGCGAAGTGCACGAAGGCACTGCGGTCACCGACTGGATGGAGCAGGAGCGCGAGCGCGGCATTACCATTACTGCAGCCGCCATCTCCTGCGCGTGGAATGCCTCTTGCGGCCCGTGGAAGGGCATCAAGCAGCGCATCAACATCATCGACACCCCGGGGCACGTGGACTTCACCGCCGAGGTCGAGCGCTCCATGCGGGTGCTCGACGGCGCGGTTGCGGTCTTCTGTGCGGTTGCGGGTGTCCAGCCCCAGTCCGAGACGGTCTGGCGCCAAGCCAACAAGTATGGGGTGCCGCGCATCGCCTTCATCAACAAGATGGACCGCACCGGTGCCGATTTCTTCCGCGCCATCGACGAGATGCGCGCCAAGCTGGGCGCCAATGCCCACGCCCTGTTCCTGCCCATCGGCAAGGAGGAGAACTTCACCGGTCTGGTGGATCTAGTGCAGAACTGCGCTTATATCTTTGAGGATCCGGCCAATATGGACCTCGATCCTATCCGGCACCCGATCCCGGCGGAGCTCGCGGTGGATGCCAAAAAATATCGCGAGAAACTGATCGAGGCGGCGTCTGATTTCGACGATGTCTTGGCCGAAAAATATCTCGGCGGTGAGGAAATCTCCTCGGAGAAACTTTTGGTGGCGGTGCGCAAGGCGACCGTTTCCATGAAGTTTACCGGCGTCATCCCCGGTTCCGCTTTCAAGAAAAAGGGCGTGCAGCGTTTGCTCGACTGCGTGGTTAATTATCTTCCCAGCCCGATTGATGTCCCGCCGATGGTTGGGCAGGACAGCGATGGCCAAAAAGTGTCGGTCATCGTGGACGACAATTCCAAGCTCGCCGGCTTAGCCTTCAAGCTTTGGACCGACCCGTTCGTCGGCAAGCTGGTTTTCTACCGGGTTTACACCGGCACCCTGCAAAAGGGCACTTCGCTTTACAATCCCCGCACCCGTCGCTCTGAGCGCGTCAGCCGCTTGGTCCTCATGCGTGCGATGGACCGTGAGGAGATCGACGTGGCCTACTCGGGTGACATCTGCGCCTTGGTTGGCGTCAAAGACGTCATTACCGGCGATACGCTCTGCAACGATGACTACGATGTCCGTCTCGAGCCGCCTTCCTTCCCGGAGCCGGTGATCGCGATGTCCATCGAGCCAAATTCGAAGGCCGACCAGGAGAAGCTTGGCAGCGCTCTGCAGCGTCTGGTGGCCGAGGATCCGACCCTGCGTGTCAAAACCGATCAGGACACCGGCCAAACCATTCTCGCCGGCATGGGTGAGTTGCACCTCGAAATCATCGTGGACCGCATGAAGCGCGAGTTCAAGGTGGAGGCCACCGTCGGCAAGCCGCAGATCGCTTATCGCGAGACCGTCCTCGCCGCCGCAGATGGCGAAGGCAAATTCATCCGTCAGTCCGGTGGCAAAGGCCAATATGGCCATGTCGTCGTCAAGATTGAGCCCAACGAAAAGGGCAAGGGTGTCGAGGTCGTCAACGAGATCGTGGGCGGCGTCATCCCGAAGGAATTCATCAAGCCGTCCACCGATGGTATCCTCGAGGGCGCCAACAACGGCGTCGTTGCGGGTTACCCGGTGGTGGATGTCATTGTCCGCATCGTTGACGGTTCCTTCCACGAGGTCGACTCGTCCGAAATGGCCTTCAAGATGGCCGGCATCTTCGCCTTCAAGGAAGCGATGAAGGTCGCCAAGCCGATCCTGCTGGAGCCCATCATGGGCGTCGAGGTTACCACGCCGGAAGAATACGCCGGCGATCTCATGGGTGATATCAACCGTCGTCGCGGCGCCATCCAAGGCATGGAAAACAAGAACGCCGCCACGATTATCAACGCGCACGTTCCGCTTGAGACCCTCTTCGGCTACGTTACCGATATTCGCTCGCTCTCCAAGGGCCGCGCGAGCGCGTCGATCACGCCGTCGCACTTCGAGCAGGTTCCGAACTCGCTCCTCTCCAAGATTGTCGAGTCTTCCGTCAAGGCTCCCGCCCGCACCTAAACCTTCGTTCTTTTTAGCCATGAAAGGCCAACGCATTCGCATCAAACTCCAAGGCTTCGACTATCGGGTCATCGACCAGTCGGCCTTGGAGATCGTCGAGACCGCCAAGCGCTCCGGCGCCCGTGTCTCCGGTCCCATCCCGCTGCCCACGCGCATCGAGAAACTCACCGTGAACCGCTCCCCGCACGTGGACAAGAAGTCCATGGAGCAGTTCGAGTCGCGCACTCACAAGCGCCTCATCGACATCATCGAGCCGACTGCCCAGACGGTGGACGAGCTCAAGAAGCTCAACCTGCCTTCCGGCGTCGATATCACCATCAACGTATAATCTCCTGATCCCACAACTCCTCGCTTAGTGCTGCCCATGTGCGCCCCGCGCACCGCTGGGTTTCCCTAATGTAGGTCGTTAAAAGGAAAACCTTCCACCTACCACTTAGCTTATGATCTCATCGCTTTTAGGTAAAAAACTCGGAATGACCCAAGTCTACGATGCACAGAACGTGCTCGTGCCGGTCACCGTGGTCGAAGCCGGTCCCTGCACGATCGTGCAGGTCAAGACCGCTGCCACCGACGGCTACAATGCCGTCCAGATCGGCTTCTCGGCCAAGAAAACCAAGAACAGCAGCAAGGCCGAGCTGAACCACGCCAAAAAGGCCGGTCTGGAGACCGCTCCTCGCGTGCTCAGCGAAATCCGGCTCGCCGCCGCTCCCACTCTCAAGGTCGGCGATGTCATCACCGTCACTTCCTTCGCGGAAGACCAGTTGGTTGATGTCATCGGCATCACCAAGGGTAAAGGCTTCCAAGGTGTGGTGAAGCGCTTCCGTGTCGCCGGCGGTCCCGCCTCGCACGGTTCGATGTTCCACCGCCGCATCGGTTCGGTCGGCATGCGCCAGACCCCGGGACGCGTTTGGAAGAACCAGGCGATGCCCGGCCACATGGGCAGCGAAAAGCGCACGGTGCAGAACCTGCGCGTCGTCAAGGTCATCGCCGACAAGAACCTCATCCTCGTCAAAGGCGCCATTCCCGGTGCCAACGGCGACGATGTCATCGTGCGCAGCGCCATCAAGGGCCAGCCCAAGAAAGCCTGACCGGAGATAATCCAAAGCCATGAAACTCACCGTTTTTAGTTCCGACGGCAAAACCAGCAGCGAAAAGGATTTCGCCGGTCTGCCGACCTTCGAAGGCGACAAAGGCCTCCAAGCCGTGAAGGAAGTGATTGTCGCGATCAATGCCAACAACCGGCAGGGCACGCACTCCACCAAGACCCGCGGAGAAGTCCGCGGCGGTGGCAAGAAGCCCTGGCGCCAAAAGGGCACCGGTCGTGCTCGCGCCGGCTCCATCCGCTCCCCCCTGTGGGTCGGTGGTGGCGTCGTGTTCGGCCCCAAGCCCCGCGATTACTCGAAGAAGATCAACGGCAAGGTCAAAGCCCTTGCCTTCAGCCGCGCGCTCTTTGACCGCGCTGCCGCCGGCGAACTCGCCGTGATCGAGCAATTCGCCGTCGCCCAGCCCAAGACCAAGCTCGTGAACGAGGTCGTCGGCCGCATCGCCCCCAAGGGCAAGGTGCTGCTCGTGGACGCTCCCTTTGCGATCGAGGCCGCCCGCGCCGCCCGCAACATCCAGCGCGTTTCCCTTCAGGAAGCCGCCAAGCTCAACACCTTGGACTTGGCCCAATACCAGAAGATCATCGTCAGCACCAAGGCGCTCGAGGCGATCATCGCCCGCGTCAACGGAGGTAAGAACTAATGAACGCCGATAAAGTTCTCAAGCACGCCCGTCTCACGGAGAAGGCCACCAAGCAGTCGGCCGTTCTCGGACAATACACGTTCGAGGTTTATCCGAGCGCCACCAAGGACACCATTGCGGCTGCCATCGAGCAGACGTTCAAGGTCACCGTGCGCCGCGTTAACATCCAAAACTACCGCGGCAAAAACAAGAAGAGCCGCACCGGCCGCCCGACGGTTGGTTCCGACTACAAGAAGGCGATCGTGACCCTCAAGTCGGGCGACAAGATCGAGCTCGTCTGATCGGCGCGCTGAACCCACGGAGAATCCCATCATGGCAATCAAATCTTTCCGCCCTCTCACGCCCGCGGGCCGCTTCACCTCCCTCAACAAGGTGGTCGTGTCCAAGCAGCGTCCGCAGCGCAAGCTCACCGAGCCGAAGCCGAAGACCGGCGGCCGCAATGTTTACGGCCGCATCACCTCCCGCCACCGTGGCGGCGGCCACAAGCAGCTTTACCGTATCATCGATTTCAAGCGCGACATCATCGATATTCCTGCGCGCGTGCAGGCCATCGAGTATGATCCGAATCGCACGGCCCATCTCGCGCTGGTGGCCTACGCCAATGGCGAGAAGCGCTATATCATCGCGCCGAACGGCCTGAAGGTCGGTGACAGCATCGTCACCTCCGCCAAGGCCACGATCAACGACTTCAATGTGGGCAACAATTTCCCGCTTGAGATTATCCCGCCCTCCACGCGCCTCCATTGCGTCGAGCTGGTGCCGGGCCGCGGCGCCCAGTTGGCCCGCTCGGCCGGTGCCGGCATTGAGCTCGTCTCCGTGGAAAATGGTTTCGCCCAGCTCAAGATGCCCTCCGGTGAACTCCGACTCGTGAATCCCAAGTGCCGCGCCACCATCGGTGAAGTCGGCAACGGTGACCACTCCAACCAGTCGCTCGGCAAGGCCGGCCGCAAGCGCTGGCTCGGCATCCGCCCGACCGTCCGCGGTGTGGCGATGAATCCGGTGGACCACCCCAACGGCGGTGGTCAGGGCAAGTCCAAGGGTGGTGGCGGTCGCCAGCATCTCGTGTCGCCGTGGGGCCAGCTCGCCAAGGGCTTCGTCACCCGCCGTCGCTCCAAGCCGTCCAACAGCCTCATTCTCGTCCACCACAACGGCCGCAAGCCGCGTGGCAAAAAGTAATCCCAACGACTTCGCACCATGGCACGCTCCATCAAGAAAGGTTTCTTCGTCGATTACCACCTGCTCGAGAAAATCGAGAAGGCGGTCAAGGCCGGCACCAAGAAGCCCATCCAGACCTGGTCCCGCCGCTCGACCATCACGCCCGATTTCATCGGCCACACCTTCAACGTGCACAACGGCAAGGCCTTCATCGCCGTTTACGTCACAGAGAACATGGTCGGTCACAAGCTGGGCGAGTTCGCTCCCACCCGCACCTTCAAGTCCCACGGCGCCCACACGGCCAAAGCCGTCTAAACTTTAACCTGATCAAAACTTAAAAGGGCAGGGGACCGTCCAACGGTCCCGCTGTCGCCTTCAAAGGAATCAAACCCATGGAAGTCCAAGCCCTCACCCGCTACGCGCGCATGTCCCCTAAAAAGGTGCGCGAAGTGGCCCGCACCATCCAAGGCCGCAAGGCTGCGGAAGCCGTCGATTATCTGACGCTCATCCCGCGCAAGTCCGCGCGCCTGATCGTGAAGACGCTCAAGAGCGCCATCGCCAATGCCGAGAACAACAAGAACCTTTCGGCCGACACCCTCACCGTGAAGAGCGCGATCGTCGAAAACGGTCCCGTGCTCAAGCGGTTCAAGGCCGGCGCTCGCGGCACCGCGATGCCCCGCCGCAAGAAGATGTCGCACATCAAGATCGTCCTTTCCGACGGCAACTCCAACTAACATTTCCCATGGGCCAAAAGACCAATCCGACCGGTTTCCGTCTCGCTGTCCACCGCAACTGGCAGTCCCGCTGGTATGCGAGCAAGAAGGACTTTTCCAAGCTCCTCCTCGAGGACCAGGTGATCCGCACCAAACTCATGGAGAAGCTCAAGCAGGCTTCCGTGCCGCGCATCTTCATTGAGCGCGCTTCGAACCGCGTGCGCGTCAAGATCTACACCGCCCGTCCGGGCATCGTCATCGGCCGCAAGGGCCAGGAGATCGAGAAGATCAAGGAGGAGCTCGCCAAGCTCACCGGCAAGGAGATCCTCCTCGACATCCAGGAGGTCAAGAAGCCTGAGATCGAGGCCGCCCTCGTGGCCGAGAACGTTGCCCTCCAGTTGGAGCGCCGCATCGCCTTCCGCCGTGCCATGAAGAAGGCCGTGGAAATGGCCATGGCGCTCGGTGCGGAGGGCATCCGTATCCAGTGCTCCGGCCGTCTCGGCGGCGCCGATATCGCTCGCCGCGAATGGCAGCGCAAGGGCCGCGTGCCCCTGCACACGCTTCGCGAGAACATCGACTACGGCTTCGCCGAAGCGCAGACCCTGTATGGCAAGATCGGCGTCAAATGCTGGATCTGCAAAAAGGAGTCCGACAACAACTGATCCCGCCGGATCTTCCCGCATTTAGGAGAACACTCCCATGGCTTTAGCTCCCTCCCGCACCAAATACCGCAAATCCCAGAAGGGCTCCCGCGCCGGCAATGCCAAGCGCGGCAACACGCTCGCCTTCGGTGAATACGGCCTGCAGTCCCTCACGCGCGGTCCCATGACCGGCCAGCAGATCGAGGCCGCCCGTGTCACCATCTCGCGCCACCTCAAGCGCAAGGGCAAACTCTGGATCCGCGTCTTCCCGCACAAGCCCGTCACCAAGAAGCCCGCCGAAACCCGCATGGGTCAGGGCAAGGGCCCGGTCGAGTTCTACGTCGCCGTCATCAAGCCCGGCGCCGTCCTGTTCGAGCTCTCCGGTGTGCCCACCACCATCGCCAAAGAGGCCTTCCGCCTGGCCGACGCCAAGCTGCCTTTCCGCTGCCGCTTCATCGTGCGCGACGGCACCCAGTCCTGAGCCGTCCACCAACCGTCCGTCCTGTCATGACTTCCAAAGAAAATCGCGAACTCTCGCCCGCCGAGATCACCACCAAGCTCCGCGAAATCCGCGATCAGCTTACCCAGCTCCGGCTGCGCAAGCACACCGGCCAAGTCGAGAAAACCCACGAGCTCCGCGCTCTCCGCAAGGACATCGCGCGCCTTGAGACCATCCTTCTGCAAAAGCAAAGCCAAGCCGCCTGAGGCGCCCTAAGCCATGTCACACCACGTCCGTCACAACCGCCGCAAGATCCTCATCGGTTTCGTCACCAGCCGTTCCGGCGACAAGTCCGTCAAGGTCACCATTCCCTACAAGACGCCGCATCCGCTCTACCACAAGGTGGTCAACCGCCAGACCGTCGTGCACGTGCATGACGAGAAGAACGAGTCCCATGTCGGCGACAAGGTCGAGATCATGGAGACGCGCCCCCTCAGCCGTCTGAAGCGCTGGCGCATCATTTCCGTCATCGAACGCGCGGTCGGCACGACCGTCGAGGCCATCACCGAAAAAGATGTCGCCGAGACCGTTCCCACCAAGGTCACCAAGGCCTGAAACTCCGCCAATCCTTAACCATTCAATTACAGGAGGTCCGCCATGATTCAACTGCGCTCCATTCTCGAGGTTGCCGACAACACCGGCGCCCGTCGCGCCGCCATGATTAGCCGCAAAGGCCAGATTACCGACACCGCCGGTGTGGGTGACATCATCACCGTCCACATCAAGGACAGTGCCACCGATGCGTCCGTCAAAAAGGGCGAGGTCGCCAAGGCGGTTGTCGTCCGCACCAAGGCGCCGGTTCGCCGCGCCGACGGCAGCTACCTGCGTTTCGACAGCAACGCCATCGTCATCATCGACGCGACCAACAATCCCAAGGGCACCCGCATCTTCGGCCCCGTCGCCCGCGAACTCCGCGCGAAGAACTTCATGAAGATCATTTCGCTTGCCCCGGAGGTTCTCTAACATGGCCAACAAATCCCACGTCAAACGCGGCGACCAGGTCGTCGTCATCGCCGGCACCCACAAGGGCAAGTCGGGCAAGGTCCTTGAGATCTTGGCCGCCAGCCAGCGGGCCCGGGTCGAGGGCGTCGCCATGATCAAGCGCCACCTCAAGAAATCCCAGGAGCATCCGCAGGGCACCATCGCCGAGCGGGAAGGCTCCATCCACGTGTCCAACCTCATGCTCCAGCAGGTGTTCGACGCGAGCAAACGAAAGAAAGCCGCCGCTACCGCCTGATCTGCCAAAGTTCGCTTGCCATCCGTCCCGGGTGGCTGCGTGATTGGCCCCTTTTCCATCAAAACTCACTTCCATGACACCGGGTCGGTAATCCGGTGACTCTCAACATGAGCTACATTCCCACTCTCAAGAAGATCTACGTCGAGCAGGCGATCCCTGAACTCGTCAAGAGCCGCGGCTACAAGAATAACCACGAGGTGCCGAAGATCACCAAGGTGGTCTTGAACACCGGCATCGACGCCGAGGCGGACAAGAACCAGATCAGCGACATCCAGCGCGACCTCGGCCTCATTGCCGGCCAAAAACCCGTGCTGACGAAGTCCAAGAAGGCCGTCTCCAACTTCAAGCTCCGGCAGGGGCAGGTTGTCGGCTGCTGCGTCACGCTCCGCGGCGCCAACATGTGGGAATTCCTCTACCGCCTGATTGCGGTGGCGCTGCCCTCCATCCGCGACTTCCGCGGCATCTCCCCGAAGCTCGACGGCCAGGGCAACTACAACCTCGGCATCACCGACTTCTCCATTTTCCCGGAAATCACCATCGAGAACGTCAAGAAGACCATGGGTCTCGACATCACGATCGTGACCACCGCCGAAACGGACGATGAGGGCCGTGAACTCCTCAAGCACCTCGGCATGCCTTTCCGCCGCTCCGAGACCGCCAAGACCAACGCCGCCTGATTCCGCCATGCCGAAAACATCCGCCATCGAACGCAACAAAAAGCGCGTGCTCCTCACCGCGAAGCACAAGGCCAAGCGCGCCGAGCTCAAGGCCATCCTCGCCAATCCCGACACCACCGACGTCGAGTTTTTCGCCGCCCAAAAGAAGCTGGCCAAACTTCCGCGCGATTCCTCCGTGGTCCGTATCAAGAACCGCTGCTCCATGAGCGGCCGCCCGCGCGCCTACATCCGCAAGTTCGGCGTTTCCCGCATTCAGTTCCGCGAACTCGCCCTCGCCGGCAAGATCCCGGGCGTCACCAAGGCCTCCTGGTAAAACTTTTTGGCGGGAGTTAACGCGCCCCCGGCGCGTCGGATATGACCCGTCATTTTACAAACAACATCCACCATGACCGATCCCATCAGTGATTTCCTGACCCGCCTCCGCAATGCGTCGAAGGCTCGTCTCGCCGAGTGCGTTTCACCGCATTCCAAACTCAAGGAGTCCATCGCCGCCATCCTCAAGGCCGAAGGCTACATCCTCGGCTATGCCGACGGTGCCGACGCCCAGGGGCACAAGACCCTTGTCGTGCAAATGAAGTATGCTGACGGCGCTCCCGTCATCACCGGCATTAACCGCGTCTCCACGCCCGGCCGCCGCCTTTACTACAGCTACACCGAAATTCCCCGCGTGCTCAACGGCCTCGGCATTTCCATCCTCTCCACTTCCAAGGGTCTCATGAAAGACCAGGATTGCCGCCGCCAAAAGGCGGGTGGCGAGCTCATCTGCAACGTCTGGTAATAGAAGCACCACCATGAGTCGCATCGGCAAACAACCCGTTTCCATCCCCGACAAGGTGAAGGTCGAAGTCAAAGGCCACACCGTCAGCGTCGAGGGTCCCAAGGGCAAGATCGCGAAAACCTTCGCGCCCGTCGTCAATATCACCGTGGCCGACAAAAAGGTCACCGTCTCGCCTTCTGCGGACGAAAGCCGTTTCGCCTGGGCCATGTATGGCACCGTGCGCTCGGTCATCGCCGGCATGGTCAAGGGCGCGAGCGAAGGCTACGCCAAGGAACTCGAGATCCAAGGCGTCGGCTTCAAGGCCAACCTCAAGGGCAAGCAGCTCGATTTGGCCCTCGGCTACTCGCACCCCATCCTGATGGACATCCCGGATGGCATCAAAGTCACCGTCACCGACCAGACCAAGCTCAAGGTCGAGGGCGCGGACAAGCAGCTTGTCGGTGCCGTCACCGCCGAGATCCGCAGCTATTACCCGCCCGAGCCTTACAAGGGCAAGGGAGTCCGCATCGTTGGCGAGCGCGTTCGCCGCAAGGAAGGCAAGACCGTCGCCTGACGCCAATCCTAACCCATATTCGCAGGGGTCCACCCATGAACACCATTCGCAAAGCCAGTCTCCTCCAAAAGCGCCGTTGGAGAATCCGCAAGAAGATCACCGGCACCGCCGCGCGTCCGCGCGTGTGCGTCAAGTTCTCCGCCAAGCATATCTATGCCCAGGCGGTGAACGACGAGAGCGGCGTCACGCTCGTCTTCCTCTCCAGTCTCGATGCCGGTTTGCGCGCCAAGAAGTTGGCGGCCAACCTCTCCGGGGCCAAGGAACTCGGCGTCGCCTTTGCCGCCAAGGCCAAGGCCGCCGGCATCAGCTCGGTTGTCTTTGACCGCAGCGGCGCCCGCTACCACGGCAAAGTCAAACAGTTCGCTGATGCGGCCCGCGAAGGCGGCCTCGTATTCTAACCATCGCCCATGAGCACCGATACCACTCCCACCACTTCAGCTCCCGACAAGGCCGCAGCTCCCGAGGCGACTGCACCGGCTCCCCAGCGGTCGAACCGCGGCCCCCGCCGGGAATTTGGCCGCGGCCCCCGCCGCGATGATCGCAACCGCGACGCCGCTCCCAGCGATGGTCCCACGATGATCGAGAAGGTCGTCTTCATCAACCGCTGCGCCAAGGTCGTCAAGGGCGGTCGCCGCTTCAGCTTTGCCGCTCTCGCCGTTGTCGGCGATGGCAAGGGCAAGGTTGGCATCGGCTACGGCAAGGCGAATGAAGTGCCGGATGCCATCAAGAAGGGCACGGCTAATGCGCACAAGCATCTCGTCAGCGTGAAACTCAAGGGCGACACGATCTCGCACGAGGTGCTCGGCGAATACGACGGCGGCCGCGTGCTGCTTCGTCCCGCCACCACCGGCACCGGCCTGATCGCCGGCGGTGCGGTGCGCGCCGTGCTCGAAGCCGCGGGCGTCAAAAACGTTCTCACCAAATCCATGGGTTCGAGCAACCACATCGCCGTGGTGCATGCGACCCTGGCCGGCCTCCGTCAGCTCCGCCTCGCGGAAGACTACGCCGGCTCCCGCAAGACCAACTGACCTTTCCATAAATCCGAGTTCCACGCCGCCGATGCGGGGTGGGGCGCCCATCCACGAGGAAACCTCCATGAAACTCCACGAACTCAAGAACGTCCCTGGTGCCGTGCACCGCAAGAAGCGCGTCGGCTGCGGCGAAGGCAGCGGCCACGGCAAGACTTCGGGCCGCGGTGGCAAAGGCCAGACCGCCCGCTCCGGCGGCAGCATCCGTCCGGGCTTTGAAGGCGGCCAGATGCCCCTTTACCGCAAGCTCCCGCACCGCGGCTTTAACAATTACGAATTCCGCACCGGGATCGCCGTCGTCAACGTTGGCGACCTCGCGGCCCTCGATGCCAAGATCACCGAGGTTGACGCCGGCGTGCTGTCCGCCCAAGGCCTGCTCCGCAGCGGCGAAAAGTCCGTCAAGATACTCGGCGATGGCGAGATCACCCGTCCCTTGAAGGTCACCGCGGCCAAGTTCACCGGTTCGGCCAAAGCCAAGATCGAGCAGGCCGGCGGCCAGGCCATCGTCGCCTGATTCAGCCCGAGACTTCGTTCCCACCATCCCAGTGTTTTCCGCCTTCACCAACTCCCTGAAGATCCCCGAGCTGCGCTCCCGGATCTTTTACACGCTCGCCCTGCTGTTCGTCGCGCGTGTCGCGGCCCACGTTCCGTTGCCGGGCATTGATCCCAAGCCGCTCCTCCAGTTCTTCAAGGACCAGACAGCAGCCGGCGGCGGTTCCGCCGTGGGGCTGTTGAACATGTTCACCGGCGGCGCCCTGCTCAAGGGGGCCATCGGTGCCTTGGGCATCATGCCCTACATCAGCGCTTCCATCATCTTTCAGTTGATGACGGCGGTGGTGCCGGCGCTCAGCCGCCTCCAACAGGAAGGTGATGTTGGCCGCCAGAAGATCACGCAATACACCCGGTATGCGACCGTGATTATCTGTCTCGTTCAGGGCACCTTGCTTATTCTGGCTCTGGAAAATCCCGGACGCCTTTTCCCGGGCTACGACGTCACGCAATACGGTGACATCGTGATCGCGGGCAAACTTACCTTTCTGATCACCTCGGTCATTTTCATGACTGCCGGCACCATGCTCCTCATGTGGCTGGGCGAACAGATTACCCAGCGCGGCATCGGCAACGGTGTCTCCCTGCTCATCACGGTTGGTATTTTGGCCGATATTCCCGGCGCCGCTGCCGCCACCTACCAGCTGTTCTTCGCGCCGGTCGGTGTGGCCAAGCTGGGCCTGCCCCAGGGTATCATTATGGGTCTCCTGTTCATCTTGGTCACTATGGGTATCATCATGGTGGTGCAGGGACAGCGGAAGATCCCGGTCCAATACGCCAAGCGCGTGGTCGGCAACAAAGTCATGGGCGGGCAAAGCTCGTTCCTGCCCCTCAAGGTAAACTACTCCGGCGTGATGCCCGTGATCTTCGCGAGCGCCATCCTGATGTTTCCGCAGCAGATTTTTTCCCAACTGGGTGCCGCCTTTAACATCAAGTTCCTCGTCGAGTTTTCTGAGAATCTGCTCCGTGGCCATTGGGCTTACTACGCGATCATGGCCACGCTGATCCTGTTTTTCAGCTACTTCTGGGTTTCCGTGATGTTCAAGCCCATCCAGATCGCCGACGACCTCAAGAAATACGGCGGCTACATCCCCGGTGTGCGTCCGGGAGAGCCCACGGCTCAGTTTTTGGACTTCATCATGACCCGCCTGACGCTCGCCGGTGCGGTGTTCCTCACGATCATCGCGGTGATGCCGGACTTCCTGCTATTTGAACTCAATGTCCCACAGCGGATTGCGATCTTCTTTGGTGGCACCGGCATGCTGATCACCGTCGGCGTGACGCTCGACACGATGAAGCAAATCGAAACCTTCCTCCTGCAGCGGCACTATGATGGTTTCCTCAAAAAAGGCCGTATCCGCGCCCGCAGCGCCAATCCCCAAGGTATGACTGGCGAGGCGCTCAGCTCCGAGGCGGTCATGAAAATCGCCATGCCGATGCTGATCATTTTCCTGATCGGTCTCGCGGCTTGGGCGATCCGGTCCTTTGCACTTTAGTTCTTTACTCCGGTCGTGATGGCTGGCATCTCCGACCCCTTCGCTGATTTCGGCCCTCCGGCCAAGATCAAGATCCTTTGCCTCGGTTCGGCAGATTTCACTCTGCTGGATCGGGTCCGTTCTTTGCACATTGAGCACGTCTCTCCCGCCAAACTGATGCGGTCGGAGATTTCGCGTCCACGCAGCCCTGCGGCTGCGGACGAAACAACCATGGCCGCCCTGCGGCGCTGGTTTTTCGCGCGCAAACCTGATGCGGGTTTTGTCCTCACGGTTTACCCGGCTACGTTGCTCCAAGCCCAAGTGTTGGATGAATGGCTCGAAACCCGCGCCGAATCGCTGCAAGGCGTATTCGCCGGTGCCGGTTCCCCGGCCATCCTCCTCCAACACTACAGGACCCACGGTCTCCTTCGGGAAACCGCGGCCCTCGCCGCCTGAATACCATGTCGATCAAGACTGCTGCCGACATCGTCCGTATGCGCGAGGCCTGTGCCATCGCCGCCACGGTGCTGGCCAAGCTCAAGGAACACGTTGCCCCGGGTATCACTACCTACGACTTGGATCAGATTGCGAAGACGCTGATCGCCGGCTACGGCGCCCGCAGCGCCGACTATGGCTATCAAATCGGCTCCCGCCGGTTTCCCGCCTACATCTGTGTTTCCGTGAACGACGAGATCGTCCACGGCATCGGCACACTGAAACGCATCCTGCACGATGGCGACATCGTCTCGCTGGATGTCACCGTCGAATACAACGGCTGTATCGGTGACAACGCCCTCACCATGCCCGTCGGCCGTATTTCGCCCACCTTGCAGCAATTGTTGCAGGTCACCGAACGGGCCCTGCAACTCGGCATCGCCCAAGCCAAAGTCGACAATCGCATCGGGGATATCTCCGCTGCCATTCAAGAATACGTCGAGTCGCACGGTTTCAGTGTCGTCCGCGACCTCGTCGGCCACGGCGTGGGGTTTTCGATGCATGAGCCGCCGGAGATTCCCAACTTCGGTCGCAAGGGCGCCGGTCCCCGCATCAAAGCGGGCATGACCTTGGCGATCGAACCCATGGTCAACCTCGGCGGTTACCGCACCAAGACGCTCGCCGACGGTTGGACGGTCGTCACGGCCGACGGCTCCGCCTCCGCTCATTTCGAACATACTGTGCTCACCACGGACCGGGGACCTGAAATCCTCACCGTCCCGCGCTCCGCCTGATTTCCATTTTTCATTCTCATCAACTTCAACCTGCAACTCTCAACCTAATCCCATATGCCACGTCTCCTCGGTGTAGAAATTCCCGCGAAAAAGAAAGTCGCGTATTCCCTCCGTTATATCAACGGCATCGGACCTGCGCGGGCCGATATCCTGGTCAAGGAAGCCGGTCTTGATCCCGACATGCGCGCTTCGGATCTGACCGAAGAGCAGCTCAACAAGATCCTGCATGTCATCACGGAACGGAAGTGGGTGCTCGAGGGCGACCTGCGCCGTGAACTCGCCGCCAACCTGAAGCGCCTTCAGGCCATCAATTGCTACCGTGGCATCCGCCACCGTCGTGGCCTGCCCGTCCGCGGTCAGCGCACCGGCACCAACGCCCGCACCCGCAAAGGCCCCCGCAAGACCGTGGGCGTTGCCAAAAAAGCTGAATAACCCTTACCGTCATGGCTGAAGAAAAGTCCGCTCCTAAGAAAGAAAAGGCCCCCAAGGCCGCTGTTGGCGCTGAAGGCGTCCCCGCTGCCGCCAAGCCGGCCAAGGCCCCGAAGGCCCCCAAGGCCGCGGCTGATGCCGCTGCCCCCGAGGCCGCCGTTGCGACCGCGCCTGCGGCCGACAAGCCCGTCGAGCTCATCGGCGGCGTGGCCAAGCAGCCCACCGCCGAGGATCTCCTCAAGGAAGAACTGGGTGCCATCAAGGTCCGCAAGGCCAAGGGCTCCAAGAATGTCACCTCGGGCGTCGTCAACGTCCTCGCTTCCTTCAACAACACCATCGTTTCCATCACCGACCAGAAGGGTGCGGTCATCGCTTGGTCCAGCGCCGGCAAGTGCAACTTCCGCGGTTCGCGCAAGTCCACCGCCTACGCCGCCCAGGTCGTCGCGCAGGATGCCGCCCGCAACGCCATGTCGCACGGTCTCAAGGACATCGTCATCCGCGTCTCGGGCCCCGGTCTTGGCCGCGACAGCGCGATCCGTGCCCTGCAGGCCATCGGCCTCGAGATCACCTCGATCGTCGACGTCACTCCCGTCCCGCACAACGGCTGCCGCCCGCGCAAACGCCGCCGCGTCTGATCGCTGTCTCCAACCTTTAAATCACTTATCCAATGGCTCGCTACACAGGTCCCACCACCCGCATCAGCCGGCGTTTCGGTCAGCATATCCTCGGCTCGGGCAAGGCTTTTGAACGCCGCAGTTATCCGGCCGGTCAACACGGCCCCAAGCTCCGCCGCAAACTCTCCGAGTATGCCGTCGGTCTCAATGAGAAGCAGAAGCTGCGCCTCATCTACGGCCTGCTCGAACGGCAGTTCCGCCGCACCTTCGAGATCGCCAAGAAAGAGCGCGGCGTCACCGGTGAGCGCTTCCTGCAGCTCCTCGAGACCCGCCTCGACAGCACCGTCTATCTGCTCGGCCTCGCCAAGTCCCGCGCCGCGGCCCGCCAGTTCGTCAATCACGGCCACATCCGCGTCAACGGCCACAAGGTGGACATCGCCAGCTACGCAGTGCAGCCCGGCGACGAGATCGAGGTCAAGAATACCCCGGCCTCCCGCCAGATGGCGACCCGCAACCTTGAGGAGAACCGCATCCGCAACGTCCCCGGCTGGCTGAGCCTCAATGCCGAGTCCTTCAAGGCCGTGGTCAACCGCCTTCCCACGCGCGAAGAGATGGAGCAGGGCATCAACGAGCAATTGATCGTTGAGTTCTATTCCCGCTTCTAAGCCGCACTTCACCTTCTCTCCAACCCGCAATACTCATCCCGCAGAGTTCATCGCCATGCCCAAACGTCTCGGAAAGTTCGAACTCCCCAACAAGCTCACCAAGGTCGAGGAAGGCTCCACGCCGACCTATGCCAAGTTCATCGCCGAGCCTTTCGAGGCCGGCTATGGCCACACCATCGGCAACTCGTTCCGCCGCGTCTTGCTCAGCTCCATCGAGGGTGCCGCCATCTCGTCGATCAAGATCGACGGCGTCAGCCATGAGTTTCAGAGCATCGACGGCGTCGTCGAGGATGTCACCGACATGGTGCTCAACCTGAAGAAGGTGCTCATCGTCTCCCAAAAGCGCGAGCCCATCACCCTGCAGATCAAGGTCACCAAGGCGGGCACCGTCACCGCGGGCGACATTCAGGCCGATTCCAACATTACCATCGTCAACCCCGAGCAGGTCATCTGCACCCTCGATTCGAAGAAGACCTTCGAGGCCGAGATTGAGATCAAGACCGGCCGCGGCTACTACCCGGGCGAGCAGAACAAGAAAGAGGAGCAGGCCATCGGCGTCATTCCGATCGACTCGCTGTTCTCTCCGGTCCGCCTCGTCAAATACTCGGTTGAAGCCACGCGCGTCGGCCAGATTACCGATTACGACAAGCTCATCCTTGAGATCTGGACCGATGGCCGCATCACGCCGGACGACGCCCTCAAGCAGGCCGCCTCCATCCTGAAGCACCACCTCGACGTGTTCGACCGCGTCAGCGAGGAGACCTTCGAGTTCGAGAACCAGCAGTCCGAGGTCAGCGAGGAGCAGAACAAGCTCCGCAAGCTCCTCAACATGTCCGTCAACGAGATCGAACTCTCCGTGCGCGCCGCCAACTGCCTCAACAACGCGAACATCACCACCGTCGGCGAGCTCGCGATGAAGTCCGAGCAGGAGATGCTCAAATACCGCAACTTCGGCAAGAAGTCGCTCAACGAGATCAAGGACAAGCTGGAAGCCCTCGGCCTCTCGCTTGGCATGAAGTTCGACGAGCGCCTGCTCGATTCGAAGAAGGAAGCCTGACCAAATTTTCGATTTTGGATTCCCGACCGCTCCGGCGGCTGGGAGTCCAAATCGAAAGTCGGGAATTCAGAATCGTAAATTTTTGGCTCTCGCGCCGTCCGCTGCCGCCCCACGCTGCGACCGGATTGCCGATCGGGAGCCCGAACAAAACCAAAACACCAATGCGTCACAACAAACACCGTTCCTCCCTTGGCGTCTCGCGCGAACACCGCGCCGCCATGCTCTCCAACATGGGCGCCTCGCTCATCAAGCATGGCCGGATCGAGACCACGCTGACCAAGGCCAAGGCCCTGCGCCCCTTCATCGAGAAGGTCATCACCAAGGCCAAGCAGGCCGCGGCCAAGACCGACCCCAAGGATGCCATCCATCTGCGCCGTCTGGCTCTCGCCTCGGTCCGCGATGAGAATGCCATCACCAAGCTCTTCAACGAAACCTGCAAGGAATTCGCCAACCGCAGCGGTGGCTACACCCGCATCTACAAGCTCGGCCGCCAGCGTCTGGGCGACGCCGCCGAGATGGCCCTGATCGAACTCGTCAAGGCCGACGATGCCGGTTACAAGAAGTCCCGGGGTAAAAAGTCCGCCAAGGCCAAGAAGCCGGCGAAGACCGCTCCCGCGGAGGCTCCGGCCGCCGCCGAGACCAAGGCCTGATTCCAAGGAAAAATTCATCCTGCAACGCGTCGAAGTTTAACTTCGGCGCGTTTTTGCTTATATTCCGGCCATGTTCGATCTTCCCGTCGCCGCCGTCATCTACTGCGCGCTGGTCGCAGCGGTCTTTCTCTGCCTGTGGCTTTATTATGACCGCCGGGATCACGCCCGTTTCGAGGGCGAGCGCCGCAAGGCGACCTTTCACTGCATCCGGTGCGACCGCCTCTACACCGCGCGGGCGGGCACCGAGCTGTGCGCCTGTCCCCGCTGCGGGCACGAAAACTCCCGGCTCAAATTCTAGGCATTGACCCTGCCGGCGGCATTCTGGTTGATTCATCTTTTCCCAGCACTCTCCATCCCTCATGCCTCAGACCATTGCTGTCATTGATTTCGGTTCCCAATACACCCAGGTGATCGCCCGCCGGATCCGTGAGTGTCAGGTTTACTCGAAGATTTATCACTACAGCACCCCGGCCGAGCAGTTGCGGGCGGATGGCGTCGTCGGCATCATCCTTTCCGGCGGTCCGAGTTCGGTTTTTTCCCCGAAGGCCCCGATGCCCGATCAGGCTCTATTCACGCTCGGGGTCCCTGTTCTTGGCATCTGCTACGGCATCCAGCTGATGGGCCGGCTCCTCGGCGGCAAGGTGGCCAAGAGCGACCACCGCGAATACGGCCACGGCACCCTCACAATTCGGAAACCCGGCCGCTTGTTTGCCCGGCTGCCCAAGAAACTGAAGGTGTGGAATTCGCACGGCGACCGGCTGATCAAGCTGCCCCCCGGCTTCACCGCCATCGGCACGACCGATAATTCCGAGTTCGCCGTGATCGAGGACCTGAAGCGCAATTTCTACGGCATCCAGTTTCACCCGGAGGTCTTTCACACCGAGCGGGGCGTGGATGTGGTCCGCAACTTCCTCGTCGGCGTCTGCCGCGCGCGGCAGGATTGGACCACTGCCGACTTCATCCGCAAATCCGTCGCCGATATCCGTGCGGTGGTGGGCAAGTCCCGCGTGTTGCTCGGCCTCTCCGGCGGCGTGGATTCCTCGGTGGCGGCGGCCTTGATTCACAAGGCCATCGGCCGGCAGCTTACCTGTGTGTTTGTGGACAACGGGCTGCTGCGCGAGGGCGAGCGGGCCCAGGTCGAGTCGCTCTACGCCCGGAACTTCAAGATTGATGTCCGTGTCGTGGATGCATCGGCGTTGTTTTTGCGCCGGCTCAAGGGCGTGACCGACCCCGAGCAGAAGCGCAAAATCATCGGCCGCACGTTTGTGGAAGTCTTCGAAAAATCGCTCAAATCCATCGGTGGGGCCAGCTTTCTGGCCCAGGGCACGCTCTATCCCGATGTGATCGAAAGCGTGGCCATCGGCAACAATCCCGCCGCGCTGATCAAGTCCCACCACAACGTTGGCGGTTTGCCGGAGCGGATGAAGTTGAAGCTTCTGGAGCCGCTGCGCGAGTTGTTCAAAGACGAGGTGCGGGCCGTTGGTTCCGCCGTGGGGCTTCCTCGCGAAGTGGTCTGGCGTCAGCCTTTCCCGGGCCCCGGGCTGGGCGTCCGCGTGATTGGCGAAATCACGCGCGAAAGTCTGGCCGTCCTGCGTCAGGCCGATGCCATCCTGCAACACGAGATGATGGAGAGCGGCTGGTATTGGAAGGTTTGGCAGTCGTTCGCCGTGTTTCTCCCCGTCAAGTCGGTTGGGGTGGTCGGCGACGAGCGTAACTATGCCTATGTCATTGGTCTGCGTATCGTTGAGAGCATCGATGCGATGACGGCCGACTGGACCCGGCTGCCCTACAACCTCCTGCAACGCATCTCTTCGCGCATCACCAACGAGGTGCGCGATGTCTCCCGCGTGGTGCTCGACGTCAGCTCCAAGCCTCCCGCCACCATCGAGTGGGAGTGAAATCGGTCCCCGAAGTTGCCAGCCGCCCAAACTGCCCCAAACTCACTCAGCCATGACCACACTCCTGCGTCGCTTCCTCTCCTGCGCGATGGCCGCTTTTCTGGCCGCTCCTTTGCTGTCGTTCGCGGAGACGCCGGCCGAAGTCATCACCAAGGCCCGCGCCTATCTGGGCTCCGAGACGGCCCTTAACGGCGTCAACGCCATCCGCTTTGTCGGCCAGCTCACGGTGGAGCGCGACCAGGCGGCTGAAGCCGCCGAGCCGGTCAATCTGCAGGTGGAGATCATTTTTCAAAAACCTGCGCGTCAGCGCAGCGTCATTACCGGACCCCAGCGGGTTGAGACCACGGTGCTCGATGGCTACGATGGCTGGCAGCGCATGCAGGATCCCGCCGACGAGAGCCGCTGGACCCTCTCGCTCCTGCGCACCGACCAGATCAAAAGCCTGCGCGCCAATGTTGCGGAAAATCTCTCTTTCTTCCGCGGCCTGCCGGATCGCGGCATGTCGGTCGAGGACATGGGTTCCGTCAACATTGACGGAGTGAACTGCCGCAAGCTCGCCTTCGTGTATGCCCCGCAGATTGCCTTTATCCGCTACTTCGATGTCAGCACCGGCCGGCTTGTCCTGACGGAAACCAAGCAGGGCGAAAGCATCCGCGAGCAGGGCGAGATTATGGCCGGCGGCATCAGGTTTCCCCGGCGGCTCGTCACCACCTTGCAGGGTGCGGATGGTGTCACCGGCCGGATCCTGATTGATTTTGAGTCGGTGCATGTGAACGAGAGCTTCCCGGACAGTCTCTTTGCCACGCCTTCTTTGGGGCGGCAGTAACCGGCGCCGGTTCACCTTTTTTCGACCGCGGTGCGCACCCTCAGCTACACGGACCGGAATTTCGCCGACGAATTGGCCGCATTTTGCCGCGGCTCCGAAGTTCCCCGCGAACTCTCGGCGGCGGTGACGGCGATTCTGGCCGATGTGCGTGCTCGCGGCGATCTGGCCGTGGCAAATTACGCCGCCAAGTTCGACGGAGCCAAGCTCCGCTCCCGCGAGTTTCGGGTGTCCGAGGCCGAGCTGGCGGCCGCCGCCAAGCGTCTGCCCCCGGCCGAGCGCAAAGCCATGCGCGAGGCGCACGCCAGTATTGTGGCCTTCAATCGCCGTGGGCTGGGGCGGGCTTGGAGCGGCCGCAATCGCCAGGGTGCACAGGTTGGCGAGAAGTATGACCCCATCCGGCGGGTCGGGCTCTATGTGCCCGGCGGTCAGGTGCCGTTGGTTTCGACGGTGCTGATGACCGCGTCGCTTGCGAAAATTGCCGGTTGTCCGGAGATCGCGGTCTGCACTCCTTCGGATTCACGTGGCCGGGTCGCGGACGGTTTGCTGGCGGCTTTGCACTTTCTCGGCATCACCGAGGTTTACCGCATCGGAGGCGTGCACGCCATCGCGGCCATGGCCTATGGGACGGAGAGCATTCCCGCGGTGGATAAAATTTTTGGCCCGGGCAACGCCTACGTATGCGAGGCCAAGCGGCAGGTTTTTGGCGCCGTGGGGGTCGATTCGCTGCCGGGACCGAGCGAGGTCATGATCGTAGCCGATGAAACCGCCCGGCCCGATTTCGCCGCCGCCGACCTGCTGGCCCAGGCCGAGCACGGCTCCGGCAGGGAAAAAATCTACCTCGTGGCGACTTCGGCCGCCGTCGTGGCTGCGGTCGCCGCGGAAGTGGAGATCCAGCTGGGCGTGATCCCTCGCGCGGACAAGATCCGGCGGGTGTTGGAGACCGGTTTTCTGGCGGTCGTGGTTGGCAAACTGGAGGAGGCGGTGGCGGTCGCAAATTACGTGGCGCCGGAGCACTTGGAACTGCTGGTGCGGGAAACCCCCGCGCGAAAGCTCACCCGCGCCATCACCACGGCGGGTGCGATCATGGTCGGCAACCACACGCCGACGGCCTTGGGCGATTTTACGGCGGGTCCAAGCCATGTGCTGCCGACCGGCCGCACCGGCCGCTTTTTCAGCGGACTGCGCGTGGCGGACTTTATGCGGCGCACCAGCATTGTGCGCTATGACCGGGCGAGTGTTCGGGCGGGAAACAAGGTTGTCGCCGCCTTTGCCGCGATGGAGCAGCTCGATGCCCATGGCCGCTCGGTTGCGGTGCGGGTGCAAAAACCGTGAGTGTGTCCCCCGTGCATTCGCCGGCGCTGCCGCATGTCCCGAGGCTCCATGCCTACACCCCGGGTTTGCAGCCTTCCGGGCCGGGATGGACCAAGCTAAATACCAACGAGTGTCCGTATCCGCCCAGCCCCGCCGTAGTCGCGGCAATCCGCCGCGAAGTGGGGGAGGACGGCGCGTCATTGCGTCTTTATCCCAACCCCCGGAGTTCGCCCCTGCGTGCGGCCGTGGCGGCGCTGCACGGCCTGCGCGAGGAGAACGTCTGCATCGGCAACGGTTCCGACGATATTCTCAACCTGCTCGTTCGCTGTTATTGCGGGGGCGCGGCGCCGGCCGGTTTCATGCTCCCGAGCTACTCGCTTTATCCGGTGCTCGTGGGGATTCAGGACGGCCGCAGCACGGTGATTGAATTCGGCCGTGACCTGCGCTTGCCTTTGCCCGCGATCGCCAGCTCGGGCGCCGCGATTTTTTTCCTGACCTCGCCCAATGCCCCGACCGGGGTGACCTTCGGCAACGCCGAGATTGAGCAACTGCTGCAGAGTTTCCCGGGGCTTCTGGTGGTCGATGAGGCCTATGCGCCATTCGCCCGCGAGCATGCGGTGCCGCTGCTTGCCCGGCATCCCCGGCTGGTGGTCGTCCGGACCCTTTCCAAGGCCTACGCCTTGGCCGGCATCCGGGTGGGTTATGCTTTGGCCGATCCGGGGGTGATCGACCTCCTTGATCGCGTGCGGGACAGCTACAATGTCAGCCGCCTGTCCCAGGCCGCGGCGCTGGCCGCGCTGGGCGATCCGGATTATTACCGCGATGTTATCGCCCGGGTCTGCGCCACGCGCGACCGCGCGATCGCGGACTGCACGGCCCGCGGCTGGTTTACCTATCCCTCCGGGGCCAATTTTATCTTCACCGAACCTCGCGATGCCCGGGGCGGCAGCGGTCCTGCCGTCGCCAAGTCGGCCTATGATTTTCTCTGCGCCCGGAAGGTTTTGGTCCGTCACTTCCCCAGCCATGCCTTGACCGCTCCGTTCCTCCGCATCAGCGTGGGCACGGATGACGAGATGCTCGTCCTTCAAAACACCCTCGAAGCATGGCTAAAGCACGCGTAGCGACCATCAGCCGCAAAACGGCGGAGACCGACATCGTCCTGAAACTCGGGATCGACGGCTCCGGTGCGTCGAAGATCGACACCGGGGTGCCGTTCTTCGACCACATGCTCACGCTGTTTGCCAAGCACGGCCTCTTCGATCTCGAGGTGCGCGCCAAGGGCGACAACGATGTTGATTACCACCACACGGTCGAGGATGTGGGGCTCGTGCTTGGCGAAGCCTTCAAGCAGGCCCTGGGTGACAAGCTGGGCATCACCCGTTATGGGTTTTTCCTGCTGCCGATGGACGAGTCGCTCGCCCGCGTGGTCGTGGATCTCAGCGGCCGGGCCTGCCTGGTTTACGAGGCCTCCGCGCCGACGATGTTTATCCGCGATTTCAATCTCGTGCTTGTGAAGGAGTTTTGCCGCGCGTTCAGCAACGCCGTGGGGTGCAACCTGCACGTGAAGCTCGAATACGGCGAAGAACCGCATCACGTGGCCGAGGCGATTTTCAAGGGGCTGGCCCGGGCGATGGATGCCGCCACGCGGATCGATCCGCGCACCGCCGGTTCGCTGCCGAGCACCAAGGGTCTGTTGTAGGCGATGAGCGCGCCCCCGGTCATCGCCGTAATTGATTACGGCATGGGCAACCTGCGCAGTGTCGCCAAGGCGGTTGAGGCTGCCGGCGGCGCGGTGCGCATCGTCACGCGTCCGGCGGAGGTGGGCGATGCTTCCGGTCTGGTGCTGCCGGGCGTGGGGGCGTTGGCCGACTGCGTGGCGGCGCTCCGTGCCAGTGGGCTGGCCGAAACCGTGCGCGACTGGATCGCGGCCGACCGGCCGTTCCTTGGGGTGTGTCTTGGGCTTCAGGCCCTCTTCGATTTTTCGGAGGAAGGTGATACGCCGGGGCTGGGCATCTTCCCGGGCCGGATCGTGCGCTTCCGTTTGCCGTCCGGTCTCAAGGTGCCGCACATGGGCTGGAATACGGTGCGTCTTACCCAGCCGGGTTCACCGTTGTTTGACGGACTGGCGGCCGAGGGTGAGGCGTTTTATTTTGTCCACAGCTACTACTGCGTGCCGGCAGACGCTTCGCTCACGCTCGCGGAGTGTGAATATGGCCTTCGGTTCACCGCCGCCATTGCCCGCGGCCGGTGTTTTGCGACGCAATTCCATCCCGAGAAGAGCCAGGCCCGGGGTATCCGGCTCTACCGGAATTTTGTCGCGCTTTGCGCCCGTGGCTGACCGGACCGGTTACTTGGCCTAAACGCGCGGTCATGACCGGCTAATGATCGGCGGAAATCGTCGCACGGCCGGTATCTTTGCTTTGCAAGCGGCCGGGAATGGGTTTGGTTTTGCCCGCTATGGCCGCTCAAACCGCATCTCTCAAACTCGATGGCAAGGAATACGCGTTGCCGGTGATGGTCGGCACCGAGGGCGAGAAGGCCATTGATACGCGCAAGCTGCGCGCCGAGTCGGGCTACATCTGCTTCGACCAAGGCTACGGCAACACCGGCTCCTGCGAGAGCACCGTCACCTACTTGGACGGCGACAACGGCGTCCTCCGGCACCGCGGTTATCCGATCGAGCAGCTCGCCGCGCACAGCGACTTTGTTGAGACTTCCTACCTGATCATTTACGGCGAACTGCCGAATGCGAAGCAGCGCAAGGCCTTCGGCCAGCTCCTGCGCAAAAACGCCGCCATCGAGACCCAGATGCAGCGCATTTTCGAGGGCTACCCCGATGATGCCCCGCCGATGGCGATGCTTTCCTCCATTGTCGCGTCGCTGGCGGCCCATTACCCTGAACTGGCGGCCAACAATTTTGAAAAGGACCTCCAGCACTTCGACCTGGCCGCCGCCATGGCCATCGCGAAGATCCGCACCATCGGGGCGATGATCTACCGCTACCAGCACGGCCTGCCCTACGTGCACCCGAAGGACATCCCGTTCTGCGAGAATTTCCTGCACATGATGTTCTCGGAGCCCTACAAGGACTACGTCGCGGAGCCCGAGGTCGCCCGCGCCCTGAACCTGCTCCTCCTGCTGCACGTGGATCACGAGCAAAACTGCAGCACTTCCACCGTGCGCATGGTGGGCTCCAGCGCCGCCAATCTTTTTACTTCGCTCTCGGCCGGCATCTCCGCGCTCTCGGGTCCCCTTCACGGCGGGGCCAACACCGCCGTCATGCAGATGCTGCAGGCCATCCACGACGAGGGTGACGACGGCACGCGCTTCATCGAGGCGGCCAAGTCGGGCAACAAGAACAACCGGCTGATGGGCTTCGGCCATGCCGTTTACCGCAACTTTGATCCCCGCGCGAAGATCATCGGCGACGCCTGCGAAAAGGTCCTCGCCAAGCTCGGCATCGACGACCCGCTGCTCGCCATCGCCCGCAACCTTGAGCAGGCCGCGCTGAAGGATGACTACTTCCTTTCCCGGAAGCTCTATCCCAACGTGGATTTCTATTCCGGCATCATCATGCGCGCCCTCGGTATCCCGGTGAACATGTTCACCGTCATCTTTGCCATCGGCCGCACGCCCGGCTGGATCGCCAACTGGCGCGAAGTCGCCTCGCAGCCCAAGGGCCGCATCTACCGCCCGCGCCAGATCTACACCGGCCCGGTCGCCCGCGACTACGTGCCGATCGAAAAACGCTGAGCCCGTTCAGGCCACGCCGCTTTTTTCCTTGGGCGGCGGGGCTTGGAATATATCCTCCAGCTTCAACCCGGTCAGCCGGGCGATGCCGCTCAGCAGCCGCCAGAGCGCAAATATCATGATGGCCGTGCTCGGGATGGCGATCACCGGCCAGCTGAGCAGGTTCATCTTGGCGAGTTCGGCGTTGAACTCCGGTGTGCCCGTGGGGCTTTTCAACAGCCAGCGGGCGAGCAGGAAGTTCAGCGTCGCGCTGAACATGAAGGACGCCACGAGCCAGCGGCTGGCGGTCCGCATCAGCCCGTCGAACGCCGGCCGGGCGGCCCGGGCCTCCAGCGCGGCGTCCACCTTGGGGATGTTGATCACCTGCTCGTTGTAGATGAACTGCCGCACCAACGGGCGCTTGGAGTGCTGCGAAAACCAAACGGCCGCCCCGATGATAAACGGCACCGAGGCTTCCTTGACGGCAAACCAGATGCCCTCGACTTCCATGAGCCCGAGTCCGCCGGTCAGCAGGATGCTGGTGAAGCCGATGATCGAGATGAAATTCGCGGTGCGCCGCTGCCAAAAATCCCACAGCCCGTAGGTCACCGGAAACGCCAGCGCCACGACGAGCGCGACCGCCGGGCCGAGCCGCTCCGGCGTGCTGAGCTTCGCGAGAATCAGCGACGGGATGAGAATGTTGCACGTCAGGTTGACGAGCAGGTTCTCGCGCTTGGCGGGCGGGCGGTTGGCGGCGGGGGAGGTCATTTCTATTTTGCTTTGGAGCATCACCGCGGGCTTACTCAGGTCAAACCTACGTCCGCATGATTCTCCTCGGCGTCAACATCGACCACTGTGCCACCCTCCGGCAGGCCCGCTACCGGGCGGTTCCCGCTGCTGCGGAAGCCGCCGTGGAGCCCGATCCCGTGGCTTTGGCCCTGCTGGCGGAGCAGGCGGGCGCGGATGGGATTACGGTGCATTTGCGGGAGGATCGCCGGCATATCCAGGAGCGCGATGTCTGGCGGCTGCGGGAGACGATCTCCACCCGGCTCAATCTTGAAATGGCCTGCACCCCGGCGATGACGGAGTTCGCGCTCAGGTTGAAGCCCGACTTCGTGTGTCTCGTGCCGGAAAGCCGAGAGGAGGTCACGACCGAGGGCGGCTTGGATGTCGTGGGCGGCCGGGAACGGGTCGCGGCCTGCGTCGCCGCGATGCGGGCGGCCGGCATCAAGGCCAGCCTGTTCATCGATCCCGACGAGGCGCAGATCGCGGCCTCCGCGGCGTTGGGCGCGCCGCTGGTCGAGCTCCATACCGGCGCTTATGCGAACGCCTACCACGGCCCGGCCCGGGCGGCGGAGTTTCAACGTCTCCGGCAAGGCGCCGCGCAAGCCCACGGGCTGGGGCTCACGGTCAACGCCGGCCACGGCATCAACTACGTGAACATCGCCGAGGTGCGCACGCTGCCGCACCTGCACGAACTCAATATCGGCCACAGCATCGTCAGCCGCGCGCTGTTCTCGGGTTTCGGCGAGGCGGTGCGCGAGATGAAGGCACGGATGAATCCATGAGCACCGGTTTTAACCTGCAATTGCCTCCGGGCGGCGTCCTGCTTGGCATCGGCTGCGACCTCATCGAGGTCGAGCGCATCCACGGCGTGCTTTCACGGCACGGCGAACGGTTTCTGCAGCGGGTATTCACCGAGGAGGAGCGTGCGTATTGCTTCGGCCTCAAGCACCCGCACAAACACTACGCCGCGCGCTGGGCGGCCAAGGAGGCCGTGTCCAAAACCTTCACGACAGGCATCGGCACCCACCTTGATTGGACCTCGGTCTCGGTCTATCACGGCTCACGGCAGGAGCCGCTGGTGCGGCTGGATGCGAAGGCGCAGGCTCTCCTGCAGCAGGTCGGCGCCACCGGCGTGTTGGTGTCGCTTTCCCATACCGAAACCCACGCCATGGCCGTGGCCGCTTTGGTGCGCGGCTGATTCCGATGGAAGAGCCGCGTCCGCCGTCGCCGAAGCAGCTTTCCCGGACGCCGTCCTGGATCCTGCTCGGTTTTGCACTGGGGGTGCTGTTCATGTGGCTGTTGCCTGCGCGTGATCCGGTGCCTCTGCCGGTGGAGCCTCTGCCGTCACGGCCGCCGCCGTTGCCCGAGCGTCCGCTCGACGAGGTCGAGGCCGTGTTTGCCGCTTGGGGCGGGCACGCGGTGTGGGCGCATGAACTGACGGAGATTTCCCTGTGGGATCCGCTTACCCGGGAGTTTTCCCGGCACTACGAGGTCCTGCGCAGCGGGGAGGAATATTATTTTCGCAGTATCACGCGGCTGACGCGTCCCGTGCTGGCCTACGGTGTGCCGGATGAGGCACCGTTGCGTTTCACCGAGACCGAGGCGCGGCGGGAGGAATGGTTGCGTGCGCGCCGGCAAGAAACTTGGCGGGCGGTGACCGATGCCATTCCCGGTTCGCCCAAGCCGGCTGCGCCCTGACGTCATGTTTCCGGCCGCCCAGCCTATTCTGACCTGCGCCGGCGCCCACGTGCTGGAGCGGCGGCGCTTTGCGGATGATGCCGCCGGGGAATGGCTGGCCATGCAACAAGCCGGCGCCGCAGTCGGGGTTGCGGTGTTGGCGGATGGGATGGAAATCGGCGGGTTCCCCGTTGCCGCGCGGTTGCTGGCAGTGGCGGGCAAAGGGCATAATGGCGGCGACGCTTTGATCGCGGCGGCCGAAATCCTTCGGCGAGAAATTACTGCGTCTGCCGATGTCCTGCTGGTTTACGGGGTGCAGGCACTCCGGCCGCTGGCCTTGCGCGCATGGCAGGAGTTGCAGCAGGAGTTTCCGACTCGGGTCAGGGCCGTGACCGTGCGCTCGCTGGCTGCCGGCTACGCCATCGTGTTGGACGGGCTTTTTGGCTACCGTTACCGGCCTCCGCTGGATGAGCGGGCCAAGACCGCGCTGCGCCGGGTGAATGCTTTGCCGGTCAGGCTGCGCGCGGCGGTGGACCTGCCCAGCGGTTGGGATGCGCCGGATGCGTTCCAAGCGGACTTCACCTATGCGACCGGCATCGTGAAGTTGCCCTTGCTCGGCTTGGCCAACGCGGGCCGGCTGCGTTACCTCGACCTCGGCTTTTTTGCCCCCGGCGACCGCTCGGATATGCTGGTGCTCACGGACCAAGCGCTGGACCCATTGCGACGCTGGCGCGATCCCGCGGCCGACAAACGCCAGCACGGCCATGTCTTCGTGATCGGAGGGTCGCGCGACTATCCCGGAGCCGTGTTGATGACGGTGCTGGCGGCGTTGCGGAGCGGAGCCGGGCTGGTCACGGCATTTGTCCCTGAGTCGTTGGTGCCGGCATTTGCCGCGCGTGCGCCCGAGGCCATTTGGGTGGGTTGGCCCGAAACGCCGGCCGGTGGGCTGGCGCTCGAAGGCCGGCATCTGCTCATCGAACGGATGGACCGGGCCGACGCCTTCGTCATGGGTCCCGGGCTGGGGCGCGACCGGGAAACGCTCGCGTTGGTCCGCGATTTGGTGACGGCCATGCGCTCGCCGGTGCTGCTCGATGCCGATGCCTTGCAGCCTGAAATCGTCGGGGCCGCCCGCAGCGCGTTGGTTTTGACGCCCCATGCCGGGGAGTTTGCCCGGATCGCAGGCCGGTTGGATGTGGGCAAATTTGCCCGGAAGACCGGCGCGACCGTGGTGTTGAAAGGCCCGGTCACCCGGATCGCGCACGACCGCCGGCTGTGCCACAGCTTCTTTGGCGGTCCGGTGCTGGCGCGGGGCGGCAGCGGTGATCTGTTGGCCGGCATCATCGGTTCCCAGCTGGCATCGACGCCCGCGGATCCGCTCGCGGCAGCGTGCCGGGGCGTGGTCTGGCATGGACGTGCGGCGGATGCGCTGGCCCGAAAACACGGGGCGGTGGCGGTGCGCACCACGCAGGTGCTCGACTTCCTGGGGCCGGTGCTGAAAGACTAGGGCCATGAGCGGCGAGATGAGCGAACAGCAGGCCTTCCTGGTGCTGAACGCGCTTCCGAACATCGGCCCCATCACGCTCAATCGCATCCTGAAGGAATGGGGTGATGATCCGCGCGCGGTATTTGCCGCCGACAAACGGCGGTTGGAGTCGGTGCCGGGTGTGGGTCCGGTCATCAGCGCCACCATCGCCGGCTGGCGGGAGCACTTTGATCTCGCCCGGGAAGAGGGGCGCATGGCGAAGGCGGCGACGACTTTCATCACGCCGCGCGATCCCGGCTATCCGCCGCTGCTCAAGGAGATTCACGATCCGCCCATCGGCCTTTACCGGAAGGGTTGCTACGATTTTTCCCAGCCTTGCGTCGCCATCGTCGGCAGCCGGCGCACGACTCTCTACGGTCAGGGTGTGGCCAAAAAGCTGGGCGCGGATCTGGGGCGGTTGGGATTCTGCGTGGTCAGCGGGTTGGCGCGCGGCATCGACACCGCGGCGCATGAAGGGGCGCTTTCGGTCGGCGGGCGCACCGCCGCCGTGCTCGGCAGCGGCATCGACATCGTCTATCCGCCGGAGAATCTCGCGCTTTACCGGCAGATCGAGGAGCAGGGTGCGATCCTCTCGGAGTTTCCCTTCGGCCGGCGGGCCGACCGGCAGAGTTTTCCGATGCGCAACCGCGTGGTGGCCGGCATGTGCGAGGCGGTCGTGGTGGTGGAGACCGACGTGAACGGCGGCTCGATGATTACCGCGCGGTTTGCGGGCGAGCAGGGCCGGCTGATTTTTGCCGTGCCCGGCCGCATCGACCAAAATACCAGCGCCGGCTGCCACCAGCTTATCCGTGACGGGGCCACGTTGTTCACCGGCGTGGACGACATTCTCAATGAATTGAACTATCTCGGCGGTTTGCGTCCGCAGCCGATTCCCCTGAAGGAAAGTCCGGCCGGAGAACCGGCCCCGGCCGGCGGGCTAACCGCGACGGAGGACAGGATCATGGCCTGCTTCGCGGGCGGCGCGATGGCCGGATTGGATGCCTTGGTCGAGCAGACACAGCTCAGCGCAGCCGAAGTGTCGGCCGCGCTGATGATGCTGGAAATCAAGCGCCGCGTGGCCAAGCGCGCCGATGGGAGCTTTGAAGCCCGCGGCACCGGGGGCTGAAACTTCAGCCGCCGCCGCGCATGCGGTTGATCTCGGCCTGGGCTGCGGCCTCACGGGCGCGGTAGTCCTCGAGTTCCTTCACCTTGCGGATGGCGTCGGCCTCCTCCTTGCGGAGACGGACGAGTTCGGCTTCGGCGGCCTCGGCCCGCTGGCGGGCGGCGAGCAGCTCCGGGTCCTCGACGGTGCGGCCTTGGGAGATCATGCGCTGCCGGCGGGCTTCTTCCTCGGCCCGGGCCCGGGCCGCGCGTTCCTCGGCGAGCTGCCGTTGGTTTCGTGCCTCCTGCATGCGGCGGTCTTCGGCCGAGCCGGAGATGCCACCGATAATCGCACCGGCTGCAGCGCCGGCCAGCATGCCTTTGTCGCGCTCGCCGGACTGGTGGCCGATGACGCCGCCGAGCACGGCGCCGGCCAGCGCACCACCGGCGGCCCGGCGTTCGCCGTGGCTTTCGCAGCCGGCCAAGAACAGGGCCGATCCCAGCAGCCAGAGGGCGGGCCGGCGGATCAGTTGTGAAGCAAGGGGATTCATGTGTATTGACATGTTATCAGGATGAAGTTTGCGGGCAAACAGGGCTTGCCCGTTGCCTATCAGACACGGGCGAGGCCTGAAGTATTCACAAATTTGTAGGATTTTTTGTCGATTCCGGCCCGGGCCCGCACTGGCATGTAGATATGAAAAAACTCCTGATGGCCCTGATTTTTGCGGGTGCGGGACTCTCGTGGTTGGCGGCCGATACGCCCAAGCGACCCATCACCCACGAGGATCTCTGGCTCATGCCCCGGGTAGGTTCGCCGACGGTCAGTCCTGACGGGCGACACGCGGTGTTTGCGGTGACGGAGCCGGCTTACGAAGCCAAGGACCAGAGCAGCGACCTGTGGATCGTTCCCGTGGATGGCAGTGCGCATCCGCGCAAACTGACGCAGACCCGGGGAGGGGAGAGCGGAGCAGTCTGGAGCCCGGATAGCACCAAGCTGATCTTTTCCGCCCGGCGCGAAGGCGACGAGGCGAGCCAGCTTTATGTGTTGGACCTCGCCGCGGGCGGTGAAGCCGTGCGGCTCACGAATCTCACTTTGGGCGCGCGTGCGCCCAAGTGGAGCCCCGATGGTTCGCAGGTGCTTTTTGTGAGCGACGTCTATCCCGGCGCGCTGGATGAAGCGGCGAACAAGCAGGCGGCGAAAGAGCGGAAAGACCGCAAATACAACGTCCGCGCTTACGATGGATTTCCCATCCGGCATTGGGATCGTTGGCTGGATGAGAAACGCGCCCGGCTGTTTGTGCAGGCGGCGACTCCGGATGCAGCGGCGCGGGACCTTCTCAGTGACACCCGGTTGGCCGCGCAGCCGGGCTTTGGCGGGCAGCTCACCAATGCCGGCGAGACCATCGTCGCGGAGTGGACTCCGGACGGCCGGGCCGTCGTTTTTGTGGCCACGACCTGGCGCCACGAGGCCGCTTATGCGCAGGTGCGCAACGATCTCTTCGTGGTCGAGGCCGCGGGCGGCGAGCCCCGGCGCCTGACCGAGAACAATGACAACTACAGTGCGCCGGCCTTCAGCCCTGACGGGAAATCGCTCGTGGTTACTGTGACTGTCGGCGAGGCCGGGCGGGTTTACGTGCTGCCCCGGCTGGCGCGCTATCCTTGGCCCTTTGTGGCGGAGCAGCGGACGCTGCTCACGGCGGACTTCGACCGCAGCCCGGAACGGCCGGTGTTTTCGCCGGACGGCCGGCGGCTGTATTTCACGGCCGAGGACGCCGGTTTGGAGAAAGTTTACACCGTGGCGCTGGAGGGCGGGCCGGTTGTCCTGCGGCATGATCCCAAGGCGGGGGTTGTCACCGGCATGAGCGCCGGCGCGGTGGCGGAGAATTTCCGGCTGGTCGGTCTCTGGGAGTCGGCCTCATCGCCTCCGGAGGTGTATGCCTACAATCCCGCGGCTGGCGATATCCGCCGGCTCACGAATTTCACCGGCGAACGGGCCGCGACTCTCGACCTGCCGCCGCCGGAGCATTTTGTGTTTACCAGCCGGGGCGGGCGCGAGATTCACAATCTGCTGGTGCGCCCGGCGGGGTTTGATCCCGCGAAGAAATATCCGCTCGTGGCCATCATCCACGGCGGGCCGCACACGATGTTTCGCGACCAGTGGGTGCTGCGTTGGAACTACCACCTGCTCGCCGGTTCCGACTTCGTGCTCGTGCTGACTAACTACACCGGGTCCACCGGTTTCGGCGAGGCCTTTGCCCAGGCCATCCAGGGCGATCCGCTGCGGACCCCGGGTGACGAGATCAACGAGGCCGTGGATGTGGCGGTGCAGCGTTTCGGTTTCATTGACGGCACCCGCTTGGCGGCGGGCGGGGCCAGCTACGGCGGCCACCTCGCGAACTGGCTTCAGGCCACGACCAACCGCTACCGTTGCCTGATCTCCCACGCCGGACTGGTCAGCCTCGAAACCCAGTGGGGCACCAGCGATGTGATTTACAGCCGCGAACTCAGCAACCATGGCCCGGTCTGGGAACAGGGCCCCGTATGGCGCGAGCAAAACCCTGCGCGATTGGCCGGCAACCAGGCCGACGGCTCGGGTTGGGTAACGCCTATGTTTATTACCATCGGTGAACAAGATTTCCGCGTGCCGCTGGGCAATTCCCTGGAGAACTGGAGCTATCACCAGCGCCTGCAGATCCCGAGCCGGCTTCTGGTATTCCCGGACGAGAACCACTGGATCCTCAAAGGCCACAACAGCAGATACTGGTATGGCGAGGTTCGCACCTGGTTACGTGAATGGCTCGCCGGCTCGCCCCAAGCCTGATTTCCCCTTCCGTTCCCCATGTCCACCTCCATCGACCTCTCCAACCTCTTCCAAAAACGCCAAGCCGAGTCCCGCTCGCTCTCGGCCGAAAACTATCACGGTGAGAAAGGCGCCGGCGGCATGGCCACCAAGGAGACGTCGCTCACGCCCGGGGCTTGGGAACAGGCGCCCCATCTCGGTCGCGGTTGGAAAATCTCACCCTGCCTGCCCCTCAAGTCGGGGCAGACGGTGACCCTGATGGATCACGCCGGCCCGGGCGTGATCCGCCACATCTGGTCAACCTTCGACGCGCGGCTGCGGCGCCAGGTCATCCTGCGCATTTACTGGGACGGCGAAAAAAATCCCTCCGTTGAGTGCCCCATCGGCGATTTCTTCTGCCAGTCCTGGAATCGCGACCAGAACATCAACTCGCTGCCGATCAACGTGAATCCTAAGGGCGGCATGAACTGCTTCTTCCCGATGCCGTTCAAGAAGCATGCCCGGATTACGGTGGAGAACGATTCACCGGCCGACATCGCGCACTTTTTCTACACCATCAACTACACCTTGGAAGAGGTGCCGGCCGACAGCCTTTATTTTCATGCCCATTTTCGCCGCACCAACCCGGTGGCTTACAAGGATGTCTATACCATCCTCGACGGCGTGAAAGGCCACGGCCACTTGGTCGGCGTCTTCATGAGCTGGCAGCAGAACTGCTCGGGCTGGTGGGGAGAGGGCGAGGTAAAGATGTTCATTGACGGCGACAAGGAGTGGCCGACGATTTGCGGCACGGGCACCGAGGACTATTTCGGCGGCGCGTGGTGTTTTGACGAAAACAACTACAGCGCGCCTTACTTCGGCTTCCAGCATGTGATCGGCAAATCCGGTCAAGCCGGTGCGCGCATGACGCTGTATCGTTTCCACCTGCCGGACCCGGTGTTCTTCAAACAGGATCTGCGCATCACGATCCAGGCCCTCGGTTGGCGTGATTTGGGCTGGAGGGAGCTCGGCCTGCCCAATCCACGCTACCATGCGCTGCAGGACGACCTCGCCTCGGTGGCCTACTGGTATCAGACCCTGCCGCACGCGCCGTTTCCGCCGCTGGCGGACCGCGACACGCGCGAGATCGTGTAAGGGTTACGCCTACGCCGGCATCAGTTGCCGCGCATGCGCTCGATCTCCGCCTTGGCGGCGGCCTCGCGGGCGCGGTATTCTTCCAGCTCCCGCACCTTGCGCAGGGCGTCGGCCTCTTCCTTGCGCAGCCGCACCAGCTCCGCCTCGGCGGCTTCGGCGCGTTGGCGGGCAGCCAGCAATTCGGGGTCCTCGACGGTGCGCCCTTGGGCAACCATGCGCTGCCGGCGCGCTTCCTCCTCGGCCCGGGCCCGCGCGGCACGTTCCTCGGCGAGCTGGCGCTGATGCCGGGCCTCGCGGAGGCGCCGGTCCTCGGCGGAACCGACGGACCCGCCGACGGCTGCGCCGGCGACACCGCCCAGCGCCGCACCGGCCAAGCCTTCCCCCGATTGGTGTCCGATGATGCCGCCGATGATTGCGCCCATTAGCGCACCGGTGGCGGCGCCACGTTCGGTGTTGGGAGAGTCATGAGTGGCGCAGCCGGAGAACAGGAGGGTGCCGGCGAGGATAAGACTGGCGGCCGGGCGGTGAAAAAGTGCGGAATGCATGTCGTTGGTGGTAGGCGGTGAAACGGTGGTAGTCAGTGCTGAATTAGAATCCCACTTGGCGGGATTGTTCCGCCACCGCAAGTCCATCCCAACCAAAGCCATCCGCAGTCAGGATTGGGCTCCGGTCGCGCGGCTTACCTCGGCATCCCAAGTGCCGCTGATCACCGCACCGTATTCCTCGAAGCCGCCCGTGGCCTTGGGCCCCGTGAGGCGGGGCCGTGGATTGCCTATGCGGCCGCCTTCGTAGAAGGATTCGTCGGTCTGGTCATCGCAGAGAAAATGATAGGCGAGTCCGGCGCGCTCCTTGTCCGTGGTGTTGTCGCCCGTGGCGTGCGGGGTGCCATAGCAGAAGAAGAGCACGCTGCCGGCCTTGAGCTCGATGGTCTCGGCCTTGGTCTCGTCGGGAAAGCACCGGATGTGGTGGTCGCTGTTGCCGTCGCGTTCGTGCGGCAGAAGCGTTTCCCAGGCGTCGGGCACGACGCGCATGGTGCCGTTGGCCACGGTGGCGTCGTGAATCGCGATCCACATGGCGGTGCCGCGGAGCGGCTTTGGGATTTTGAAGTAGGCGTTGTCCTGATGCCAGGCGGTGCCCATGCCGGTTTTGCCGGGCTTCAGGAAGATCTGGTCGAGATGCAGGGTCACCACCGGGCCGATAAGCGTGGTAACGGCCTCGATCACCTTCGGCGCGAAGGGCAGCGCGCGGATGAGGGTGGAGTAAAAATTGGCCGGGCAGAGCTGGAGGTTCTGTTTGGCGGTGGCGGGTGTCTTGCCGTCGCCCGTGGTGGCGACATTGCGCAGGAAGCCGTTGCGCTTGAGCCGGCTGATGTCGGCCTGCAGTGCCGCGGTCTCGGCGGCGTTGAAGAAGCCGGGGACCGCGACATAGCCGCGGCGGCGGAAAGATTCGATTTGGTTGGGCGAGAGTTTCATGGGGCGGTGGGAAGATAGCAGAAGGGTTGGGGACTTGCGTTCAACCTTGGGCAGTGGCAAATCGTGCACACCAATGCAAAGCATCCCCCGGCATGGCCGCGGCAGCGCCCGCACGCTCGTCACCCATCGCGACTTGGGTTTGGAGATCATCTTCTTGGACAAGGGCGCGCTCAACTGGCACGTGGAGGGCCGGATTGAGCGGGTGACGGCGGGCTCGGTGTATTTCTCGCTGCCTTGGCAGGAACACGGCAGCGTGGATGAGTTTGAGCCCGGCCATCACTGGCATTGGGTGCAGCTCGGGTTGGCGGGCCGGATTGACCGGCCGCGGACCCGGTTTGGATTTCATCCGGACTTTGGTCTCGGCGCGCGGCCGGCGGCGGAGATCAGCGCGTTGCTCACCCGCAGCGGCCGGCATTGCTACCGGGCAACCCCGCGGATGGCCTGGCTGATCCCGACGCTGGTGGAAGAGTTGGACCGCAAAGAAGGGCCGGATTCCGCCTATGCGTCGGCTTTGGCCCGGCTGGCGATTATGGAACTGGTGCGTTGCATCCGGACGAGCGATCACCCCCGCCAAGGGGATGCGGCCTCAACCCGGCGGGTGGAAGCCTTCATCAACAGGCTGCGGGCGCACAGCGAAGCCGAATGGACGCTTGAGCAGATGGCGGCCGCCTGCGGCTTGGGCCGGTCGCGCTTTGCCGCCCTTTGCCGCCAGTCCACGGGCGACAGCCCGCTCACGCTGGTTAACCGGCTGCGGGTGGACCGGGCGAAGGAAATGCTCAAGACCGCAGACGCGACGATCACCGACATCGCCTACGCCTGCGGCTTCGGTTCAAGCCAGTATTTCGCCCGCGTCTTCCGCCGCTTCACCGGCATGGAAGCCAGCGCTTACCGGCAAAAACATCGCAAGCATCAGCCCGGGGGCCAGGCGAGCTGGCGGCCGCCGAGGAGGTGAACGTGGAGGTGGGGGACGGATTCGCCGCCGTGGGGGCCGTTGTTGATGACGATGCGAAAGCCGGCGGCGAGGTTGAGCTGCTTGGCCAAGGCTTGGGCGGTGAGCAGCAGGTGGCCGAGGAGGGCTTCGTCTGCGGGGGTGGTTTCGGCGATGCGGGCGATGGGCTGCTTGGGGATCACGAGCACATGCACGGGGGCCTGCGGCTGGATATCGTGGATCGCGATGCAGCGGTCGTCCTCATGGGCGATCTTGGCCGGGATTTCGCGGGCGATGATTTTTTGGAAGAGAGTCATGAGGTGTGAACGAATGTGGAAATCAGGGAATCAGGAACGGAAGGAATCTAAGCAGTTCAAATAAAACTGTAGTCGCAGTGATTGTCATTCTGAGCGTAGCGAAGAATCCAATGCACCTACCGCTGTGAGCGAGACACTGGATTCTTCGGCTTCGCCTCAGAATGACAGGAAATATTAACGGCGACAGTATAATTTGAAATGCTCTAAGCTGACTACACTGAATGCCAAAGCTGAATGCATTTGGATACAGGTGCCTTGTTCCAGCTTTCCTGAGTTCCACATTGAACTTCAGAGAAACAGCAGTTGCAGGTTCGCATGAGGAGCGGTGCGGGCGGCGGCGAGGTCGCGTATGAAGGCGAGGGCGTCGTCGTATTCGCGCAGCCGGCGGGCGGTGGCGCGTTTCTCCGGGGGAATCAGGGCCGGCCGCAGGTTGGTGACAAGCAGCGTGGACTCGCGGTAGCGGGCGAGCTGCTTGAGGCCGGTCATGACTTCCTCCCGGGCGAAGAGCGGGGTGGCTGCGGTGAGGGAGTGCGCGGCATTCCAGTGATAAAAACCGTGCGCGGGCAGGTGGGCGAAGGCCGTGGCGAGCAGATTGGCGGCGGCGGCGTTGAAGGCGGCGTCGAATCTCGCGGCGTATTCGGGGTGCTCCGCCGTCTGGGTCTCCAGCTCCGCGAGGCTGAAGGCGATGGCCGCCCGGATCTGCTCCGCCAGATAAAGATCGTGGCCGGTGACGTGCGCGAAGAGGGCGTTGATGAAATGCAGCCGCCACAGATCGTCGCGGCCGGGCCTCATGGCTTCGGCTTCGGGAGATTGTTGATCTCCTGCATGAATTCCGCGACGTCGCGAAATTCCTTGTAAACGCTCGCGAAGCGGACGTGGGCGACCTGATCGATGGTGCGCAGGCGCTGCATGACGGCCTCGCCGATGCCGCTGGAAGGGATGTCGCCCTCGAACTGTGCCTCCAGCGCGTCGATGACGTCGTCCACCAGCATGGTGATTTGCTCAAGATCGATGGGCCGCTTGTGGCAGGCGGCGCGCACGGCGTTGACGAGCTTGGCGCGGTCGAAGTCCTCGCGGCGGCCGTCGCGCTTCACGACGATCATGCCGTCGCGCAGCAGCGCTTCCAGCGTGCTGTAGCGGTGGCCGCACTCGAGGCACTCGCGGCGGCGGCGGATGGTGCCGCCTTCGCGCGAGATGCGGGAATCGACCACTTTGTCTTCAATGGAGGTGCACTTGGGGCAGCGCATGAGATGGGCTCAGTTAAGCGACAAAAAGTTTTTGAGGATGTTCATGCCGTTTTCGGTGGCGATGGACTCGGGGTGAAACTGGACACCCCAGATGGGGAGGCTTTTGTGGCGGAGACCCATGATCTCGCCCTCGGCGGTCTCGGCGGTGATTTCGAGGCAGTCGGGCAGGGTGGCGTGCTCCACGAGCAGGGAGTGATAGCGGGTGGCCTTGAAGTCCTGCGGCAGACCACGAAACACATCCGTATTGCGGTGGCGGATAGGGGAGGTCTTGCCGTGCATGAGCCGGTCGGCGCGCACGACCCGGCCACCAAAATGATGACCGACGGACTGGTGGCCGAGGCACACGCCGAAGATGGGCTTTTTGCCGGCAAAGGCGGCGATCATGTCCAGTGAGACGCCGGCCTCGGCGGGCGAGCAGGGGCCGGGGGAGATGAGCACGCGGTCGGGATTCAGGGCGAGAGCCTCCGCCGGGGTGATCTCGTTGTTGCGGAAAACACGCTGGGCCACGCCCAATTGCCCGAAGTATTGGACGAGGTTGAAAGTGAACGAGTCGAAGTTGTCGATGACGAGGAGCACGCCGTTTAACCGCCGATTAGCTCGCAGTTTGCCACGGTGGTCAAGCGCAGGGGTGGGCGCAGGTTCCTTGAATTCAGGATTGGATGTTGGGCGCGGGATGTTGGATGTTCAGGTCATGTCTTTCCAATTGCTCAAAACCGACCCGGCTACCGCCGCCCGCCGCGGGCGGCTACAGACCTGGCACGGGGTCGTGGAGACCCCGATCTTCATGCCGGTCGGCACCCAGGGCACGGTCAAGGCGTTGACGCCCGCACACCTGAAGGAAATCGGGGCGCAGATCATCCTCGGCAACACCTACCACCTGAACCTGCGCCCGACCTCGGAGCTGATTCGCGATCTGGGCGGGCTGCATCAGTTCATGGGCTGGGATGGACCGATCCTGACCGACAGCGGCGGGTTTCAGGTTTTTTCGCTGTCGAAGCTGCGCAAGCTGCGGGACGACGGCATCGAGTTCCAGTCCCACCTCGACGGCGCCAAGCTCTTCCTCGGTCCCAAGGAGGTCATGGGCATCCAGCAAAACCTCGGCAGCGACATCGCCATGGTCATCGACGAATGTCCGCCCTGGCCCTGTGAACGCGAGGCCTGCGCGGAGGCCGTCGCCCGCAGCTATCGCTGGGCGCAGCAATGCCGGCAGATCGCGACCGACAGCGGGTTCCTCGCGGCCGGGCACCACGTGTTTGCCATCGTGCAGGGTTCGACGTTTGACGACCTGCGGCGTGAGGCCGCCGAATCGCTCGCGGCGCTGGACTTTCCGGGCTATGCCGTCGGCGGCGTGAGCGTGGGCGAGCCCGAGCCGGAAATGCTGAAGCAGGTCGGCGCGACCACGCCGTTCATGCCGGTGCACAAGCCGCGTTACACGATGGGCCTCGGCACGCCGCCGCAGTTGTTGAAGATGATCGCGCTGGGCGTGGACATGTTCGACTGCGTGCTGCCCTCGCGGGTGGCGCGCAACGGCCTGGCCTTTACGCCCGACGGGCCGATCAACCTGCGCAACGAGCGGTTTCGCGCCGATCCCCGGCCGATCGCGGAAGAGATTAACAATTACACCACGCGGTTTTCCCGCGCCTACCTGCGGCACCTGACCGTGGCGGGTGAGATCCTGAGCTGCACGCTGCTCACGCTGCACAACCTGCATTTCTATCTCGACCTGATGGCGCAGGCCCGGGCGCACATCGAGGCGGGGGATTTTGCCGCTTGGAGCCGGGCGTGGATCAGCCGCTACGAGGACGGCGACGAGGCCCGGAAGGCCGGCGGATGAATCCGTGGCGTTGGCTCGGGCTGTGGCATGCCCGGCGGCATTGGCGGCGTTACGCCGAGACGCAGCCTTACTGGGCCGTGCTCACGCAGCCTGATTATCGGCGGGAAGGGATCGACTTGGCGGGATTCTACGCCACGGGCCGGGTCACCGTGCAGGAGCATCTGGATTGGGCGCGCCAGGCAACGGGCGGATCGTTGCCAGAGGGCCCGGCGTTGGATTTCGGCTGCGGGGTGGGCCGGCTGACGCTTGGCCTGCGGCAGCATTTTCCGCAGGTGGTCGGTTTGGATGTGGCTCCCGCCATGCTCGATCTGGCGAAGCAGGCTTCCGCGGAAACGACCGGGGTGGAATATCGCCTCAACGAGCGGGCGGACCTGCGGCTGTTTCCGGACAACGCGTTTGGCATCGTTTACAGTCATCTGGTTCTGCAGCACCTGTCTCCCGCTGCGTCGTTGGGATTTTTTCCGGAATTCGGCCGCGTGTGCCGGCCCGGCGGCTGGGTTTTGATCCAACTGCCGGCGGAGGATCGGCGAACCCGGCTGCCCGTGGGCCGGGAGCGTGTGCGCCGGGCTTTTTGGCGGGGCGTGAACCGTTGGCTGGTGGGGCGCCCGGCGATGGAAATTCATCCGGTGGGCCGGGAGCGGGTCGAGCGTGCCCTGGCTGCCGGCGGTTGCCGGCTCGCAGCCGTGCTGCCGGATGTGAGCGCCGGGTCCGATTACCCCGGATTCCTTTACCTTGCACGGAAAGACTGAACCGCCAGCATTGTCCCCATGCGCATTCTTGTCACCGGCGGCGCCGGCTTCCTTGGCTCCCATTTGTGCGATCGTCTGCTGAAAGACGGCCATGAACTCATCTGCCTCGACAACCTGTTCACCGGACGGAAGGCCAACATCGCGCATCTGCTGGATCACCCGCAATTCGAGTTCGTGCGGCACGATGTGATCGATCCTTTCAAGTATGAGGTGGAGCAGATCTACAATCTCGCCTGTCCGGCCTCGCCGCCGCACTACCAATACAACCCCATCAAGACTACCAAGACCTCGGTGATGGGCGCCATCAACTGCCTCGGTCTGGCGAAGCGCGTGAAGGCGCGCGTCTTTCAGGCCAGCACGTCGGAGGTTTATGGCGACCCCGAGGTGCACCCGCAGCCGGAGAGCTACTGGGGGCACGTCAATCCCATCGGCCGCCGTTCCTGCTACGACGAGGGCAAGCGTTGCGCCGAGACGCTGTTCTTCGACTACCACCGCGAGAACAAGGTGGATATCCGCGTCGTCCGCATCTTCAACACCTACGGCCCGCGCATGCACCCGAACGACGGTCGCGTCGTTTCCAACTTCATCGTGCAGGCCTTGAAGGGCGATGACATCACCATCTATGGCGACGGCACGCAGACGCGTTCCTTCTGCTACGTGGACGACCTGATCGAGGGCTTTGTGCGGCTGATGAAGCAGACCGATACCGTCGGCCCCATCAATCTCGGCAATCCCGGCGAGTTCACAATGCTGCAACTGGCCGAACTCACCCTCAAGCTGGTGGGCGGCAAATCCAAGATCGTCCACAAGCCGCTGCCCGCCGACGACCCCAAGCAGCGCCGGCCCGATATTACGCTGGCGGAGAAATACCTCAAGTGGGCGCCGACGGTGCCGCTGGAGGAAGGTCTCAAGCGGACCATCGCCTACTTCAGGACGCAGATCTGAGGTCGGCCGCGGATGAAACGGTGGCGGCCGCGTCAAGCAGCGTCACCTGCACGTCCACCGACAGCACGCGTTCCTGCGTGCCGCGGTAGGTGCCTTTCAACGGGGGCACGTCGGCATAATCGCGGCCGGCGCCGATCTTGATGTAGCGGCTGTTCACCTGCTGGTTGTTGGTCGGGTCCAAGCCGCGCCAGCCGTGGCCGGGCAGCCAGACCTCGACCCAGGCATGGCTGGCCTGCGCGCCTTTGAGGTGCTCGGCGGGGCCGTTATACAGATAGCCGCTGACGTAGCGCGCGGGGAGCTTGATGGCGCGGCAGAGGCCGAGCATCACGTGGGCGAAGTCCTGGCACACGCCTTTGCGCATCTCCAGCGATTCCTTCATGGTGGTGTGAACGTGCGTGGAGGCCGGCTCGTAGCGGAACTCGCGGTGAATCCACCGCATGAGCTTGAGCGCGGCCTGCCATGCGTCGGTTTCACCGGTGGTCAGATCGAGCGCCAGCCGCCAGACGGCCAGGTCGCTGTTCACAAAGGCGCTGGGCTGCAAAAAATCGTAGCAACGCTCGGCGTCGCCGCTGCCGGCCAAAGCGGTGAGCGGGACGAGGGCGGTGTCCTCGGGCAGGCCCGAGGCGTTGCTGGTCGTGACCACGGAGCTGGCCTCGACGGTGAGTTCGGTGTGGGCGCGCGAGAGCTCAAACATGTGCACGCAGTTCTGGTAGAAATCCGCGTAATGCGTGAGCCGCGTGGGCGGAAGCACCTTCAGCAGGAAGCTGTGGCGTTGCTGGTCCAGCGTGTCCGACGGCTGCAGGCGCGCCTCGTTGTAGCTGTCCTGCACCGGCACGGCATAGCGGTAATGCGTGCGGTGGAAAACCGAGAGTTTCATTCGCGGACGGAGGCGGAAAGAAACCGGGCGGCGGACCGCGCGGTTTGTTGCTGCTGCTCTTCCTGCTGGCGCCATTCGTTTTCGGAGCCGGTCTGGAAGGGCTGGAAGATGTAGGTCTGGAAAAGAGCTTCGCCGATGCCGTTGAGTTTGCCCTGGAGCCGGTCGATGTAGGTGTGGAGGTCGGGCGAGAAGATGTCGGTGGCGGCGCTGAACTGCAGCTCGGCGTGCAGCCGGCCGGCGAGCTTTTCGGCCTCGTTGCTGAAGCGGCCCTCGGCGACGCCGGAGATGCGGCGGAGGGCGTTGTTTAACTGGTGCACGCAGAAGCGCACGGAGCGGGGAAAGTCTTCGGACAACATGAGAAATTCCGCGACCTGCAGCGGCTGCACCTCGGCGCCGTGCAGGGATTTGTAAGCGTCCCACGCGCTGCAGGAGCGCAGCATGGCGGACCAGCCCAGCACATCGGCCTGCCGGTCGGCGACCGGGCCGCCCTGGTCGGACACGGAGCCGTGGCGCACGTCGAGCATGCGGGAGGTCTTGTCGGCCCGTTCGAGGAAGCGGCCGACCTGCATGAAGAGCCAGCCTTCGTTGCGCACGATGGTGGCGTCGCCCATGCCCTGCAGGAGCAGCGAGCCGTTGCGGACGTCGCTGAAAAATTCGCCCGGGTTCTCCTCCCACTGCCGGCGTGCCTGCGGGCTGTGCAGGAAAAGGTAGAGCCGGTTGAGCGCTTCCCAGAATTCAACGGTGATCTGGTCGCGCACGGTGCGGGCGTTTTCCCTCGCCTGCCCGACGGCCGAGACGATGGAATTGGGATTGGCGCCCTGAAAGATAAAGAACTCGGTGACGTTCTGCCCGCTCGCCTTCGGGTAAAGTTGGAAGAAAAGCTCCTCGTCGCCGGTGCTTTGCACGATGGGCACCCAGTGGCCCGCGAGCGTGCTGTCATCCAGGTTGCGCAGGTTGAGCACGAGCTGGAGGTTCACGTCCACGAGGCGCGCCGTGTTCTCGGCCCGCTCGACGTAGCGGCTCATCCAGTAAAGTCCGTTGGCAACGCGGCTCAGCATTTTATTTGGAAATCCCAAACGCCAAAATCCAAAAGCCAAAATAGGCGTGGGCTTGGCGCATGCAGGGAAAAGTTAGGATGACTGGCTTTGAGATTTGGAAGTTGAGAATTGGTATTTGCCGGCGACGCCGGCCGTTATTCGTCGCCGTAAAGCACCCAGGTGTCTTTGCTGCCGCCACCCTGGGAGGAGTTGACGACCAGCGAGCCGGCGCGCAGCGCGACGCGGGTGAGGCCGCCGGGAATGATGACGGGTTTTTCGCCGTAGAGGATGAAGGGGCGCAGGTCGATGTGCCGGCCGGCGAAATCGCCGTCGCAGTAGGTGGGGTGGCGCGAGAGGCTGATCACCGGCTGGGCGATGTAGTTCCGCGGCTCGGCGGCGACGCGGCGGCGGAACTCGTCGCACTCGGCCTTGGTGGCGTGCGGCCCGATGAGCATGCCGTAGCCGCCGGCCTCGTTGGCCGCCTTCACCACCAGTTCCTCGATGTGCTCCAGGATGTAGCGGCGGTCGGATTCCTCGTTGGCGAGGTAGGTGTCCACGTTCGGCAGGATGGGCTCCTGGTCGAGGTAGTATTTGATCATCGCGGGGACGAAGCGGTAGATGACCTTGTCGTCGGCGACGCCCGTGCCGATGGAATTGGCGAGCGAGACGTTGCCGGCGCGGACGGCGTTGACGAGCCCCGGCACGCCCAGCGCGGAGTCGCGGCGGAAGACGGTGGGATCAAGAAAATCGTCATCGATGCGCCGGTAGATGACGTGGACGGGCTGCAGGCCCTTGGTCGTGCGCATGAACACGTGCTGGTCGCGCACGAAAAGATCGCGGCCCTCGACGATCTCGATGCCCATCTGCCGTGCGAGGTAGGTGTGCTCGAAGTAGGCCGAATTGTAGGCGCCGGGCGTGAGCAGGACGACCGTCGGATCCGCGACCCCCGGAGGAGCGACGTGCTGCAGCACGGTCACCAGTTCGTTGGGGTATTGCTCGACCGGCCGGACGCCGATGGCCTCGAAGCTGCGGGGGAAGGTGCGCTTGAGCGCGCGGCGGTTCTCCAGCACGTAACTGACGCCGGAGGGACAGCGGGCGTTGTCCTCCAGCACGAGGTAGCGGCCGTCGTTGTCGCGGATGATGTCGGTGCCGCAGATGTGGATGTAGGTGTCGCGCGGCACCTGGAAGTTCACGAATTCCCGGCGGAAATGCCGCGCCGAGAGCACATATTGGGCGGGGATGGTGCCGTCGTTCAGGATGTGCTGGTCGTGGTAGATGTCGTGGAGAAACAGGTTGAGGGCGGTGATGCGCTGGATGAGCCCGGCCTCCAGGTGCTCCCATTCGCGGGCCGGGATGATGCGCGGCACGAGGTCGAAGGGAAAAATGCGTTCGCTGCCCTTGGCGTCCCCATAGACATTGAAGGTGATGCCTTGGCGCAGGAACGACAGATCCACGGCTTCCTGCCGGGCCTTGAACTCCGCCGGACTCAGGCTGTCGAGGCGCTGGAGAAACCGGCGGTAGTGGGGCCGGATGCCGCCGTCCGCCTGCAGCATCTCGTCGAAAAATCCGCGCGTGTCATACGGCTTGAAAAAGCCGGTGGCAGGGGAGGGATCGGGCGAAGACATGGAACGGTGGAAGGCTTAGCAGGTCGCGTGCAAGTTTGGCAAATTCATGCAAAACCCGCGCAAATTGCCTGAAACTGCCCGCCACGATGCCCGGCATTTGTCATTTGCCAAGCCCCCATGCGCGCGTATGGTCTCGACCCCTTCATGCTCTCTTTCCTGTTCAAACGATTCGCCGGCCGGCACTACAAGAAGTTCATCGACAAATGCCGCCCGGTGGTCGCGCGCATCAACGAGCTCGAGCAGTCCTACCAATCGCTGACCGACGACCAGCTTCGCGCCAAGACCGACGAGTTCCGCGCCCGCCTGAAAAACGGCGAGACCCTCGACCAGATCCTGCCCGAAGCCTTTGCCACCGTCAAAAACGCCGCCCGCCGGCTCCAAGGGCGCAAGATCAGCGTCTGCGACCATGAGCTCACCTGGGACATGGTCCATTTCGACGTGCAGCTCATCGGCGGCATGGCCCTGCATCAGGGTCGGATCTCCGAGATGGCCACCGGCGAAGGCAAGACCCTCGTCGCCACGCTCCCGCTCTATCTCAACGCCCTCACGGGCCGCAATTCCCAGCTCGTCACCGTCAACGACTACCTTGCCCGCCGCGACTCCGAGTGGATGGGGCACCTGTATAATTTTCTCGGCGTGTCCGTGGGCTGCATCCAACAGTCGATGCCTTCCAGTGTCCGCCGCGAAATGTATGGCCGCGACATCACCTACGGCACGGCTTCGGAATACGGTTTCGACTACCTTCGCGACAACGGCATGGCCACGCGCAAGGAGGATCAGGTCCAGCGCGACCACTGGTATTGCATCGTGGACGAGATCGACTCGATCCTCGTGGACGAGGCGCGCACGCCCCTCATCATCTCCGGCCCCGCGCCGATCGAGCGCGAGCAGCCCTTCACCGCCCTGCGTCCCTCGGTGGACCGGCTGGTCAACGACCAGACCCGGCTGTGCAACAAGATCGTGGCCGAGGCCAAGGAGATGCTCGAAAAAGGCGATTTGTCCGCGGACGACCGCGCGCAGGCCGGCCGCAAGCTCCTGCAGGTCAAGCTCGGCAATCCCAAGAACAAGCTGCTGCTGCGGCTCATGGAGAATCCCGACTGGCGCAAGCTCCTCGACAAGACCGAGACGGACATGCACTCCGACTTTCAGAAGGTGGAGCTTTTTCGCCTGAAAGAGGAGTTGTGCTACGTCATCGACGAGCGCCAGCACCAGGCCGACCTCACCGAGATCGGCCGGCGCAAGCTCCGCCCCGACAATCCCGACGCCTTCGTGCTGCCCGACCTCGCGACCGAGTTCTCCGAGCTCGACAAGGCCGCCGGCTTCACGTCCGAGCAGCGCGAGGAGAAGAAGCTGGCCTCGCAGAACCGCTACGCCGAGGTCTCCGAGGGCATCCACGCCATCTCGCAGCTCCTGCGTGCCTACTCGCTTTACGAGCGCGACGTCGAATATGTCGTGCAGGAAGGCAAGGTCATGATCGTGGACGAGAACACCGGCCGCGTCATGCCCGGCCGCCGCTGGTCAGATGGCCTGCATCAGGCGATCGAGGCCAAGGAAGGTGTGAACATCGAGCGCGAGACCCGCACCTACGCCACCGTCACGATCCAAAATTATTTCCGCCTCTACGAGAAGCTGGCCGGCATGACCGGCACCGCGGAGACCGAGGCCGCGGAGTTCCACGACATCTACCGGCTGTCCGTGCAGGTCATCCCGACCAACAAGCCGTCCATCCGCATCGATAAGAACGACTCCATTTTCAAAACGCGCCGCGACAAATACAACGCGGTCGTTCGCGAGATCGAGGAGGCCAATCGTCGCGGGCAGCCCGTGCTGGTCGGCACCGTGTCGGTCGAGTCCTCCGAGGTGCTTTCCCGCATGCTCAAGCGCGCCGGCGTCGTGCACACGGTGCTGAACGCCAAGTTCCACCAGCAGGAAGCCGAGATCGTTTCCCGCGCCGGTCTCCGCGGCGCCGTCACGATCGCGACGAACATGGCCGGCCGCGGCACCGACATCAAGCTGGGCGAGGGCGTGCGCGAACTCGGCGGCCTCTACGTCATCGGCACCGAGCGCCACGAGTCGCGCCGCATCGACCGCCAGTTGCGCGGCCGCTGCTCGCGTCAGGGTGATCCGGGCACGACGAAGTTCTTCCTCTCGCTCGAGGACAACCTCATGCGACTCTTCCTTCAGGGCAACCTGGCCTCCCGCCTGATGGAGGGCTCCATGAAGGAGGGCGAGGAACTCGAGCACCCGTGGCTCAACCGCTCCATCGAGAGCGCGCAGAAAAAGGTCGAGCAGCAGAACTTCTCCCAGCGCAAGCGCCTGCTCCAATACGACGATGTGCTCAACCAGCAGCGCGAGGTCATCTACGGCATCCGCAACGCCGCCATCCACGCCGACCGCCCGAAGGCCATCATCTTCGAGCAGATCGAGGAAGAGATCATGCTGCGCCTTGAGGTCGCCGGCTTCGAGGGCAAGACCGCGCCCGCCCAGACCGATCTCGAGACGCTCACCGGCTGGATCAATTCCCATTTCCCCATCGGCCTGAAGGCCGACGAGCTGCAGGGCGACAAGATCGAGCCCCTGGCCGCGCAGATCCTCGAGCGCGTGAAACAGGCCTACGCCGTCAAGGAATCCGTCGAAATCCCCGAGGCGCTCGGTGCGCTGGAGCGCTACGTCGTCATCAACGCCATCGACCACCACTGGCAGGAACACCTCACCGAGATGGAAGAGCTGCGCCGCTCCATCGGCCTGCGCAGCTACGGCCAGAAGGACCCGCTCGTCGAATACAAGGGCGAGGCCTTCAAGTATTTTGAGGAGCTGATGAACAACGTCCGCCTGCAGATCTGCACCGGGCTGTTCCGCAGCGCGTCAAACATCCAGGCCTTTGAGAACATGCTGGCGCTGCTGAGCCGCACGGCCAAGGCCGTGGGGCCGGCCGATGCGCCCGCGGCAGCCCCGCGCGCCGCGGCTCCGGCCGAGGCCGGGGCACCGGCCGGGGAAGGGGAAGTGCAGTTGCCGAAGGTCACCGTGCGCCGCGAGGCGCCCAAGGTCGGGCGCAACGATCCCTGCCCCTGCGGCAGCGGCAAAAAATACAAGCACTGCCACGGCGCCTGAGTGCGTCCCGACCTGCGTGGATAATCCCGCCGCCAAGCTTGCTCCCGATCCCTATGCCGACCGCCCGACTTTCTGGGCGCGTTATGGCACGGGCATTTGGGCGGCCGGGGTGTTTGTGCTGACGGTCGTCGGCACCGTGCTGGCTTTTCCGCCGTTCAACTTTGCGGAGTTTGCCTACATCGCCCTCGTGCCGGCGTTGTTCTGGGCCTATCTGCGGCCGGGTTGGCGGCTTTACCTCGGCACGGTTTTCGCGGCGCAGACCACCGCTTGGTTCGGGCTGTTGTTCTGGCTGCACCATGTGACGTGGGCCGGCTTGGTGCTGGTCGCGCTGTTTTTGGGCGCGCTCACCAGCGTCTGGTTCACGGCGGTGCGCTGGGCGTTGCCGCAACTGCCGGGCCGCGCGATTCCGCTGCGGCTGCTCGGCGTGGTGGCGCTGGCGGCGGCGTGGGTGGTGCAGGAGTGGGTGCGCGGCTGGCTGTTCAGCGGCTTTCCGTGGCTCCCCCTGGCGGCGAGCCAATGGGAACGTTCCACCATCCTCCAGCTCGCGGCCTTCACCGGCGCGGGCGGTATTTCTTTCGTGCTCGTGATGCTCAACCTCGGGATGGCGGCCTTTGCCCACCGGCTGATCCGCGAGGTGCACAGCGGGCTCAACCGCCGCAGCCAGGAGTTCATGCTCGCGCTGTTTCTGCTCATCGTGTGCATGGCGCTCCATGTGCAGGAGACCTTCAACCGCGGCCGCTTCAGCCAGGAGTTTGCCCGGCTCGCCCTCGTGCAGCCCTATGTGCCGCAGGCGGTGAAGTGGAATCCTGCCGACGGACCGGGGATCCTTCGCACCTTGGAGGAACTTACGCTCACCGCCGCCGCCACGCGGCCGGATCTCATCCTGTGGCCCGAGGCCGTCACGCCGTGGGCCGTGCGCGGGGATGAGCGGGTGCGGGAGTTTGTCGAAAACCTGGTGACGCGGGCCGATGTGCCGCTCCTGCTGGGTTCGATCGCCGTCGAGCAGCGCGACACTGCGGACGAGCGCTGGTTCAACGGCGTGATGCTCGTCACGCCGGATTTCGGCCTGCAGCCGATCTATTACGCCAAGCGGCGGCTCGTGCCGTTCGGCGAGTTTGTGCCCTTCCGTCCCGTGCTGGGCTGGATCGGCAAGTTTGTGCCGATCGGCGATGATTTTGCGCCGGGCGAGGATGCGCGGCCGCTCGTGGCCGGGGTGCGGGGCGGCACGCTCGTCGTCGGACCGCTGCTGTGCTACGAGGACATTTTTCCGGGGCTGGCGGTTTCCAGCGTGCGCTCGGGTTCGGAGCTCCTGCTGGTGCTCAGCAACAACGGCTGGTTTGGCGAGGGCGGCGCGGCTTACCAGCACGCGGCGCACTCGGTGCTGCGCGCGGTCGAGACGCGCCGGCCGGTCATCCGCGTGGGCAACGGCGGCTGGAGCGGCTGGATTGATGAGTTTGGCAGCCTGCGCGAGGTGCTCACCGACGAGCAGGGGAGCGTCTATTTCCGGGGCACGCGCACTTTCAACGTCTCCCGGGATGTGCGCTGGATTGACCGCAACTCCTTCTACGTTGAGCACGGCGACTGGTTCCTGCTCGTCTGCCTCGGCCTGATGGCGGCGGGTTACGCCCTGTTGCGGCTGGCGCCTCCGCCCGCGCCGGCGGACAAGCCGCGTATCGCCGCTACGGAACCTTCCTGAGCGGACGGTTTTTGCCTTCCGGCGGCGGCACGCGGTGCTTCTTCAGTTTCACGGCTTTGGCCCGCGGCCGGGGCCGGCCGCCATGCAGCGCAGGCAGCCAAGGAGAGCCGAATTGCAGGCAGGCATCGCACATGATCGCAGCGTCGGCATCCGCGGCCCGCACAGCAAGTCCGCAGGCGCCGCACATTTTGGGCTGACTTCCGCCGGGCCGGTCCGCAAAACAACGGGCGATGACACCCAAAACCCTCCGCCGCGCCGTCGAGGCGCTTGAAACTTTCCAGGTCGAAACGCCCAGTTGGGGCTTTGCCGATACGGGCACCCGCTTCGGCAAATTTTTCCAGGACGCCGCCGCGATCGACATGAACGACAAGCTGGCCGATGCCGGGCAGGTTCACGCCGTCACCGGCTGCTGCCCGACCGTGGCGGTGCACGTGCTCTGGGATTTCGTGGCCGGTGAGGATCCGGCGAAGGTGGCGCGGCAGGCGCGCAAGCACGGCGTGAAAATCGGCGCCATCAACCCCAACCTCTTTCAGGACCAGCAATACAAGTGGGGCTCCTTCGGCCACAACGACCCCAAGGTCCGCCAGCAGGCGCTCCAGCATTGCTATGATTCCGTCGCCATCATGAAGGCCACCGGCAGCGAATACCTCTCGCTCTGGTTTGCCGACGGCACGAACTACCCCGGGCAGGGCAGCATCCGCGAGCGCAAGGGCTACTTCGAGGAAAGCCTCAAGGCGCTGCACAAGAAACTCGGCCCAAAGCAGACGATGCTCGTCGAATACAAGCCCTTCGAGCCTGCGTTCTACGCGACCGACATTGCCGACTGGGGCATGGCGTTCCTCTATGCGAAGAAGGCCGGTCCGCGCGCCAAGGTGCTCGTGGACACCGGTCACCACTACAACGCGACCAACATCGAGCAGATCGTCGCGTGGCTGCTCGACGAGGACATGCTCGGCGGCTTCCACTTCAACGACCGCAAATATGCCGACGACGACCTCACGCTCGGCTCCATCGACCCCTACCAGATTTTCCGCATCTTCCACGAGATCCACACCTTCGCCGCCGACCGTGGCAAGATGCCCAAGATCGCCTACATGGTGGACCAGTGCCACAACGAGAAGCCCAAGGCCGAGGCGATGATCCAGACCGTCGTCATGGCGCAGGAACTCTACGCCAAGGCCGCCATCGTGGACCACGACGCGCTGCGCCGGGCCCAGGCGAAGAACAACGTCATCGATGCCGAACTGCTCCTGAAGCAGGCATTCTTCACCGACGTCGGCCCTGCGCTCGCGAAGTGGCGCAAGGCGAACAAGCTCCCCGCCGACCCCCTCGCCGAACACCGCCGCAGCGGCTACGAAAAGACCGCCGCCGCCGACCGCCGCGCCCGCCGCAAGGCGATGGGCATCTCCCGCGGCGGCAGCTTTGCGTGAGCCCGGTTTCAGTCATCGTGAAAAAGGCCGGCGGTTTTCCGCCGGCCTTTTTCATGCGCGGTGGATCAGCGCAAAGCTTGTTTCGGCTTGGTTGGAGTGTAGGAGCCTGCTGGCAGGCGATGGATCGCCGTGGCACGGGCGTCCCGCCCGTGGTCCGGACCATGGGCGGGACGCCCATGCCACCCTGAGGATTTTACTTGGTCGCCAACCGCATCCGCCGCACGACCCGCGAGACCAGCCACGGCACCCAGCGCTTGAGGTAAATCGCGAAAACTTCCGGTCCGCCCATGCCGAAGGTGGCCTCCTCGCGGCCGCGGGCCACGGCGTTGACGATGGCCCGGGCGCATTTTTCCGGGGCGATGCCGTGCTCGTGGGTGGCATCCGTCACGGCATGCCGTTCGCCCCAGGCATCGAGTGCGTTGGCGCTGACCGCGGTCTTCACGTAGCCGGGGCAGACGAGCGTGACCTTGATATTTTCCCGCCAGACTTCGGCGCGCAGCGAATCGAAATAGCCGTGCAGCGCATGCTTCGCCGCGGCGTAGGTGGAGCGTCCCGGCGTGCCGAGATAACCCATCACACTGCTCACGACCACGATGTGTCCGCTGCGCCGCGCCCGCATCGCGGGCAGCATGGTTTTGGTCAGGCCGACGGCGCCGAAATAGTTCACTTCCATCAGGGCGCGCTCGACCTCCGGCGCGGTTTCGGCGGCGAGGGCCCGTTGGCTCACACCGCCATTGTTGACCAGAATGTCCACGCGACTGCAGGCGGCCAGCACGCGCTCCAAGGCCGCGGGAAAATCCGCCGGCCGACAAAGATCCAACGGCACCACCACGTGTTGTTCGGGGCGGGCACAGGTGCCGCGCACCCGCTCCAACTCCTCCGGCCGCCGGCTGGAAAGGATGAGCCGGGCGCCTTCGCGGGCAAAGGCCCGGGCCAGCGCTTCGCCGATCCCGGAGGATGCCCCGGTGATCCAGACGACTCGGTCGGCAAATCGCATCGGCCCCAGCGTGGGCCTGGGGGCGCCAAGGTCAAAGACGGAAGCCGGGCGTTTATTTACCACCGATGGTGAAAGCAGGCCATTGCGGGAAAACCCAAAAGCTGGCAGATTGGGGCCGATGAATTCCCCTGCGCCTCTCACCCCACAACAGATCGGTTTCTTCCACGAGGAAGGCTATGTGATCGTGCCCGACGTCTTCGACCCGGCCGACCTCGAGCCGCTCCGCCGGGAGCTGCATGGAGAGATCGACCGCAAGGCCCGCCAGTTGCAGGCCGAGGGCAAGCTGACGCACCTGCATGCCGAGCTGGACTTTGACCGCCGGCTGGCGGCCATTTACCGCGACTCCAAGGAAAACGGCGAGGCGATCATGCGCCACCTGGAGGGCCTGCGCGGCGGCGG
>Ga0169931_10000239_pt1 | contig 88134 bp, 72 predicted proteins | sample Kivu_15m_20L_FD_129675 | JGI IMG/M metagenome (GOLD analysis project Ga0169931, IMG submission 129675) | Freshwater microbial communities from Lake Kivu, Western Province, Rwanda to study Microbial Dark Matter (Phase II) - Kivu_15m_20L... | ecosystem: Environmental > Aquatic > Freshwater > Lake...
CCGATACAGAACTTCGAAAAGACGTAATCCAGCTGATCCTCGTTCGTCACCTGGCCAGTGATCTCCCCCAGGTAGTGCAGGCACCTCCTGATCTCCAGCGCCAGCAGATCCCCCGGCAGCCCATCCTCAATGCCCCGCTGTACTTCCGCCACTGCAGCGGCCACCTGCTGCAACGCCGCATGGTGCCTTGCGTTCGTCACGACTGTGCTCTCGGTACTGACCTGCCCCTGCAGCACTCGGTCGACCATCCGCTCCTTCAGCACTCCGATGTGATGATGGGCCTTCGCGGAAATGTACAGCGCATCCATGCCTGGAAAACGCTCCGCCAAGGATGCCTCGTCCGAGAGGTCACTCTTGGTGCCCACAAGTAGATATGAGGGATTGGCCTCCCGCAGCAAGGCCAACGATGCTTCCAACCCACCCAAGGTCTCTGTAGCGGCGTCGAAGAGGTAGAGCACCAGATCAGCCGTACGCATCTTCTCGAGACTGCGCTCCACGCCGATGGCCTCGATCACATCGCCGCTCTCACGGATGCCGGCCGTATCGATCAGCCGGAATAGGATGCCGTCGATGTTCAGCACCTCCTCGATGGTGTCGCGCGTAGTGCCGGCGATCTCGCTGACGATGGCCCGGTTCTCATTGAGCAGCGTGTTCAGCAGGGTCGACTTGCCCGAGTTGGGCTTGCCCACGATGGCCACACCGACCCCGTTCCGTATCACATTCCCTAGACGGAACGACTCTATAAGACGAATCACAGTCACGCGTATGCGCTCCAGCAACTCGGCAAGCCGCGTCCGGTCGGCGAACTCCACATCCTCTTGCGAGAAGTCCAACTCCAGTTCGATGAGTGCCGAGAACTCGATGAGCCGCTCCCGCAGTTCGCGCAGCACACCCGAGAAGCCGCCCCGCATGTTGTGCATGGCCGTCCGGTGCGAGGCGGCCGTGTTCGAGGCGATCAGATCGGCCACCGCCTCGGCCTGCGTCAGGTCGAGGCGGCCCCGCAGGAAGGCCCGCTGCGTGAACTCGCCCGCACGCGCCAGGCGAGCTCCCCGTGTCATGCAGGCGGCGATGATCCGCTCCTGTATCCACGGAGAGCCGTGACAGGAGACTTCCACCACGTCCTCACCGGTATACGAACGCGGACCACGGAACAACGACACCACCACCTCGTCGATCACCTCGGTACCGTCGCGCAGGAAGCCGACATGCAATGTGTTGGCAGACTGCACAGACAGGTCCTTCGACGGGAACATCCCGTCCACAATGCCGATGGCGTTCGACCCGCTCAGCCGCACCACGCCGATCGCACTCACGCCCGGCGCCGTGGCCAAGGCCACGATCGTGTCATCCCAGGAAGAATAGCCGTCCATGGCGCAAAAGTACCGAGAACGACGCGTTCCCGGCCTTCGGGAATCACAGACGCACACCAACCCTGTTCCTCATCGCGTGCCCTTGCCTCCCAGACATCCCGATAGAAGACCCTGCACGCAAGTTGCAAGGACGGTTCAACGATAACTGACGATGGCGCCTGCCTGCACCGGCCCCGCTTCCAACTGGGTCTGCAGCCAGCCGTTCCATCCCGCCGCAGAGGTGAACATCCCCTCCCGGTCCCAGCAGGCCCCCATCCGGTAGGTATAGGGTCTGCCCGTCGGAATGCGCAACTGCAGCAGCATCTGCTGTGATGTGACTCGTGCACGAACCGGTCCGCCCGCCAGTACGGCCACGGCCGTGGTGCCATTCTTCGGATCCATCGGCTCCCAATACGATGCCCATCCGCGCTGTTCGTCGATGTGCATCACGCCGGGGTCCTTGCGGGTGATGATGCCGATGACGACCGGCAGACTGTCGAGGCCCTCCACATCATACTGCACACTGATGCGGTTGAGATAGGTGCCGGCGTCCAGCGAGATGGTCTTCACGGATGCCACCCGCCGACCATCCATCACCACAGGCTCGTAGTGCAAGCGGAAGGTCGTGCGCAGAGGTCCGTTGTCAAGGACCTCCCATCGGGTGAAGTTGCCCGGATACCAGACGGAGTCGCGGAAATAGGGCGCCATGTTGCCGGCGCCCAGGGTGTAGCCGACATGATAATAGTCGAGCCCGTCGCCGTTGTCGCGGTGGTAGTCGCCCCGACGATAGCGCTCGTTGATGACCATTTCGCGGCTGCGCTTCACCCAAACATCCAACCCGTGGGCGTTCTCCTTGGGCGTCGACTCCAGGGCCTTGCCATAGGCACGGAAGGCAATGCGGTCGTTCTCCCACGCGAAGTCGTCCTTCCGCTCGGGCACGAAGCGCCCATAGGTCTTCGCCTTCACGGCCTTGCGGGGACGGGCCTCGTATCGGAATGCTGCACTCCCGCCGGCCGCGATGTCCACCTGCAGCAGCAGGCTGACGGGGTCCTTGCCGCCCAGCCGCTCGAGCTGCAGCGGCACTTCGGCATTCGTCCGGATGTCGACGACGCGAAAGCCGCCCGTATCCGTAACACGGAACCGTTCGCGGAAACCCTCCCAGGGGATGGAGACGACCTTTCCCTTCCATGCCTCGCCGCCGGGATTGTGCAGGGTGAAACGGCCGTCAAATTTCGGTTGCGCATGGACGTTAGCCATTCCTGCGATGGCGATCATGAGCGTGAGGAGCTTTGTCATGCGGGGTTCATTTGAGTCGTTGCAGCAGCCATTCGTTCATGCGGGCCCGCTGCTCTGGATAGGTCCAGTGGCCCGTCTCCGCCTGCAGGAAGGTCTCCTTGAGCGCCTTCACGGCATTGTAGGCGGCGTACATGGAGGTCGGTGGACAGGTCTCGTCGTTGAAGCCCCAGGTGTACCATCCGGGCTGGGTGAGCGCACGGGCGAAGTTGACGACGTCGTAGTAGGGCACTGTCTCTCGTATGGACGGGTTGGGACTGTAGAACGGACCGCCCTCGTAGAAGACATGCGGCCAGCCGCCGGCGCGGCCCTGCAGGTAGCCCGTGAGGTCGCAGAGCGCGGGATGTATGGCCGCCAGGCATTTGATGCGCTTATCGAGACCGGCCGTGATGATGCTCAGCGCACCGCCCTGGCTGTTGCCGCTCACGCCGAGGTTCGTACCGTCGAACTCCGCCATCGAGAAGATGTAGTCGATGGCCCGCAGACAGCCGGCATACACGCGCCGATAATAATACCGGTTGCGGTCGTGGATGCTCGAGAAATAGTAACCGCGAAGGGCCCCCGCGTCGAGGTCCCGGTACACGCCGGGATCCATCGTCACCGGTATTCCATGGATGCCGATGGTGAGGACGATCACGCCCTTGTCGGCCAGCTCCAGGTCGGGATTGTAGGGACGTGTCCCGGCCCCCGGCACCTGCAGGATGGCAGGATACTTGCCCGGCTTTCTCGGCACACAGAGGATGCCATAGATGCGCGAGCCGTTGAGGTTCTGCACGCTGAGCTGATAGACGGCCGTGGCCGATGAGCCCCTCTCGGGAAGGGGCAGCAGCTTCGCATCGATGGGCAGGGCCGCCAACTCCTTTTTCACATCGCCCCAGAAGCGGTCGAAGTCGGCCGGCTGCTGGACGGTCGGCAGGATCTTCTCCATGTCGTAGCCCACCGTGGCGAGGCCGCGGTAGCTCCTCCCCTCCGACACCACGCTGGCGATGCAGCGCAGGAAGCCCGGCTCGCGCAACGAGAGGGGCGGCGTGACGAGACTGCCGTCGACAGGAGTGGCGCTGTCGATCGCCAAGGGCTTCATCCGCTCCGGACCGGCCTGCCAGACGATACGGGCATCGCGCATCGGCGAGCCGTTGCGCAGGACGACGATGCGGAACCGCACCGGCTGTCCCACCGACCGCTGCCAGTTGTCGACATCGGGCGTCACGACGACGCGCACGGGTTGCTCCGCAGGCTGGGCGAAGCCCTGCAGGCCGGCCTGCAGCAGCAGGCAAAGGCCGAGAAGACGGGTCAGGATGCGCATGTGGCGTTTGGATTGACAGGGTTGGTCATACGAATATCGGCATCAAAGCCGATGTGTCTTCACGGCACTGTTGTAGGCCTCGGTGATGACCTGCAGGTCCTTCGCATCAGCCGGCACATCGACCGTCAACGCACGCTTCTCTCCGGGCATGAGCGTAAAATACCCATCGCTGAAGAGTCCGGGGAGGATCGCCTTGCCTGTTGCATCTGCCAGGTTCAGCCGGATGCCGACGATGGGGGCCTTGCCTGCGTTCTGCAGCTGGAAGGCCATGCGCCCGTCCGCACCGGCCGGCATCCGGCGTACGAGGATCGGCTGGTCGCCGAGCGTGTTGAACACCTGGAAATGGGTGTTGCCGCCCGATGTGCGCCAGTACTCATTGACGGAAAGTATCTGGCCACCCGCATCCATAAGCCGCAATCGGACCATGTAGGTGGAGGGAAGCACCGATGTTCCGGCATCGGGGGCATCCATCACCATCTTGTCATCGGCCGGTATGGAGAGCCCTGTCAGCATCTTGGAAAAGACCCTCCGTCCATCGGTCCCATGTAAGGTATATTCCAGTTGGAGTGTCTGCAACGGCTGCAGGGTTGCGTTCACCAATACGATGCGCCCGTCGTGGCGGTTGAGTTGCACATGCACGGGCTCGCAGGCCTTCTTGGCGCCGTAGAAGGAACCGTGCGTCTCACCGTCCCAGGTGTAGGTCTGCCAGATCATGCTGGGCCAGGCGGGGTGCGTCATCCATAACAGCACCCCGCTGCCACGGTCCCACATGCGGTGGTTCCATCCCTCATAGATGGCGCGGTGGCTCTCATAGTTGACGAGCTGCGCCTTGCGCGAGAAGTCGTCGAGCCCCGTCGGCTTTCCGTAGAGACTGTCGATGGCCCTGAGGTATCCGGGCAGGTTCTGGTTGTTGCTGTGCAGGTCGTGGTAATGCCAGACGTCGTTGATGGGCCAATGGTCCTCCGGCCTGATGAACTTCCGGATGGTACTTGCCATCGGCGCGGAGAAGGTGCCGATCTCGGTGCTGAAGCCCTCGGCATACTTGGTGAAGTAGAGCGAGGGATCCTCGATGTAGTGCCAGTCGCCGCTCTGCCGCAGGTTGATCTCGCGCGAGTTCCCGATGTAGTGCCTTGTCCCGTCCTCCTCTATCAATTGTCGGTAGAGGGGATCTTCCATTCCTTCTGGGGCGTAGCCCTCGTTGCGCGGGCACCAGAGGGCGATGGAGGGATGGTTGCGGAAACGGCGGATGGCGTCGAGGGTGTTGTCGAGGAAGAGGTGCTGGTCGAGCGGGTTGAGGTTGTAGCCCTCGGTGGAGGTCCAGAAATCATTCCAGACGAGCATGCCATACTCGTCGGCCAGCTCGTAGAAACTCTCCTGCGTGCTCTCGCCCGTCCAGTTGCGGATCATGTTGTAATGGGCGTGCCGGTGAAGTTTGAAATAGGGCTCCAGCCGTTCTCTCGAGACGCGCTTCATGCCGTCGTCCATGCCCCAGTTGCCGCCGCGGCAGAAGATGCGCCGTCCGTTGACCCGCACCACCAGGAAGGGGTTGTTGGCGTCCGGCAGCGTCTGGAAGGCCGTCGTATCGATGCCCGGCCGCAGGGATGGGATGAAGATGCGTTTCTCAAACTCTCGCCGTTTGACGTTGTCGAAGGGTGGTGGCTGATGGCGCATGCCTGTCGGCTCGTAGAGGATGCGCCATCCCTTCCGCTGAGGGGCGTCGACCATCAGCTCGTAGGACAGCTCCCGGATACCGAATCGGACCGTCTGTGCATCGGATACGGACCCGTCACTACCGGTCACGGTCAAACGCAGTTGATGCAGGTGCTGGGCCCCGTATCCGTTGGGCCACCAGAGTTTCGGGTTCTGCAGCGACAACGCCCGATGCACGGCCGGGGTGAGTTCGACGATACGCGTCTCCCCTGCCGCGAGGGTGAATGGCTGTTCCACCCTGATATCACCGATGACGGCCCGCAGCGTCTGCGTCACGGGCATGTCGGAGTGATTCTCCAGCCTGGTGCGGATGGTGATCTCGGCCCTTGTCGTGTCGGGCAGGGGGAGGTCGGTGACGACCTGCGGGTCGATGATGGCCACCACGCCGGTGTATCGCAGCCGCACGTCCTGCCAGATGCCGATGTTGCGGTCGCGGATGCCGGGAACCCAGTCCCAGCCCTCCGAAGAGATGAAAGTAGGCCCGTCGAGGGCGAGTTGTCCGCCGTTGGGACCCATGCCGGCCAGGAACGACTGTTCATGGGGGATGCCGGGGTTCGGGGGTGGGAGAATGTGCACCACGAGGGTGTTGCGGCCATCGGGACGCAGATGGCCTGTGACATCGAAACGCGTACGTCGGAAGGCACCTTGTGTCTGCCCGAGCAGCTTGCCGTTCAGGAAGAACACGGCCTTGTAGTTGATGCCGTCGAAATGCAGCCAGGCCCGCCTGCCCGCCGTCGGCTCGGGCGTTCGGAAGGCGAGACGGTACCACCAGTCCTGCCGGCAGAGGGTGTCGGGGATGGCCATGTTGTTCAGCCCCATGTACGGGTCGGGGTACACGCCCTGGTCGACCAGCGTCGTGAGGACGGTGCCGGGTACGGTGGCATCGTACCAGTCCCGCGTGTCGAGCCGGTCCGACAGCACCTCGCCCTGCAGTGCCGTCAGCGCGTCGGCCATCTCCCAGCCGCGGTTCAGCAGGTATTCGCCGGCACCGAGCGACTGAGGAGCGGACGACACGGTGGCCCTGGCCTTTCGCACCGGCACATCGAAAGGCGCCTTGCCGCGCGGCAGGGTCGAGTCGGGCTGCCGGTGCACGAGACCGAAGTTCTGTCGGTACTGCGCCGTACCGGTGGCGGTGATGGTTATGAAAAGCACCCAGGCGATGAGGCTCCGCATGGCAGGCTTGTTTTTGTGTTTATTTTTTTCCTGACGGCTTGGCTTTATTCAGCAGCCATTCCCAATGGCCGCCGTAGTAGGCCCTGTCGACAGCGCTGACCCTTTGCGTGTCGCTGTTCGATCGGGCGCGGTGACGGAGGTCCTGGTAGATGTAGAATCCGAGCCAGTAGCCGTATTCGTAGCGCTGGTGCAGCGACATGGGCCGTTTGTAGAAATTGTACCAGTACGTGTCGAGTCCCTCCTGTGCGGCCACCTTGAGTGCCGTCTGCGCCTTCGTCCACATGTCGTCGGCCACGCGGCGGAAGAGGGCCCGGTGGTCGGCGTAGCCTTTCCGGCCTGTCGGATACAGGGGTTGGCGGTCGTCGATGCCGAGGGCCTTCAGGGAGACGCTGTCCTCGTATTGCTTATCCCCGTCGAGGTCGTAGCGGATGGCGTCGATGAAGCCGTTGCCATCGGTGTCGGCATAGTGGACGGTGGCGAAAACGGAAGGCTCGCGCTGCAGGCGTTCGCGGCCCCAGCGTTCGTAGTTGCCGCCGAAGCCCTGGAAGGCGTAGGCCAGCTGGTCGATGCGCCAGGCGCCCCATTCGGCCCCGTGCAGGTGGATGCGTCCATCGAAGGCGCCGATGTAGAGGTTGCCCCTGCCGCTGTTGTCCATGTCGAACTCGCCGCGGTCGCCGGCGGCGTCGGCCTGCTTGTTGTGGTCGAGGCCGCCCTTCTCGGTGCCGATGACGAAGGGGTCGCGCGGGTCGTAGAATTCGACGCGCTCCCAGCGGTTGCAGTCGTCGTCTTCGTCGAAGACGAGGCGGCACTCCTGCCATTCGCCGGTCCGGAAGATGAGGGGGTAGGCCGTGTCGCGGTCGGGGTAGTAGAGTTTGTCGAGGCGTCGCCAGCGGCTGTCGTACATGAGGCTGTCGGCCTGCGGCAGTCCCCTCCAGTTGCGGAACACATGGGGCTGGTCGTCGTAGCGGAAGCCCTTCCCTTTGAAGAGCAGGCTCATGTCGAAGTCGAACTCGTTGCCGGGAGCATTGTCCTTGTCGAGGTCCCAGGTGAGGGCGGCGTAGTCGATGCTTTTGGTGAAGAGGACATCGGTCTCGCCGTCCCCCTTGTCGAACCCGTGACGGGTGCTGTCCTTCGGGTCGCGGAAGACGGGGCTGTCGAGCAGCCGGATGGCCCAGTCGGTGAGGCCGTCGCGGTCGGTATCGTAGAAGATGAAGGGCACTTCCCAGTTGTAGCGCAGGTCTCCGATGCGGAAGGTGGAGGCGTGCATCTTGAGGAAGGTGGAATTGCCGGCGTAGTCCTTGTAGAAGTTGGCGTGGCCGCTGTGCTCCCATGCCTGCATCATGATGCGGTTCCAGTCGATGTAGTGCAGGATGCCGTCCTTGTCGTCATCCATCACGTACATGTAGTCGGCGCTCCAGTCGTAGTAGTTGCGCACGCGTGTGCCGGCGTTGTTGGCGACGAGCTGGATGTCGGCCCGGCCGTCGCCGTCGGTGTCGCACCAGTCGATGGAGAAGTCGTGCGGACCGGCGAAGACGCCGTCGCGGTTGCGGTCGATCAGCAGGCAGTCGCTGTCGGTGTCTCCTTCACGGTCCCCGGGTTTCATGTCGTCGTCGTCGTCGATCCAGACGACGGGGATGCTGTCGTTGATGGTGGCGCGGAGGATGTCGGGGTCTCCGTCGCCGTCGAGGTCGACCTCTACGACCCGGGTGACGGCGGGTGTCATGCGCCAGGGCAGCAGCTGGGTGTTCCGGTTCCAGTAGGGTATCGGCGTCTGGGCCGATGCGGTCTGCAACAGGGCTAGGCCGATGCAGGCCGTCAGGTATCTTCGTGTGTGCATGGTTGTTAGGATCCGTGGGTGACGGCAAGCCCCGGCATTCGGGCCTCCCCCTAGTTGAGCCCTTTATAGCCGTGGTCGCCGCGCTGCTCGATGATGCGTTTGAGGGGGATCTGGGCGCCGGCGGTCTTCTCGAGCCAGTCCCAGAGTTCGGTGCGGTATTCTCGGATGAGGGCCTGGTAGGCGGGATGGCGGTAGAGGTTGTTCTTCTCCTCGGGGTCCTTCTCGAGGTCGAAGAACTCGGAGAGGTCCCAGATGCCGTGGTACCAGATGAACTTATACCTGCCCTTGCGGAGGCCGAAGGTGGTGGGTGTCTGGGGGAAGCTGAACTCCCAGTAATACTCATAGAACGCCCGGTCGCGCCAGGCGACGGGCTCGCCGCGGAGCAGCGGTTGGATGGATTCCCCCTGCATCTGAGCGGGCTTGGGGATGCCGGCCATGTCGAGGACGGTGGGGGCGAGGTCTATGTTCTGTACGACCTGCGAGAGGACGGTGCCGCCGGGGTAGCGTCCGGGCCCGTGGACGAGCATGGGTACCTTCTGGCTCTCGTCGTACATGTTGCGCTTGTCGATCAGTCCGTGCTCGCCCCAGAGGAAGCCGTTGTCGCCCATGTAGATGACGACGGTGTTCCTGTCCTTGCCGGAGGCCTTGAGGGCGTCGAGGACCTTGCCGATGTTGTCGTCGATGCCCAGCAGGGTCTCGCAGTAGCGGCGGTAGGTGTCGTCGAAGTCGACGCGGCCGTCGTAGAGGTAGTCGACGCCATGCCAGCTGTCGCGCTGCCGCCATACCCATTCGGGGATGTCGCGGATGTTGACGGTGGTGTCGCGCGCGGCCAGGATGGCGCGGGGGTGCGTGAGGGTGTCGCCGTACATGCGGCTGCGCGGTCCGGCGGTGAGGTTGATGGTGGACGGGTAGCGGATGGGCTTCCCCTTGTAGCGTCCGGCATGCCGTCTGGCGGGCAGGAAATTGTCGTGCACACCCTTGTGCGAGAGGTAGAGGAAGAAGGGCTTCTTCGGGTCCTGTGCGTTCATCCAGTCGATGGCATGGTCGGTGAGCAGGTCGGTGATGTAGGCGCTGTCGCCATACTTCACGCGCTTCCCGTCGATGTTGAGGACGGGATTGTAGTACACGCCCTGTCCCCGGAAGCTCTCCCAGTGGTGGAAGCCCTTCTGCGGCTGGTCGTCCTGGTTGCCCATGTGCCATTTGCCGAAGAAGGCGGTGCGATAGCCGGCCGTCTGCAGGTATTCGGGGAAGAAGCGCAGGTTGGCGGGCAGGGGCGAGAAGTTGTCGACGACGGTATGGGTATGGGCGTACTGACCTGTGAGCAGGCTGGCCCGTGAGGGCGAGCATAGTGCGGTGGTGACGGTGGCGTTGCGCACCCATACCCCCTCGCGGGCCATGCGGTCCATGTTGGGCGTCTCCAGCCAGGGCACCTTGCCGGTGAAGCCCATGAAGTCGTGGCGGTGGTCGTCGGTGAGGATGAATATGACATTGGGGCGCTGCGGCGCTGCCGATCTCTGTGCACCGGCCGAGAGGGCGGTGGACAGGCATGCGGCGATGACGGCGGGTCGTACCAGGGTCCGGGTGGTATGGGTTGTGAACATGCCGATGTATCCGGGTTACAGATGGGTTACTCCTTCAAATGTAATGTCGGTGGATGAATAAATGACCCGCGTGAGCCGGCCTTTCATGAGGCTGACGGCCCATACCTCCGACATCGTGAACAGCGTTCCGCGTGGCACCCGATCCCGACGCTTCGGTCGGGATTTGCAAGACGGTGCTACGCGGAACGCCCAGGGCTCGGCGCTCTGCCGGGTCGCATTACAACCTCCCCCCCGCATGCTTGAGCAACGAGTCGAAGTACTCGCCAGCCCAGCTTTTCGAGCCGTCGGGACGGATCAGCCAGAAGCCGCGCATCTCGTCGGTCTTGCGTGTATCGTTGAGTCGCCGCTGCTCTTCGTTCTTGGGCTCGTTGCAGTAGAGTTCCCATTGGATGAGGTATGGCACGTCGAGGGCGCCGCAGACGCCCAGGTAGGCATCCCATCGGGCGACGACCGGCGCGCGCGTCAGGAGTCCCTCGTAACGCTGCTCGGGGATGCCGATCTCGCCGAGGAAGACGACCTTCCTGCCCTGCATGTAGGCCGTGGGGCGGATGAAGCGCTTGATATACTCGATGCCCTTGTAGAGTTTCAGGCCGGTCTCGTCCATGCCGTCGTAGCAGGACCAGGAGACCATGTCGACCTCCACGAGGGGCAGGACCGAATTGACGATGCCGGGTATCCCCTCCTGGCTGTCCATGACCTTGTTGCATTCGATGGCGTGGTAGACCTTGCACTTCGAGTCCCTGACTGCTGCGCGGGCCCGGTTCACACCTTCCTGCCGGGCCTTGAACCATTTGGCCATGGCCTGCACCCGCTGCAGCGAGTCGGCCGGCACGAGCACGGTCCGACGGTCGCCGTCGACGGCTCGGATCAACTCGCCCGCCTTGCGCGACCAGCGGGCATAGTCGCCCGTGCCCCCGCGAAGCATCCAGTCGCCCTCCCAGTTATGGAGGATGAAGGTCACGTCACGGTCGCGGTAGCGCTCCAGCAGGTATTTGGCCAACTCATACATCTCCTGCTCGTCGGCACGGGCGGAGGAATCGGTCGTGCGGATGCCGGGTCCGTCGACGCTCAGGCCGAAGGTGGTGAAGGGGAAGTCGAAGGTGGCCACCCAGTAGGGATGCTGGGCGAGTGCCTTCAACGTGACCTGCTTCGGCAGGTTCCAGTCGGAATGGTAGGGATAGCCGCCTCCGTTCTTGCGGAACCAGCCCTTGAAGACGCCGTAGCCCATCTCGGACATCTTCCTTGCCCCTTCGATCAGGTAGGGCTCCTGGGAGAAGAAATATTTCCCGGCGACATGGGTAGCACCGATGCGGCCGGCGATGTCGCGGGGGATGGGGGCGCCCCGGAGGGGCTGGTGGCGCTGGATGGCGGAGAGGATCTCGGCATCTGACTGCGCCCGGCCCATCAGGCCGGCGCAAGTGAGGAGCATGGCAAACGTCGTCTTCTTCATATCGTCGGTTTGGGGATATATACGGAAGGGCGCCATGTGGTAGCGCCCTTCCGGGAGAGTGTTGTCAGCGGCCCGCAACGGCGGGCCGACCGGTCCGGCAGGTCATCCGGCCCGTCAGAGCGTGATCTTCACATGAGGCGCGAAGTTGTGCCGGATGGTGCCCACGTTGGGGACGCTGGCCAGGGCGCCGATGCGGAAGAAATAGTCGCGGCCGGCCGGGAAAAGATTGGCGTTGGCGCCAATGTCCATCGACAGGGTGACCGTGGTGGTCGGCACGACGACGTTGGCGAAGGTCTGGATGGACGTGCCGGTGATGTTGAACTTGACGTTCTCGCCGACGTAGGTGTCGGAGAAGGCGTATAGACGGACCTGTGCGAGCCGTACGGTGGCATCCCCCCCTTCGAGGGTGAAGCTGGCATTGACACGCCTGGCGGCGGCGTCGTAGGTGATCTGGGGATTCTTGATGCGGAGGTAGGGCGTCACCTGGAAGTCGAGCTGGTTCTCGCCCGGCTTGATCTGGTAGCCCAGGAGGGAGACGGGGAAGAAGTTGCTGTTGCGCAACTGGAAGTCGTACTTGTTGGAGAAGACGAGGTTGTTGCGGTATTCGCCGGTGTTCTTGATGACCCACACCTGCGACACCTGCGTGGGGTAGCCGAGTTCGAAGGCCTCGATGCGGGCGCCGTTGACAAGCTCGGTCTCCACCAGGGCGCCGTTGGCCTTGTCGGTGATCTTGCCGTAGACCTGCGCGTCGGGACCGGGCATGTTGTCCTTCTCGCAGGAGGCGAGGGAGGCCGCCAATGCCAGGACCGACAGGATATGTATGGCTGTTCTTTTCATCACGTTCGACTTTTCAGGTTAGAATTCGGGGTTCTGCACGAGCTTGTTCGTGGCGACGCCCGGGATGGGCCGGTAGTAGTCGCGCTGCAGGAAGGTGCGGCCGCCGGCCACTTCGTCGTAGAAGTTGTTGGCTCGGACGAAGATGTACTTGGGTGTGGCGGGCCGCAGGTCGATCATCGGGATGAGGACGCTGCGCCGGGCCGTGACGTACTTGGTGTGCATCTCGCGGCGGCGGACCATGTCCCAGTAGCGATGGTACTCGAAGGCCAGTTCGACGCGGCGCTCCTTGAGGACGTTGGCCAGGGTGGCGGGGATGTTGTCGGTATGTCCGGCGCGGCGGCGTAGCGCGTTGAGATACTGGGCGGCCGTGGCGGCGCTGCCCTTGCCGCTCTCGACGGCGGCCTCGGCGTAGTTGAGGTACATCTCGGCCACCCGCATGTCGATGAAGTCGAGCGTCGAGGAGAAGTAGGGTGCGGGCACGGTCACACTCTCCTGCAGGAACTTCTTCTGGGAGAAGCCCGAGATGGGGTAGTTGTTGGCCGCGTTGCCGCCGATGCCGAAGAAGCCGGAGTAGCCGGAGGATCCGCTGTTGCTGCTGGCGCCGAAGGACCAGTAGGTCTTGCCGTCCTTGCCAAGGGCGAAGTCGTTGGTATAGACGACGCGGCTGCCGTCCTGACGGATCATGCCACCCTGCATGACGATCGTCTGGTTCTTCCAGCGCGAGCCGGGCGTGATGATGCTGGCGTGCATCCGGGCATCCTTGTTGGCGAAGATCTCGGTCGGGTTGTCATACTGTCGGAATGGCTTGGAGACATTCACCTGCCGGGGGTCGCCGATGACATCGTTCTCGTTGCCGTCGGTGCGGGTGACGAGGGGCACGCTGGCGCCCACGCCGTTGTCGGTATAGTCCTCGTACAGGTCCACCAGCTCGACGGTCGGGCTGGAGCGCCCGAAGTAGATGTTGCCGGTGTTGGTCTGCGAGGGGTTGAAGTAGAGGTCGTTGTTATGGCCTTGCAGGAAGGTGGTGGACCCGTCCACATAGCCCTTCTTGAAGAGCACCTCGACGTCGGCGGCCGTGGGGTTCTGGAAGATGGTCTGGTAGTTGGTGACGGCCTCGGCGCGGTTGGCGGGCGTGGGCCGGAAAAGAGCCTTGCCCGAGTTGGTGATCACGGCGGAGGAAGCGTCGATGCATTGCTGATAGTAGGCGTCTGCATCCGAGGCGGTGAAACCGCCGACCAGTTTCTGGGTGACGGCGTCACCGACCAGCGGGGCGCGGTTCCAGTACTTGGCCAGCGAGGCGGCGTAGAGGGCCGCGCGCGACTTGAGGGCAAGAGCAGCCCAGCGGGTGGCGCGGTAAGGGCCTTCGGCAGCAGTGTAGGAGGCCTGCATGGTCTTGGACGCCTCCTCGAGCTCGTTGAGGATCCAGTCCCAGGTCTGCTTCTCTGTGCTGCGCGGCACGAAGAGTTCGGCGTTGTCGGTGCCGGGCTGGTACTCGAGCGACTTCTCGATGATCGGGATGCCGCCATAGCGCTTGGCCATCTGGAAGTACATGTAAGCGCGGATGAAGCGGCACTCGCCGCGGAGGGCGTTCTTCTGGGCGACCGTGAGGGTGGTGACCGTCGGAATCTGCTCCATCAGCTGGTTGGTCTGTCGGATGCCGTCGTAACCCCAGTAGCCCTCACCCACCGGTCCGACGCCCGAACCCTGCGAGAGGGTGGCCTCATCGGTGAAGTAGGTGGTGCCGAAGCCGGGCTCCACATAGTTGCTCTGGCTGGCGGTACGGTGGTAGTTGAAGCCCTGTCCGGGGTTGTATTTGAAGTCCTCCACCGGCATGCGGCTGTAGAGGTTGGCCATCAGCACCTTGATGCCGTTGGGGTCGAGCAGGAGCTGTTCGGCGGGGACCCTGTCGAGCGGCTGCACCTCCAGGAACTTCTTGCAGGAGCCCAGGGAGACGACGGCCAGTATCGAAAGGGATATCGTGAGTTTTTTCATGTCTGCGGTCGTTTAGAAGTTCAGGTTGATGCCGAAGTTGAAGGAGCGCATCAGCGGATAGGTCAGGTCGGCCGCAAAGGCACCTTCCTCACGCTCGGGATCGAGGAACCTGGCAAGGGGGTCGGCGAAGGTGAGCAGGTTGAAGCCGTTGGCGAAGATCCGCAGGCTGGAGAGGCGGGCCCGGCGCAGGACCTTGTCAGGCACCGAATAGCCCAGCTCCATGCTCTTGAGGCGAAGGTAGCGGGCATTGACCCTCCAGTTCTTGGTGGTCAGACCATCGGTCGTGCCGCCGAAGCCGGAGCGGAGGGCCGGGAAGGTGCCGGGGACCCACTGCGACTTCGGGTCGTACGGGTCCTGCGAGGGGTCCGCCAGGCGCCAGCGGTCGGTGTACTTGTCCCACATGGTATTGTAGGAGTTGCGGCCGTAGCCCCAGACGTCGTTCGGACTTTGGACGATGCTGAACAGGGCTGCACCCTGGAAGAGGACGTTCAGGTCGAAGCCCTTCCAACCCAGGTTGACGGTACCGCCGTATTGGAGCGGCGGGTTGCCGGCAAAGCCCTGGTACTGGCCCGACCAGAACATGGGAAGCTGGTCGTTACCGTCGATGATGCCATTGCCGTCGACATCGACCACGCGGTGCGAGCCGGGCAGCATCATGGAGTTACCCAGTCCCCCACCCATGAGCGGAGCCGTCTGGTACTGCCGGATGTCGGTGTAGCGCCCGTCTGTGGTATACCCCCAGTCGCGGCCCAGCACCCGGCCACCCGTACCCCAGGGATCCTTCCAACGCTGCATGCTGCTGGCATAGGGGGCGCGCTCGGAGTACACGAGGTACTTGCGGGCGTAGGTCATGTTGGCGCTGACCTCATAGCGGAACTGCCCCAGGCGGTTGCGGTGGGATACCATGACTTCGAAGCCACGCACCTGGTCCTGGTTGATGTTCTCCTGCGGGAAGGCGGCGCCGAAGGTGTTGGGCACCGACTGCTGCTTGGTGGCCAGCAGACCGTTGCGGTCCTTCTGGAACCAGTCGGCCACGACGCCCAGCTTGCCGTCCCAAAGGTTCAGGTCGATGCCGATGTTGGCCGTGTTGGTCTTGATCCAGGTCAGGTTCTCGTTGAGGACACCCGGGGGCACCATGCCTGCGGTCAGGATGCCGTTGTTGAAGACATAGCCGGTGTTGATCGGTCCGAAACTGTAGCCGAGGTAGTATTCGAAGGGATTGCCGGCATCGGCACCCATCTGGCCGTAGGATGCGCGCAACTTGAGGTCGGTGACCGTCTTCTGCAGCTTCTGCATGAACTTCTCCTCGGTGAGGCGCCAGCCGACGGAGGCGGAGGGGAAGAAGGCCCATCGCTTGTCGGGCGCGTAACGGTAAGAGCCGTCACGGCGGAAGGCCATCTCGACGAGGTACTTGCCCTGGTAGTCGTAGTTGAAGCGGCCGAGCAGCGAGAGGTAGCGCTGGATGATGCGATTGCCGTTGTTCTCCATCGCGTTGCGGCTCGCCTGGTCGAGGATGTCCCAGGTGTAGACATCGGCATAGGTGCGCGTGGCGCCCAGGATGTCGTTCTGGATGGCGCGCGACTCGCCGACGAGGGTGCCGCCGACGTTGTGGTCGCGCCCGAAGGTGCGCTTGTAGTTGGCCGTGGCCTGCCCCACCATGCGCTCCAGCAGGTTCATCGAGTTGCTGTAGCGGTTCACGCCGCGCAGCGTCGGCACGCCCGTCAGCAGGTCGTACTGGTTATAGGCCTTGGACAGCTTCGAATAGTTGTTGTTGTTGCCGTCGTATGCGCCCAGCACGCCCAGCTTCAGCCCCGGCAGGAAGGGAGCCGTGTACTGCAGCTCCACCTGTGTCTGGTACTGCAGGTTCTTGTAGCGCTCATAGCCGGAGATCGACTCGGTCATGAGGGCGTAGGGGTTGGTGAAATCGGGCGGTATCCGCGTGACATTGTTGGTGCCGGGGATCATCGGCGGGATGGCCCGGTCGGCGATGATGATCGGCTTGAAGAGCCAGAAATAGGAGATCTCGGGACCGTTGTTCTTGTCGAGCTTGCCGGCGAAGGTGGTGATGGCCTTCAGGTCCTTGGTGAGGTTGAAGGTCAGGTTCGTCCGGAAGTTGTACTTGCGGTAGCGCTGGATGTCGCTCACCAGGATGCCGTCGTCCGACAGGTAGCCGAAGGAGGTGTAGTAGGTGACGTTCTCGTTGCCGCCGGAGACGGAGAGGTTGTGCTGCTGCTGCGCGGTGAAGTCGCGCAGGGTGTTGCCCAGCCAGTCGTAGTCCTGGTACATCGGGTCGTTCCCTGCCTTCCACTTGTCGATCTCGCCCTGCGTGTAGAGGGGCGCCAGCTTGGCGTTCTTCTGCGCCTCGTTGCGGATGACACGGTAGGTGAGCGGGTCCATCATCTCGGGCATGCTCGTCGGCTGCTTGAAGCCGTAGTAGCCCATGTATTGAAAGCGGGCCTTGCCCTTCTGCCCCTTCTTGGTGGTGACGATGATCACGCCGTTGTCGGCGTTCATGCCGTAGATGGCGGCGGCGGCGTCCTTGAGGACGGAGATCGACTCGATGTCCTCGGGGTTGAGCCGCTCGAAGTCGGACATGTTGTCGCGCGGGACCCCGTCGATCACCAGCAGCGGGGTGCCGAAGCCGCGGATGCTCACCAGGGAGTTGAACTGCCCCGGCTCGGCCGTCCGCTGCCGGATGTGCACCCCGGGCACCTTGCCCTGGATGTTGCTCACCACGCTGGTGCTCTTGGTGGTGTTGATCTCGGCGCTCTTGATCGTCGCCACCGCACCCGTCAGCGTCTTCTTCTGCTGCGTGCCGTAACCGACGACCACGACCTCCGACATGCTGCCGCTCGTCGGCTGCATGACCACACTCATGTCCAGGTTACCGACAACCCCCATCTCGCGGGGCTGATAGCCGACATAGGTGAACTGCAGCACCGACTTCTCGTCGGGCACACTCAGGGCAAATCGGCCGTCCGTGCCGGACATCGTCCCCTTTCCACCACTCCCCTTCACCTGGATCGCAACGCCGGATAGGGCCTCGCCACCCTCACCGGTGACGGTGCCCGTCACCCGCACCTGCGCCCAGACATCCTGTGTTGCCCCGCCGACCAGCAGCAGGACCGCTAACCATGGCCCGAAAAAGCCGGACATCGCCCGCTTCATACGGCTTCTTGCTCTTTTCATATGGCAGTTGTTTTTAATTGGATATGGCAAGCATCCATGCCCGAAACCGTGCATAAACGTTTTATCCATGGTAAATATGACACCTTTGGGGAAGAAATTGATGCATGCCCTTCATGAATCGAAACGCAAACGTTTGCGCTGAATCGTCTTGTTTGAAGGCAATGGCGCAGGGTTTCAACAAACCCGGGAGGCAGGGTACCCGCGAGCCGCTACGGACGCGGAAAGCCGGGCAACGTACCCGGGCAAGGTCGGCGCCGCCATCAGCCCAAGCCACCGCCTCCCAGCACATAACCGAAAAGGAAATGGGCATCCCTGACGACAGACGCCGCCATCCCTTAGGGGGAATGGCGCGGATGAATGATGTGAATTCTGCATAGTTGATGATGATTTCCGACATTTGGCCCTCTCCCGCATCGAACATCCATGGCTGCCGTCACCATCAAGGACATCGCGCGGATGCTGAACGTTTCGGCATCGACGGTGTCCCGTGCACTGAAGGGCAGCCCCGAGATCGGGCGGGAGACGGCGGAACGGGTGCGGGAAACGGCCCTGCGCCTCAACTACCACCCCAACAAGGCGGCGCTGAGCCTGCTGCATGTCCGGACACGGACCATCGGCGTGGTCGTGCCCAACCTGGGGTACCATTTCTTTGCCCAGGCCCTCCAGGGCGTCGAGGCGGAGGCCCGGACACGCGGCTATACCGTCATCGCCTGCCAGTCCCTCGAATCGGCCGACAAGGAGGTACAGAACGTCATCGACATGCGCCGCAGCGGTGTCGACGGCATCCTCATCTCGCTGGCGCAGCATACCCGCTCGCTCACCCACCTGGAAGAACTGCAGGCCCAGATGCCGGTCGTCATGTTCGACCGCGTCAGTGACGCCCTGCCCTGTTCGCGCGTCTTCGTCAACAATGTCAGCGGCGCCTTCGGCGCAACGGAACACCTCGTGAAGGTGGGCTGCCGCCGCATCGCCTTCCTGGCCGGACCGGCGGACATGATGATCAGCAACCACCGCATGGAGGGCTTTCGCATGGCGGTGGCCCGGCATCGGCGCAAGGTGGAGGATGCCCGGGTGGTGCATACCGAGTTCGACCATGCCGCCGCGATGAAGACGGCCCTCGGACTGCTCCGTGGCCGGCAGCGGCCCGACGGCATCTTCGCCGTGAGCGACCGCGTCGCCATCGGCGCCATGGAGGCCGCCCGGAAGCTGGGCCTTGCCATCCCACACGAACTGGCCATCGTCGGCTTCAACGACGAACCCATCGCCTCCCTGATCTCACCCACCCTCAGCAGTGTCCGACAACCGGCGCAGGAGATGGGTGGCACCGCTGCCAAGCTGCTGATCGACCAGATAGAAGGGGGGGAGGGCCGTCGCCCCGTCATCCGGACCTACATGACGAAGCTGATGGTGCGTCAGTCGAGCCGACGAGCCTCCTGAACGCGGTACCCGAAGAAAAAAGCGAGGCCGCCCTGTCGGACGGCCTCGCATATCAAGTCATTGTCAACATCCGGCGGCTCACTCCTCGGCGAGCTGGAAGGTCACCGGCTGGCGGCGGTAGGCCTTCACATTCCGTCCGTTCTGAACGGCGGGCTTCCACTTGGGTCCCTTGCGGATGGCGTTGACGGCGATGTCGGCCAACTTGGTGCCGGGGCCGAGGCAGCGGGCGACGCCGGCCTCGGCGCAGGGCAGGGCCCGTACCTCGCTCACGCTGCCTTCCTTGTCCACGATGAAGAGTACCACGACCGTGCCCGACTTGCCGTCGTCCTGGAGTTCGTCGATGTTACGCTCGATCTCGCGGGTCACGTAGCGGGTCCATCCGGCCGTGCCTCCGGGGAATTCGGCGTCGATCTCCACTTTCTGGAAGACCTTGTCCTCGTCGTCCTGCTTGGGGGCTTCGACCACGCCACCGTCATCGATGGGCGGGGCCACGATGCCTTCGTCCTTGGTACCCTCCTGGCTGACGGTGGAGATCTTGGTGTCTTCGAGTTTCTCGATCTCCGGGGGCTTCTCGTCCTCCTTGACCTCTTCGTCCTTCACCACCTTGGGGGGCGTGAACTTGGTCATCTCGACCTTGGGGGGCTCCGGCGGCTTGGGCGGGGGCGGAGGGGGCGGGGGTTCGTTCTTCTGCTCCTGCACGATCTCTTCCAGCTGCACCTCCTTCACCTCGACCTTGCCCCTGTTCTTCGACACCGTGTTCAGGATGAACGAGCCGAGGACGAGCAGCAGCGCGAGGCTGATGGTGATGAGCATGGCACGTGTCAGCCGCCCGTTGTAGTTGCGGCGGAGCTCGTAGGCGCCGTACTCCTTGTTCCGCCCGTCGAAGACGAGGTCGAGGAAGTCGGCACCCTGGATCTTGTTCACATCCATGTCGTTGCTTTTTTCTTTAGATGCATGCCTGATTCGGATTCCACAATCCCATCCCTACTTGATGCCTGCGGCGGCCTCGGTGATCTTGACGAGTTCGTACTCCTGGGGGGCGACGTCGACCATGGCGTAGCGCTTGATCTCGCAGATCGTCATCTCGTCGAGGATGTCCACCGTGTTCTTGTAGGTGGCGTCGGGCGTCGGCTTGAGGATCACGACCAGGTCCTCGGGGTTGGTGGTCTTCTTCTTGGTCAGGATCTGTTCCCGGATACCCTTGAAGTTGGAGGCCTGGAGCTTGGTGGGGTCGAGGCCCTCGTAGTAATAGATCTGGTCCTGCTTGCCGAGGATGATCGTGAAGGCGCCCGACTCCTTGACCTTGTTCTGTTCCTCGGGCTTCTGCACGTCCTTGGGCATGAACAGGTTCATGGCGGTGGGCTGGGCCATCGTCGTGGTGAAGATGAAGAAGGTGATGAGCAGGAAGCCGAGGTCCACCATCGGGGTCATGTCGACCCGTGTGGAGAGTTTCTTGGCCTTCTTGACGCCCGGTCCCTTCTTGTGGCCCTGGTCGCCACCGCCGGTATCCATGCTTGCCATAGTCGCTGTTTTTTCTTGTCAGGTAGGGGTTCACTTGGCCGGCTCGCCGCCGCCGCTGATCTGCTTCTGCCGGGTCTCGAACAGCGGGGTGCCCATGGGGGCGTCCTCCGGTGCCGTGATCAGCAGGAACTTGTTCTGGTCGTTGAGCTTGAAGGCGTTGAGCACGTTCTTGAAGGCGGGGTACTTGGTGTCGTTGTCGGCCTTGATGAGCAGGTTCAGTTTCCGGCCGGAGTAGGCCACGAGGGCGTCGCGGACCCAGTAGTTGAGTTCGCCCCCCGTGGAGTCCTCGCAGGGGATGCCCGGCTGCATCACCTTCTTCATCGCCTCGGCATCGAGCTGCAGGAGCCCCTTCAGCTGGCTGAAGGGTACGCCCACGCTCGGCGCGTCGATGAAGGCCTTCATCTCGGCCGGCGTCAGGCCCAGGTTGCGGGTGGTGTTGAGGTTCTCGATCAGCACCTGCTTGAACTGGGCGTTGTCCAGCGATACGAAGACCCGCGCGTTCTTGTCGACCGTGACCATGAAGGCGTCCTTCTCCGGCACGGCGATCGACGAGACGGAGCCCGGCGTCTTGACCTCCACGGCATCCTCGGGCTTGAACTTGGTCGCCAGGATGAAGAAGGTCAGGATCAGGAAGGCCACGTCCACGAACGGCGTCATGTCGTTCTCCGGAGAGTGCTTCTTTATTTTGACACTTGGCATGATTCCGACTTTATGAGTTAAGATTCATTTCCGCGCGGATTCCACAACGGGACGCCGCTCACTTGTACAATGAAGCGAAACTCTGCGTCAGGGTGAAGCCCGACTCGTCGATGCCGTAGGTGATCGCGTCGATCTTGGTGGTGAAGATGTTGTACATGACCAGGGACACGGAGGAGGTGGCGATGCCGAGGGCCGTGTTGTACAGGGCCTCGGAAATGCCCACCGCGAGTTCGGAGGCCGCACCGGCGCCGCCTTCCTCACCCAGCGAGGAGAAGGAGCGGATCATGCCCATGACCGTACCCAGCAGGGCGATCAGGGTGCCCAGGGAGACCAGGGTGGACAGGAACACGAGGTTCTTCTGCAGCATCGGCAGCTCCAGGGCGGTGGCCTCTTCGACCTCCTTCTGGATGGCGGCGATCTTCTGGTCGGTATCGATCCCGTCGGCCGAGATCATCTCCTTGTACTTGCGGAGGCCGGCCTTCATGACGTTGCCCACGCTGCCCTTCTGCTTGTCGCACTCGGCGATGGCCGCGTCGACGTTCTTGTTGGCGAGGTGGTACTGCACCTTGCGCACAAACTCGGAGACGGCGCCCGAACCCGTGGCCTTGCTGATCGTCAGGAAACGCTCGATGGAGAACACGATCACCATCAGGAAGCAGCCGATCAGCAGCGGAACGATGATGCCGCCCTCGTACATCCGGTACCAGGCACCCTTCGGCCCCTTGTGGCTGGGCCAGAAGCCGCCTTCCAGGTCAGGCTTCGAAAAACCGCTCTCGGCGCCGAGGATGAAGCGCCAGATGATGTAGCCACCCACGATGCACGCGACGGGGGCCAACCAGGAGATGATGTTGCCGCTCTTCTTCGCCTGAGCCGGTGCGGCTGCCTTGGCAGCAGTCTTTGTTTCAGCCATGACTTGTTTTTTTTAAGGCCAGTTGTTTGGTTTAGCTATGGGGCACAATTCTAACGAAAAATGTTCTCTTTGGCACTACCTGTCGATTATTTTTTCGCCCACCGCCCGGAGCACCTGTGCCGTCCCATCAACGCACCCGCCCGACGCCTGACGGCCGGAAGGAGATGCATTGGGGCATTTTCGATACCTTCACACCCCCTGCCAAGCTCCACCCCAAGCCATGACGCCCCCCATGTTCCCTGCCCGGCTCCTCCTCGGCCTGGCACTCCTCGCCCTGACGGCTGCCGGACCCTCCGCCGCCCAACAACGCCGGCCCGGCAGTCCCAAGCCCGCCCCTGCCCCCCAGAAGCCCGCCGGCGACTCCAGCCAGCCAACCGCCCCAAGGCCCATGCCCGGCGGCGCCGGCCAGCGGCCCGGACCCAAACCCTACAGGGAGGTCGTCACCGCCAAGGCCGTCAGCAGCCGCGGACTCTTCCACGTCCACCGCGTGGAGGACAAATACTACTTCGAGATCCCCGACTCCGTCTTCGGACGCGACATCATGACCGTCACCCGCTTCTCCAAGGTCGCCGGCGGCGCCGGCGTCTACGGCGGCGAACTCGCCAACCAACAGGTCATCCGCTGGGAAAAGGGCCCCGACAACAAGGTATTCCTCCGCGTCGTCACCGTCATCAGCGTAGCCAACGACTCCACCGAACCCATCTACAAGGCCGTCCGAAACTCCAACCTCGACCCCATCGCCGCCGCCTTCGACATCAAGGCCGCCGGCAAGGACTCCAACGGCGTCGTCCTCGACATGACCGACTTCCTCAAGGGCGACAACCAGCCCGTCTCCATCGGCGCCCCCGTCAAACGCCGCTTCAGCCTCGGAGGCCTCAACCCGGACAGGTCCTACATCGAATCCGTCCGGTCCTTCCCCATCAACACCGAAGTGCGCACTGTCAAGACCTTCTCCGCCAGCGCCGGCGGACCTTCCATGGGCCCCTCCCCCTTCCCCGGCGGCTCCTCCATCCCCGCCGCCGCCTCCGGCTCCGTCACCCTCGAGACCAACACCTCCTTCATCATCCTCCCCGCCAAACCCATGCGGAAACGCCCCCTCGACAACCGCGTCGGCTATTTCGGGGACGACTACACCGTCTACTCGGACGACCAGCAGAAGGTCGAGGAATCCCGATTCATCGTCCGCTGGCGACTCGAACCCAGGCCGGCCGACATCGACCGCTGGAAGCGCGGCGAACTCGTCGAACCCGCCAAACCCATCATCTATTACATCGACCCCGCCACGCCACGCAAATGGAGGTCCTACCTCATCCAAGGCGTGAACGACTGGCAGGCGGCCTTCGAGAAGGCCGGCTTCAAGAACGCCATCATCGGAAAGGAATGGCCCGAGAAGGACAGCTCCATGAGCCTCGAAGACGCCCGCTTCTCCGTCATCCGCTACTTCGCATCCGACATCCAGAACGCCTACGGACCCAACATCCACGACCCACGCAGCGGCGAGATCATCGAAAGCCACATCGGCTGGTACCATAACGTCATGAAACTCGTGCACGACTGGTACTTCGTCCAGACCGCCGCCGTCGACACCGGCGCCCGCCGCATGACCTTCGACGACGACCTCATGGGCAACCTCATCCGATTCGTCTCCTCCCACGAAGTCGGCCACACCCTCGGCCTGCGACACAACATGGGCTCCAGCAGCAAGACACCCGTCGAGAAACTCCGCGACAAGGCCTGGGTGGAAGCCAACGGACATACTGCCTCCATCATGGACTACGCCCGCTTCAACTACGTCGCCCAGCCCGAAGACGGCATCGGCCGCCCCGGACTCTTCCCCCGCATCGGCGACTACGACAAATGGGCCGTCGAATGGGGCTACGGACCCGTACAGGCCCCCGACGAAGAGGCCGAACACCGCGAACTCAGCCGCAAATTCGTCGAACGCTACCGCCAGAACCCCCGCATCTGGTTCGGCACCTACGAGTCCGGCAACACCTCCGACCCGCGCACCCAGAGCGAAGACCTCGGCGACAACGCCATGAAAGCCTCCGACTACGGCATCCGAAACCTCAAACGCATCGTCCCCAACCTCATGGACTGGACCCGCGAGGACGCCGACAACTGGTCCAACCTCGCCCAGATGTACAACCAGGTCGTCGGCCAGTTCAACCGCTACATGAACCACGTCGCACGCAACGTCGGCGGCTACCACGAGACATGGAAGTCCGTCGAACAGGAGGGCGCCGTCTTCGAAGCCACCCCCCGCACCCTCCAGAAGGACGCCGTCGCCTTCCTCCACCGCCAACTCTTCGAAACACCCGCCTGGCTGCTGGACCCGAAGATCCTCGACCGCATCAGCGCCCCGCTCTCCAGCCAGGTCGGCAGCCTCCAGGAGAGCATGGTCAACTCGCTGCTCTCCGCCGCCCGCCTCGAACGCATGGTGCTCTCGGCCAACCGCTTCCCCAACACCTACGCCATCGATGAGTTCTACGCCGACCTGCGAAAGGGCATCTTCAGCGAACTGGCCACCGGGAAACGCATCGAGAACCACCGCCGCAACCTGCAGAAGGCCTACGTCGAACGCATGACCTCACTCGTCAACCCGTCGTCGGCATCCGCCACCGCCTCCACAGGCGGATTCACCATCTCCCTGACACCCGACCTCCGACGCAGCGACGTCAGCTCCACCACACGCGCACACCTGGCCTCGCTCCGGACAGAACTGACGAGCGCCGCCGCACGCAACCCGGACGCCATGAGCCGCTACCACCTGCAGGACCTCGCCGAGCGCATCCGCCGGGCCCTCGACCCGCGCTGAGCGAAATCCCGACACCATGACAGACCTGCCCGTCACATGACAACCAAAGGGGTGGCCACAAGCCGCCCCTTTCTTTTTCACCCCGCGGATGCAACCTTCAGGTCCTTGCCCCAACGCACGGCCGCAGGCCTCCGCCGGGCTGCATCCCGACACCATGACCGACCTGCCCGTCACTTGACAACGAAAGGGGTGGCCACAAGCCGCCCCTTCATTCCACCCCCGCTGAAGCAACCTTCAGGTCCTTGCCCCAACGCACGGCCGCAGGCCTCCGCCGGGCTGGCCCTGGTCCGAGCCCGGCCTATGGATTCCGCAAATGGATCGGGCGGCCCACCCAACAACCGCCCTACACATCGGAGGTGATTCCCCTTCGCGGGGCTCAGGCCCGTCGACGGACCGCGGGTCACTCGTACCGCAAGGCTGCGATAGGATCCAGCTTCGACGCCTTCCAGGCAGGATAGATGCCCGCCCCCAGACCCACCACCGAACAGATCAGAATGCCCCACATCACCACCTTCCAGGGCACGAAGAAGGGCGTACCCATGAGGCTGCCGACCAGGTTCCCGACGACCACCCCCAGCAGGATGCCGATCACGGCGCCCAACAGGCTGATGATGACCGATTCGAAGAGGAACTGCCGGCGGATCTCGGCACGCCGACCGCCCAGGGCCTTCACCAGCCCCACCTCCTTGGTGCGCTCGGTGACGGCCACCAGCATGATGTTCATCAGACCGATGGCCGCACCGATCAGCGTGATGAAGCCGATGGCGCCCGCCGCCGCCGAGACGGTGCCCAGCAGTCCGATGAAGGTCTCGGCGATGCTGTCGCTCTTGTCGATGTAGAAGTTGCTGGCCTCCGAAGACGACAACCCGCGGATGGGCCGCAACGTGCCCTCGGCCTCGCCGATGGCATCGTCGAGCCGGGCCACGTCGTCCACCATCACGGCGATGTTGTACGACGTGTTGCGGTTGCCGTAGAAACGCCTGACGTTGGTGTAGGTCGACACCACGATGTTGTCGGCCTGCAGGAAGGCGCTGGAACCCTTCTCCTTCAGGACGCCGATCACTCTATACTTGTTGCCGCTGACGCGGATGACCTTGTCGACCGCCCGCTCAGGCCGGTCGCCGAAGAGCTTGGCCGCCACATCCTTGCCGATCAGGCAGACGCTCCGGCCACTCTGCACGTCGAGCCGGTTGAAGTCGCGCCCCACGCCGAGTTCATACCCCGTCAGCCGGATGTAGTTCTCGTCGCCCCCCTGGATGCGGACCGTCGGGTTGGTCTTCTCCGCCCCATAGGTGACCGTCTGCCCACCGCCGCCGAAGACGCCGATGGACACCTTGGCCGGAAAGGCATAGCGCTCCTGGAAGGCCCGGGCCTGCTCCACCGTGATCACACGGCCGAGGTTGGAGGCCCGCTGGCGACGGCGGCTCCGCAGGTCCGTCTGCGTCATCTCGCTCCGCTGCGGCCCTCCCATGCGGAGCGACCGTTCCCGGTACCGCAGGCTGAAGGCATTGGCGCCCAAGGTCGAGAAACTGTCGCGCAGGCTCGCGTTCATCGCCTCGATGGCCGTGATGATCCCCACCAAAGCCATGATGCCGAAGGCGATGATGGCCACGGTGATGCCGGTGCGCAGGCGGTTCCCGCGGACCGTTCGCCAGGCCAGCGAGAGGTTGTCCGTCAGCTTCATGCCCCAAAGGTAGCGAATGCGCCCTTGCCCATCCCTGACGGCCCTTGCCTACTTTTGCGGCATGGTCATAGATATCGTCAGCGTCCTGCCGGAGCTCCTGGAAAGTCCCTTCGCCCACTCCATCCTCCGTCGCGCGCGCGACAAGGGCCTCCTCGAAGTCAACCTCCACCCGCTCCGCAAATGGGCCGTCAACGCCTACGGCCAGGTCGACGACTACGCCTTCGGCGGCGGCGCCGGCATGGTCATGATGTGCGAACCCCTCGTGAACGCCATCGAGGAACTCTCGGCCGTTAAGCCGTACGACGAGATCATCTACCTCACCCCCGACGGACAACGCTTCGACCAGCGCACCGCCAACCGGCTATCCCTCAAAGGCCGCCTGCTCATGATCTGCGGACACTACAAAGGCATCGACCAGCGCGTGCGCGACACATGGGTGACGATGGAACTCAGCATCGGCGACTACGTCCTCAGCGGCGGCGAACTCGCAGCCGCCGTCGTGGCCGATGCCGTCGGACGCCTACTACCCGGCGTCCTCAACGACGAGACCTCCGCCCTCACCGACTCCTTCCAGGACGACCTCCTCGCCCCACCCGTCTACACCCGACCCGTCGACTTTCGCGGCCACACCGTGCCCGAGGTCCTCCTCAGCGGCGACCACCGCCGCATCGAGGAATGGCGACAGGAGGAATCCCTGCGCCGAACCCGGGAACGGAGACCCGACCTTCTCGGGTGAACCTTGGGATCTTTCCTCATAAACGAGTCCCTCATTACCGTAGGTTCTCGAGAGCGGGGGGAGTTTTCCGACATCTCTCCATCTTCTGAAAAACCTTGGAGGGTACCCCTACCCTTGGAGAGTACCCCCACCTAGGTTGGTTCTCAGAACTCCCCCCAGTTCTCAGGACATGCGGGGGTTCTCAGAACCGGGGGCGGTTCTCAAAACCAGGCATGGTTCTCAGAACTACCCCCGGTTCTCAGAACATGCGGGGGTTCCCAGAACCCGGGGCGGTTCTCAAAACCTCTGTATAAGATCATTTCAATGGGAATCAGAACCGTTTCCAGATGGCGACCCGGTCGCGGAGGGCAACCAGTTCGGCAGCGGCGGCTGGCTGGCGCCGGCGCAACAGCAAATGACGTACATGGGAGGTGAACGAAACGGCAGACTCCCACCAGAGAATGCCGAGATACAAGATCAGCGGGGCCGCGAGCGCGAGCGCCCATGCCCAAGGCTGCGATACCAGGGCTGCCGCGCCGATCTGCAGAAGCCACCAGATCAGATAGCCGAAGCCGCCGACGGCCGTCAGGACGCTGGTGTGGAAGTCGACCCGCGTCACGGTGCCGTCGGCCACCCAGCGGAAGAAACGGAGGGCCGGAAGGTTGACGGGCAGCCAGAAAAGGAAAAGTGGCAGGCCCGCCAACAACAGCGGTGCATGAAGGAAGGTCCAGCGGTATCGCCCCGTGACGGATCCGTCGAGACAGCCGTGCTCTCGCAAGCGTGCATCGTATTGCTCCAGTTTCGCCTCGAGTTCTATGGCCCCCGCCTCGTCCAGGTCGCTCACGGCGGCACAGACGCGCTTCTCCATGGCCATCACGGGCACACCGCGCAGGGCGTCGGCCGGATGGAAGGCCTCGTCGCGGTAGATCTCGAGGAGCCGGTCGATCAGCGCCGTCCGCTCCGCCTGTCGGACGTAAAAAAAGGTGGGATCGAAGCGGGCATCCAGCAGGCGGGTGAGCACGGTCATGGCCCTTGCAGGGTTCTCGCGGTGGACAGCGGCGTAGTCGGACACGCAGGTGGGCTCGCCCGTCTGCAGCAGCACGTCCGACCGGAAGGCATGTCGGCTGTAGTTGATCCCCACGGGCACGACCATCAGACCGAGCCGGAAATCGGCCCGGGACTCCGTCTGCAGCGCGATCCGGGTGGCGCCCTTCTTGAAGGGCAGCCGGTTGCGCTCGAGCCGCGCCTGCCCTTCCGGAAAGATGAGGATCTGCCCGCCGCCCAGCAGGACGGCCTCGCCCTCGGCGAAGGTCTCCTCGTTGCGATGGAGCTCCTCCCTCGCAAAGCCCGAATTGTAGATCGGCAACAGCCGGAAGGTGCGCAGGATCCAGTTGGCGACAGGGTGGCGGAAGATGTCGCTCCGCGCGTAGAAATGCAGGGGCCTGCGCATCAGCACCGCCAGCAGCATCGCGTCGAGGAAGGGCCCCGAATGGTTGGAGATGAACAACACCGGCCGGTCGCGGGGGATTCGCTCCCGCCCGGCGAAGACGATCCTCCTGAAATAGATGTGGAAGGTCGTCCACATCACCAACTTGGCGAAGCCGTAGAGCATCCGTACAAAATAAGGACATTTTTCGCGGAGCATGCCCCCATGTGGAGAGCGGCCCCGGCCGTGGATGCGGGGCTTGGCCGTTGTGCCGCATTGACGGACCTTCGCGCCACATGCGACCCGTCAAAGCCCTCTTTATCTCAGCCCTCCTCTCCTCAACCGCCGCACACCCACAGGACGGCCTCGGCTTTCAGGAACGCTTCCGACTGCCCGTCGCACGCACGCACGACCGGATCCGCATCGACGGCACCGGCGACGAAGCCGCATGGACGGCCGCATCCCCGGTCGGCCAGTTCCGGGAGAAATGGCCCAACGACAAGGACATGGCCCGACGACGCACCCTCGTCAGGGCCTGCTTCGACGACCAATACCTCTACTTCCTCGTACACGCCTCCGACACCACCCCCTACGTCGCCCAGACCCTCAAGCGCGACAACGGCATCTACGACAGCGACGCGTTCAGCATCGCCCTCGACCCCGTCAACGAACGCACCAACGGCTTCCTCTTCTCCGTCACCCCCTATAACGTCCAGTCGGAAGACCTCGTCACCGCCGCCAGCACCTCCGAAGAACTCAACTTCAGCTGGGATAACAAATGGTTCTCCGCCACCACCCGCACCGACAGCGGCTGGACCGTCGAGATCGCCATCCCCTTCAAGACCCTCCGCTACCGGGCCGGCCGCACCGTCTGGGGCGTCAACTTCCTGAGGTCCGACCTCAAGAACAACCAGTACTCGTCCTGGACCCACATGCCCACCAACTTCAACTTCTTCGACTTCGGCTACTCGGGCGCCCTCGTCTGGCAGGAACCCCCGCCCCCGCCCGGTACCAACATCTCCCTCATACCCTTCACCACGGGCGGGATCCGGAGCGACCGGCAGGCGGGCGACCCCACGACGGGCCGCTTCAACGCCGGCTTCGACGGAAAAATCTCCGTGACACCCTCCCTTAACCTCGACCTCACCCTGAACCCCGACTTCTCCCAGATCGAGGTCGACCGACAGGTCACCAACCTCACCCGCTTCAACATCTTCTTCCCCGAACGTCGGACCTTCTTCCTGGAGAACGACGATGTCTTCTCCAACTACGGCATCCCCCCGGTCAGGCCATTCTATTCCCGCCGCATCGGCCTCGACCCGCAGGGCAGGCAGATCCCGATCATCGGCGGCCTCAGGCTCTCCGGCAACATCGACAAGCGCACGCGCATCGGGCTGATGAACATGCAGACCCTGGCGCGCGACGACTACCGTGCCCAGAACTATACCGCCGCCAGCTTCAACACCCGCGTACAGTCCCGCTCGCTGGTGAAGGGATACTTCCTCAACCGCCAGGGCATCCCCGACGGCAAACCCTGGGCCGACCCCCTCGACGCCTTCGGACGCAACGCCGGACTCGAATACAACTTCGTCGACAAGGCCGGCAAATGGAACGCCTGGGGCGGATGGCACCACTCCTTCAAACCCGGCATGGACGACCGGTACGCCGACGTCGGCGCAGGCTACCTCACCAAACCCTTGGAAGTGATCCTCGACTGGAGCGACGTCGGCGACGACTTCCATACCGACATGGGATTCACCAACCGCATCGAGAACTACGACGCACTCACGGGAAAGGTCATCCGAAAAGGTTTCCGACAGAGTTATTCGTCAGTGACCTGGCGCAGGTTCCCCGAAGGCCGCCGCATCGTCCAGTCGCGCTTCAAGATCGAAGCCTTCAACGCATGGAACCGCAACATGTCGCCCAACGAGTCCAACACGAACATCGCCTGGGAGAACGTGTTCCGCAGCACCGCAAACCTCTCCTTCCAGCTGACCCGCACGGGCAACCGGCTGCCCTTCCACACCGACTTCACCGGTGGTGCACACCCACCCCTCCCGCCGGGCGCCTACGAACACTGGCAGGGTGGGTTCGAATACGCCTCCGACGGCCGGAAGCTCTTCATCGTGCAGCTGCAGGGCAACGCGGGCGGATTCTTCAACGGTCATGTGACACAGCTTTCGGCCACCCTCACCTGGCGCGCCCAGCCCTGGGGCAACTTCTCCCTCTACGCCGAACAGGCGCGCATCCGGTTCCCCGCACCCTACGGCGGGACAGACCTCATCCTCGTCGCCCCGCGCTTCGAAGTCAACTTCTCCAACAGCCTCTTCTGGACCACCTTCCTGCAACTCAACACCCAGAACGACAACTTCAACATCAACAGCCGCCTGCAATGGCGATTCCGACCCATGAGCGACCTCTTCATCGTCTATACCGACAACTACTTCTCCGACCCGTTCCTCAAGAACAAGAACCGCGCCCTCGTCTTCAAACTCAACTGGTGGCTCAACCTCTGAACCCGCGGCTGCCGTTTTTACGCTATCTTCAGACAACCCAAAACTTCCAACGTCATGCCCACCGACAGAAGACGATTCATCCGTGACATCGCCATCGGCTCCACAGCCATCGCCGGCAGCCTCCCCGCCCGGTCAGCCACCCCCTCCGCCACCGGGCCATCCTTCAACATGTGCGGCCATGCCGCCCCGCGCATCGACCGCGTACGCATCGGATTCATCGGCCTCGGCATGCGCGGACCCGGCGCCGTGGAACGCATGTCGCACATCGACGGCGTCGAGATCAAGGCGCTCTGCGACAAACTGCCCGAACGCGCCGACAAGGCCAACCGCATCCTCGAAAAGGCCGGCCTCCCCAAGGCCGACACCTACAGCGGCGAGGAAGGCTGGAAGGCCCTCTGCGAACGGAACGACCTCGACCTGGTCTATATCTGCACCCCATGGCACCTCCACACCCCCATGGCCGTGCATGCCATGCGCAGCGGCAAGCACACCGCCACCGAAGTGCCCGCCGCACAGACCCTGGAAGAATGCTGGCAACTCGTCGAGACCTCCGAAAAGACCCGCCGCCACTGCATGATGCTCGAGAACTGCTGCTACGACTTCTTCGAACTCCTCACCCTCAACATGGCCCGCAACGGACTCTTCGGCAACCTCCTCCACGCCGAAGGCGCCTATATCCACGACCTCAGCCGCGACTACCTCTTCAACAAGGGCGGCTATAACGACATGTGGCGCCTCAAGGCCAACATGGGCCGGCAGGGCAACCTCTACCCCACCCACGGCCTCGGCCCCATTGCCCAGTGCCTCGACATCGGCCGGGGCGACCGGATGGACTACCTCGTCAGCATGACCACGGCCGACCTCACCCTCTCACCCCTCGCCGATGAGATGGCCGCCAAGGACGACTTCTTCAAGCCCTTCACCGGGAAGTCGTACCACGGCAATATGAACAGCACCACCATCCGGACCGTCAAGGGAAGGACCATGCTCCTCCAGCACGACATCTCCTCGCCCCGACCCTACTCGCGCATCCACCTCCTCAGCGGCACCAAGGGCATGGCCAGCAAATGGCCCTCACCCCAACGCATCGCCTTCGGACACGCCTGGCTCAAGGACCCAGAGGTAAAGGCCCTGGAGGAAAAATACACCCCGCCCATCGTCCGTCACATCGGCGACATCGCCAAAAGCATCGGCGGCCACGGCGGGATGGACTTCATCATGGACTGGCGACTGATCGACTGCCTGCGCAACGGGCTGCCCCTCGACCAGGACGTCTACGACGCCGCCGCCTGGAGCTGCATCGTCCCACTCAGCGATCAGTCGGCCAAGGCCCGCGCCCGGTCGGTCGACATCCCCGACTTCACCCGTGGCGCATGGAAGACCAACAAACCCCACGACCTCACCCTGCAGGGCGGCGGCAACACAGGCGTACGCAAATGGCCCGGCACCTGAAGTGCCCGACACCACCGCCTCGCATCACCAAGGGCATCCTACCGGATGCCCTTGTGCGTCAATAGGAGAGGAAACGCAGGACCCAGTCGGGATGGACCCCCAGGGCCACCACCGCCAGCGCGGTGAGGACGAGGACGGCCTGCGTGCCGCCCGACACCTCGGGGCCCTCTTCGCCTCCCGCACGGAAATACATCGCCTGCACCACCCTGAAATAGTAGTACACGCCCACGGCGGCGCAGAGCAGCGCCAGCACCGCCAGCCATACCATCCTTCCCTCCTCCAGCGTCGCCGCGATCATCTGGTACTTGGCAAAGAAGCCCGCCGTCAGGGGGATGCCCGCCAGCGACAGCAGGAAGACCGTCAGCAGCAGGGCCAGCAGCGGCTGCCGCCCCGCAAGTCCGTTGAAGGCCTCGAAGCTGTGGTCCTTCATACGTGCCAGCACCGCGAAGACGCCCAGGGTGGCCAGGGTATAGGCGACGGCATAGAGCACGATCCCGCTGCGCGCGGTCGTGTTGAGCGCAAAGAGCGCCAGCATCATGAAACCCGCCTGCGCGATGCTCGAATAGGCCAGCATGCGCTTCACACTCTGCTGGAAGACGGCCGTCACGTTGCCGACCACCAGGGTGACGGCCGTGAGGAAGGCCATCAGCAGCCGCCAGTGTTCGTGCAGCCGCCCGAAACCGTCCTGGAAGAGCCGCAGGAAGGCGAAGAAGGCGGCTCCCTTGACGATGGTCGCCATGAAGGCGGTGTACACGGTGGGCGTGCCATCGTATACGTCGGGCGTCCAGAAATGGAAGGGGGCGGCCGAGACCTTGAAGGCCATCGACACCAGCAACAGGACGATGCCGGCGGTGGCCAGCGGCGAGAGGGCCTCCTGCCCGATGTTCAGCGCGTCGAGGTGGAAGGAGCCGTGGGTCCCGTAGAGCAGCGCAATGCCCATCAGCATCAGTCCCGTCGAGAACGACCCCATCAGGAAATATTTCAACGCGGCCTCGTTGCTGCGGAGATTGCGCTTGTCGCTCGCCGCCAGGATGTACAGCGGTATCGACAGGATCTCGACGCCCAGGAACAGCATCAGCAGCGTACGGAAGCCGGCGATGATGCAGATGCCCGTCATCACGAAGAACACCAGCGCCAGCGGGTCGGCGATCCCGCCCCCACCCTCCGCCATCGGCCCCACGCCCAGCAGCAGGTACAGCAGGGCGCAGACGGCCATGAGGAGGATGAAGACGCTCTCATAGGGCCCGAAGGCCAGCATGCCGCCCACGTCGAGGCCCGGGATGGTCGTGCCGGCCAGGTCGAACCAGGCGGCCACGGCCACCAGCGAGATGCCGATGACGGCCATCCGCCCCTGTCGACGGGCACTCGCCGTGGCCAGCCCCGTGAACATCATGACCACGCCCCAGAGGGCCGAAAGGATGATCGCATTCATATGTTCCGTTCAGGTATTCCAGATACGTTGGGGACAGCCGCTCAGCGCGACTGCACCCGTTTCAGGATGAGGTCCGAGGTCTCCTCCACCAGCCGGAACATCGGCTCCGGATGTACGCCCGCGAACAGGATCGCCACCACCAGCAGCGCCAGGATGGTGCGGTGCCGCAGCGACACCTCGCGGAAACCATCCGTCAGCGCGTTGGTGCCGCCCAGGAAGACGTTACGGACCATGTTCAGCATGTAGACGGCCGACAGGATGATGCTCAGCCCCGCCGCCGCGGCATACCAGGGGTTGTGCCGATACAGGCCGTTGAACATCAGGAACTCGCCTACGAAGGCGTTGGTGAGCGGCAGCGCGATGTTGGCCAGCGCGATCACCGTCAGCAGCACCGCCAGGGCCGGTGCCCGCTGCGCCAGCCCGCCCAGCTGCGATATCTTCCGCACCCCGAGCTGCGTCTCGACCAGCCATACCCCGATCCACAACCCGATGATGTTGATGCCGTGGTTGAACATCTGCACCAGCACCCCGTGCCAGGCCTCGGCCTGCACCGTGAAGACGGCCGCCGCCATCAGGCCGATATGGGCGATGGAGGAATAGGCCACCATCCGCTTCAGGTCGTCCTGCACCAACGCGATGCACGAGGCATACAGCATCCCGGCGATGCAAAGGACGATGGCCACCTCGTCGAAGCGCTTCAGCGCGTCCGGGAACAGCGGCAACAGCCAGCGGATCAGCGCGAAGACGCCCATCTTGACCATCACGCCGCTCAGGACCATCGTCACAGCCGTGTCCGACTGCTCATAGGCGTCGGGCTGCCAGGTATGGAAGGGGAACACCGGCATCTTGATGGCGAAGGCCAGGAAGAAGGCCCAGAACAGCCAGGCCTGTTCGGCGGGGTCGAGACTCGTCCGGTAGAAACTCGCCAGCGAAAAGCTGTTGTCGGCCGTCCGCAAGTGCACCCAGAGGATGCCCGCCAGCATGAGCACCGACCCGGCGAAGGTGTAGAGGAAGAACTTGAAGGCGGCCTGCGTCCGCTTCTCCCCACCCCACAGCGAGGCCAGGAAGTACACGGGGATCAACGCCAGCTCCCAGAAGACATAGAAGCCCAGCGCGTCGACCGACAGGAAGACCCCGTTGAGGCCCGCCTGCGCCAAGAGCATTAGTCCGTAGAAGGCCCCCTCTCGCTCCCGCCGACGGCCCAGCGTCGTGCCCAGGATCACCGGGAAGGATATCGCATTCAGCAGGCACAGGATCCAGGAGATGCCGTCAAGCGACAGGCTGAAGCTGCTGCCGATGTCGGGCAGCCATACATAGCTCACCTGCGTGAGGGCGTAGTGCTCCTCACCCCGGAAGAAGAGGCTGGCGACCGTCACCCCGAAGGTGACCAGTGAAGAGGCCAGGGCCCAGCGACCGGCGGCCCCCTCCTTCCGGAGGAGGAAGGCGGGCACCGCACCCAGGAGTGGCAGCCAGATCAGCAGGGCCGGGAAATTGTCGAACGCCGTTAACATGACCGCAGGGGTTTAGGGCTTCCAGAACATCTGTACGATGAAGAAGAGGACCATGCAGAACACCATGATGAGCAGATACGACCCCACCTGGCCGCTCTGCAGCAGCCGGAGCTGCCGGGCGCCGTACTGCACCGAGCGGCCGACGCCGTTCACCAGGCCGTCGATGAGGTATCGCTCCACCACGCCGGAGAGGAAGCGCGACAGCGCCCCCAGGGGCCTGGTCACCACCGCGTCGTAGAGTTCGTCCACGAGCCATTTGCGCTCCAGCAGGCCCGACAGCCCGCCTGTGGCGGGCACGTCGGAAGGTACCTGACGGCTGTAACGCGTCCACGCGAAGGCGACGACGGCCAGGATAGCCAGGGTGGCGCCCCCCATGAGGGCCCATTCGGTGGCATGGTCGAGGTGGTGCACCACCGCCGAGGCCTCGCCCCCCTCGCCCGCCAGCACGGGCGCCAGGTAGTCGCCCAGCCGGTGCGCGCCGGGGAGGATGACTTCAGGTATGCCCAGCCAGCCGCCGGCCACGGCCAGCACGGCCAGCACGGCCAGGGGCAGCGTCATGGCCCAGGGGCTCTCGTGCAGGTGTGCCGCCTGCTCGGCCGTACCCCGGAAGGCGCCCCGGAAGGTCAGCGCATAAAGGCGGAACATGTAGAAGGCCGTCATCAGCGCGCCAAGCATCCCAAGGGCGTAATAGGCCGGGTGCTTCGCGAGCGCCGCCATCAGGATCTCGTCCTTGGAGAAGAAGCCCGAGAAGGGCGGGATGCCTGCGATGGCCAGGCAGGCCAGCAGGAAGGTGGCATGCGTCACCGGCAGCCGGGAGGCCAGCCCGCCCATGCGGCGGATGTCCTGCTCGTGGTGCAGGGCGTGTATCACACTGCCCGCCCCCAGGAAGAGCAGGGCCTTGAAGAAGGCGTGCGTCATGACGTGGAAGACGGCGCCCGTATAGGCACCCACCCCCAGGCCGAGGAACATGTAGCCCAGCTGGCTGACGGTCGAATAGGCCAGCACCTTCTTGATGTCGTTCTGCCGCAGGGCGATGCTGGCGGCCAGCAGGGCCGTCGCCAGGCCCGTGACGGCGATGACCGTCTGCGTCACCGGCGCCAGGTCGAAGAGGACATGGCTGCGGGCGACCAAGTAGATGCCGGCCGTCACCATCGTGGCGGCATGGATGAGGGCCGACACGGGCGTCGGACCCGCCATCGCGTCGGGCAGCCAGGTGAACAGGGGGATCTGCGCCGACTTGCCCGTCGCACCCAGGAACAGCAGCAGCGTAATGCCCGTCAGCACGGCCGCCGTGGCCTCGGGCGCCTTCTCGAAGACGCCGGCGTACTCGGCGGTGCCGAAGCGGGAGAGCATCCAGAAGACGGCCAGCAGGAAGCCCAGGTCGCCGATGCGGTTCATCACGAAGGCCTTCTTCGCCGCCTCGGTATAGGCCGGGTTGCGGAACCAGAAGCCGATCAGCAGGTAGGAGCAGAGGCCCACACCCTCCCATCCGATGAACATCGTCACAAAGCCCGACCCCAGGACCAGCACCAGCATCGAGAAGACGAAGAGGTTGAGATAGGCGAAATAGCGGGCGTAGTCGGGCCCCTCCTCCCCGTGCATGTAGGCCGTCGAGTACAGGTGGATCAGCGAGCCCACGCCCGTGATCACCATCAGGAAGAGCGCCGAAAGGCGGTCCACCAGGAACGACAGGGGGATCTTCACCCGGCCCGTGTCGATGAAGTCGGCCACCTTCACCGTCTGCGGGACGAACCCGTCGGACAGCGTCTCGACGAACACCGAGAGGGATATGCCGAAGGCCGCCAGCACCGTGCCGACGCCGATCAGCGAGACGAGGGTCCGCGGTAGCCGTTTCCGGCCGAGGCCGTTCAGCAGGAAACCCGCCAGCGGCAGCAACGGCACAAGGTAGATGAGTCTGCTCATACGCTTCTGGGGCTGTGCCCCGTTTACTGGGTCGCCGGCATCAGTGCTTGAGCCGGTTGAGGAAGTTGATGTCGACGGAATGGATGTTGCGGTACAGCATCACGATGATCGCCAGGCCGACGGTCACCTCCGCCGCGGCCACGACCATGATGAAGAAGACCAGGATCTGCGCCTCGGCACCGGCCGACGTGCCCGGGTCGAGGGCGGCCGCCGCGGCGTTGTGCATGCGCGAGAAGGCCACCAGCAACAGGTTCACGGCGTTGAGCATGAGCTCGATGCACATGAAGACGATGATGGCGTTGCGCCGCGCCAGCACGCCGGCCACGCCGATGCTGAACAGCGCCAGGGAGAGGAAAAGGTAGTGGTTGACGGGCATGGGCTCAGGTTGTCGGGGGTGCGGGGGATGGGGGTCAGTTGCGCTTGCCGATCATCACGGCGCCGACCATCGCGCTCAGGAACAGCACCGAGCTCAACTCGAAGGGCACCACGTAGTCGGTGAAGAGGATCGAGCCCAGGCGGGCCACCAGGCCGATGTCGCCCTCCGGGCCCGAGAGGGTGGCGGACCGGAGCTCGGACTCGCGGAGCCCCGCCACCAGCACCAGCAGCAGGCTCCCGCCCGCCAAGGTGCCGGCCAGACGCATCCGGTTGCCATGGCGAGGCTCGGCGTCCGACTTCGTGTTCATCAGCATGATCACGAACAGGAACAGCACCATGATGGCACCCGCATACACGATCATGTTGACGATCGCCAGGAACTGCGCGTTCATGAGGATGTAGTGGCCCGATATCGAGAAGAACACCAGGACCAGCCACAGCACGCTGTGGACGGGGTTGCGGCTCGTGACCATCATCAGCGCACTGAGGATGGACAGCGCCGTCAGGAACCAGAAGAGCATCTGCGTGGTTGTCATGTCTCGACTTGTGCGTTAGGATGTCCTGCCCGACGTCGCCTTGCGCTCCGCAATGCGGCCCTGCGCCTGGGCGAAGGCCTCCGGCTCCCGAACGGGGTCCGGGATCAGCAGGTCGGGCTTGCCGTAGATGAAACCCTTGCGGGTGTAGTTCGACGGGGCGAAGGTCTCCGAGAGGTAGATGGCGTCCTTGGGACAGGCCTCCTCGCAGAGCCCGCAGAAGATGCAGCGGAGCATGTTGATCTCGTACTTCGCCGCATACTTCTCCTCGCGGTAAAGGCCCTCCTCGCCCTGCTGCCGCTCGGCGGCCTCCATCGTGATGGCCTCGGCGGGACAGGCCACGGCACAGAGGCCGCAGGCCGTGCAGCGCTCCCGGCCCTCCTCGTCGCGGTTCAGCACGTGCAGCCCGCGGAAGACCGGGCTGAAGGGGCGCTTCTCCTCCGGGTACTGGACCGTCACCTTCTTGCGGAACATGTGGCGGATCGTGATGGCCATGCCCTTCAGGATGGAAGGGATGTACAGCCGCTCCATGAAGTTCAGCGGCCTCACCTCCAACACCTTGGCTCTGTTCGTCAGCGGTTGCATCTTCACATTTGTTTTGGTTCGGGCCGCCCGGGCAGCGGTCCTTGCGGTTCTTGTCCCCTCATCGGTTCAGCAGCAGCGCCACGGCACCCGTCACCAGCATGTTGGCGAGGGCCAGGGGCAGCAGCTTCTTCCAGCCGAGCTCCATCAGCTGGTCGTAGCGGAAGCGCGGGATGGTCCAGCGGATCCACATGAACAGGAAGAGGAAGAAGACGATCTTGGCGAGCAGCGTCAGCGTGCCGAGGATCGCCGTGGCGTTGGCGCCGATCTGCCCGGCCAGCGCCGCCTCGTCCACGAACGGCATGTCGTAGCCCCCGAAGAACAGCGTGGAGACGACGGCCGACGACACGATCATGTTGACGTATTCGGAGAAGAGGAAGAATCCCAGCTTGAGCGAGGAGTACTCCTGGTGGTAGCCCATGTTGAGCTCGCTCTCCGCCTCCGGCAGGTCGAAAGGGGTGCGGTTGCACTCGGCGAAGACGCAGGTGAGGAAGATGAGGAAGCCCAGGGGCTGCACGAAGATGTTCCATCCCAGCAGGCCGCCCCATCCGCCGGCCATCTGCTGCTTCACGATGCCGGAGAGGCTCATCGTGCCCGTCACCATCAGCAGCGCGATCAGGCTCAGGCCCATCGCCAGCTCGTAGGAGATGATCTGCGAGGCGCCGCGGATGGCGGCCAGCAGCGAGAACTTGTTGTTGGAGGCCCAGCCGCCGATCATGATGCCGAAGACACCCAGGCTCACGACGGCGAAGACGTAGAGGATGCCGATGTCGGGGTTGGCGATCGTGAGCGACACGCGGCGGTCGAAGAGCTCCAACTCGCTGCCCCAGGGCACCACGGCCCCCGTGATCAGGGCGGTGAACATCGCTATGAAGGGACCCAGGATGAAGAGCACGCGGTTGGAGGCCAGCGGGATGAGTTCCTCCTTGAAGAAGAGCTTCACGCCGTCGGCCAGCGGCTGCAGCAGCCCGAGGGGACCCGCGCGGTTGGGCCCGTGCCGGTCCTGCATGAAGCCGGCGACCTTGCGCTCCGCAAAGGTCGTGTAGAGGGCGATGCCGAGCAGGGCGAAGACCACGACGGCGACCATCGAGAGCTTCTCCAGGAACAGGGCCGTATCTATGGCGAGCAGGTGCATGCGGGTCGGATTTAGGATTTCCGGTCGGTTTCGAAGGTGGCGGAGGTGGCCGGACCGGCGATGGCGCTCAGGTCCACGCCCGGACGGTTGACCTCGCTGATGCTGTGGATGTCCATCAGCAGCTGCGGGGCCCGCCCGTCATGCACGGCGGAGAAAGTCTCCGTCGGCTTCCGCATCCCCACGTAATGGCCCTGGGAGATGACGGAATGGCGGTCGACCCGGGTGGGGCCTTCGACGATCCAGTCCGACGCCTTCTTCTTCTCGAAGCGGCAGGTGTTGCAGATCCAGTCCTCCACCTCTCCCCACTTGTCCTTGCGGGCCGTGACGCGCAGCACCTCGTCGCCCCGCTGCCAGAGCGTGACGCGGCCCTTGCAGGTGGGACAGTCGCGGTGCGCGTCCACCGGCTTGGTGAACCACACGCGGTTCTTGAAGCGGAAGGTGCGGTCCGTCAGCGCACCGACGGGGCAGACGTCGATGACATTGCCGATGAAGTCGTTGTCGAGCGCCTTCTCGATGAAGGTGGCGATCTCGGCGTGGTCGCCGCGCCCCAGCACGCCGTGCACGCGGCCGTCGGTGACCTGCTCGGCCGTCTGCACACAGCGGTAGCAGAGGATGCAACGGGTCATGTGGAGCTGGATGTAGGGGCCGAGGTCGTGCTTGTCGAAGGTGCGGCGGTGGAACTGGTAGCGGGTCCCCTCCCTGCCGTGGGCATAGCTGAGGTCCTGCAGGTGGCACTCGCCGGCCTGGTCGCAGATGGGGCAGTCGAGCGGGTGGTTGAGGAGGAGGAACTCGACGACGCCGTTGCGCGCGTCGATGACGCGTTCGCTCGTGATGTTCCGCACCTCCATGCCGTCCATCACGCCGGTACGGCAGCTGGCCACGAGCTTGGGCATGGGCCGCGGGTCGGCCGTGCTGCCCTTGCTGACCTCCACCAGGCAGGTGCGGCACTTGCCGCCGCTGCCCTTGAGCTTGGAGTAGTAGCACATGGCGGGCGGGGCCACGTCACCGCCGATCATGCGGGCCGCCTGCAGGACGGTCGTACCCTGCGGCACCTCGACGGTGATGTTGTCGATCGTGACCTTCAGCATCTTCACTTCTTCTGCCATAGTTCGTTGTGTCTGTGTCCGCCCCGGGGCAGGCGCCCCGGCCGGACGGTGACGGTCATGCGGGTACGAGCTCCTCTGCGTAGTGGGCGAGGCCGAAATTGCGGCGCTGGCACGCTTCCGGCTGGATGACGTGCCACTCGAACTCGTCGCGGAAGTGGCGGATGGCGGCGGCCACGGGCCAGGCCGCGGCATCGCCCAGGGGGCAGATGGTGTTGCCTTCGATGCGGCGCTGGATGTCCCAAAGGAGGTCGATGTCCTCCATACGGCCCTGTCCGTGCTCGATGCGGTGGAGGATCTTCTCCATCCACCCGGTACCCTCGCGGCAGGGCGAGCACTGTCCGCAGCTCTCATGCCGGTAGAAGCGGGCCAGCGTGAGGGTGTGGCGCACCACGCACTGGTCCTCGTCGAGCACGATGAAACCGCCCGAACCCATCATGGAGCCCGTCTGGAAGCCGCCGTCGGAGAGGCCCTCGTAGGTCATCATCCGAGGCTCGCCCTTGGCGGTGCGGAGCAGCAGGTTGGCCGGCAGGATGGGCACCGAGGAGCCGCCCGGGATGCAGGCCTTCAGCCGCTTCCCGCCGGCGATGCCGCCGCAGTACTCCTCGCTGTAGATGAACTCCTCCACGGAGATCGTCATGTCGATCTCGTAGACACCGGGACTGTTGATGTTGCCGCAGGCGGAGATGAGCTTCGTGCCTGTCGACCTGCCGATGCCGATCTTGGCGTATTCCTCGCCGCCGATGTTGAGGATGGGCACCACGGCGGCCAGGGTCTCGACGTTGTTGACGACCGTGGGACAGTCCCACAACCCCTTCACCGCCGGGAAGGGCGGCTTGATGCGCGGGTTGCCGCGCTTGCCCTCGAGGCTCTCGATCAGGGCCGTCTCCTCGCCGCAGATATAGGCGCCGGCACCGCGCTGGACGTATATCTGGCAGTCGAAGCCGCTGCCCTTGATGTCGGTCCCCAGCCAGCCGTGGGCGTTGGCCTCGGCGATGGCCTGCTCGAGGATGTCGACGATCCAGGCGTACTCGCCACGGATGTAGATATAGGTTCGGTTGCTGCCCAGCGCCCAGGACGACGCAATGAGCCCCTCGATCAGCAGATGGGGGAGGAACTCCATCAGATAGCGGTCCTTGAAGGTGCCGGGCTCGCTCTCGTCGGCGTTGCAGACGAGATAGCGGGGAACGCCCGGCGGCTTGGCCAGGAAGCTCCACTTCATGCCGGTCGGGAAGCCGGCGCCCCCGCGGCCGCGGAGGCCGCTCTTCTTGACCTCTTCGACGACCTCGTCGGGCGTCATGCGCAGCGCCTTCTCGACGGCGGCATAGCCACCATGCTGCCGGTACACGTCGTATCCCCGTATCCCCGGCACGTCGGCCTTCTCCAGGAGCAGTTTCCTTGACATTGTCGTTCGTTTTTCAGCCCGGCTGGCGCCTCAGGCCATGCTCATGTTCCTGCACTCCTCGATGATCGCGTCCACCCGCTCGGGCGTGAGGTGCTCGCGGTAGTGCTTGCCGAGCTGCATCATCGGCGCGTAGCCGCAGGCCCCCAGGCACTCGACGGCCTTCAGCGTGAAGAGGCCGTCGGGCGTCGTCTGGCCCACCCCGATGCCGAGGCGGGAACGGATGTGCGCGATGATGTCGTCGCAGCCCTTCAGCATGCAGGGGCCCGTCTGGCAGACCTCGAAGACGTGCCTGCCCACCGGTTGCAGGTTGAACATCGAATAGAAGGTCGCGACCTCGTAGACCTCTATCGGCTCGATGCCCAGCAGCACGGCCGTCTCGTCCATCACCTCCGGCGACAGCCAGTTGCCGCAGGCGTCCTGCGCCATCAGCAGCACCGGGATCAGCGCGCTCTTCTGCTTCCCCTCGGGATAGCGGGCGACGATGCGGGCCACTTCCGCCCTCATATCATCCGTGAACTTCGACATCTTCTTTCGTTTCAAGGTTTCCCGTCCGGCCTATGCGTCCATCTCTCCGGCGATCAGGTTCAGCGAACTCATCGTGATGATGGCATCGCTGAGCATGCTCCCCCGCACGATCTCCTCATAGGCCTGGTAGTATATGAAGCAGGGCCTGCGGAAATGCAGCCGGTAGGGCGACCGCCCGCCGTCGCTGATCAGATAGAAGCCCAACTCTCCGTTGCCGCCCTCGACGGCATGGTAGACCTCCCCTGCGGGGATGTCGACCTCGCCCATCACGATCTTGAAATGCCAGATGAGCGCCTCCATCTTGTTGTACACGTCGGTCTTCTGCGGGAGGTAGTACTCCGGAACGTCGGCATGGTAGACGCCGGCCTCGGCACCCTTCATGTCCCGTATCTTCCGATAGGCCTGTTCGATGATGGAGAGCGACTGCCAGATCTCCTCGGTACGCACCATGAAGCGGTCGTGGTTGTCGCCCGTGGTGCCGACGGGGATGCGGAAGTCGAAGTCCTGATAGCTGCAGTACGGCTCATGCACGCGTACGTCGTAGTCGACGCCCGCCGCGCGCAGGTTGGGCCCCGTGAAGCCGTAGTTGAGGGCGCGCTCGGCGCTGATGGCGCCGGACCCCCGCGTACGCTCGTAGAAGATGCGGTTGCGGACCAGCAGGGTCTCGAGCTCCTTCTGCGCCTTCGGATACTCGCGCAGGAACCGCTCCAGCTTCTCCCAGACGGCCTGCGGGAAGTCGCGCTCGAAGCCGCCGATGCGGCCCATGTTGGTCGTCAGGCGCGCCCCGCAGATCTCCTCGTAGATCTCGTAGACGAGCTCGCGGTACTGCATCACATACAGGAAGCCCGTGAAGGCACCGGCATCCACCCCCACGATCGACGTGCAGATGAGATGGTCCGTGATGCGCGCCAACTCCATCACGATCACCCGGAGGTAGTCGACGCGCTTCGGCGTGCGGATGCCCAGCAGCTTCTCGCAGGTCAGGTGCCAGCCCATGTTGTTGATGGGCGCGGAGCAGTAGTTGAGGCGGTCCGTCAACGTCGTGATCTGGTACAGCGGCCGGCGTTCGGCGATCTTCTCGAAGGCGCGATGGATGTAGCCGACCGTCGCCTCGGTCTTGACGATCCGTTCGCCGTCGAGTTCGAGGATGTTCTGGAAGACCCCGTGGACGGCCGGGTGCGTAGGGCCCAGGTTGAGGGTGGTGGTCGTCCTCCCGATCGATCCCTCCGGAAGCCTGATATGGTTCGTGTCGGACATAGTCGTCGTTTGTGGGCGGTCTGACCCGTCGGTCATCCCCGGCCGAACATCTCGTCGTCCTTGTCGATGCGCGTCTGGTCCTCCAGCGGGAACTCCTTCCGCAGGGGGAAGTAGTCCATCTCGTCGACGTTGAGCACGCGCTTCAGGTTCGGATGGCCGATGAAGTTGACGCCGTAGAAGTCGTAGGTCTCCCGTTCCATCCAGTTGGCGGCGGAGAAGAGCATCGAGGCCGTGAAGACGTCGGGCTGGGCGACGGGCGCATGGACCTTCAGGCGGACCCGGCGGTTGGCGGTCAGGTTGTGCAGGTGGTACACGACGCAGAGCTCCTCACCGGTACGGTCTGGATAGTGCACCGCCGTGAGGTCCGTCAGAAATCGGAAGGCCAGGTCGTCCTCGTCGTGCAGGAAGGCCAGCACCTTGAGGTTCATCTCCCGGGGGGCGGTGAAGGTGAGCAGCCCGTGGGGCTCTCCCCATTCGGTGAGGCTGTCGCCGAACTTCCCGGTCAGACGCTCTCGTACATGCTCGTTGGTCGGTGCCATGGCGGTGTGTTCTGGATGTCGTCCCGTCACTGGATGCCGTACGACTGCATGAGCGCCTGGTAGGGCTCGGTGTTGCGCCGGCGGAGGGGATCGTTGTGGATGAGGTCCTGGATCCGGAGCACCCCGTCGATGATGGCCTCGGGCCGGGGGGGGCAGCCGGGCACGTAGACGTCCACCGGAACGACCTGGTCGATGCCCTGCAGCACCGAGTACGAGTCGAAGATGCCGCCGCTGGAGGCGCAGGCGCCCACGGCGATCACCCAGCGGGGCTCGGCCATCTGCAGGTATACCTGCCGGACGACCGGACCCATCTTCTTGGCGATCGTCCCCATGACCATCAGGAGGTCGCACTGCCGGGGGGTGAAGCCGAGGCGCTCGGCCCCGAAGCGGCCCAGATCGTAGGTGGAGGCCATGGTGGCCATGAACTCGATGCCGCAGCAGCTCGTGGCGAAGGGCAGCGGCCAGATGGAGTTCTTGCGGGCCAGCCCAACGACCTTGTCGAAGGAGGTGGCGAAGAAGCCCTCGCCCATATGCCCCTCCGGCATCGAGGCCTGGTTGATGCCCCAGTCCCTCGTGCTCTTCTCCTTTATGTTGAACCTTACCGGGCGACCCATGGGATGCGGTTTAGGATGAGATGGTCGGATGTCGATGGCATAACAATCCGCGGGCGCGAAGGTTTGCCCCCGGCGGTCAGTCCTCCCATTGCAACGCCTTCTTCCGGAGGATGTACACGAAGCCGGCGAGGAACAGGGAGACGAAGACGACGACGGCCATGAAGCCGTCCCAGCCCAGGGCCCGGAAGTTCACGGCGTACGGATAGAAAAAGATGACCTCCACATCGAAGAGGACGAACAGGATGGCCACCAGGAAGTATTTGATGGCCATGGGCTGACGGGCGTCGCCCTGCTGCTCGATGCCGCTCTCGAAGGTCTGCAGCTTGTCGGAGGTCCGGCGCTTGGGCCCCAGCAGATGGGACACCGTCAGCATCACGGTCACGAACAGGAAGGCGAAGAGGATCTGCAGGCCGATGGGGAAGAAGTCGCTGGAGGTGCTCTCCGCCACCGACGGCAGGGCCGGGGTCTGCAACAGAATGGTGGATCGCATGGGGTTCCTTGAAGTGGCGCAAAAATACGGCCGCATGCGGGAAAAACAAGAAAGGAGCGGAAAAGAAACGGGTCCGGGCAGGGGGTTGACACCCTGCACCGGACCCGCTCGAATCCATCCTTGCGGCTGCCTACGGCCGGCCACCGCCCGCCTTGGGCGGATTGTCGCCGGCGGGCTTGCCACCGGGCCCCTGGGCCCGGCTGGCCGCCTTCAGGAGGATCTCCTTGTTCTTGGCGGCGTCGGCATTGGTGGGGTCGATCTCGAGGAGCTTGTCGAGGAACGCGACGGCACCGGTGTAGTCCTTGCCGATGTTGGCCGTATAGCCGGCCATGTAGCCGAGCGCCGTGATGAGGGTGTTCTTGTTGCGCACCCGGTCCTTGTCGGCGATCTCGATGAACTTCTGGCAGTCGGCGATGGCCAGGCCCTTCTCCATGGTCGAGTCGATCACCGACAGGGCCCGGAAACTCCAGTAGTAGCCATAGACCTCCTCGGGGAATTTGGCGGAATAGAGTTTGAAGATGCTGTCGGAACGCTGGAACTCGGCCGCCCGGAAATTCTCGAAGCCGGCATTGTAGAGGTCGGCCTTGCTGGGGGCGGGGTTCACGGTGAGGACCCTGGAGAACCATTCGGCCGTCTTGGGCTGGTTCTTCACACCCTTGAAGAAGTTGGCGGCCTTGCGCGTGTAGTCGATCTTGTTCTTGAGGGCCGTGTCAGACTCGACGGCCTTGCCGAAGTACTCGTCGACCTGCGCCTGCCGCGTGGGGAACTTGGCGCAGTTGACGGCCATGACCAGGTAGTTTTCGGACAGCACCTGGTCCGGGCGGGCCACGGAGAAGAACTTCTCGAGGAGCTCGACGGTCTTCACGGAGTCCTTCTTCTTGTCGTAGGAATAAGCCTGCAGGCGGTAGAGGCGCGCATCGGCCTTGTCGCCCTGGGCGGCGAGGAGCTGATTGGCCTTGTCGATGGCCTTGTCGAAGTCGCTGGAGGCGTAGAGCAGGCTCGCCTCCTCGTAGTCGAGGGCGGGGCCGATGTCGGTGTTCGCCTTGTACTGGTTGAAGTAGGTGGTCGACTTGTACACGTCGCGCGAGAAGAAGAACACGTACAGGTCGTAGTAGGCGGGGGCGTAGGCGGGGTCGAGGGTGGTGGCCTCTTCGAAATTGCGGACGAAGATGTCGCGCTGTTCGACGCCCTGCGTGAGGTATACCTTGGCGATCTTGTACTTGGCGGCTGCGTGCTTGGGGTCGGCGAGCAGCGCGTTCTCGTAGGCCGTCACCGCATTGCCCCCGTCCATCAGCTTGCGGTAGGCGTCGCCGAGGACGATGTAGACGTTGGGGTCCTTGCTGCCCTTCTTCTGGGCATCGTAGATGGCGGTGGCCATCTTGAGCTTCTCGATGGCATAGGCGGCGTCGCCTTCCTTCTCCAGGTTGGCCCTGCCGATGGCCGTGATGACGCCGATATCCTTGCCCTTGCTGAGGTTAAGGGCCGTCTCGAAGCGCTGGCGGGCGTCGTCCTTCCTGCCCTCGCTCAACTCGGCCTGGCCCATGCCGGCCAGGAGCAGGGGATGGGCGGCGTTGGCCCCCTCGAGCCCCTTCTGCAGGACGGCCTTGGCCCCGGCCGCGTTGAAGAGGCCGAATTCGGCCTGCGCGAGCCAGTAGACGGCCTCCGCATCGGCGGGGTTGGCGGCCACGACCTTCTGGAGCATGTCGCGTGCACTCTGGTACCGCTCATAGAGGATGAGCTTGCGGGCGTCGGGTACGGACTGGGCCTGCAGGCCGGCGGACAGGACCATGCCGAGCGCCAGGAGTCCGATGCGGTGGGTGATCATGCGTGTCATCTGGATTTTGAATGACGTAAAGATAGGGTTTTGGAGGGCTGACATCATTCCTGAAGGTGGACCCGGCGCACCTGGAGCGACTTCCATTCGGGTACCAGGTAGGCCCGCTTGAAGACCAGCTGCCCCTGCTCGTGCTTGAGGAAGTTGACGAAGCCGCGGCCCAGGCCGGGGTAGTTCTCCTTCAGCACATAGTACAGTTCCCGCGTGAGGGGGTAGCGTCCCAGGGCCATGTTGGCCTGATAGGGCCTGACATACACCTCCTCCTCGCAGTTGGCGCACTGCAGGGCGGCGATGCGCACCCGCTGCAGGAAACTCAGCTGGGCCGTATCCTCCGGGTTGCCGATCCAGCCCACCCCGATGTATCCGATCGCGTCGGGATGGCCCGCCACATAGTCGATCACCCCCTCGCTGGTCCGGGCCGCCACCACCGAGGCGCCGAAGGGCTGCCCCCGCAACACCGAGTCGAGCAGGAAACGCACCGTGCTCGTCGCCACCGTCCCGTCCATCACCTGACGGTAGCGCCGGCCCGACGTGCCGTTCAGCATCGAACGGATCTCGGCGACCGAGAAGAGGCTGTCGGGACAACGTTCATTCACGATCACCGCGATGGCGTCCCGGGCCACCGAGCCGAAGCGCGGCCGGAACTGCAGCGTATCCTCGAAATAGGCCTCCTCGGACTCGCTCAGCCCGCGGGTGATGACCACCAGCCGCGTGCTGTCGTCTGCCAGGTCCCGGATGCAGTCGGCCTCGGGCTTGTAATGGGCGATGATCCGCGCCTCGGGATGCAGCGACATGAACACCTGGATCTGGGAATCCATCACCGGCCGGAACGACTCGTCGATGCTCACGTGGATGGTGCCCGAGGTCAGCGTGTCATCCCCCGCGATGTAACGGGGCTTCTTCCCCGTCCCGCAGGAGATGCCCAGCAAGAGCAACAGCCCCATCGATACCTGTGACAATCGGTCCATGTGCTTCGTTTCGGATGCGTTGCTCATCCCTTCCACTCCCGATACCCCCGCCACAGACGAAAGAGACCGTAGACGAGGCAGGCACCGCCGAAGATCGCAGCCAAGCCGGGGTCCGCCGCCAGCGGCAGCCCGAAACGGTCATGCCCGAGGACGAGCACCCCCATGAAGGTCCACAACACGCCCATGGCGATGTGGTACACCGTTCCGATACCCGCCGGCCGGCGCTCCCGGCCACCCCCTGTCGCGCTGTGTTCCATGGTCCTGCGTATGGTTGGCAAAATAGCGATATTTTTCTGGACGTCAAGGCGCAAGGCCCTTGCCAAGAGATGCAAGTGCCCAGTCGTTTCCATACGAAGGCCGACACCGTTGCCGTATCTTCGCGGCCGATAAAGCCGCCCGCCATGAGGATCCTGATGGTATGCCTTGGAAACATCTGCCGCAGCCCCATCGCCGAAGGCATCCTCCAGGACAGGGCCTGGCGCGCCGGCCTGCCATGGACCGTCGAAAGCGCCGGCACCAACGGTTACCACGACGGGGAACCCCCACACCCCCTCTCCCGGAAGGTCGCCCTCCTCAACGGCATCGACATCGCCGGCCAACGCTCCCGCCGCTTCCGGGCCGACGACTTCGACCGCTTCGACCGCATCTACGCCATGGCCGGCGACGTCCTCCACGAAATGCGCCGCATCGCCGGCCGACGCTTCGACCCCGCCCGCACAGACCTCCTCCTCAACATCCTCCACCCCGGCAAAGACCTCGACGTGCCCGACCCCTGGGGCGGACCCGAAGCCGACTACCACCGCGTCTTCCACCTCATGGACGAGGCCTGCACCCGCCTGGTCGACATCCATGCCCTCAAACCCGACAGCACCCGATGATCAAACCATCCCTGCCCCAGGGCACCCGCGACTTCGCCCCGCAAACCCTCCGCAAACGCCAGTTCGTCCTCCAGACGATCCGCGACGCCTTCGAAAGCTGCGGGTTCCAACCCCTCGAGACCCCGGCCCTCGAAAACATCGACACCCTCCTCGGGAAATACGGCGAGGAAGGCGACAAACTCATCTTCCGCATCCTCAACAACGGCCTCGACAACCCCGCCAAACGCGAACAGGCCCTGCAGGGCTTCCAACAGGTCCTCGACGGACAGCAAAGCCGCGCCATCACCGAAAGGGCCCTCCGCTACGACCTCACCATCCCCTTCGCCCGCTTCGTGGCCATGAACCACGCCCAACTCGCCTTCCCCTTCAAACGCTACCAGATGCAGCCCGTCTGGCGCGCCGACAGGCCCCAGAAAGGCCGCTACCGCGAATTCTGGCAGTGCGACGCCGACGTCGTCGGCACCCGCTCCCTCCTCTGCGAAGCCGAACTCACCCACCTCTACCTCGACGCGTTCCGCCGCCTCGGCATCGCCGTCCAGCTCCGCATCAACCACCGCGGCATCCTCGCCGCACTCGCCGAAGCCTGCGGCGGAAAGGGCCGCCTCACCGACATCACCACAGCCATCGACAAACTCGACAAGGTCGGCATCGACAACGTCATGGCCGAACTCGCCCGCAAAGGCTTCGACACCGACGCCGCAGCCACCATCCGCGATTACCTCGCCATCGACGGCGACAACGAAGCCCGGCTGCAGACCGCCGCACGGCTCCTCGAGGGCAGCCAAGCCGGCACCCAGGGGATCGCAGACCTCCGCTGGCTCACCGACTTCCTCCGCCAGCCCGACGGCCACTGCCCCTTCACCATCGACCTCACCCTCGCCCGGGGCCTCGACTACTACACCGGCACCATCTTCGAAGTCAAAGCCCTCGACGCCATCATGGGCAGCATCGGCGGCGGCGGCCGCTACGACGACCTCACCGGCCTCTTCGGCGTGCCCGGCATCCCCGGCGTCGGCATCTCCTTCGGCATCGACCGCATCTGCGACGTCATGGAGGAAAAAGGCCTCTTCCCCACCTCCCTGGAGACAGGCACCCGCGTTCTCTTCTTCCACCTGGGCGAAACAGAGGCCCGGCATGCCTGGACGGTGATGCGGCAACTCCGCGCCCGCGGCACCCCCTGCGAACTCTACCCCGAAGCCGCCCGCTTCGACAAACAGTTCAAATACGCCGAACGACGCCATATCCCAGTCGTGGCCTTCGTCGGCTCCGCAGAGATCGCGGAAGACACAGTCCGTTTCAAAGACCTCCTGACCGGAGAACAGCAGACCGTCGGCCGCACCGCCTTCCTCGACGCCCTCTCCCCTTCCTGACCCCCCGGTTCTCGGAACCCTGTCCGGGTGCTGAGAACCTCGACCGGATGCGCACACGGGTGAGATAGGCCCTGGGACGCGTATCGCCGAATTCCGGCGCGGCCCGGCGGGTTGGCGTATCTTTGCCCCATGATCAAAGGGGCGAACCGGAATATCCGGGAGCTGGACCTCGAGGAACTGTCGCGGTTCCTGGAGGAAGGAGGCGAGAAGCGTTTCCGCGCACGGCAGGTCTGGGACTGGCTCTGGAAGCACCATGCCCACAGCTTCGCCGAGATGACGAACCTCTCCAAGGAGCTGAGGGAACGACTCGGCCAGGCCTTCTGCCTGCCGGCACTGACGGTGGATGCGACGCAGTACAGCGCCGATGGCACCATCAAGTCGCGCTTCCGCACCCACGACGGACACCTCGTGGAGGGCGTCATGATCCCGTCGGGAGAACGCTTCACGGCCTGCGTCTCCTCCCAGGTCGGCTGCAGCCTCACCTGCCGGTTCTGCGCCACAGGGTACATGGAGAAACGACGCAACCTCCAGGCGGACGAGATCGTGGACCAGGTCGTCCTGCTCGGACGGCAGTGCCAGACGGTACACGGCCACAAGCTCACCAACATCGTCTTCATGGGCATGGGCGAACCCCTCCTCAACTACCGGCAGGTGATGGGCGCCGTCGAACGCATCACCTCGCCCGAGGGACTGGGCATGAGCCCCCGCCGCATCACCGTCTCCACCGCCGGCATCGCCAAGATGATCCGCCAGCTCGGCGACGACGGGGTCCGCTTCAACCTCGCCCTCTCCCTCCACGCGGCCAACGACGAGAAGCGCCACCGGATCATGCCGATCAACGAGTCCAACAACATCCGCTCGCTGGTCGACGCCCTCGTCCACTTCTATCGCCAGACCGGCACCAAGGTCACCCTCGAATACATCCTCTTCGACAACTTCAACGACGGTCCCGCCGACGCGGAGGAACTCACCCGCCTCTACCGCCAGGTGCCGGCCGACCTGGTCAACATCATCGAATACAACCCCATCGACAACGCCTCCTTCCGGAAGCCCGACGAACAGAAGACCGCCGCCTTCATGGCACAGCTCGAGCGCAACCGCGTCAACGCAAGACTCCGCAAGAGCCGCGGACGCGACATCGACGCCGCCTGCGGACAGCTGGCCAACAAAGAGGTCCAGGCCTTCTGACCCCCCCCACCCCATCCCACCGACATGTCAAAGACGAACGGTTTCCAGAAATTCATCACCCGCAAGAAGGGCAGCGTCATCAAGGAGGAGGCCCGGCAGGAAAAACGCCGCATCAAGAAGGAGAAGGCAGAGGCCATCGAACGCCGACGCAACCGCCCGCCCGCCATCCCCAAGGACGGCGCGCCCGACAGCGACCGCCGCGGCAACGCCCCCGCCACGCCCGGCCGCCCCGCCATCGTCAAACGCACGCCCGTCGAAGAGAAGATGCCCCTCAACAAATACATCGCCCACTGCGGCGTCTGCTCCCGACGCGATGCCGCCACCCTCGTGCGCGACGGAAAGGTCAAGGTCAACGGCAACCCCGTGCTCGAACCCGGCTACAAGATGTCCGACGGCGACAGCGTCACCGTCAACGGCAAGAAGGTACACCCCGAAAAGAACCTCGTCTACATCCTCCTCAACAAGCCGAAGGACTTCATCACCACCGCTGCCGACACGCACGGACGGAAGACCGTGCTCGACATCGTCCGCAACGCCACCCCGGAACGCGTCTACCCCGTCGGACGACTCGACCGCAACACCACCGGCGTCCTCCTCCTCACCAACGACGGCGAACTGGCCCAGAAACTCAGCCACCCCAGCTTCGAAGTGCGCAAGACCTACGAGGCCCGGCTCGACAAACCCCTCGCCAAGGCCGACTTCGACAGGATCCTCGCCGGCGTCAACCTCGAAGACGGCAACGTCACCGTCGACGCCCTCGCCCACCCCGACCCGAAAGACCGCTCCATCGTCGGCATCGAGATCCACAGCGGCCGCAACCGCATCGTCAGACGCCTCTTCGAAGCCCTCGGTTACGACGTCAGGAACCTCGACAGGGTCGTCTTCGCCAACCTCACCAAGAAGAACGTCGACCGCGGCAAATGGCGCTTCCTGCAGGAAAAGGAAGTGCGCCTCCTCAAATACCTCAACAGGTCCTTCCTCCGGCGCACCCGCAGCGAGCCCACGCCATGAGATACGAGACACTCCTCGAGACGGACGACCTGGTGGCCGTCTCCAAACCGGCCGGCATGCTCACCCTGCCAGACCGGTTCGACCTTACCCTCGAATCCCTCCGCGGACAACTGGCCCGACACTACGGCGAGATCTATACCGTCCACCGCATCGACCGCGACACCAGCGGCCTCGTCCTTTTCGCCCGACACCCAGAAGCACAACGGTCCCTCACCCGTCAGTTCGAAGAACGACAGGTGGAAAAGACCTACCTCGGACTCGTATCGGGCCGCATCCCGGACGACAACGGCCGGCTCGACCAGCCCATCGCCGAACATCCCCACGTCAAAGGCAGGATGACCGTCTCCAAACAGGGCCGATACGCCATCACCCACTTCGAGACCCTCGAACGCATCGGCCGCCACAGCTGGCTCCGGATCCGCATCGAGACGGGCCGCACCCACCAGATCCGCGTCCACCTCGCCCACGCCGGTCACCCCATCGCCTGCGACCCGCTCTACGGTACCGGCGAACCCATCCTCCTCTCCTCCATCAAAAAACACTACAAGCCCACGGCCGACGACAACGGCGAACGTCCCCTCCTCCACCGGCTGGGACTCCACGCCTGGCGCCTCAGCCTCCTCGACCCGGCCGGACAACCCCTCCACCTCGAAGCCCCCCCGCCCCGCGACCTGGAGGCATGCCTGCGACAGCTGCGCCGATGGTCCAAAGCGTGACCACGCCCACCCTCACCTGTCCGGCTGCGGCGTGTACCGCAGATAGGGCTTCACGATCCGCAAACCCTTCGGAAAACGGACGCGGGCATCCTCCGTCGATACCGCCGGCACCACGATCACCTCCTCCCCCGCCCGCCAGTCGGCAGGCGTCGCCACACTGTACCGCGCCGTCAACTGCAGCGAGTCGATCACCCGCAACACCTCGTCGAAATTCCGACCGGTGGACGCCGGATAGGTGATCATCAACTTCACCCGCCGGTCCGGACCGATCACGAACAGCGAACGGACCGTGAAGGTCTCCGAAGCGTTCGGATGGATCATGTCGTACAAGGTCGACACCCGCCGGTCCTCGTCCGCGATGATCGGAAAGTCGACCGCACAACCCTGCGTCTCGTTGATGTCAACCACCCAGCCGCGATGCCGATCAAGCCCGTCGACACTCACCGCCAGCACCTTCACCCCACGCCGGGCGAACTCGGCCCCCAGCTGCGCCGTACGGCCCAACTCGGTGGTACATACCGGCGTGTAGTCGGCCGGATGCGAAAAGAGAATGCCCCAGCCCTCGCCGAGATACGCGTGGAAGCCGATCTCGCCGATGGTCGTCTGCGCCGTGAAATCGGGCGCGATATCCCCCAGTCTCAATCCCATAGGTTCCGATTTAGACCCCCAATTTACCCCGCATCCGATAATCTACCAAAAAGATAGACTTTATTTCTCCCCATGGAGGGCACCGCCGCGGGTGAGGGCATCGGGGCCGAAGCGGGCGCGGACGGCATCGATGGCACGGTAGAGGCCTTGCTTCCGCGCGGGGTCGGAGAAGAGATTGGTCTGCCGGGCCTGGCCGGTGAGTTCGCTCAGGCGGACGCCGAGGAGGCGGACGGGGGAGCCGGGCGGGTGGAGTTTCCGGAAGAGGTCGCGTGCGAGGGGGATGAGTTCGTCGTCGTAGCAGGTATAGGCGATGGACAGCTGTTTGGAGGTGGTCTCGAAATCGGGGTTGCGGAGTTTCACGGCGATGCAGCCGGCCATGAGGTTGCGGGCGCGGAGTTGGGCGGCGACCTTTTCGGTCATCCGCACCAGTTCGGCCTGGAGGAAGGCCAGGTCGGAGGTGTCGGCGGAGAAGGTGTTCTCGGTGGAGACCGACTTGGCGACGTGGTAGGGTTGTACGGCCCCTTCGTGATGGCCGGTGGCGCGGCGTTGCAGTTCGGCGGCCCAGCGGCCCAGGGTGCTGGAGAGGACGGGCGGCGGGTAGGCGGCGAGTTCGCCGAGGGTGGCGATGCCCAGTTCGCGGAGGCGGCGTTCGGCATGGTCGCCGATGCCGGGCAGGCGACCGACGGGCAGGGGCGCCAGGAACTCGGCCTCCCGGCCCTGCGGGATGTGGAGGTAGCCGTTGGGCTTGGCCTCGTTGGTGGCCATCTTGGCGACGAGTTTGTTGGCGGCCAGCCCGAAGGAGATGGGCAGGCCCGTCTCGCGACGGATGCGTTCGCGCAGGGCGACGGTCCAGCCGAGGACGTCGTGAAAGCGGTCGAGGCCGGTGAGGTCGACATAGAACTCGTCGATCGAGGCCTTCTCGAAGCAGGGGGCGCTGTCGCCGATGATGTCTGTGACCCAGCGGGAGTAGCGGCTGTAGTCGCCCCGCGAGCCGGGCAGCACCACCGCCTGGGGACAGCGCTGCAGGGCCTGCCCCATCGGCATGGCCGAACGGACGCCGAAGGCCCTCGCCTCGTAGCTGCAGGTGGTGACGACGCCACGCTCGCGACTCCCCCCCACGATCAGCGGGCGGCCGCGCAGGGAGGGGTCTTTGAGGACCTCCACCTCTACAAAGAAGGCGTCGAGGTCGAAATGCGCGATATGCCGGACCGGATCGGACATGGGTGCCTCCCGCGGGGATGCGGGGCATGAAGTTCGGACAGACGGCGGGATCAGCCCAGGTACACGTCCAACAGCCCGTCGGGCAGCTCCATCTCGACCGTTCGCGTGCGGTTGTCGATGCGGCGCAGGGTACCCTCGTGGACGGGCAGCAGCACTTCCCTGCCTTCCACGTCGAGGCGCAGAAGGACCTGGTGGGGCTGTTCGATGACTTCCTGGACCGGCCCGAGGTCGCGGCCCGAGGCGAGGACGCGGTAGCCGAGCAGGGTGATGGGAGCGCTTCGGGAGGCCAGCCGGCGGAAGTCGGGCTCCGGGAGCCAGACGGCCTTGCGCAGGAGGGTGCGGGCCTTTTCCGGCGTGTCGACCCCTTCGAGCCGGAGGAGGGTCTCGCTGTCGGAGCGGGCCTTCCCTTCGATGGCAAAGTAGGGGATGAGGCTGCCGGGCGCGAGCTCCAGGAACATCGCCCTGACATCCCTGAGGGGGCTGGCCTTGCCGAGGTTGTGCTGTACCAGCAGGGTGCCGTCGACGCCGTGCACCGCCACGATCCTTCCGATGCGTATCCGCTCTTCCATGGGGTAAAGGGAAAAGCCCCGCAAGGAGGCTTTTCAAGATCTGAGGGGGATGGACGGCGCGGTTCAGGCCTCCGCGGGCGGGGGCGGCGGGGTGGCCTCGGGGGCGCGGCGCTCGACGGGGCCTACGGGCCGGCGTGGCGGTGGGGGGCCTCCACGGCGGCGGCGGCGGTTGCGGGCGGCCTCCTCTTCGCGTTGGCGGATCTTCGCCTCGTGCTCCTGGTGCCAGATCTGGAACTTCTCCATGGCACGGGCCTCGTCGAACAGGCCGAGGGAGACGCCGCGGAGCAGGTGTTTCAGATAGAGGACCCCTTTGTAGGAGAGGATCTTCCGGACGGTGTCCGTGGGCTGGGCGCCGTTGTGCAGCCATTCCAGCGCCTTCTGGCGGTCGATCTGGATGGTGGAGGGCACGGTGAGGGGATTGTAGGTGCCTATCTTCTGGATGAACTTGCCGTCCCGGGGGGCTCGTGCATCCGCAACCACGATGAAGTAGAAGGGTCTCTTCTTACTTCCGTGTCGCTGCAGGCGGATCTTGACAGCCATAAAAAAATGGAAATTTTTTCTGGGTGGTTAACAATGGGGTTGCCTGTTACAGGAGGGCGAAGGTACGACGGCCTGCGCACACGTCAAAACAAAAATGGGGAGAAAGCGGATAGTTGCATGGCTAGCGTCTGCCGAGGCCCGGGCGCATGCCGGGGGGCATCTTGTTCATGGTGCGCATCATCTGGCGCATCTGGTCGAACTGTTTCATGAACTGGTTGACTTCGGCGATGTCCTTGCCAGAGCCGCGGGCGATGCGTTTCTTCCGGCTGGGGTCGATCAGGTCGGGGTCGGAGCGTTCGGCCGGGGTCATGGACCGGATGATGGCCTCGACGCCCTGGAAGGCGTCGTCGCTGATGTCGACGCCCTTGAGGGCCTTTCCGACGCCTGGGATCATGCCCATGAGGTCTTTGAGGCTGCCCATCTTCCGGATCTGCTGGAGCTGGTCGAGGAAGTCCTGGAAGTCGAACTGGTTCTTCCGGATCTTCTTCTCGAGGCGGCGGGCTTCGGCTTCGTCGTATTGTTGCTGGGCCTTTTCGACGAGGGAGGTGATGTCTCCCATGCCGAGGATGCGCTGCGCCATCCGGTCGGGGTGGAAGACGTCGAGCGCGTCCATCTTCTCGCCGTTGCTGACGAACTTGATGGGGGCGTCCACGGTGTGCCGGATGGAGAGGGCGGCGCCGCCGCGGGCATCGCCGTCGAGCTTGGTGAGGACGACGCCGGTGAGGTCGAGGCGCTCGTGGAAGGCCCTGGCGGTGTTGACGGCGTCCTGGCCGGTCATGGCGTCGGCCACGAAGAGGATCTCGCGGGGCTGTACGGCGTCGCGGATGGCGGCGACCTCGGCCATCATGGCCTCGTCGACGGCCAGGCGGCCGGCGGTGTCGACGATGACGACGTTGCGGTTGCGGGAGCGGGCGGCGGCCACGGCCTTCCGGGCGATGTCGGCCGGGTCCGTGTTGCCGGGCTCCATGAACACCTCCACGCCGACCTGTTCGCCCAGCACGCGGAGCTGCTCCATGGCGGCGGGGCGGTAGACGTCGGCCGCGACGAGCAGGGGCGACCGGCCCCTGCGGTCCTTGAGGTGGTTGGCGAGCTTGCCGCTGAAGGTCGTCTTGCCGGAACCCTGGAGGCCGACCACCAGGATGACCGCCGGGTTGCCCTGCAGGTCGAGGTCGCTCTGGCTGCCGCCCATCAGCGCGGCCAGTTCGTCCTGCACGATCTTGACCATCAGCTGGCCCGGCGTGACCGAACGGATCACCTGCTGGCCGATGGCCTTCTCGCGCACGCGGTCGGTGAACTCCTTGGCGACCCGGTAGTTGACATCCGCGTCGACGAGCGCACGCCGGATGTCCTTGACCGTGTTGGCAATGTTCAGGTCCGTCACGCGGCTCTCCCCGCGGATCTGTCGGAAGGCCGCCTCCAGCCTGTCAGTGAGGTTCTCGAACATACCCGTCCTGTTGTGGCGGCCCGGCGGGATACCCACCTCGCCGGACGCCCCGCGAAGGTACGGAACGGGCACCAACGGGCCTCAGCCCATGTAACTCTTGAGGTGCACGCTGCGCGAGGTGCTCCGCAGCTTCGTGATGGCCTTGTCCTTGATCTGACGCACCCGCTCGCGGGTGATGCCGAAGCGGCTGCCGATCTCCTCGAGGCTCAGCGGATGGTCCTCGTCGATGCCGAAGAACAGGCGGATGACCTCCTGCTGGCGGGCCGTCAGCTGGCGCAGCGAACGCTCGATCTCCTGCTTCATGGAGTCGATGTGCGCGAGCTGCTCGTCGGTCGCCACCGCATTCGGATTCTGCATGACGTCGATCAGCGTGCTGTCCTCGCCCTCCGTGAGCGGCGTGTCCATGCTCACATGGCGGAAACTGTTGCCCAGCGAGGCGACGATCTCGTCGGCGCCGATGTCGAGGAACTCGGAGATCTCATCCACCGAAGGCTCCCGCTCGTACTGCTGCTCCAGGGCCTGCACCGCCTTGCTGACCTTGTTGGTGAGCCCGACCTTGTTCAGGGGCAGCCGCACAATGCGCGCCTGCTCGGCGAGCGACTGGATGATGCTCTGGCGGATCCACCAGACGGCGTAGGAGATGAACTTGAAGCCGCGCGTCTCGTCGAAGCGCTGCGCCGCCTTGATCAGGCCGAGGTTGCCCTCGTTGATCAGGTCGGGCAGGGAGAGGCCCTGGTTCTGATACTGCTTGGCGACGGAGACCACGAAGCGGAGGTTCGCCTTGGTGAGCTTCTCCAGCGCCTGCTGGTCGCCATTGCGGATGAGCTTGGCCAGCCTCACCTCCTCCTCGGCGGAGATCATCTCCACCTTGCCGATCTCCTGCAGGTACTTCTCCAGGCTCTGTGATTCCCGATTCGTGATCGATTTGCTGATCTTCAGCTGACGCATGCTCATACCAGGTCCTGTTGGGTTTGGATGATGTCTTCAGATGGGACGGCCCTACGGAACTAAAACGGGGATGCTCCCAACTTATTGTTAAAGCATCCGGCAGTGGCGCACCAGGGAAGGTCATTTCCTGTTACAAGTCAGGGTAAGCGTGGCCCAAAGGTGAGCGGAAATGACAAGCGGGGGATTACAGCATTCAGAGGTGGAAAATCACGGAAATCACAAAGAAAAAACATTTCCGCGATATCGAATATTATCTATTATTGCACGCATGGGCCGCGCCCTCGGCGCAAGCAGGTAAGACACGGAGAAGAACACCCAATGACAAGATACCTCCCATGAGCAAGCAATTGTACACCCTGGAATATCCCGTCCGGTCATCCCCCGCCATCCTCTACGAATTCCTGTCCACGCCAGCCGGCCTGCAGGAATGGTTCGCGGAGAAGGTCGACGAACGCGACGGCGTCTTCAGCTTCACCTGGAACGGCTCCACCGACCGCGCGGAACTGCTCGAGTCGGAGGACGACCGGTACGTCCGCTACCGATGGGTGCACGCCCCCCCTTCCGAATATTTCGAATTCCGGATCGAGAAGTCCGAGGTCTCCAACCAGACCATCCTCGTCATCCACGACTTCGCCGAGAAAAAGGAGATCCCCGACCAGAAGCAGCTGTGGGACTTCCAGGTCAACGACCTCTGCCACCGGATCGGCAGCTGAAGGGGCCGTTTCACCGCAACAGCGCCACAAGCGACGCATAGGCCGCCATCAGGCGGTCCCACCCGTCGTTGAGGTCCGACGGCGGCAGCACAAAGGACACCTTGGTGAAGGGCCTGTCGCGCAGCAGCGCAGCCCATGCCTCGGATGGGAGGTCGAGGGCGGGACGGTGGTTGTCGTCATCGAAATGGTGCTCCCACTCCCGGTCGGACACACAGACCCGGAAACCGCCCGAGCGGAGCATCGGAAGGGCCGCCTCCAGACACGGCCTGAACCGCTCGCGGTGCCGCCCCCGCAGGTGCAGCGTCACGCTCAGGTGGTGCCCCCAGAGGAACATCGTGCGGAGGGCCAGGATGTCGCCCGACCGGAAATGCCGGGGATTGTCGAGCACCACGTAGGGCTGCCCACGGTAGTTCTCCCCCTTGGAGACCTTCGGCGGGGTCCCCAGGGCCTCCGGCAGGAGATGGGCGACGCCGGCCAGGCATTCCGACTGCCGCTCCGACAGCCCGCCCAGCCGGGCGACGATCTTGGCGATCACGGCACCCTTGACGAGCATCACCCGGTCGTCGACGGCCAGGGAGAGCTCCTCCGGCGAAAGCCGTATTTTTGCCTCGTCCATCCCTCCAAAGATACCCCGGACGCCGAAGCCGTTCACCGCTCCCGTGAAGAAACTCGACAGACTCATCCTCAGGGCGTTCATCGGCCCGTTCGTCGCGACCTTCTTCGTGACGCTCTTCGTGCTCGTCATGCAGTTCTTCTGGAAGTACATCGACGACCTCGTGGGCAAGGGCCTCGGCCTCGGCAGCATCCTCGAACTCACCGGCTACGTGACGGCCACCGCCATCCCACTGGCCATGCCCCTGGCCATCCTCCTGTCGTCCATCATGACCTTCGGCAACCTCGGCGAAAGCTTCGAACTGGTCGCCATCCGCTCGGCCGGCATCCCGCTCCTCCGGTTCATGCGGCCCCTCCTCCTCCTCAGCCTGGCCGTCAGCCTGCTCGCCTTCTCCATCTCCAACTGGGTCATCCCCGTCGCACAGCTCCGGTTCACCACCATGCTCTACGACATCCGCGTCGCCAAACCCGCCTTCGACATCCGCGAAGGCGTCTTCTACACCCGCCTGCCCGGCTTCGCCATCAAGGTCGGCCGCAAGGAGAAACAAGGCAACGGCATCGCCGACATCATCATCTTCGAGAACCAGGGCGCCCTCCAGGACAATGTCATCGTGGCCCGCAAAGGCGAGATGCGCCTCAGCGGCGACCGGAAATCGCTCGAGTTCGTCCTCGAGGACGGATGGCGCTACCAGGAACGCGGCGTCTACAACTCGGCCAACACCGAATACTACCGCCTCGGCTTCAAACGCTATGTCAAGGTCTTCGACCTCAGCGGCTTCGAGGTCTTCAAGACGCCCGACAGCCTCTTCAAGGGCAATTACATGATGCTCAACGTCAGCCAGCTCGAGCGGACCTCCGACTCCCTCCGCAAGGCCGTCGACGAGTCACTCCTCCTCCGCATGAACCGCGAAGTCAGCAGCTACTTCCTCGGCGGACGCCTGATGGACAGCGGCTGGAAGGCCGCCAGCCCGCCCGTACCCCCGCCGCCGAAGGGCACCGCCGCCTATGAGGACCTCCTCCCCGACAGCCTCTACAACTCCGCCCTCCAACGCGCCAACGACAAGGTCAACCTCATCAAGTCGTCCCTAGACATCATCACCTCCGAAAACGAGGGAAGACGCCGCGAGATCCGCTACACCCTCATCGAATTCCACAAGAAGTTCTCGCTGTCCCTTGCCTGCTTCGTCCTGTTCCTCATCGGCGCACCCCTGGGATCCATCATCCGGAAGGGCGGACTCGGCATGCCCCTCGTCATCGCCGTCGTCTTCTTCCTCGTCTTCCACGTCACCAACATGTTCGGCGAAAAACTCACCAAACAGGACGCCATGACCCCGCTGGGCGGGATGTGGATGTCCACCTTCCTCCTGCTCCCGATCGGCCTCTTCCTCACCTACAAGGCCATGAACGACTCCCAACTCTTCAACAACGAATTCTACTTCAGACTCTACCGCAGACTCACACGGAAAGGACGCCCAACCCTTTCACTCCCGGCCCTTTTTGACTTACCTTCATGGAAACGCAGAAGAGATGGCTGACAGAAGACGATTCCTCAAGACCACCCTGCAGGGCGGACTGGCCCTGGGCACCTCCCTCGGGATGGCCACCGCCCTTCCGGCCCGCATCGCAGACGCCGCTACCGGCCCCGGACAGACAGGCCCCGACCAGACCCCGCTCCCCTACCCGACGGACGCCCTCGAACCCCTCATCGACGCGCGGACGATGGACATCCACTATACAAAACACGCCGCCGCCTACGCCAAAAACCTCAAAGACGCCCTCGCCGCCGAAAAACTCGCGCCCGACACCACCATGGAGCGCCTCCTCCCCACCATCTCCCAACACTCGGAAAAGATGCGCAACAACGCCGGCGGTCATTACAACCACGAACTCTTCTGGCGCTGCATGACACCCAACGGCCCACAGGAACCCAACGGCACCCTGCTGCAGGCCATCCTGTCCGACATCGGCCCGATCGCCACCTTCAGACAACGCTTCACCGAAGCCGCCATGTCCCGCTTCGGCAGCGGTTGGGCCTGGCTATACCGCGATACCCAGGGAAAACTCAAGATCGGGTCCACCCCCAACCAGGACAATCCCCTCATGGACCTTTCCCCCCTCCGCGGAACCCCGCTCCTCGGCCTCGACGTCTGGGAACACGCCTATTACCTCAAATACCAGAACCGCCGCGCAGAATACGTCGACAACTGGTTCAAACTCGTCAACTGGACCTTCGTGGCACAACGCTTCGACGCCTCCGCCTGACCCGGCCATCACCCCCCCCCAACCCATGCCCTTCGACCCCCCGACGACGCCTCGACCCCTGACCCCTAAAATAGGCTCAGCCTTTGCCAGCACCTTCCGCTCAAGAGGCGGTCGGACCGACAAAGGCTGATGGATGACATGCAATCGCACCCCAAATGTAGCGGGACGCTGCATCTAAACAAATATTTTTTTGAGTTTTTTCCAACCTGTTGATACCCAATCAGAACCGTTGACCCTTGTTGATGGATTCACTGTAGAACATTAAACATCAATCGTTTATGCATGAGTTGAATGCATACTTGGCGTCGAACCGGGACCGGTTCCTCGAGGAGTTGCTGGACCTGTTGCGCATGCCTTCGGTGAGTGCGCGGAGCGAGCACCGGTCCGACATGGTCGCCTGTGCCGACGCTGTCTGCGAAGCCCTCCGCAAGGCGGGTGCCGGACAGGCCGAGGTGATCCCCACGGCGGGGCATCCCATCGTCTATGCCGAACGCATCACCGACCCGTCGCGCCCCACCGTGCTGGTCTACGGACATTACGACGTGCAGCCGGCCGACCCGCTCGACCTCTGGCAGAGCGGGCCCTTCGACCCCGTCGTGCGCGACGGACGGATCTACGCCCGCGGCGCCTGCGACGACAAGGGGCAGTTCTACATGCACGTCAAGGCTTTCGAAGCGATGGTGGCCACCGGCAACCTGCCCACCAACATCAAATTCTGCATCGAAGGCGAAGAGGAGGTGGGCTCGCCCAACCTCGCAGCGTTCGTCCGCCAGAACCGGGAACGCCTCAAGGCCGACGTCATCCTGATCAGCGACACCTCCATGATCGGCATGGAGCACCCGTCGATCGACGTGGGCGTACGCGGACTGAGCTACATAGAAGTGGTCGTGACGGGTCCGAACCGCGACCTCCACAGCGGCGTCTACGGCGGGGCCGTCGCCAACCCCGCGACCATACTGGCCCGGATGATCGCCTCCTGCCACGATGCCGACAACCGCATCACCATCCCCGGCTTCTACGACGACGTCGTCGAGTCCTCCCCCGAGGAACGCCGACTGATGGCGCAGGCACCCTTCGACGAGGCGGCTTACCGGCACGACCTCGGCATCGACGCCATCTGGGGCGAGAAGGGCTATTCCACCAACGAACGCACCGGCATCCGGCCCACCCTCGAGGTCAACGGCATCTGGGGCGGCTATACCGGCGAAGGCTCCAAGACCGTACTGCCGTCCAAGGCACAGGCCAAGATATCGGCCCGGCTCGTGCCGAACCAGTCGTCGGGCCGCATCACCCGGCTGCTGATGGACCATTTCCGGGCCATCGCCCCACCGGGCGTCCACGTAGAGGTCTTCGAACACCACGGCGGCGAACCCTACCTCACGCCGATCAACTCCAAAGCCTACCGGGCGGCCGCCCGCGCCATCCGCGAGACCTTCGGCAAGGACCCCGTCCCCGTCCGCGGCGGCGGCTCCATCCCCATCTGCGCCCTCTTCGAACAGGAACTCGGCTGCAAGATCGTCTTCATGGGCTTCGGACTCGACAGCGACAACCTCCACTCCCCCAACGAGAAGTTCGACATCGCCAACTTCCACAAGGGCATCGAGACCATCCCCCACTTCCACCGCTTCTTCGCAGAATAACGGTAACGAATAAACGAAAACACATGAGGCACCGCAACACCTCACTCGCACTGCTCCTGGCCGTCGCTGCCGGACTGCAGCCTGCCAAGGGCCAGCGGCGCGACTTCTACGGCCGCGAGATCCCCGAGAACATCTGCTCCAACCTGTCCTTCGCCAGCGAGGACGAGGCCAACAGGACCCTCGGCCGCATCTGCGAGGCCGCCGACATCCCCAACAACTTCGTCATGGCCGCCTGCCCCAGCATCCAGAACTGCCAGGCCGTCTACGACCCGAAATCCGGAACCCCCTAGATCCTCTACGACCCGGCCTTCGTCAACCGCGTCCGGGGGTTCTCCTTCTCCAACCGCGACCTGCCCACGGCAGGGGACGACTGGCATCCCATCGCCATCCTCGCCCATGAACTGGGCCACCACCTCTGCCAGCACACCACCAACCGCCAACTCACCTCGCAACTCACCCTCGTACAGATCGAACTGCAGGCCGACGAATACGCCGGACGCATCCTCTACAAACTCGGCGCATCCCTCGGACAGTCGACCTCCGTGATGAACACCTCCGTCGTCAGCGAGAACGGCTCCATGTCGCACCCCGGCCGCGCCGCCCGGATAGAAGCCGTCACCCGCGGCTTCCGCGAGGCGGAACGACGCTACCCCCGTACCGGCGGCGGCGGCGGCGACCCCGCCCCCTCCGGGTCATTCGTCTTCGCAGACCCCTTCAACGACAACTCGAAGGAATGGCTACTCAACAACGACCTCAACTGGAAGACCACCATCGAAAACGGCAAATTCCTCTTCAGCGTCCTCAACCCGAACCATAACTATTTCTCGGGACGCAGCCTGCCCATCGACACGGACCGCGACTTCTCCGCCAGCGTCACCATCCGCTGGCAGCAGGGCAACCAGGACAACGGGCATGGCCTCATCTACTGCGGCGACTATGCGTCGAACTCCATGAACATCTTTCAGATCAATGCCAACGGCTATTACATCATCCGCAACTGGTACCGACGGGGGGCCTGGAACAACATCGTGCCCTGGAAGCGGTCGGAACGCGTCAACCTCAACGGCGCACCCAACCTGCTGCGGGTGGAGAAGCAGGGCGAACTGCTGCGGTTCTCCATCAACGGACATGTGGTGGAGACCCTGCCCTTCGACGGCGGCTACGGCAACTTCTTCGGCCTGAACGTCGTTTTCGCCAAGACCGTTGAATTCGACAACTTCCGGGTCGAGGGCATCCGCAAGCGCTAGAGCATTCCGTCAGCGGCCGCCCGGGGGGCAATGCTTCCGGAGGTATTCGGTGAACAGGGTCGAGAGGTGTCGCCAGGTGCCCTCGCCCTCACGCAGCCCGTGGGATCGGTTGGGGTAGGCCATGAACTGGAACTGCCGGTTGTGTCGGACCAGCTCGTCGACCAGCATCTCCGCATTCTGGTAATGGACATTGTCGTCGGCCGTGCCGTGGATATAGAGGAGGTTCCCTTTCAGCTTGCCGGCGTGCGTGACAGGCGACCCCTCGACGAAGTCCTGCCGGTTCTCCTGCGGCAGGCCCATGTAGCGTTCCTGGTAGATATTGTCGTAGGTCAGCTGGTTGGCGACGGCTGCGATGGCGATGCCGGTGCCATAGATCTCCGGATGGCGGAACATGAGGTTCAGGGTGGCCGAGCCGCCCCCGCTCCATCCCCACACGGCAACGCGCGAGGTGTCGGCATAGGGCCGCTGCAGGAAGGCCTGGGCCGCCATCGCCTGGTCGCGGATGTTGACGACGCCGATCTTGCGGTACACGGCCTTGCGCCAAGCCCTGCCCTTAGGTGCGGGCGTGCCGCGGTTGTCGAGGGACACATGAATATATCCGTCGCGCGACAGGTCGCCCTGGTAGAGCGGGTGGCGGCCGGCACCCCAGCGGTCGGTCACCGTCTGTGCCGCAGGCTCGGAGTACACGTAGAACAGGACGGGATATTTCTTCTTCGGGTCAAAACCCGCTGGCTTCACCATCCAGCCGTCCATCTCGACGCCGTCGACCGTCCGCAGGCGGAAGAACTCGACGGGGCCCGGCTTCGCCGCCGAGGCCCGCACCGCAGCGGCAACGGCGCTCTCGCCATCCCTCCCGCGATGGGCGGGCAGTTCGACCCACTCGCTCACGGGAGGCACGCGATGCGAGGAGAAACTATGGAAGGCGAGCCGGCCACCGGGCGGGATATCATACTCATGGGTGCCGGGCTGCCCTTCCGGTGTCAGCCGCTCGGGCTTCGAGGCGCCGTCCATCCGCACGCGGTACAGGTATTTCTGGGTGGCATCCTCGGGAGAGGCGGCGAAGTACAGGTAGCCCCCCGGCTCATCGACGCGGATGATGTCCATCACGTCGTAGTCGCCGGGCGTCAGCAGCCGCGGCTGCCCCCCGTCGAGGGGCACACGGTAGAGATGCCGCCAGCCGTCGGTCTCGGAGGCCCAGAGGAAGGAGCGCCCCCGGTCGAGCCAGTCCCAACCGCCATAGTCGTAGTCGGCATCCCAGGACGGCAGGATGTCGACCCATGCGTCATCCTTCTCCTCCAGCACCGCCTTCGCGCTGCCGTCGGTCACGCTGCAGCGCCAGAGGATGCTGCGCTGCTGCCGCCGGTCGAGCTGTTGCACGATCACGCCCGACCCGTCGGGCAGCCACTCCATGCGCGGCAGGTAGTGCTGCCGCGGGTCGCCGGGGATGCGCATCCAGACGATGCCGCCGCCTTCGACATCGACGATGCCGATGCGGACGGCCGACGGCGGCTCGCCCACCTTCGGATATTCCACCGGGAGGGTACGGGCATAGACCGAGTCGGTGTTGTTGATCATGAGGAAGTCGCGCGTGCCCGCGGCATCGACCTGCCAGAAGGCGATGCGCCGGCCGTCGGGACTCCACCGGAACCCGTCGCGACAGGCGAACTCCTCCTCGTACACCCAGTCGAAGGTGCCGTTGATGAGGCGCCGGTGCCCGTCCGTCGTCAGGGGCCTGACAGCACCCGTCGACAGGTCTTCGACATACACGTTGTACCGGCTGACATAGGCGGCGCGACGGGCGTCGGGCGAGAATTTGGCGAACATGAGCGACCGTTCCGGGAGGCCCGCACCGAGGCGCCGCCACTCGCCGGAAGCCCTGTCGTGGACATGATAGTCGCCCCGCGTATGATAGCGCCATACCCGCTTCGTCCGGGTGAAGAAGAGCAACCTGCCCCCGTCGGACGATGGCAGGAAGGCATCGACGTCGCCATCGCCCAGGCCCCGGAGGATGACCTCCTTCGCCACCAGCGGACGCGACCGGCGCGTCGCCATGTCCGTCTCCACCACAGACCCCTCCGACCACTCGATGCGAGCCTTGCCGTCGGCCGACCAATGCCGGAGGTCCGGCTTCTGTGCCATCAACGACGGAGCGGTCAGCAGCGCAACACACAGGTGAAAGAGGCGGGACATGGCCATGGCTTGCATTTTCCACAAGGTAAGACATCCGGCCGAGCGGCACCCGCCGTACCTTCGTCCCATCATCCCGCCGCCATGCCCGCCGCAGAAAAACTACGGATCGACAAGTACCTGTGGGCCATCCGGCTCTTCAAGACGCGCAGCGCCGCCGCAGAAGCCTGCGAGAAGGGACGCGTCAAACTCGAGGGTCAGTCGGTCAAGCCCTCACGGGCCGTCAAGGTCGGGGATGTCTACGACCTCAAATCGGAGACCCGCCGATGGGTCGTCCGCGTCGAGTCGCTGCTCGACCACCGCGTGGCCTTCGCCGAGGCCGTGAAACACTACACCGACCTCACGCCCGAGGAGGAGCGCGAACGCATCGCCTTCCAGGCGGCCGTCTTCCATACCGGCAAACGCCAGAGCAAGATCGGAAGGCCCACCAAGAAGGACCGGCGCGAACTCGACGGGTTCATGGAATGAAGTGGGCATGAGGGGATCGTCTGTATCAGGAGTCCCGGATGGCAGGATCTTCCGGATGAATTGCATTTCATATCCATCACAGACATGATCCCGAGAACCTGATCACGCTACGGCAAACCGATTCGGTGGTCGTCAGGTCATTTATCACCGACAGCCATCGCGGAACCGTCGGTTGCCTGGAGATCCGTCAGGGTTGACGCAAACCGATGTTGACAGGCCCTACACGCTGTACCGACATCCGAAAAATCCTGCTTTCATCCAATACAACCTGGTTCAGGGTTCATCCCAGGGACCGGCATGCCGCATGTCAACACATTTGAAACAGGATGTTGGAGGGAAGGAGGATGGGGAGGATGACGGGCTCCATGCATGTCCCTTCGATCGGACATGTGGCCGCGTGGAGCGACCAATTTCGGACTGGGCCACTCATCCCTTCCCGAAGGGCAGTGCATTGAAGAGGGCCACCTGCACCTGAGGACGGCTCCGCGTCTCCAGTATCTGTGTCATGAGCCCGGCCTCCAGCCGCAGGTCCTTGCGCAGCACCCAGCCCACTGCGCCATAGACCCGGTTGCGGTCGAAGACGGGCCTGTCGAGGTGCAGGAAGAATTCGTTGTATGCGGAGAGATAGCAGGCGCCCGCCTCCATGCGAGACTTGTTGAGGGGGAGGTTGACCCCCAGGAAATAGCGGAAGCGGCTGCGGAAGCCTGTCTCCAGGAAACGCTGCTCCAGCCGGTAGCGGTGCTGTAGGTATATCCTTCCTAACGACTGCCGCGTGATGAACTGCTGGAAGATGCGGTGCTCTCGGGTGGTATATTTCCCGCCTGTGCCCGTGATGTATGGCTCAGAGAGAATATACGCATAGCCCAGTAAGACGTTGTTGTTCCCCTCGGAAAGGTTCTTGCCGATACCGGTACGCAGCAAGAGCTGCTCCAGGTCGCCGATGGCATTGTAACTGCGGTACTGCGCCTCATTCCACAGGTTCCAGCCCTTGCCCAGGGGCTGGTTGCCGAAATACATCATCCAGTTGCCCGTGCGCGAGGACTGTGCCTGCGTGCAGGCAGTCAATAGCATGCAGACCAACAGTTGGAAGATGCTGCTTGTCTTTCGGGTACCCATCTCAGCGGCTCCAGCGCTCGTGGATGGGATCGCCCTTGGAGCTCTTCCCCGAATGGTACCAGTGCCGCCCCTCGACGCGGCCGTCGAAGCTGAGGCTCATGCCGACGCGCGAGCTGTCGCGTGAGAAGAATTCGATATGCTCGGTGTATTTGCCGTCGGCGAAGGTGTAGCGGCCGCCGCCCGTGCCCGAGAACTCGCCCGTCTCGGTGTTGATGGCGGCCCATTGGAACCGCTGTCCCGAGAGCAGCTTGATGGTCTTGCGCGCGCCGCGGGGCAGCATCTCGACCATCTTACCTCCCTGCTCGCGGCCCGTGATGCGCCAGTTACCGGCCAGCGAGCCCTGTCCGTCGTCGGTCCGTTCCCAGGACTCCCGCGAGCCGTCACGCTCCAGGCGGAGACGTCCGTTTCGGACATCTGCCTTCCAAGCATACGAACTGCCGACCTTAGATTTATCCATTGTGTGGTATTCCACCTTCCCTTCAAGCCTGCCATCCTTCATCACACAGGTGCCGCCCTGCGTCTGTATGAATCGCTTGCCGGCGATGTCGAAACTGCTGAGGCTGAAATAGTCGTCGATCATGACAAGGGTGTGGGTGATGCTACCCTCCTTCCTCTCCCAGGCGCCGACATGGCTTGTTTCTGGAGGCGTCCATGCCATGGCAATGAGTGCCAAACACGCTGTGAGCATCTTTTTCATGGTGATATCTATTTTTTTTTAGTTGAATGGTTGTACGGTCCAGGATCTTTTCCAGCAGTCCCCGGGCGCTAAACTGACAACGCCTGGCTTGCTTGCCAACGCTCCGTCATATCCGTAAGGGTCTGCATGTCCTTGCCAGGGCTCTATGCAGATAAAAGGTGCCTGCAGGGGGGCCCAGAGCCCCAGCTGCGGCCATCCTTCGATGCCGAAGCGCAGACCGCGGGAGCCTTTATCCGACCGAAGGGTCAGGCAGGCGGATTGGAGCCCCTGGAGTACGATGGCGTCCTCCCGAAAGAGTTCGTGATGAAGTTGGAGGCTGGTGGCCCCCTGGAGGAAGCCAGGCGCTTCTTCCAGTAAGAGGCCGTCGCGCAACTTCCATCGGCCAACAGTCTCCGGATGTGAGAAGTCGATCTGATAGTCCTGATAGGTAAGCCCAGGCTCCAGCGGGAGAGCAAAGGCAGGGTGGCCGCCAATAGAAAAGATCAACGGGTCATCGGATGGGTTGGCGACGATGTATTCGACTTGCAGGTCCGTGGCATGCAGGATGTATCGGATGCACAAATGGAAGCGGAACGGATAGACGAGGCGGGAAGCCTCGTCATCCTCCAGCGAGCAGGTGACTTCCTGGTCAGAGAGTACCTTGAGGGCGAATGTCCGATCCCGGGCAAAGCCATGACGCGGAAGGCAATAGGTGAGGCCTCCATGCCGGTAGCGGCCCTCCTGCAGGGAGCCTACAATGGGAAAGAGAATGGGGGACTGCTTACCCCAGAAGCGGGCATCTCCCGACCAGAGATATTCAGCACCATGAAGGCGTAAAGAGGCCAACTCGGCACCCTGCGGCTTCACCCATGCTTCCAAAGGTCCATTCGTCAGCCGGATCATGCCCTAAGATACTCGAAACCCTCCGATCGTGGCAGGGGGAAGAGTCCCCGGAAAGATAAGATCGGATCGACAAAGCCTTAGAACAGCACCTACATATTCAAACAAAGCATATCAAATAGATGAACCCTATGAGGTACTTGCCAATCCCTTGGGGGTTGGATACATGTGGATATAAATACTACCTTTAGATATGCGAAACATACATGCATTGTTAGCCGTCCCGCTGGCCATCAGCCTGATCATCGCCGCCTGCAAGAAGGATACGGCAGGAGGGACGGATCCGGCTGCAGAACCCAGTTTCGACGTCATCCAGTCTCAGATTTTGACAAAGAGCTGCGCCTTGGCGGGCTGTCATGCCTCTTCCTCGGACGCCACCTTTGCGCAACACGGGCTCGTGCTGAGCCCCGGGGTAGCCTATGACAATCTGGTCGGCAAACCCTCCAGGAATGCAGTGGCTGCCGGCATGAACATGCCCCGGGTAAAACCCTTTGACGCAGACAACAGCCTGTTGTTTCATAAGATCACCTGTCAGTCCGGCCACCACAGTGCCAACTTCGGCAACCGAATGCCTATGGGCGGAGGCGTGCTTACCAAAGGCCAGGTAGAGTTCATCCGGCAGTGGATCGCCACGGGTGCGGAGAAGTCGAGTGCCAAGGTGCCCTTGACCGTGTTGGATGACAAGTCTGCCTGCCAGTCCGAAGTACTCCCCCTGGCCCCGCCTGCCGCCAATGAAGGCTTCCAGCTTAGGATAGAGCCCTTCGACATACCCAAGCAGTTCGAACGGGAAATCTTCGTGCGTCAGAATTCCCCCAACACCAATCTCTATGTCAATCGGTTGGTGATGCGGGGTGGCAGCAACAGCCACCATTTCCTGATCCACACTTTCCGGAACAATACGGGTCTGCCTGCCGTCGGCCAGGTGCGTGACATCCGAAACACAGACGGCAGCATCAACCTGCTCACGCTGGCGCAGATGCAAAACCATGTCTTCTTCGGAGGCACCCAGGAGGCCGAGAAAGAAATAACCCTGCCGGCAGGGGTCGCCTTGTTGCTGCCTGCCAATACGCCACTCGACCTGAATACGCACTATTTCAACAAGACCGATATGACCCTACGGGGTGCGAACTATGTAAACTTCTACACCATCCCGGCATCCTCCGTACAGAATGAGGCCCGCACGATCGATTTCGGCAATCAGGACATCAGCGTCGCTGCCGGCGAACGGAAGACCATCACCAAGTCCTGGACCTTCAGCACCCTCTCCCGTATAGTGCTCCTCGCTTCGCATACCCATAGGTTGGGAGAGAAGTTCATCATCCGCATCTCTGGCGGACCGCGCAACGGAGAGGTGATCTATGAGAATACAGACTGGGAGCATCCGCTCATCAAAACGTTCCCGACACCCATCGTCCTGCAGGCTGGCCAGGGGCTTACCTCGGAGATCACCTATTTCAACAATACCTCCAAGGCCGTCGGTTTTGGCCTCACCAGCGAAGACGAGATGGGCATCATCTTTGGCTATTATTATTAACCGACCAAGACATCGAAGGAGAGGCCTCCCGAATGGGAAGCCTCTCCTTTTTTGGTAGCTTTGCCACCTTTTATATATCGTCGACATTCTCATCGCATGGAAGCACATAAGCAACTGACCATCGGTCTCTTTGGTTTCGGGGTAGTAGGGGAAGGCTTGTACCGCGTGCTACAACAGACCCCCTCGCTGAAAGCCAGCATCCGCCGGGTATGTGTGAAGAACCCGGAAAAGCAGCGCAATGCTCCCTCCGAGCTCTTCACGACCGACAGAAATCTGCTGCTGGAGGATCCAGACATCAATGTGATCGTCGAGGTCATCAATGAGACGGAGGCGGCCCGTGAGATTGTGACCAGGGCCTTGCGGAATGGCAAGGATGTCGTCAGCGCCAGTAAGAAGATGCTGGCCGAGCACTTCCCTGAGCTGCTGCAGCTACAGGCAGAGACAGGACGCTCCCTGCTATACGAAGCATCGGCCTGCGCCTCCATTCCGGTCATCAGAAACCTGGAAGAGTATTACGACAACGACCTCCTCCATGGCATCCGCGGCATCGTCAACGGCTCCACCAACTTCATCCTCACACGGATGTTCGAAGACCGCCTCGACTTCCGCTCCGCCCTGCTGCTGGCCCAACAGCTGGGTTTTGCCGAAAGCGACCCGGCCTTGGACGTGGAAGGCTGGGACGCCACCAACAAGTGGTCCCTCCTCCTCGCCCACGCTTACGGCATCGTGGAACACCCCTCGCGGATCGTACGTGGTGGGATAGATCGCATCGCGCTGGGTGACGCTGTCGTGGCCAAGGAGAAGGGCATGTCCATCAAGCTCGTCGCCCAGGCGCAGAAGCTCGACAACGGGCGCGTCGCCGCCTTTGTGCTGCCCCAGTTCGTGCGGCAGGACGACCATCTCTCCTTCGTCCGAAATGAATATAACGGGGTGGTCATCGAGAGCGGCTTCGCCGACAAGCAGTTTTTCTACGGCAAGGGCGCCGGCAGCTTCCCCACCGCGTCTGCCGTGCTGAGCGACATCGCCGCGCTCCGCTACCAGTACCGCTACGAGTACAAGAAGAAATACCACCACGAGCCTCTGTCCCTCACGGACGACTTCCACCTCCGCGCCTATGTCAGCATGGACAACGGCACCCCGCTGCCGAAGCAGCATTTCGAGGCCCTCGAGGAGTGGCATTCCGACGCCGACCGCAAGTATATCGTCGGCATCCTCCCCTTCCGCGCCCTGCAGTCCTCCGACTGGTGGCGCCGCGACGGCATCTCGCTGATCCTGATGCCAGACCCCATGGTCGAGAGCATGGAGCTCATGCGGCTCAAGAAACTCAGCCTCGAGTTGGCGGGTGTCTCGTAAAATAAGGAACGCCGCGGCTGACCGCGGCGCCCTATCTGATCTGTTGCAAGACCCTCAGTATTGGAATGGCGTCCCGCCTGCCAGTACCTCTTGGGTCTTCTCGTCAAAGGTCACGCGCTGTCCCGAGCGGGCAGCGGCATTGGTCATGATGCTGGCAATGGAGTGGGCATAACCTGCCTCTACGGACGCGTTGGGCTGCTTTCGGCTGCGGACGCATTCCATCCAGTTGCGCATATGCGCCAGCGTGAGGTCGTCAGCCCCTGTATTCGCGGATGTCACTACCTCGACGCTGTTCTGTACGAGCGACTGGTCAGGCAGCAGGTTGGGCTGCATGCCCATGGCGTCGGCATGGCGCTTTACAAGCCCGCCTTTCGGGGAGATGCGGTTGGTGATGAGGTTGAGCTCGCCGCCGTTGGAATAGTAGATCTCGGAGGGCTTGTCTTCTCCGTTGTGCATGCGGGAGGTGAAGACCACTTGAAAACCCTTGGACATGTCATTGGAAGGGCCGTAGTCCATGACGGCGGTGATGGTATCCCAGTTGCGGCGGCCGTCCTTCCAGAAATAGATGCCGCCGTTGGCGACGACGCTGCGGGGATGGTTGAGGCCGGTGAACCAGTGTACGGTGTCTATCTGGTGGCACATCCACTGGCCGGGCAGTCCGCTGGAATATGGCCAGAAAAGGCGAAACTCGAGGTATTTGCGGGGGTCCCAGGTGTCGGCGGGGCGGTTCATGAGGAAGCGCTTCCAGTCGGTATCTTCTTGTCGAATCTTCTTGACGGCCTCGGTGCGGCGCCAGCGGCCGGGCTGATTGACGTTCCAGGTGAGTTCCACCATGGTGATGTCGCCGAAGGCACCGCTCTTGATGAAGCGGTCGGCCTCCATGTAGTTGGGGCCGCTGCGTCGCTGGGAGCCTACCTGTACGATGCGGCCGGTTTCCTTGACGGCCTTGCGGGCGGCGCGGTTGTCGGCCATCGTCTCGGCGAAGGGTTTTTCGACATAGGCGTCGCGACCGGCCTTCACCGCCTCGATGCAATGGAGGGCATGCTGGAAGTCGGCCGTGCTGATGATGACGGCGTCGACGTCTTTCATGTCGTAGAGGGCGTCGTTGTTGACGGCAGTGCGGATATCGTGGCCAACCTTGTCAGCCAGTTGTGCGCGGCCTTCCTCACGGCGCATAGACCAGAGGTCTGATAGCGCGATGATGTCGAAGTTCATCTCTTTGTGATGGGCAAGGAAAGAGGGCAGCAGGGAGCCGCGGAACCTGTCGGAGAAGCCGACGATGCCGACGTTGACCCGGTCATTGGCGCCGCGGATGCGGGCATAGGAGGCGGCGCTGAATCCCATAGCACCAGCATAGGTAGCCGCCGCGGCCTTGACACTTTGTCCGATGAATTTTCTCCTGTTTGGCATGTGGATCGTTTAGTAGGTGGAGGGTGAAAGGTTATATGGCCCTATTTGAGTTCACGGATCTTTATGGAGCGATATTCCACCTGGTCTCCATGGTCCTGCAGCAGGATACGGCCTTGCGGGGCCATGCCGAAGTTTTTCCATTTCTCATACTTGCTGCGCGCCACGAGTGCCTGGAACATCTGGTTGCCTCGGTCATACTCAACCACGCGATAGCCATTCAGGATATGCTCCACGTGGTTGTCAGGACGTACACGGATCATGCCGCGGTTCCACTCGCCGATCTTGCGCTTGGACTGGGGATTCTTATTGGCGGGAATCAGGTCGTACAGGGAGGCAAGGGTTCGGTTACCGGCTGCACCCATCTTTGCATCGGGATGCTTATCATCGTCCAGTACCTGATATTCCAATCCGATGGCTGAACCAGTATTGTTCTCTTGCTCGGTGACGAAATACTTGACGCCGCTGTTCCCCCCTTCGGTGAGGCGGAACTCGAATTGCAGCTCGAAGGCGCCGTACATTTTTTCGGTGACAATGTCTCCTCCGTGGGTGGACTCTGATCCGTCGGATTTGAGCACGCGGAGCACTCCGTCATCGATCTGCCAGCCCTTGTCGGGGAAGGACGGCTTGTGGGCACCGCGCCATCCCTGGGTGGTCTTGCCGTCCCAGAGGAGGGAGACCCCCATCCGCTTCTCCGCCTCGGAGACCTGGTTCTGGTTGAGGTTGACGATGAAGATGCCGGGGTCTTTAGAGAACTTGACGTTCTGCGTCTGGATGCGGATGTTCCGCCACTTGATCTGCTTGCCGACGTCCTCTGGACGATAGACCTGGTGGACCTGCAGGGCGATGAAGCCGCGGGTCGTCATCGTATCCACCAGGTGCGCGGCGGGCACGCCGTTGACGAAGGTGCGCACTTCCTTGCCGATCGCCTCGATACGATAATGGTTCCAGCCGGCCCGGCGGTAGGCAAAGCCCGCGGATGGGTTGTATTCGAGGGAATACAGCCAGAGACGCCTGCCCTCGTCGTAGATGCCGCCACTCCACCGCCGGTCGGAGGGGTCGATCTCCATCTGGTAGCCGTGCACACGCCCATCCTTGTAGTCGGGCCGGCTCTCGCTGCGGAACTGGATACCGAAGTTCATGGTGCTGTCGGCCTGGAACTCCAGCTCCAGAATGAAATCTCCATAGTCCTTCGCCGTGGCCAGGAACGAATTGGGCTCCTTGGGCACGGCCGTCCCCACGATCACACCGTTGACGACCTCGTATGTCGCCCTGCCGTTCAGCTGCTTCCAGCCGCTCAGGTCCTTTCCGTTGAAAAGCGGTGTCCATTGGGCGCCAGCCGCCGTGGCCGTCAAGAGGAATATCAACGTGGCAAGTCGTCTCATGCAGGGATATTTTCCTGAAAATTAAGCATTGACCTCATCAGAGGACAGGGCCCGACCCGGTATTTCTATGAAAACGTTGTCGCTGCCCCTGACGTCGACCCCATCACCCCCACCCTCCAAGCATGGGAGCACTTTCCAAAGAGAAACTGAATCTGGCACGACCAAGGATGACATTCAACTTACGATGACCAGGAAGGGGCACCCTTCCTCCTTTTTCGGTACTTTTGATACTTCGGGAAGTAGCGCAGCCCGGTAGCGCACCTGGTTTGGGACCAGGGGGCCGCAGGTTCGAATCCTGTCTTCCCGACGAAACAGACAAGCCCCGGGCGCAAGCCCGGGGTTTTCTGTTTGGAAGCCCTTCGAGCTTGCTCGAAAGGGCGTACAAACGGAAAACCCCAAGCGAACGGAGTGAGCGGGGGCTTGGATGTTTCAGACCACCCCCCCCCAAGGATCGCCGCAGGCAATCCTGTCTTCCCGACGAAACAGACAAGCCCCGGAGACGTCTGGGTCCCGTTTGGCGGTGCATGGCGCCACGTGACGTGCCAGCGCGGAATCCGTTAGACAAGACCTCCGCGGAAGGACGAATCCACCGGCGGCAGCCGGGTTGGACTAGGCCTCACCTGGCCCGACCACCAAGGCATCCCCATCAGACGGGGAGGTCGGTTCCTGAACATCCGGATACTTCGAGAGCCACGCTTCCATCTCCACCGGCATCTCGTCCGGATCGGTCAAGGCCCCGGCTGGATCGATCAGGATCATGGCATAGGCCAAGCCCGGATTGCAGATAGCGGGCCGTTGAGCGGGATACAGCTCCAGTTCCAGCCATGTCGCCCGGTCGGGCTCAAGACGAAGGGAAAGGCTGGCCAGTGCGAAATGCTGCCGGCCGTAGGACCGGGGCCTGCCACAGCGCAGGACATGCCGGGCCTCGCTTGTCCGAACGGCCAAGAAGAACAAGGCCTTCGGGTCGGGATGGGCGAACAACAGGTGGACGCCCGCCCGTGAAGGGGCGGCATAGGGGATCAGGATCTTCGGGTTCGGATTCTTCGAGACGTGCCGAAGGCCGTAGCCATTCCTGGCCTGCCAGTCCATGGCCATGGGTTCATCCGTCTCGACCAGCACCTCGCGCCGTGCAGGCAGGGGGGCACAACTGATGCGCAAACCCTTGCGCACCGCATTGTTCCGGGCCAGCTGGCCTGGCTCGAAGCGGCCGAAGTCGAAGAACAACATGGCCATATAGCCATGGCTGCGCCTGGCCAGCGCCACCGCCTGCTCCACACAGGCGTCTTCCCCGGCAGAAGATATGGCCGACAGTATGCGCTCCTGCTCCCAGGACGTTTGCACGAGATAACTCAGGTACCGATGCCCGGCGGCGAACTTATGGACCGTCACCCGGCCGGTCGACCGGAAGACCATCCCGGCAGCTACGGCCCGCAGCAGGAAGTCGCTGTCGACCGGCGGCCGTATGTCCTGCGGCGCCCGCCATTCGCCGATGGCTTGGACCACCGCCTTCCGATGTGCGAAACTCGAAGGCGGGAAGAAGTTCCGCGCCGCAGCACCCGTGTCGTCGAAAAGCCCCGTCACCTGCGCTTCCTGGACGCCCGGCGGCATGTGGAAGATGGCGCCGGATACGGCGATATCCGCCCCCGACCCCTCCGCCAGCAATGGAGCCAGGGCCTCCAGATGGCCGGGAGACCAGATGTCATCGTGGCCGATATAGGCGATATGTTCGCCCCTCGAGGCACGGATGCCCGCGTTGTTGGGCGCTGCCTGGCTGCCTTGACGGTACGGAAGCCCTATCCATCGCACCCTCGGACCCAGGTAAGGCGACAAGACCTCCTCCGTATCGTCCGTGCAGCCGTCTCCGACGATGATCAGCTCGAAATGGCGGAAGGTTTGCTGCAGTACGCTGCGTACCGAGGGCAGGATGTGGCGGCCCCGGTCATAGGTCGCCATGACCACGCTGAAAAATGGCACGTCAGGCAAAGCGGTAGGGTATTCCGGGGTGGTCCCAGGGCAGCCTCGACTTGTCGGGCATGGACCGGTCGTACGCGTTGCTGGGCATGTTGAGGAAGAAACCCGGCTTGTCGTCCAGGTTCATGACGCCATGGACGACAAATGCCGGTATCACCAGCTGCACCGGATTAGAAGCGCCTACTTCGAGGATGTTGAGCTGCCCGTATGTCGACGATCCGGGGCGGATATCGTACAGCACCACGCGAAAAGCCCCGGAGGGATAGGCCAACCGGTCGTCCTGACGCTTGTGGTACACCCATGCCCGTATCGACTTCGGCCTGGCCCACACCAGATACACATGGGGGACCAGCACCGGCTCCGAACCCTGCCGGGTGTGCAACACCGTGAGTTCGCCCCTGTCATCGCCGTGCGAGGCCAGTCGGGCCAGCCGGACACCTGCTATCTGGTCCGGTATCGTAAAGGGTTCCAGGGGGTTCACATCGCCATCCCAGGGGGCGTCATCCATGAAGTCGTTCAGGTGGACCAATGGCTTGCCATTCATCGTCCGAGCGATTGATAATGGCTCAATGTAGAAAAGGTCCAATGGAAATGCAAGTCGTGGCAGAAGATGCATGGCCTGCATCGTGGATGGCGCATCGCGATCCGGACTAGCGCTGTAGCATATGCGAAAAATGAATGCGACGGTGTGAAGGGTCTGTTAAGATGAAAGGGCCCGGCAACCCATGCCCTGATGTGGTGTTGAAGGTGAAAACCATCGATATGCGAACCACATGGACAGGAACCCTCATCCTAGCCTGCATCGCCACATTGACCTCCTGCACGATCGTCCGTCAGGGCGAAGTCGGCATCAAGAGGAGGCTGGGCAGGCTGCAGCCAGGTATTCAGCAGCCCGGCCCCGTAGGCTTTAACCCCTTCACCACGCGCGTACTCAAGATGTCGACCCAGACGGAGAACGTCGAGGTCAGCCTCGACCTGCCCTCGAAGGAGGGTCTCACCATCCGCTCGCAGATATCCATCCTCTACCACATCAAGCCCGACGCCGCCCCGCGCATCCTCGAGACGGTGGGGACGGGCTACGAGAACACCCTCATCCTGTCCGTATTCCGCTCCGCCGCAGCCGACGTCACCAGCCGCTTCATGGCCAAGGACATGCACACGGGCGAGCGCGCCGTGATCGAGAAGCAGATCAAGGACCTGATGGAGCGGCAACTGCAGGCCCGCGGGTTCGACATCGAAGCGGTGCTCCTCAAGAGCATCCAGCTGCCCCAGGGTCTCTCCCAGGCCATCCAGCAGAAACTGGAGGCCGAACAGGAGGCACAGCGCATGGAGTTCGTGTTGGACAGGGAGCGGCGGGAGGCCGACCGCAAGAAGATCGAAGCGGAGGGCCTCCGCGAAGCCCAGAAGATCATTTCAGAAGGGCTCAACGAATTATTCATCAAATGGAAGAGCCTGGAAGTATTCAAGCAGCTGGCCACCTCGGGCAACACCAAGGTCGTGATCACCGACGGAAAGACACCCCTGCTCATCGACACCGATGCCAAGCCGGGCGGCAAGTGACCCTCCTGCAACGTCGCACACCGATGTACACCGGGCCTCCCCTTCGGAAGGCCTTTTTTCTGCAGATGCCGCGCATGCAAGGTTCACAGGTCGCAGCCAACGGGCTAGGAAATCGGGGATGAACGCCCTTGCTTCGTGGAGTTCCCTACCCACCCGAACCCGAAGCGATGCGTAAGAAACCCCATGCCCATGCACCCGACAGGACATCCCCGGGACCATCCCCCATCCCCGGCGGAGAACGGATAGCCGCGCGGGCCGACAGCGCCCGGCATCCGAAGGTCCCGCATCGGCGCAACGGACAGGGCTTCTCCGGGATGCCTTCCAACAGAGAAGGTCGGTTACAGGGCCGGCCCGTCATCGCCCTCGTCGTACCCTGCTACAACGAATCCGCTGCGCTGGAACAGACCGTGCCCCGGCTGACCGGACTCGTCGGAGGGCTCATCGCTGACCGAAAGGTCAACCCCGACAGCTTCATCGTCCTCGTGGACGACGGGTCGCGGGACGACACCTGGGCGAAGATCGAGCAGGCGGCGGCGGACCACCCAAGACGTGTCCAGGGCATCAGCCTGTGTAGGAATTACGGACACCAGTATGCGCTGCTCTGCGGCCTGGAACATGTCACCGGCAGGTGCGATGCAGCCGTCAGCATCGATGCCTACCTCCAGGACGACATCGGCGTCATCCCCGATATGGTCGACCAGTACCTCGACGGCAGGGAACTCGTCTTCGGCGTGCGGAGATCGCGCGGTACCGACAGCTGGTTCAAAAGGAGCACGGCCCTCCTCTTCTACCGGCTGATGGCCGGCATGGTCGTGCCGATCGTAGAGAACCACGCCGACTTCCGGCTCATGTCCCACACCACCCTGGCCAACCTCCGACGCTTCGGCGAGGTCAACCTCTTCCTCCGCGGCCTGTCGACGCTGCTGCACAAACATACCGGGGTCGTCTATTACGACCGGACGGCGCGCACCGCCGGAGACACGAAATATCCGCTGTCCCGCATGCTCGCCCTGGCCTGGCCTGGCCTGGCGAGCCGTCACCTCCTTCTCCATCGCACCCCTGCGCGTGATCTCCCTCACCGGTGGATGCATCTTCCTCATCTCCCTGGGCATGTCCGTCTGGGCCCTGGCCTCGCTGTTCCTCGGAAGGACGGTGCCGGGATGGTCCTCCGTCGTCATCCCGGTCAACCTCCTGGGCGGCATCCTCATGCTGTCCATCGGCATCGTCGGCGAATACCTGGTAATGATCTTCATGTAGGTCAAGAACAGACCCAGGTACCTGGTCGACCGGGTGACCGACAACCCGAGGCCCCTGCAACCGAACGACCGACACCGGGAACCCTCCGAACTGCGCGGCTGAGCCCGGAGCCGACAGCGGTCTACGGCATCTTGGTGGACACATCGCCCATCTGCACGGGCATCATGGCCAGATCCGACTGTTGGAACCCATACAGGAGAGGCCCCGACTCCGCAACTGCATTCACATCGCACTTGATCAGGTAGAAATTTTTGAAAAAGTCAAAAAATCGGTTCGTTTACGGCAGTCTCACAAGCACTCCACCCGGTCACGCACGATGCTGGATCATGCATCCTGTGTATTTCCGTATCAATTGCGCCCTGCATGAAAACCTTTCCAGGCAAGAAACTCCTTTTTTACCTGGTCGCCATCCTCTCCATGGCAGCCCTTGTTGAGACGGCTTCCACCTTGTTGGTTTACCACCGGTACCATGAATACGTTGCAGAAGCCCTCCAGACCAGGCAACGTTGGGCGACACTTCTGATCCTCCAAAAGACCCTGTCGCCGTCTGCCCAACCGACGGACCTCTCGATGCGCTCCAACCCGAGGCCCTTCCGCATACCCGACAGCCTGCATGGATACCGGGTCAACAACGGAAGTTACGATGTCACCTACCGCTCGGCACATTTCGATACGATCAGGCAGTTCAGATATCACGTGACCGTCTTGGCGGATGGAGACCGCTACGTAGGTGATCCTGAAGGACCTAATGGTAAGGAAGTCTACGTCTTCGGAGACTCCTGGATGTTCGGGGAGGGCGTGAACGACGAGCAGACCTTCACCTACCTCCTGCAGTCCCGTTTCCGGAACACCCGCTTCCACCTCTACGCCAATCCCGGCCCCTCGATGAGCAATGCTTATCTGAATGTCGATAGGCTGCGTTCCCACATCGGCCCTGAAGACATTCTCATCCTGGGTTACGCCAGATTTCACGATTTCAGGCACGTAGCGGCTCCCAGCCGCATCCGACAGTTCGGTGAACCCAAAAGCGACTCCCTCGACCCGGCAGCATTCCGCCACGTACGGGTACGGCTGGAAGGGGAAGGCTTCGTCATCGATAAGGTCCCCTTCTTCTGCGCCTACATGAATGACTACTGCAAGCAACCCGACCCAAGCCAGGGATACATGGATACGGTCACCGCCAGGCTGGTCAATGCCATCGCCCGTTCCACCCCGGCCACCGTATACCTCCTCCATGTCGATGGCAGGATGAGCCAGGGCATGCAGAACCAGCTGGATCCGAGGGTACGCATCATGGATGCAACGGCCACCACTTTCGACTACGAGTATCGCGACGACGTCAACGGATTCGATCCACACCCGGGGCCGTATTGGAACCATGCCATCTTCAGGCGTCTCTCAGACACCCTTTGCGGTCGACTCACCTGGAATGACCGGTAACTACCAGCCCAGGCACCCCTTCAGCGGTATGATGCATCTCTCCTGACAACGGCTTACGCCCCCTGCCGCCCCCACCTTTACCCTGCCACCGACGCTCCCCGGCATGGCCGACAGGCGCGTCCCCGTCCTTCCGTCATCCAGCGGCATCGCATGCCGAAACCTGATGGCAGTGGCCAGCCACGCGCACCAGCCACCCATCTCCGGCCTTGCAACCTCTACAGGCCGCTTTCATCGCTGACGGTTCCTTGCCATCTTCACCCTGCGGAGCCCCTGGACCGACATGGCAGGACGGCCACCGGAGGCCCACAGGTCCGGTCCTTCGTCCGATGACGCATGGCGCTTCCGCCCAACACCGTTCAACCGTCAACCTATGAAAAGGACGATCGACTCGGCCATGGCCCTCGCATGCTGGACTGCAGGTTACCTGTTGCTTCACGGCCTCTCGGCAGGCCTGCTCGGCCTGCCCCGGCTGGATGCCCTGTTCTTCGGCCTCTGCGGCACCGGCTTCATCTTCGGCCTCCTATATGCCGCCGCCCCGACGAAGGCCGTGCTGCGCCATCGGGGTGCCGTCCCGGCGGCCCTCCTGCTGGCCGGGATCTCGACAGCCGCCATCGGCTATGCCCACTACCTGACCACCCGGAGCCTGACCCTCTACCGCCACTTCACCGAGGACCATCCCAAACTCATCGGTCGCCTGCACCGGTCCGACCCGGTCTATGGCTACAGGCCCCTCAAGGCCGGAAGGGCCCGGGAGGTCATGTTCCCCGGCGACACCCTGCCCTATTTCAGGGATGCCGACGGATTCCGCGTTCCCGTCACGGACACCCTGAAGGAAAACCGCCCGGGTGAAGTGGACATCATGTTCTTCGGCTGCTCGTTCACGGAAGGTGCCGCCTGCCCGGCGGATTCCGTCTACCCCCACCTCGTGGCCAAGGCCATGGGGCTTCGCTACATCAACGCCGGCGTCAGCAGCTGGGGACTCTCTCAGATGTACCTCATGGCCCGAGAGTGCCTCCCGAAATACAAACCACGCTACGCCGTGTTCCAGTACAGCCCCTGGCTGCCCGAGAGAGGCCTCGCCCCCTTCAAGTACGGCTCCGAAGTACCCATGCCGAAACCCTTCTTCGAAAGGGGCGAGGCAGGAAGGTTCGACCTGCGCACACCCCCCTATGCGTCCCATATCTTCGACCTCGACAGGGCATCCATCCGCTCGAACTACCTGGGCAGGTTCCCTCGCTTCCTCTTCGAACTGGGCATCCCCTTCCTTCTGCGCGAAGACCGCCTCCGAATGGGAATGCGATGGGGTATCCTCACCGGAAGGCTCCATCCGGCCACCAACGACATCCGCCACCAGACACGGCTCTCCTTACAGGTATATGCCGAACTCATCGCACTGGCCCGCGCCGAGGGGGCCACTCCCGTCATCCTGCACCTCCCCTCCTTCGTCAGCCACTCCCGGACCATGGACTCCGCCGTACTCCAGCCATTCGACAGACAGCTCGTGGCCAGCGCCCCCGAAACCCATCGCACTTACCTCGAAAGCCATCCCGGAAGCGCACTTCACCGCGACTTCATCCACTGGCGATTGGTCGATGGCGACTCCGTCAGGATCGACATCCATCCCAACCCCCTCTCCCACCGCCTCATCGCAGCAGCCGTCATCGATGCGCTGAAAAAGACCGGCAACATCGCCTGCAGGTGACCAGTCGAGCCCTCCCGAAAACACCCGGCCTGTCTCGCCGCAACAACCCCAAGGCTTCAACTGAGCACCCTTAGCCAGGCAACCATGCGTATCCTGTCAGGCTTTCATGGTAAAAAAGCATACATTTGGAAGATTCCGACGGTTGTACAATATTTTCATGCGACCAGCGTTGCGCGTCATATTCAGCCTTTTGCCGTACCTGGCCATCAACGCCTGGACGGGCCTGGCCGCACCCCGGATCGGAACGGACAGCGATACCACGCAGGAAGCCCGTTCGATGAAAAGAGCGCGGACGAACGACTCGGCGGCCTTTGAGGCGAACGAACTGATCCGCAACCACCCCGTCTTCAGCGAGTACTGGGACAATACGGAGACCTTCCCCTACGAGAACGTCCGCATCTCCGACCTCCCCGAACGCCTGGAAATACCCCTCCTCCGCCCGGGCGATTGCTTCACGCCCACCTGGTACGGCCGGCTGAACTCACCCTACGGACCGCGCAAGGGACGCCAGCACCACGGCCTCGACCTGCAACTCCACACCGGCGACAAGGTCTACGCAGCCTTCGACGGCATCGTACGCTACGCCCGCTACAACCGGGCCGGCTACGGCAACTGCATCGTCATCCGCCACTTCAACGGCCTCGAGACGGTCTACGCACACCTCAGCCGCATCGAAGTACCCGTCAACCACATCGTCCGCAGCGGCGACCCCATCGGCCGGGGCGGCAACACCGGGAGGTCCTACGGCTCCCACCTCCACTTCGAAGTGCGCTTCAAAGACTATTCCATCGACCCCGAACGGCTCATCGACGTGCAGTCGCTGCAACTCCGGACCGACACGCTCCGCCTGTCCCGCAGCAGCCTCTTCACCCGACGGTACCCGGACGACCCGCAGGAACGCATCGACCCCGCCGACAGCCTCGGCATGCCCATGCCCACCGACCCTACAGACCTCCTCCCGGAGGAGGAAAGCCCCTCGACAGCACCTGCAGCTCCAACACGCACAACAGAAAGAAAGAAGAAGCCCCCCACCCACTATACCATCCGCAAGGGCGACCACCTCGGCAGCATCCAGCGCCGCACCGGCGTTTCGGCTGCCCGCCTGCGAAAACTCAACCCCGGCCTCAACCCGCGGAAACTGATGCCGGGCAGGAGGATCCGGATCCGATGAGACCCCTGCTGCCCCTCTTCGGGCTGTTGCTGTCGACAGCCATCGCCCAGGAAACCCCTGTCGGCCCCAAAGCCGGCCGGAGCCCGGAGGCAGGTCTCCTCTTCCAGGCCATCACCCGCGAGATAGAGAAGGCACCGGCGGAGGATACCCTCCGCATCGCCATCGTCGGCGACCTCATGTGCCATTCCACCCAGTACCTGTCGGCCAGGACGACGGCAGGCTACGACTTCCGACCCGCCTTCGAGGCGGTGAAGCCCTACCTGACCTCGGCCGACCTGGCCTTTGGCAACCTCGAAACGGTCACCGCCGGCGAAAGCGAGACGTTCTCCGGCTACCCCATGTTCAACACCCCCGTCGCCTACCTCGACGCCCTGGCGGACGCCGGCTTCGACGTCATCACCACCGCCAACAACCACTCCCTCGACCGGCGCTTCCCCGGCATCGAACGCACGATAGAGGCCCTCGACGCCCGCAACCTCTTGCACACGGGCACGGCCCGCAGCCAGGAGGAACGCGACAGACCCCTCATCGTCACCGCCAAGGGCCTACGGCTGGGCGTCCTCGCCTATACCTACGGCACCAACGGCATCCCGATGCCGGCCGGAAAACCCTTCGCCGTCAACCTCATCGACACACTGGCCATGGCCGCTGATATCCGCCGCAGCCGCACCGCAGGCGCAGAAGCCATCGCCGTCTTCCTCCACTGGGGACAGGAATACCAACGCCAGCCCAACCCGGCACAGCTCGCCCTGGCCGGCTTCCTCGCCCGACAAGGCGTGCAACTCATCCTAGGGTCGCACCCCCATGTCGTGCAGCCCGCCGACTGGCTGGGCGAACCCGGCCAAAGCCCCTTTGTCATCTATTCCATGGGGAATTTCTTCTCCGGACAACGCCGGCCCTTCACCGACGCCGGCATCATTCTCGAACTCAGCCTGTTCCGCAATCGCGAAACAGGAGACGTCCGTACCGGCGAGGTACGCTTCATCCCCACCTACGTGTCCACCCGCAACGGATACCGCATCCTTCCCGTCGCCGACGCCCTCCGCGAAGCGGAGACGATGGACAGCGCGGCTAGGACCGCCAGGGCCGCCGAACTCGCCCGCCTACGGGGTGTCTGGGAGGAGACGACCAGCCACCTGACCGACACCGGCAAAGGCATATTGCCGGCCCACCAGCCTTGATCCGGCTGGGAAAAAAACGGCGGCCCAAAAAGGCCGCCGCGGTCAATTGGTCCAAGAATAATGTGAAGGCTTAGAACCATGACGGCATTAGAACCAGCGCTTGCCGACATCATCCACCAACTCGCGGCTGGATGCTGATTCCTGCTCCATCTCGGTCATGTCAGGTTCCGCACTGACAGGTTCTTTATTTCCGGACAAAGTTGATGGTTCGAATCGACCGGTGTCAGACGATTTGACCGTCTCCTTCCGTTGCATTTGGGCTCTCCCGATCGCTTGGTCGGATGGAAATTCATCGTACCCTGCCCCGTTGGCCACCTTGCGGGCCTGGGAGGTCTCCGCCTCGGCACGGGCCTTGAGGGAATAGATATTGTGAATATTGCTTCGCCCCTTGCGGATGATCTTTTCCTTCTCGCGGGAGGCATGCTCGGCCATGTCCTCACTCTTCAGCTTCTTCACATAGCCCCGGAACGTCGAGTCCTTCTCCACAAGCAGGCTCGTGGCATGGATGTCGCCGAGCATGACACCTGAAACGAAGACCTTCACATCACCCGTCGCATAGAGGTTGCCCTCGCAGTGACCATACAAAAGGATGTCCTCCGCGAAGATGTTGCCCTTGATCAGTGCATCCGGGCCGACGATGATCTTCCGGCATTCGATGATCTGGCCCTCGAAGCGGCCGTC
>Ga0169931_10000240_pt1 | contig 87587 bp, 70 predicted proteins | sample Kivu_15m_20L_FD_129675 | JGI IMG/M metagenome (GOLD analysis project Ga0169931, IMG submission 129675) | Freshwater microbial communities from Lake Kivu, Western Province, Rwanda to study Microbial Dark Matter (Phase II) - Kivu_15m_20L... | ecosystem: Environmental > Aquatic > Freshwater > Lake...
CACACCGGACCGATGACGACGTCGGCTTTGCCTGCGGAAACGGCGAGCGCGTAGGCCACCGGATGCACCACCAGGGTCTCCACCGCGACGCGTTTCTGGATCTCCACGCTCAGCGCCGCGAGGCCTTCCCATTCCTGCGCCGCCGAATTCAGTCCCAGCACCTTGGCAATCTCGTAGGCCTCCTTCTCGTTCAGGCCCAGGATGACGTCGAACTTGGTCTGAAACTTCGCGATTAGGTCCAGCGCCCGGGCAATGTCGGCCGGCGTGCGCTTCTCCGGATCGGCAAGGTCGAAGAACATCCGGCGGCGGGCGCCGTTCACCCCGGGCAGCAGCTCGTCCTGGATGCTGGCCCAGATGTCGGACATGTAGGGCAGCATCGTCCAGTTCACGAAGGCCACGAGGTTCGAGGTGTTGAACTTGCCGGCGAACTTCTCCTTCCCGTAGCGGGCGGTGATGTTTTCCCACGACACCTGCTTGAGCGTGTAGTGCTTGCCGACCATCAGCTTGCCGTCCTCGAACTCGAGGGCGTCGGTCAGGCCGGGCTCACAGATCGTCGTCACGTCGGCGCGGGCGGCGAACGGCTCGAACACCGGATGCATGGCCGGCCAGCCGAGCGAACCGACGTAGGTCACGCCAATGCCAAAGCGGGCGAGCGCATTCGCCATGATCGGCCCGTTGCCGCCGAGTTTGGTCATCACGTTGACCAGCTCGACGTTGGTGCTCTTGCCGGCGGCGGCGGCAAGGCGCTGCGCGTAGGCGGCAATGGTCGGCACGCGGTCGTAGCGGTTGGCGTCGTAGCGCTTGTCCACGACATGGAGGATCTCATCCACGAAACCGTCGAGGCCGACAAAGGCGGTGAGCGACGGAACGCGGCTGGCGGCGCTGGCCAACTGGCCGGCGACGGAATTGCGGAACTCTTGAGAGGTGATCATGCGGAAATTCTGGGAACGGAAAATGGGTGATCAGGTTCTTCGGTAAGCGATTAGCACCGGGCTTCAGACCGGTGTGGGTGGCCAAAATCCGTTTGGGCCGCTTTAGCGGCTTTGTGGAGGTGCCATAGCCAAGCCGTTAAAACGGCTGCTTTCGCGTAAGGCTGGAGAGACACCGGGCTGAAGCCCGGTGCTAACGGCCGGCTATTGCAAAGCTCCTTTGAAGTGACCACCCGGCCGTAGTTGCAGTCACGCCGCTGAAATGGGGCCATCATGTGATTCGTGGATTGTGGGCTTTAGGGCGCTGGCAAATGCGGCCGCCTCCTCGGGTGAACCGAAAGCACGTTTCGGAACAACCCAGCCGTTCACGTTGCCAAGCAGTATGAAGATATGAACCGGTGTAACGACGACATCCGTGATGGTAGAGCGCCTGATTTTGCCTTCGTGGCTCACTCCGATCTGTCGGATCACATCATCTTCGAGCACGAACGTTTTGTGGCCATAAACCCAACTGCCACTCGTGGCCAGAAACTCGCCTTGGCGAAACCGACCGTAGCCGTAAAGCCCAATCCAAGTGGAGGCCACCGCCGCCAGCATCGTTTTCCAGTCGAGTTGAAAACCTGCAATCCAAGCCAGCAAGGCTGGCATTCCTCCAACGCATAGACCGACTCCAATCGCCCCGGTCCAGATGCGCCACCGTGGAGCGTGTGTTTTCAAGACACGCTGCCGGATACACCGACTGAACGCCTCGTAATCGGCCGGCAAGATGTCTGCTTCGACCTTTATCATGGCCTTAATCCAAAACGACTCCCAGAATCTCCAACACCCGGTTCAGTTCATCATCCGAGTAGAACTTCACCTCCACGGTGCCTTTGCCGGCCTTGTAGTGCAGCGCGACCTTGGTGCCGAGCCGTTCGATGAGCTTGTGTTCGAGGTCGGCAACGTGAGGATCGCGCGACGCATTTCCCACTTCCGCCTTCCCACTTCCGCCTTCCGACTTGGGCGCGGAGAGTTTGGCGACGAGTTGCTCCGTCTGCCGCACGGTGAGGCTGCCGGCGAGGACGCGCGCCGCCGCCGTTTGCTGCAACGCCGGATCAGCCAGCCCGAGAATCACCTTGGCGTGGCCCACGCTCAGCTTGCCCTCGCGCACTGCGGACTGCACCACGGCCGGCAGCTTGAGCAGGCGCAGGGCGTTCGCCACGGCGGCGCGGGATTTGCCGACTTTCTTGGCGATCTCTTCCTGAGTGAGCCGGAACTGCTCCCCCAACTGGCTGTAGCCGAGGGCCTCCTCGAGGGCATTGAGATTTTCGCGCTGGAGATTCTCGATGAGCGCGAGTTCGAGCACCTCGCGGTCGGTGGCTGCCCGTTCGACAACCGGCACTTCGGTCAGCCCGGCGAGCTGTGCCGCGCGCCAGCGGCGCTCCCCAGCGATCAGTTCGTAGGCGCCGTTGACCGCGCGGACGATCAGCGGCTGGACGATGCCCTGCTCGCGGATCGAATCGGAGAGTTCCTGCAGCGCTTCCGGGGTGAAGTCCTTGCGCGGCTGGAGCGGACTCGGCGTGATTTGGGTCAGCGGCACGCGCCGCACCTGGGCACCGCTCGGAACGGGTGGCGCCGCAGCGGAAGGGGCGGACGCAGGGGACGGTTTGGCGGCGCCGCCTGAAAGCAGCGCACCAAGACCCCGTCCGAGTGCCGGTTTGGACATGGCGGCGAGATTAGAAAGGGCGCCCGCGAAGGCAAAAGGGTTTTGGCCTGCAGGCGCGAAACGGCGGGCCAGACCCGGCGACAAAAAACCCGCGCTGCGGTAAGGCGAACGCGGGCTTTTCTTTGGGTTTGGTGGAGCCGAGGGGATTCGAACCCCTGACCCCCACAATGCCATTGTGGTGCTCTACCAACTGAGCTACGACCCCGAACCCGAAAGCGGGGCGGACAATTCGCAACCGGCGGACAGGTGTCAAAACCTTTTCTTGTCGAATTCCGGCGCCGCCGGGAGCGCCGCCAGCAGATGGGAGTCGGCCGGCGGGAATTCGTGGGTTGCAAGATCCGCCGCGGCGACCCACTTCACGGCCGCGCAGCCCAACGGAGCGGGTTCGCCGGCCGGCAACTGGCAGACGAAGAAGCGCAGGTGCACGCGTTTGCCCGGATACTCGTGGACGACCTCGTCGAACAGTCGGCCCACCTCGACTCGCACGCCGAGTTCCTCCTGAAGTTCGCGTTCCAGACACGCCTCCCACGACTCGCCCGACTCCCGTTTGCCACCCGGGAATTCCCAAAGGCCGGCCAAGTGTTTGCCCACCGGTCGCTGAGTGATCAGCAGCCGGCCGGCGCGGAAGATGAGTCCGGCCGAAACTTCAATGGCGAGCCCGCTCATCTGCCTCACCGGCCAACGGACTTGTAGATGAATCCGTGCTGCTCCATCTCGGCGGGGTCGAGGAGATTGCGACCGTCGAAGACGATCGGGGTGGCCATCGCCTTGCGGACACGCGCGAGGTCGAGCTTCGTGAACTGCGGCCATTCGGTCGCGATCACCAGGGCATCGCAGCCTTCGGCGGTGGCGTGCATGTCCGCCGCGTAGGTCACGGACTCCGCCTCGGGCAGGATGGCCCGGGCCTTGCCCATCGCCTCGGGGTCATACACCCGCAGTTTGGCGCCTTCCTTGAGCAACCGCTGGCACAGGTCGATCGCCGGCGATTGCCGCACATCGTCGGTGTTCTGCTTGAAGGCCAGGCCCAGCACGCCAATGCGTTTGTCGCGCAGCACCCAGAGCGTGTCGGTGAGTTTCTTCACGAAGCGCGTCATCTGTTCGGAGTTGATGCGCTGGACCTCCTTCAGGAGCCGGAAGTCGTAGCCCAACTGGTCGCTGATGTGGATGAACGCGGAAAGATCCTTCGGAAAGCACGAGCCGCCGAAGCCCAGACCGGCGTTCAGAAAGCGGGTGCCGATGCGCGCATCAAGGCCCATGCCGCGGGTGACTTCCTGCACATTCGCCCCGCTGGCCTCGCAGATCGCCGAGAGTGCGTTGGCGTAGCTGATCTTGAGCGCCAGGAAGCTGTTGGCGGCGTGCTTGATGAGTTCGGCCGAGTTGGTGTCGGTGACGATGATCGGTGCGTTGAAGGGCGTGTAGATGTCGCGCATCGCCGTGACGGGACGCTGGCTGGACACGCCGATGACGACGCGGTCGGGCTTCATCAGGTCGTCCACCGCGAAGCCCTCGCGCAGGAATTCGGGATTGCTGACCACGTCGAACTCGACCTTGGTCTTGGCGTAGCGGCGGATGGTCTCGGCGACCTTCTCCGCGGTCTTCACCGGCACCGTGCTCTTGTCCACGATGATGCGGTAACCGGTCAGGCTGGCGGCGATCTCGCGGGCGACGCCCTCGATGTAACTCAGGTCCACCGAGCCGTCGTTCTGCGGCGGGGTCGGCACCGCGATGAAGATGACCTCCGCCTTCTCGACGCCCTCGGCGGTGGACTGGGTGAAGTGCAGCCGGCCGGCGGCGACGTTGCGCTTCACCAGCTCTTCCAGTCCCGGCTCATAGATGGGAATGCCCCCGGCCTGGAGCAGCGCGACTTTCTCGGCGTTGTTGTCCACGCAATAGACCGTGTGCCCCACCTCCGCGAAGCACGCACCCGTCACCAAGCCCACATACCCTGTCCCGATGATCGCCAATTTCATGTCGTAAAAGCAAACGCCCGCAGCCATCAAAGACCGCGGGCGCCAAAAGAGCAAACTTACTTGGCCGGCGCGGGCGCGAGCACGTTGACGGCATTGGTCGCGACGGCGGGCTTGTCCAACTCCGGATGAGCGCTCAGCAATTGCGCCCGGGCCATCATCGCGGACTGCAGGGCAAACATGCTGCTCTGGCTGCGGCCAAGTTCGTCATACAGGGCGAGGGCTTCCTTGTGCTGGCCGGCGACTTCGTGCAGACGGGCCTTGTTGAGCTTGGCGTGCGCGGCGGCCGGCTCGTCCTTGAACGATGAAATCACCCGCTGATAAGCGGCGAGCGCTTCCGTGTTCTTGTTCTCGGCATCCCAGGAAGCGGCCACGCCCAAGGCCGCACTGGCCGCGAGCGAGCCTTCGGGCGCGCTTTGCTCCACCTGTTCGAACTGCGTGCGGGCGTCGGCATACTTGCCTTCGGAGTAAAGCCGCCCGGCCGCGAGGAAACGGGCCCGGGTCGCCGCAGCGTAACCCGACTGTTCTTCGGCGAGCTTGATCAGGTCGGCGGCCTTGGGGGCGGTGACGGCGTCACCAGCCTTCGCGGGAGGAACCAACTGCAGCAGGGCCGAATTGGCCGCGATCTCCGCCTGCTGGCGGTTATGCCGGGCCACCATGGTCGCGACCACCACCACGCAGACCACCACCAGTCCGATCAACAGCGGCTTGCGGTTCAATTCCAGCCACGTCAGGAGGTCCACTTGGGGGCCGTCCTGCTCGGGAGCAGGCCCGGGTGCAGCCGTCGGTGTTGTAGGCAAACTCATAAAAGTGCGCGGGATATTTCGGGCGAAGGCCCAAAAAACAAGCCCCATTTCCCAAACCACCAGAAGAAGCTGGGGCGAATCCCGGCTGAAGTCAGCCTCTCAGGGGTGTTTGGCGGGCGTCGCCGCCCCATCTGGCAACGCGATCGGCGGCGACAACTCCATGAGCGAGCGCAGTTCACGGGACTTGCCGATGTCTCCGCCGGTGGCCAGGTAGAACCAGCCGTCCCGCAGGCCGGCGTCGATGTTGTCCTTGGACTCCCATTCGGCGCCCGAGGCGGTGAAACGGGCGCGGTTCAGCGAGACCCACTCGCCCTTGGTGGTCTTCAGCCAGCCGTTCCCAAATCGGGCGCGCCGGGTTTCGTGGACGCTCTTCTTGTCCCTGCGGAAATCCTCGACGAACGAATAATAACCCGACAGCGGCTTGCCGCCGGTCCGCGTGCGGAACGTGGCCAGTTTCCACCAGTCCTGCCGGTCGTGGCGCCAGACCCAAGCCGTGTAGGCCGTCTTTTTGTCCTGCACCTCGCCGCGGAGGACAAACCGGTTCGTCTGCCCCAGTTCCCAGGCGAACGGCGCCATGCACTGGCCGCCAGTGCCTTCGCCGCCGAAGCGCTTGATCCGGACACCCTCCCCTTCATGCAGCAGTTCGACCCGGTCCTCGGTCTTGACCGCGCCGGGATCGTCGCCGGTGGTCGGGTCCCACACCGAAAAGATCACCACCTTGTTGGTCGCCGAACCCAGCTGTTGCAGACCGAAGTAGCCGGTATTCCAGCCGGCCGCCATGAAGTAGCTGCCGTTGACCGACCGCTCGATGGCCATCTCGGTGTAGAACAGTTCCCCTTCCGGCGCAGGATAACCGAGATGCACGGAACGGGCGGCCCGGTATTCGACGGGCTCGGCACCGTGAGTTTGCACGACACCGGCAACAAGCAGACCGGCGAGCGGGAAGACGAAACGCATGTTTCCTGGGGTGCTGGTTCAGTCGCGATAGCCTTGGGGATTCTTGAGATGCCACGCCCAGGCGGTGGCCACAATGTCCTCGATCCGGGTGAACTTGGGTTTCCAGCCGAGTTGCGTGAGCGCCTTGCCGGCGCTGGCGATGAGCTTCGGGGGATCGCCAGGCCGACGAGGCTTTTCCACAGCGGGGATCTTGCGGCCGGACACCGCTTCGCAGGTGGCGATCACCTGGCGGACTGAGAATCCTTCGCCGTTGCCGAGATTGAAGAAGCCGCTTTGGTTGGGTGCCAAGGCCAGGAGGTGAGCCTGCGCCAGGTCGGCGATGTGAATGTAGTCGCGGATGCAGGTGCCGTCCGGCGTGGGATAATCCGTGCCCAAAATGTCCACCTGATCCTTCTGGCCGAGCGCGACCTTCAGCACGTTGGGGATGAGGTGAGTCTCGATGCGGTGATGCTCGCCGAATTGGGCGCTGGCGCCGGCGGCGTTAAAGTAGCGGAAGGCCACAAAATCGAGCCCATGGAGTTCGCGATACCACTTCAGCACCTGCTCGAACATGAGCTTGGATTCGCCGTAGGGGTTGATCGGCCGTTGCGGCAGCGTTTCGTCCATGGGCACCCGGTCCGGCGGACCGAACGTCGCGCAGGTTGAGCTGAACACGAACTTCCTCACTCCGGCGCCCACCGCGGCGTCCAGCAGGTTCACGCCGTTGGCAACGTTATTCCGGAAGTATTTCGAGGGGTTCGTCATGGATTCCCCCACGAGCGCGCTCGCTGCGAAGTGGATGACCGCTTCGGCGCCGGCATCCTTCACCGCCGTGGCCAGGCGTTCCCTTTCACCGAGGTCGCCCTGCACAAACGACGCGCGGGAATCCACCGCCGAGCGGTGCCCCTCGGTGAGATTGTCGAACACGGTGACCGTGTGGCCGGCGGTGCAGGCTTCCTCGACAAAGACCGATCCGATGTAGCCGGCCCCGCCGGTGACAAAGAGGTTCATGTGCGGCGGAAGTTGGGGACCACATTCGGTGGCTGCAACTGCTTTCCAATGCCGGGATCGAAAGCAAAAGGCCCCGCCGAAGCGGGGCCTTGAAATTAGCTTTTAGACCAGTGCTTCCTCGCCTTCGAGGAAGCCGTGGAGCTGCCGGAGGCGGGTCGGGTGGCGCATCTTGCGAAGCGCCTTGGCCTCGATCTGGCGGATGCGCTCGCGGGTCACCTTGAACTGCTTGCCGACCTCCTCAAGCGTGCGGCTGTAGCCGTCGGTCAGGCCGAAGCGCAGTTCCAGCACCTTGCGCTCGCGTTCGGTGAGCGAGTCGAGCACATCGGCCAACCGCTCCTTCAGCAGCGAGTAGCTGGTCATGTCGGAGGGGTTCTCCGCGGACTTGTCCTCGATGAAGTCGCCGAAGTTCGTGTCGTCGCTGTCGCCGACCGGGCTCTGCAGGGAGATGGGCTGCTGCGCCATCTTGAGGACGGCCCGGACGCGGTCCACCGGCATCTGCATCTCGTCGGCGATCTCCTCGGGGGTCGGCTCGCGGCCGAAGTCCTGGATCAACTGCTTCTGCACGCGCATCAGCTTGTTGATCGTCTCGATCATGTGGACCGGGATGCGGATGGTCCGCGCCTGGTCGGCGATCGAGCGGGTAATGGCCTGACGGATCCACCAGGTGGCGTAGGTTGAGAACTTGTAGCCGCGGCGATACTCGAACTTCTCGACCGCCTTCATCAGGCCCATGTTGCCCTCCTGGATCAGGTCCAGGAACGACAGGCCGCGGTTCGTGTATTTCTTGGCGATGGAGATTACGAGGCGGAGGTTGGCCTCGACCATCTCGGTCTTGGCCTGGAGGGCCTTCTTCTCGAAATCCTTAAGGCGCTTGAACGCGTCCAGATACTCCTGGGAGGTCATGCGCACGAACTGCTCGAGCGCCCGGGATTTCTGCTCCTCGGCGTGGATGATCGCCTGCACCTGCGCCACCTTCTTCTGCGGCTGCAGCTGGTGGATCGTGTTCACGCTGGTGAGGAACTTGTCGTGGATGTTGTCCGCGACGAGGCACATTTCCTCGATGACCTTCTGCTTGTAGTAGAACTTCGGGAAGGTCTTCTGGAGCTTCTCGTCGATCTTCCTGTATTCGACGAGGATCTTTTCCCGCTTCGAGGCGCTGCTGGCCTCGTTCAGCTCGGCCCACTTGGCGTCCACCTGCTGGTCGATCGCCCGGACATCCTTCACGAGCTTGCGGAGCGCCTTGAGGTGCTCGTCGCGGGTCTCGATCTTCTTGTCCACGATCACGCGGTCGAACCGCTCCTTCGGCGGCTCGGAGATCAGTTTTTCGGCCAGCGCGATGTGCTCTTTGCCGGCGAAACCGAAGCTGTAGATGATGCGCTTGACCTCGTTTTCGTTGTCCTCGATGCGCTTGGAGATCTCGACTTCCTGCTCGCGGGTCAGCAGCGGGACCTGGCCCATCTGCTTGAGATACATGCGGACCGGGTCGTCGAGGATGTCGAGGCGGGCCTTGTCGTCAGGCTGCTCCTCTTCCTGCTCGGCGGCCTTCGGGCGGTCAACCTCCGCCTGATCGACAATGTCGATCTCGAGGTTGCGGAGCTTGATGTAAATTTCGTCGAGGTCCTCGGCGGTGACCAGGTTGTCCGGGAGGGCGTCATTGATGTCCCCGTAGGTCAGGTAACCCTGCTCCTGCGCCAACCGGACGAGTTCCTTGATCTTCTCAGTCAGGTCGGCGCCGGAAGAGCTCTTGAACGCACCCACGGCGGCGGGTTCCGCGCCTTCGGGTCCGGCGACGTTCACGGGAATCATCGGCGGTCCACCGGCCTCTCCGGATTCGGCCGCGCGACCGGTCGGCTTGGCGGCCTTGGCGAGGGCAAACTTCGCGGAAGCGGCCTTAAGCGCCTCGGTAGTCGCGGCCGAGGCCACAGGCTTGGCCTTCTTCGGGACGACCACGGCCGGTGCCTTCACCGCCTTGGAAGCGTGAGTGGCTTTGGACGCCGGCGCCGGGGCTGCCTTGGCAACAACCGCCGCCTTGGCCGCCGGTGCGGTCTTGGAAACGGCGGCGGCCTTGGTTGCCGGCGCCTTCGCGGCGGCGGCCTTTTTGCGCGGAGCCTTGGCAGCTGTCTTCTTCACTTTCGAAGTAGGCATAAAACAAAGTTCCCCCGGGGGACCGGGGGTTACGAACAAGCGCGGGACTATCCGAATGGGGTTGGGGTTAGTCAAGGCCACCGGCAGGTCGCCCCAGAGCCTGCCCCCACGCCCAACGCGGCATTGCTCACACGGCGGTCCCCTCGCTACGGTGCCCGCTCGATGAAGTCGCCAAAGACTGCCGCCGCCCCGGAATCCGCCCCGCGCCGGGTGGGGCTCATCTCGCTGGGCTGCGCCAAGAATCTGGTGGATGCCGAGATCATGCTCGGCTCGCTGCTCAAGAGCGGGGCCCAGATCGTCAACGATCCGACCCAGGCCGACGCGGTCATCGTGAACACCTGCTCGTTCATCGACGCGGCGCAGGAGGAGAGCGTGGACACGATCTTCGAATCCACCGCGTTCCGGGAGCAGACCCGTCCGGGCCAGGCGGTGATCGTCTCCGGCTGCATGCCCCAGCGGTTCCGCGAGGAACTGCCGAAGCTGATGCCGGAAGTGGACGTGTTCATGGGCATCGACCAGGTCGAACAGGTGGGGCAGATCGTCGAACAGGCCATCGCCGCCCGGGCGACGAAGCTCACTGCCCCCGCGGCGGGGGCCGGCAAGCGCAAGTCCGCCCTCAAGGCCAAGCTCGCCGAGCTCGACGCGGCCAAGGGACACGACCACCACGACCGCGAGGAGGGCCTGCGCGGCACCGCCCGGTTTGGGAAGACCAAGCAGGTCATTGCGCTCAAGGCCGAGGCCCCGGCAACCCAGGTCACGGTCCGGCCCAATTACATCCCGCACTACGACACCCCGCGGTTCCGGCTCACGCCGAAGCATTTCGCCTACGTGAAGATCGCGGAGGGCTGCAACCATCCGTGCAGCTTCTGCATCATCCCGCGGATGCGGGGCTCCCATCGCAGCCGGCAGCAGTCCGACATCGTGGCCGAGGCCAAGGCGCTGCTGAAGGACGGCGTGAAGGAGCTGAACCTGATCTCGCAGGACTCGACCTACTACGGGCTCGACCTGCGGCCGAACCACAGCCGGGCGATCTCCTCGCCGGAAAAGTTCACCGCGGCCACCCGGACGCTGGCCGCGGATGCGACTACGCTCTGCACGCTGCTGCGGGAACTCAACGGCCTGAAGGGCGACTTCTGGATCCGGCTCCTCTATACGCATCCGGCCCACTGGACCGACGAACTGATCGGGACCATTGCCGAGTGCCGCAAGGTCGCCCGCTACGTGGACATGCCGCTCCAGCACATCCACGACGACCTGCTGGCCCGCATGCGGCGCGAGACCAGCGGCCAATACATCCGCGACCTGATCGCCCGCATCCGCGCGGGCATTCCGGGAATCGCCCTGCGGACGACCTTCATCGTCGGTTTCCCGGGCGAGACCGAGGCGCATTTCGAAACCCTGCTCGACTTCATCCGCGACACGAAGTTCGAGCGCCTCGGCGTGTTCGCCTACTCCCAGGAAGACGGCACGATTGCCGGGAAGATGGCCGGCCAGCTGACGCCCAAGCAGCGCCAGAAGAGGCGTGAACGGGCGATGGCGGCCCAGCATGAGGTCGCGGTCGCGGTCGCGGAATCTTTTGTCGGCCGGACGCTCAAGGTGCTCGTCGAGGGTGCCGCCACCGCGAAGCAGATCGAGGCCGCCCGGGTCAGCTCGTGGGAACACGGTCTCCTGCGCGGCACCGACCGGTCCGGAGCGAAACTCGGCTCGCGGAAGTATCTGGTCGCCCGCGGCGAAGCGGACGCGCCGGACATCGACGGCCGGGTTTACATTCGCGGCGAACTTCCGGTGGGGAAGTTCGCCAAGGTCAAGGTCGTCGGGCACACGGACTACGACCTGATTGCGGACCCGGTGTAATCCGTTCCGCGTCGGCCTCCTTAAATCTGACGATGCCCGCCCACGGGGAATCGCCGTAGCGTCTCACCGGTGGCAGGCGCCGTCCGGGGGAATCTTCCGGCGCAAGGAAGGGAGTTCATCTGAACGAAATCAGCCAGGTGCGGATTCACAAGCTGTCGGCCAACGCGGTCAGCAGCGTCGTGGTCGTCCTTCTGTCCGCGGCGATGGTCCTGCTCGCGCGACAGATGCCCGGCTTCCAACCGACCGAACCCTGGCATGTCGCAGCCCTGTTGGGCGGAATCGTGGCCCTTTCGCTGGTTCACGAATCTCTCCATGCCTTTGCGCTGATGTCCGCGGCCCGCCTCACGCCGTCCAGTTTCCGCTTCGGCGTCGTCTGGACGGCGTTGATGCCGTTCTGCCACTGCCTCCGGCCCGTGCGGCTCGCGCACTACCGCTTCATGACGCTGCTGCCCCTGTTCGTCACGGGGCTGCTCAGCATGGCGCTGATGCTCGAATACCCTTCAGACGCCATGGCGGCGTTCGCAGGGATCACCCTCGGTGTGTGCACCGGCGATGTTTGGATGTGCTGGCGGCTGCGGCGGTTCTCGGGCGACTGTCTGGCTCTCGATCATCCGGAGGAAATCGGCTGCGACGTCCTGCCCGGTCACTGACTGGTGCGGACAAATCGGGACCGCTAAGCCGGTCCGCAAACGTTGGGCCAAAGCCGCGAAATTCCCGTTCCCTCCCTTGCGCCGGGGCTGCTTCGCCGCCACAACTTCGCCCGCATGAAGGTCCGACTCCCCGGCTTTGCCGCCCTGGCCTCGCTTCCACGATTGACGGTGCCGCCCTGGACCGCCTGTTTGCGCGGGCGGAGGAGAAGGAGAGCAACGCGCTGTTCGTTTACCAACGCGGAACCCCGCTCCGGGAAAAGTTCTTCGGCACGCGCGACCGGAAGATACAGCTCTACTCCGTCACCAAGGTTTTCACCGGTCTGGCCGTCGGCATCGCCTGGGACAGGGGCCTGATCCCGTCCATCGAGGAGCCGGTCGCGAGCTATTTTCCGGAGCTGAAGGACGATCCCCGCCGCCGCCAGCTCAGGATCCGGCATCTCCTCCAGCACACTTCGGGAATCTTCACCACGAAGGGGTCGCAGGACATCTATCCGCAAAGGGACTTTGTGAAGTTTGCGCTGGAGTCCGAGCTAGTTGCCGAACCGGGACTGCAGTTCCAATACAACAACCGCGCCATCAACATCGTCCCGGGAATCATCCGGCGGGCCACCGGCAAATCGATGGAGGAGTTTCTCGCGGAGCACCTGTTCGCTCCCCTGGAGATCCGGGACTACAGTTTTCGCCGCGACAAGGCCGGCAATACCTGGGGCCAGGACGGCCTCCAGATAAAGATCAGCGACCTCATCAAGGTGGCCTGCGTGCTGGCCGACGAGGGCCGGTGGCGCGGGCGGCAGATCGTCTCAAAGGAATGGCTGGCAGTGGCGTCCCAAGGCGCGCTGATTCGCCTCACCGAGCCGTCGCAGACGGGCCTTGGCCTGTTCGTCAACGATGTCGGCGGAGGTGCCCTGATTCCCGAGTCCACCAGGGATGCGCTCGCGCAGGGCGGGCTGGCTCCGGTGCTGGCGGAGCGTCTGCGACCGCTCGCGGGCCGGGAGTTTGCCACGACCCGTCAGCTGGGAGGCGAACTTCACAGGGTGTTCACGCCCGCGGAATTGGAGCAGATCGCCGCCGCGGCCGGTCGCCTCATGGTTCCTGCCTACACCACCCCCCGGCGCCGCCCGATGATTTCCCACAGCGGGGAAGTGGGGGTGATCCTCATCGCCATGCCCGACGAAGGACTCGCGGTGGCGCGGACGATTGATGACGCGCGGGGGCGCAACAAGCCGAACGGATTCGAGGAAATCTACACGCTGGTCTACCAGTTGACTCCCCGCGAGCCCAAGTGACGGGGGAGGCTGATGCCGGCCCGGGTGAGGGGGCGCGCTTCATCGGGGCGATCCCACGCCGGGGAGCGGCGTTGCACGACCCTGAATTCCTGCCGGCGCCCTTGCGCCGGAGCCGCTTCGCCGCCACAACTTTGCCCGCATGAAGTCCCGTCTTTCCGGCTTCGCCGCCCTGGCCGTGCTGCTCGCCGGCTGCGCCACTCTCGCCACCGTGAAGCACCCCAAGCTCGTCTATCCCGTCACCCGCACCACCAACGTCGTGGACAACTACCACGGCACCGAAGTCACCGACGCCTACCGCTGGCTGGAGGACGACAACTCGGTGGAGACCAAGGCCTGGGTCGATTCGCAGAACCAGGTGACCTTTGGTTACCTTGAAACGCTGCCGCTGCGCGCGCCGCTCAAGTCGCGCCTGACTGCGCTCTACAACTTCGAGCGCTTTGGCGTGCCCTTCAAGCAGGGCGGCCGCTACTTCTTCCAGAAGAACGACGGGCTCCAGAACCAGTCGGTGCTCTACGTCGCCGAGTCGCTGGAGTCCGCCCCGCGCGTCCTGCTCGACCCCAACACGCTCACCGTCGACGGCACGGTCGCGCTCAAGGGCTACGCCTTTTCGGAAGACGGGTCCAAGATGGCCTACGGCCTCAGCACCGCCGGCTCCGACTGGGAGGAGTTCCGCGTGCGCGACGTCGCCACCGCGCAGGACACCGGCGACGTGCTCAAGTGGGTGAAGTTCTCCGGCATCGCCTGGGCCAAGGACGGCAGCGGCATCTACTACTCCCGCTACGACGAGCCGACCGAGGCGAACAAGCTGACCAAGGTGAACGAGTTCCAGAAACTCTACTTCCACCGGCTCGGCACGCCGCAGTCCGCCGACGAACTGGTTTACGAGCGCAAGGACCAGCCCAAGTGGGGCCTCAGCGGCGACGTCACTGAAGACGGCCGCTACCTGATCATCGAGGTCCGCCAGGGCACCGACGTGAAGAACCGCGTGTTCTACCGCGATCTGGGCCAGCCCGGCGGCAAGGTGGTGGAGCTGCTCAACGACTTCGATGCCAGCTACAATTTCGTCGGGAACGACGGGCCGGTGTTCTTCTTCCTCACCGACCTCAACGCCCCGCGCGGCCGCTTCATCGCCATCGACACGACCAAGCCCGACCGCGCGAGCTGGCGCGAACTCATCCCGCAGAGCGACGCCACGCTCACCAGCGTCGGCTTCGTCGGCGAACGCTTCGTGGCCCACTACCTCCGCGACGCGCGCAGCCAGGTGAAACTCTTCGCCCGCGACGGCGCGCTCCAGGGCGAGGTCACGCTCCCCGGCATCGGCAGCGTGGGCGGCTTCGGCGGCAAGCGCACCGACACGGAGACCTTCTACAGCTTCACCAGCTTCACCACGCCGGGCCGGGTTTACCGCTACGACCTCGCCACCGGCGCGAGCACGCTCTGGCGGCAGCCCAAGGTGGATTTCAATCCCGACGCCTACGAGGTGAAGCAGGTCTTCTACGCGAGCAAGGACGGCACGAAGGTGCCCATGTTCATCACGCACAAAAAGGGCCTGAAGCTCGACGGGAAGAATCCCACGCTCCTTTATGCCTACGGCGGCTTCAACATCTCGCTCACGCCCAGCTTCAGCGTCGCCAACCTCGCCTGGATGGAACTCGGCGGCGTCTATGCCGTGCCCAACTTGCGCGGCGGCGGCGAATACGGCGAGGAATGGCACCAGGCTGGCACCAAGTTGCGGAAGCAGAACGTCTTCGACGACTTCATCGCCGCGGCGGAATGGCTGGTCGCCAACAAATACACGACGCCCAAGCACCTCGCGATCTCCGGCGGCTCGAATGGCGGCCTGCTCGTCGGTGCGTGTTTGGCGCAGCGGCCCGACCTCTACGGCGCGTGCCTGCCGGCCGTGGGCGTCATGGACATGCTGCGCTTCCAGAAGTTCACCATCGGCTGGGCGTGGACGAGCGATTACGGCTCCAGCGACAACGCCGATGAGTTCAAGGCGCTCCATGCCTACTCGCCGCTGCACAACCTCAAGCCCGGCACCTGCTATCCACCCACGCTCGTGACCACGGCCGACCACGACGACCGCGTGGTCCCCGCGCACAGCTTCAAGTTCGCCGCACGCCTCCAGGCCATGCAGGACTGTCGGAACCCGGCGCTCATCCGCATCGAAACCAAGGCCGGCCACGGCGCGGGCAAACCCACCGCGAAGATCATCGAGGAAGCCGCCGACAAGCTGGCTTTTATCGGGGAGCAACTCGGGGTGAAGGCGACGCATTAACGCCAAGGCGAGGTAGGGCGGCGCTGCCGCGCCGCCGTAACTTCCGCCAGAGCGAGCGCTGCGACGTTCCGCCCCGTTGGCCAGCGCCGGAGGCGCGGCAGAAGGTAGCCCCGGGCGTGAGCCCGGGGTCAGCGGACAAAACGGAACCAAGCCCCGGCAGGGGCGGCAGAAGGTTCGCTTCGACACGCCAAGCTTCTTTCGCCTCATCCGGGGCTTGAACGATTGTTGCTCACCAATCCCACGGCTGACGCCGTGGGCTGCTCTCTGTCGCCGCTCCGCGGCTGACTCAGGACACTCACCCGCTGATCACCCGGGCTCCGGTAGTCCCAGCCACGCCAGCGGCAGCGATCCGAACTTGTAGTGGCAGTTCACGCTGTGGATGTAGTCGAGAACATCCTTGTAGCGGGCGTCGCGAAACCAGTCGTTCAGCACATAAACATACTCGACCTTCAAGCCCAGTCCGGCAACGAGCTTGAGGTATTGCTTCCGCTTGAAGTCACAGGTTTGCAGCTTCTCGTCCACGGATCCCTCCACCTGCTGATACTTCACTTCGATGATGAACAGCGTCTCCCTCACGATGACTAGCAGAGCGTCATCCGGCAGCAGCTTTTTCGAGATTTTGGATTCCCAGTCCACGCCTTCTTCTTCCAGAAATTTGTAGAAGTCGTGCTTTCGGAAGCAGCGCGCCACGAGGCCGCCCTTGAAGAAGACTCCTTTCCCCGCTTTGCCCTGTATCGGTTTGATCTCGTATCCCGGCTTGTCAGCCAGCAAATCCTGGAAGTCCACTTCCCTCTCAAACTTCAGGCCAGTGAGCGTGTTCCCGCCTCCAACGCCTCCCTCTTTCATGCGAAGAGGTCTCCTTTCAGGTGTTGGGATTCTGCCTCGACGCGTTGGACGGACAGCCGGGCGTGCCCGTCGTCTATTTCGATGCCGACGCAGTGACGCTTGGTGCGGACCGCCGCAACCGCTGTGGTGCCTCCACCCAGAAATGGGTCGAGCACCGAATCGCCCTCGTTGGTGGAAGCGAGGATGCATCGCTCAATCAGCGAAACCGGCTTCTGTGTCGGATGTTTCCCGAACGATTTTTCGGGGGGGGGGGGGGCAAAAACTGCCAGACAGATTTCATCTGCTTCCCGCCATTGGTCTGGCGCATGAGGTCGTAGTTGAAGCGGTGCTTGCTCTTCTCGTTCTTGGCCGCCCAGATGACGGTTTCGGTGGAGTGGGTGAAGTAGCGGCAGGAGAGGTTGGGCGGCGGGTTGGGCTTTTCCCAGGTGATGTCGTTGAGAATCTTGAAGCCAAGCTGCTGCATGGCGTAGCCGATGGAGAAGATGACATGCAGCGTGCCGCTGACCCAGATCGTGCCATTGGGCTTGAGGACGCGCTGGCAGCGGCGGAGCCATTCCAGGTTGAACTCGTGGTTGAGTTCGGGACCACGGCTCTTGTCCCAGTCGCCCTTGTCCACCTTCACCATCTTGCCGGCATGGCAGGTGATGCCGCCGTTGGAGAGGAAGTAGGGCGGGTCCGCAAAGATGCAGTCGAAGCGGCCCTCGGGATACTTGGCGGCAATGGCGTCGAGGAGTTCGAGGCAGTTGCCGTGGTAGAGCCAGAGGCCGCGTTCGGTGTCGTGGTAGGCGAGCTGGGGTGGAGAGGGAGGCGCTGACTTGGGGGCATCCACTGGCGGCGCATCCGGGGCCAGTTCGATGCCACCGTCATCCCGCAGCACGAACGCCGCGGTGGGCATTGGGGCGGCCTTGAGATCGTCGGGCAGCCCTTCCGCCGGTGGCGGTGGTGGCGGTGAGCGGTAGAGGGGGCGCTTCTTCCCGCGCGGTGTTGGTTTCGACACGGGCAGGATCAATGGATCGAATCTGGAAAGCGGATCAAGCCGGCGGATCGGGAATCGGTTGGAGCCTGGTTGGCGGCGGGTTCACCGGACTACGCCTTTTGGCGTAGTGACGGGGGGAATGGCACTTCGCGTGCGGCTGGGGGTGACGTTCGCAGGCCGGAGAAAACGGCCGTCGGGCACCTGAGAAAAACGGTTCCCCGCTGTTTTCGGTGGGTGACTACTGTGCAGGAAGGCGGAGCCGGCCGGCGGTGAAGTAGAGCATGGTGCGCAGGTAAACGAAGGATCGAAAGCCCCGCGACCGCCCGGCACCTGACGGTTGGCCGCATCACGTTCTGAAGCCATACGGCGGCCTGCGCGCCCGCACTCACGCCTTCGGGTTGGAGTCACCGCCGGGCCAGCGGCTGGCCGAAGCTCCTCCAAAGCCGGTTTCAGCGCCGGATGTCGCGCCAGTCGTCCACGGTCATGCGGCGGGCGTTCATCCAGCCGGCATGGCCGTCGAAGAACATCAGGTTCGGGCCTTCACCGTGACGCCGGGCGGCGACCCGGCGCTCGCCGTTCAGGGTCCTTCCGTTGGCGTTGTAGGGCAGATGGGCGGTGGACCAGACATCGTTGATGTCCTGGGCGCCGAGCACGTTGGTCGCAGTGAAGACCGGACGCCACGGGCCGTTTTCGTTGTCCGCAAAGTAAACGGTTTCCACCGGCGACTGGAAGCGGCTGAGGCTGCTGGGACCGGTGACTTCGGTGCCGGAGCGGTCGGTGGCGCTGCTGAACTGCCAGGCGTTGACGACGTAACACATCATCTGGCGTTTGTTCGGGTAGCTCTGGCAGGTGTAAACCTTCACGCGGCCGAACTGGTCGCGGGACGCGCTGGTGCCGCCGAGGTAGGGAATGTAGGTCAGCCACCAGTAGGGCAGGTTGCCCCGCGGGATGCGGCCGTTGAACTCGTCCGCATACATCTGCATGGCGAGCCCCATCTGCTTGAGGTTGTTGAAGCAGCCGATCTTGCGGGCCTTCTCCTTGGCCCTGGCCAGCGCGGGCAGAAGCATGCCGGCCAGGATGGCGATGATCGCGATCACGACCAAAAGTTCGATGAGCGTGAACGCGCCACGCCGGACCCGGAGATGCTTCATGGGGAAGTGCCGGAGGGCCTACCGGTCCGGACCCGCGTGGGCAAGGCCAAAGCTCGGGGCCATGCGGCCAAGAAAAAAGGCGGCCGGTCGCGATGGCAACCGGCCGCCCGAGTTGGGAAAGGTTCGCCCCTCAGCGGAACATCTTGGCCTTGGAATCGCCGGCGGACAGCAGATACGCGAGCAGGTCGAGCACCTCGTCTTCCTTCAGCGTGTTGAGCAGGCCTTCGGGCATCGGCGAGGTCTTGGACGGTTCGGCGCTGACCAACTCGCTGCGCTTCACATTCGTGAAGTCGCCGGGCGCGCTCATGTCCTCCATGACCATGATGTCGTCGTTGTTCAGGTTGGCGACCCGGCCGATGACACTGGTCCCGTTCTTGAGGGTGAAGACCGTGGGCGCATACTGGTCGCTGACCTCCTTGCTCGGTTCCACGATGGATTCCAGCAGGTCCTTCGGGTTGAATCGGCCGGAAACACCCGTCAGATCGGGGCCCACGGCGCCGCCGTCGCCGGCGAAGCGGTGGCAGGTGAAGCAGCCCACGGCACCGGCGAAATCGCGGCCGCGGGCGAAGTTACGGCCTTTGCCGAGGCCCTTCTCGAGCGCCGGAGCGAGGTCGTTCACGGTCCATTCCTTCACGACGGCACGGCCGGCGAGCAAGCCTTCGAGCGGCTTCTTCTTCTCGGGCTGGGCCGCCAGCACGGAGGCCAGCTCGGACTTCTCGGCGTCGCTGAGTGTCGCCACGGCGTCGTTCCTGATGTCGCGCAGGAATCCGGTGAGCGAGGCGCCGCCACGGAAGCTGCCGGTCTTGAGGAACCAGCCGAAATAGGCCTGGCGCAGTGCCGGCGTCCACCCGGTCTTGAGCCCGCGGAGAGTGCGGGCCAGGTCAAGCTGCTCCTCCTGGGTGGGCGCGGACTGGAGGGCGGCCACCAGCTTGGAGGCGGCGCCCGGGGCTTCGAGATAGACGAGCAGATTGGCCAATTCCGCGTTCAGCTCGCGGGACCGCGTCGGATAAAGGGGATCGAACTTGCCGGCGTAACGCTGGCGGGCGGCCTCGTCCGGTTTGCCCAGGCGGATGAACGTGAGCGCGTAGGCCCGCAGAAGTTCGATGCGGGTGGCATCGTCGAGCTGGTTCCATAGATGGCGGTCCAGCGAGGTCAGCACCTGGCTTGATAACGCCGGGTCCACGGCCGGGTCGCTCGGCTGACGGTGGAACTGGTCCTTGGCGCTGGCCCGGACGAGCCCGATAAGGGCCGTGATGCTTGCCTGCGGGCGGGTTTCGGCGAGCGCACGGTCGCGCCATAGGCCGACCGGTTGCCATTCGAGGGCGACGCGCGCCGCGTAACGGAGATTGCGATCCTTGCTGTTGAGATGCGGCCAAGCCGCCTTGACCGCGTCAGGATTCTGGGTGCCGTGGAAAGCCTCGAGTTTGCGGCGTTCAGCCCGGGCCTTTTCGCCGCCGACGAGTCCGGGCGACGGCCGGGTGTTTTCATTGCCCGCATAGGTCACGCGATAAAGGGCCGACTGGGTGCGACGCCCGCCGATGGCGAAGTAGAGTGCGCCATCCTTGGGATTCACGACGAGGTCGGTCAGCGGCAGCGGCGAACCCGCGATGAATTCCTCGAGCTGCCCCGTGTAACCGGCGCCGTTGGGACGCAGGTGCACGGCGTAAAGTTTGCCGTAGCTCCAGTCGGCGACGTAGAGGGCTTCCTGATACTTCATCGGGAACTTTGCCCCATAGCCAAACGCGGTGCCCGTGGGCGAGCCCGGCCCCACGTCCACCACCGCGCCCAGGCTGTCCGGATAGTAGGCGGGCCACTTGCCGGCGCCGCTGCGCCAGCCGAACTCGGCACCGCTGACGACATGGTTCACGCGCGTGGGCCGATACCACGGGGTGTTCATGTCCCACTCCATGTCCGCGTCGTAGGTGAACAGTTCGCCGTGGCGGTTGTAGGCGGCGTCGTATTCATTGCGAAAGCCGGTGGAAATCAGCTCCCACTTCTCGCCGTCGGGATCGGTTTTGGCGATCCAGCCGCCCGGCGCCAGCGCCCCCTTCATGAAGCCGTTGCCGTCCCACAGGCGCGGGAGCAGGTGATCCTCGGACCAATTCAACGGCACACGGGACGAGGCAAGGTCGGTGAGCTTGGTCTGGTTGCCCACGATGATCGTTAGCGTCCGGCCGTCGGGCGACGGCAGGATCGCGTGGGGTCCGTGTTCGCCGCCGCCGGAGAGCCCACGGAGCAGCTTAACGTCGTCAAACTTGTCGTCGCCATCCGTGTCGCGCACCCGGTAAAGGCCGCGGGGATACGGCTTGTCGTTGGCGCACATCACGTAGAGGCTGTCAAAGGCGTAAAGCAGGCCCTGCGCCATGCCCACGGGAACGTCCAGCGTCTCAATGCCCACCGTGCCGCCGGTTCCGATCGCCGGCGGAGTCAGTCGGTAGAGCTTGCCATATTGGTCGGAGACGATGAGCCGACCCTTGGGGTCGGTGCACATCGAGACCCAGGAGCCCTGGTCACTCTTGGGCACGGTGTAGAGCAGTTCTACCTTGAATCCCTTGGCGACCTTCAAGGCGTCCACCGGCGTGGCCTGATCCTTGAGCTGTCCCAAGGCGGGCGTGGTGGCGGCGAGACCAAGGCACAGCCCCAAGGGCAACGAAACGCGGCATGTCATGCCCGCGAGCTTGGCGGGCGGTCAGGCTCCCGCTCAAGCCCTTCGTCGCCTTACGGCGACGATTTTCCCCCGAAAACGGTCAGATGGGGTCCCACGAAAAGGAAAACGGCCGGTCCGGCAGACACACGGATTACTGCAGAACCGGCCGCGGCCAGCCACCCAGCCGGCCAAATTCGTCTACGGGGTCCGCAAGCCGGATGCCATTCTCGCCTACGGACCGAAAGCGCGGGACGTCCTCCGGCGGACCGCCCCTTCCGCCACTACGTCTAAGGCGCTGCGGACCGGAATGCCTGCTTCATTTTGCTCAATTTTGCCCTTCTTCAGCCTCGGCGGCGGCCCGAAAAATCCTGTTTCCTACCGCCGCCCCTGTGCCTAGCGTCGTCGCCTGTTCCGCTTCCGGACCACGGATGCGGGTTGAAAAACCAGAACTAGCATATGCCACTTACCCATACGCGCGACCTGTTCGCCAAGGCATTGAAGGGCAAATACGCCCTCGGCGCCTTTAACGTGAACAACATGGAGCTGCTCCAGGCCATCATCGAAGCCTGCGAGGAGGAAAAGGCTCCCGTGATGCTCCAGATCTCGAAGGGCGCCCGCGAATACGCCAACCCCGTCTATCTCAAGAAGCTGATCGAGGCCGCAGTCAGCCTCAGCACCATCCCCATCGCTGTCCATCTGGACCACGGTGATACCTTCGAGCTTTGCAAGCAGTGCATCGACGAGGGCTTCACCAGCGTCATGATCGACGCCTCCCACGAGAACTTCGAAAAGAACGTAGAAATCACCAAGAAGGTCGTGGATTACGCCCACAAGCACAACTGTGTGGTAGAATCCGAGCTCGGCCACCTGGTCGGCGCGCAGTTCGACGACGGCGAGGAGGGCGGCTGCCATTCGGCCAGTGGCCATTATACTGTGCCGGAAGAGGCCGTGAAGTTCGTGAAGGAATCCGGCTGCGATTCCTTGGCCGTCGCCATCGGCAACAGCCACGGCGCCTACAAGTTCAAGGGCACCCAGCACCTCGACCTCGAACGCCTCAAGCTCATCAAGAAGGCGCTGCTCGAGGCCGGCATGGGCGATTATCCGCTCGTGCTGCACGGAGCCAGCTCGGTGCCGAAGGATCTCGCGCAGAAGATCAACCAGTTCGGCGGCGGCATGGGCGAAGACACCGCCGGCGTGCCCGAGGCTGACATCGAGGTCGCCCGCCGCACCGGCTGCACCAAGGTCAACATCGACACCGACCTGCGCCTGGCGATGACCGCCGCGATCCGCGAAGTCCTATGGTCCAAGCCCAAGGAATTCGATCCCCGCAAGTATCTCGGACCTGCCCGCAAGGCGACCAAGGAACTCGTGCGTCACAAGCTCAAGAACGTGCTGTGCTGTGCCGGCCACGCCTTCGACTGAACCGTCCGGATTGATTTCTGGCGGAGACCTTCGCGGGTCTCCGCCTTTTTGTTTTCCAAGCCAGCGCCGCCGGCGACGACGCCAAAATGCGCGGTTATCCCGCCAACGCGTTGCTTGACCCGCCCGCGGGAGCCCGGAAGTTTGGCCGCCATACCGCATGCGTTTCGGGTATCCATTGTTCGCTCTTGTCGCCGGCCTCCTCTGGACCGGCTGCTCAGGCAGCGGCCGGGGTTATCCCGTGCAGCGGTTGGACGGTGCCAAGGCCACTTTGCGGGCCACGCCGGAAACCAAGGCCTGGGTTTTCGTGTTCCTCGGCGTCGAGTGTCCCATCGCCAACCGTTGCCTGCCGGAGCTCATGGCGCTGGAGCGCGAGTTCGCCGGTGCCGGAGTGCGGTTCTGCTTCGTTTATCCGAACCAGGACGAAGACCCGAATGTCATCCGCCGTCATCAGGCCGACTATGGCCTCATGGGTGAAACTTTCCGCGATCCCGGCCTGCGGCTGGCCCGGCAGCTGGGTGCCAGCAAGACACCGGAGGCCGTCTTTCTCGACGCCGCCGGCAAACTGATCTACCGCGGGCGCATCAACGATCAGTTTCTCGCCCTCGGGCAGGGAAAACCGGCGCCCACGCGGCGGGACTTGGCCGAAGCATTGACCCAATTCTGCGCCGGCCATCCACCAGCCGGTCTGGTCCAGCCACCCGTCGGTTGCTCTTTCCGACCCCTGCCGTGAGTCCGCTTATTCCAGTCTTTTTTCGCTGGGTTTTCCTGCCGATTGCGGCCATGGCGTTCGGGGGCGTCTTTTCGGGGGCCGCCCAATCGGACCCGGTGACGTTTCATGAGCAGGTCGCTCCGGTTCTGTTTCGTCACTGTTCGCCGTGCCATCGGCCGGGGCAGTCGGCGCCGTTTTCGCTGCTCAGTTTCGCGGATGCCAAAAAGCACGTGCGCGACTTGGCCGACGTCACGGCCCGCCGTTTCATGCCGCCGTGGCTGCCGGCCGCGGGGCATGGCGAGTTCATCGGCGAACGCCGCTTGACGGAGGCGGAGATCGCCGTGTTCGCACGCTGGCATGCCGCCGGTGCGCCGGAGGGCGATGCCGCGAAGGCGCCACCCGCCCCGGTGTTTTCGACCGAGTGGCAGCTCGGCCAGCCCGACCTCGTCATCAGGATGCCGGCCGCCTACACGGTTCCAGCGGGTGGCCGCGATGTTTACCGCCACTTCATCCTTCCGTTGACCATGACCAATCGCCGCTGGGTCAGGGCGTGGGAATTCCGGCCGAACTCCCGCGCCGTGCATCACGCGTTCCTGCGTTTGGACCGTTCGGGCGAGGCGAGGCGTCATGACGCGCAGGATCCCGAGCCCGGATTCCCGGGGATGGATACGCCGAATTCGGTGGAATCGCCCAACGGACACTTCGCGAGCTGGCAGCCCGGAGCGGTTCCCCGTCAGAATCCACCCGGCCTGCCGTGGGCGCTGGAGCCGGGCGCGGATGTGGTCATGCAGATGCACCTGCAGCCGCTGGGAAAACCGGAGCCCCTGCAGGCCGAGCTCGGCTTCTATTTCACGGAAGACCCGCCCACGAACCGGCCGGTGAAACTGTCCCTGATCAACTACGACGTGGACCTCGCGCCCGGCGTGACCAATGCGGTCTATCGCGATGAGCTCACGCTGCCGGCCGACGCCGACCTGCTGGGCCTGTTGCCGCACACGCACTACCTCGGACGCCGGGTAGAAGGGCTCGCGATCCTGCCCGATGGCGTGGAAAAATCCCTGCTGCTGATCCCCGACTGGGACTTCAACTGGCAGGGCGACTACACATTCCGTCAGCCGGTGTTCCTTCCGGCGGGCACGCGCCTGGTGATGCGGGTCACGTTCGACAACTCGGCGGCGAATCCGCGCAACCCGGCAAATCCGCCGGTGCGGGTGCAGTTCGGCCTCAACACCACCGACGAGATGGCGGAGCTGTGGCTGCAGTTGCTGCCGCGCACCACCAACGGGCTGGCGGCGTTCAGCCGGACCAATCTGGAACGCACCGTGCGCGACGTGCGGTCATTCAATCTCCAGCGTCTCCGGATCAATCCCAAGGATGCCGCCGCGATGGTCAACCTCGGCAAAGCAGCCTTGTCCCAAGGCCAACGAGCCGAAGCGCGGACGCAGTTCCTGCGGGCGGTCGAGACGCAGCCAGAGCTGGATGACGCCCACTACTTTCTCGGCCTGATCCATCGCATGGAGAACAACCCGGGCGCCGCGGCCCGGGAGTTTGCCAGGACCCTGGAGTTGAACCCCGGCCATGTGCGCGCCCACGGAAATCTCGGGCTCATGCACTTCGACTACAACCGGCCGGAGCGCGCCGCCGAACATTTCGCGAAGGCGGTTACCCTCGATCCGACCGATCCGATCGCCCACGGCATGCTGGGCACCATCCGGCTTCAGCAGGGACAATGGGCGGAAGCGGAAGGCCTGCTCGCCCACGCGGCCGAGTTGGATCCGGCCGATCCCGAAGTCCGGAAGAAACTGGAAACCGCGCGGCAACGGCTCAAGGCCGGCCAATGAACGGTTCGTTCGTGCCCTTGCGAAAACGCAGACGAGCCCGGGAAGCGCTACCGCTGAAATAGTTGCCGGATGACGTCCTCGATCGGCACTTCCTCGACACTGAAGTCCTTCACCGGCACTTCGTCGAGCAGGGCCTTCACCGACGCGATCACGCGGTCCCGTTTGACCTTCAGCTTCAGGCCGTCGTCGCCGCGCTCCACCACTTCGCCGTAGCGGGTGGGATCGCACTGGGCGCACGCGTCCGCGTGATCGAAGCGGATCGTCACCAGCTTGTGGTCGGCAAACCGGTCGAGCACTTCCGCGAGGCGGCCGTCGAAGAAGATCTTGCCGTGATCGATGATGATCACCCGTTCGCAGAGTTCCTGGATGTCCGCCATGTAATGGCTGGTCAGGATGATCGTGGTGCGGCGGGTGCGGTTGTGGCGGCGCAGGAACTCACGGACCACCTTCGCCGAAACGACGTCGAGCCCGATGGTCGGCTCGTCAAGGAACAGGACCTTGGGCTGGTGCAGCAGCGAGGCGATCAGTTCGCACTTCATGCGCTCGCCGAGGGACAATTCGCGGACCGCGGTGGCGAGCTTGTCGCGGACATTCAGGAGCTCGCTCAGTTCATCCACGGTCCGCCGGAATTCACCATCATCCAAGCCGTAGATCTTGGCGTTGAGCGCGAGGGATTCGCGCGCGGGCAGGTCCCACCAGAGCTGGTTCTTCTGGCCCAGCAGCAGCGCGAATTGCCGCCGGTAACCGTCCTGGCGTTCCCACGGCGTGTAACCCAGCACGCTGGCGGTGCCACCGGTCGGATACAGCAGCCCCGCGAGCATCTTCAGGGTCGTGGTCTTGCCGGCGCCGTTGGGCCCGAGAAAGCCCACGAACTCGCCTTCCTCGATCCGGAAGCTCACGTCCTGCACTGCGTAGGTCGTGGTGTGCTCGCGTCGGAAGAGTCCGCGGAACGCTCCGGCCACGCCGGGCTGCTTCTTGGCAGTCTGGAACGCCTTGGTGAGCCCTTGAACTTCGATCAACGCCATGTCTGCGGAAAGGTGGCGGGCGGGGCGCGCTTCACCAACGCAATTCCGGCGAAGGCAACCTCAACGCCAAGCCCGGAGCCGAACGCCCCGGGAGGCCGCGTATTCCAACCCGCCGGGCGGACCGAAAACTTCGGCCTCCGGGGGACGCTACCACCCCCAAGGCCCACCCCTGGCTTCCCGCACATCGGGGATTGCCTGTCCTGCCGGCCGCCGAAACGCTCGCGCCCATGACGTTGCCTGCGCAGCTTTACGTGGACGGTGCCTATCGCGCCGCGAAATCCGGCCGCACCACGACCCTGATCAACCCCGCCACCGGGGAACCCTTTGCCGAAGTCGCCGCGGCAGGCGTGGAGGACGTGAACGCTGCCATTGAGTCCGCCCAGCGTGCCTGGGAAGGCGGCTGGCGTGACCTCGCTCCGGGCAAGCGTGCGGAGGTCCTCTTCGCCATCGCCCGCCTGCTGCGCGATTACGCGGAACACCTCGCCGAGTTCGAGATGCTCCAGATCGGCAAGCCCATCAGCGACGCCCGCGACGAGGTGATGCTGGGCGCGCGCGTGTTCGAGTATTACGCCGGCGCGGTCGGCAAGTTTTATGGCCAGACCATTCCGGTCGCCCGCGGCGGATTCGACTTCACGCTCCGACAAAGCATGGGCGTGGTGGCGGCCATCGTGCCGTGGAACTTCCCCTTTCCCATCGCCGCGTGGAAGGCCGCACCCGCGCTCGCGGCGGGCAACTGCGTGGTGCTCAAGCCGGCCTCACTGTCGCCACTCACCGCCTTGGCACTCGGTCAGATTGCGCACGCGGCGGGCCTGCCCTCGGGTGTGTTGCAGGTGCTTTCCGGCTCCGGCTCCGCCGTTGGCGACGCGCTGGTGACCCATCCCCTGATTCGAAAAGTATCCTTCACCGGCTCAACCGAAATCGGCCGACGCATCATGGAACTCGCCTCCCGCGACATCAAACGGGTGTCGCTCGAACTCGGCGGCAAGTCACCCAACATCGTCTTCGCCGACGCTGACTGGCAGCGCGCGGCCGAAAGTTCGCCCATGAGTGTGTTCGCCAACACCGGCCAGGACTGCTGCGCGCGCAGCCGGATGTTTGTCGAGCGGAGCGTCTATGAACCCTTCGTGGAGAAGTTCGTCGCGGCCACGAAGAAGCTGATCGTCAGCGATCCGGCCAAGGCCGAAACCCAGCTCGGCCCGATGGTCAGCGCCGGCCAGCGCGCCAGCGTGGAGGAATTCCTCGCCGACGCCCGCAAGCGTGGCAGCAAGTTCGCCACCGGCGGCGGCCGGCCGCACGCGAAGGGCTTTTACCTCGAACCCACCGTGCTGCTCGACGTGGGCAAGGACGACCGCTGCTGGCGCGAGGAGATCTTCGGCCCGGTCGTGGCCATCACGCCCTTCGACGACGAAGCGACGATGCTTCGCGAGGTCAACGCTTCGCCCTATGGTCTGAGCGGTTCGATCTGGACCAACAACCTGTCCCGCGCCCTGCGGGTGAGCCGGACTGTGCAGAGCGGTGTGCTCAGCGTGAACTCACACAGCAGCGTGCATGTCGAGGCGCCGTTCGGCGGCTTCAAGACCAGCGGCCTCGGCCGCGACCTCGGCATGGCCGCGATGGAAGGCTACACGGAGTTGAAGAACGTTTACGTGGCGGAGTAAATGGCCGGGATCCGATGACCCATGAGCCAACCGTCCAACGGCTCATCCCAGCTTTGCCTCGCCTGCGGCCTCTGCTGCGACGGGACGCTCTTCGCCGACGTGGAACTGCAGCCCGGCGATTCCGCGGAACGGCTCCGGGAGCTCGGCCAGAAACTGCGGCGGGGCAAGGACGCCGAGGGCAATCCCGTGCACAAGTTCGCCCAGCCGTGTCCGGCGCTGGGGGCAGACTGCCGGTGCGCGTTCTACGCCGAACGCCCCGCCCGCTGCCGGGACTTTGACTGCGCCCTGCTCAGGGCCGTGCAGGCCGGCACCCTCCCGGTGGCCGCCGCGCTCCGTCGCATCCGCGAGGCCCGGAAACAGCGCGACGCCGTGCACCGCGCCTTGTTGAAGCTCGGCGACCGTGAGCTGTCCAAGCCGTTGAGCCGGCGGTTCCAGCGCACAAAGCGAGCCCTCGAAGCCGGCGAGATCCCGGCGGGAACCACCTGGGAGGAAGCGGCCGAAACCTTTGGCGAACTGACCCTCGCCGTCAGCCAGCTCCAGTTCACGCTGAGCCGGGAGTTTTATCCGGATTGAGCCGCAAACCCGCAGGTGCACAAGCGCGGACGCCTTCCTCCGGCAGACCAGTGAGCGGGGACGTTTCTCCCGGTTGTGGTGGTTGCGCCGGGCAGCGGGCGAAAGCGCGAGAGGACTCGCGCAGTCCAAGACGCTAACGCGATCGTCCACGCCGCGGGGGGAGTCCGCGAGGTTTTGGACTGCGGCAGTCCTCTGCCGCTTTACGTGGAGTCACCAGTCCCCGTCCACGTCGAACTCATCCGGCACACTCACCCGGTCTGTCTTGAAACGGTAAATGCTGCGCACTTGGGCCGGCGAGGCAGTCCGTTCAAACCAAGCGGCCGAGCACCACGGATACTGATTTGCCACCGGCACCAGCCCGTGCTTCACCAGGTTCTGATGCACGTAGTTCAGCCGGGCGAAATAGGATCGCTGATGAGTGAGCCGGGTGTCGCGGTAATTGAACCACACTTGACGCCCGGGAGCTTGATCAAGCCGGTTGAGCCAGCCGCCGGTGCGCGTGTGCAGCATCCGCAGCAAGGCGGACAGGCTGGTGGCATCGCTGGCTTCCGTGGGCGAGTGGGCAACGAAGTGGTAGTGATTCGAGAAGACGGCCCAAGCCTCCAGGTGCCAGCCGAAGTCCCGCGCTACGGTCAGCAGGCCTCGATGCAGGACGGCGAGTCTTTCCCGGCCACCGAAGTGGTGAACCCGGTCCAGGGTGCTCGCAGTGACGAGGAAGGTGCCCCCGGCACCGAGCAGATGGGTCGGGGCGTGTGGCCACGTAGTGGGTGGCGTGGGCATTAGGGGGACGGTAGGAAAACTGCAGAATTGGCTGCAAGTCCGGCAGCGAAAGCGAGAGAGGACTCGCGCAGTCCAAAACGCTGGCGCGATCGTCCACGCCGCGGGGGAGTCCGCGAGGTTTTGGACTGCGGCAGTCCTCTGCCGCTTTGGGGCAATGCTTGCGATGTAAGCGGAGGAAGCGCACTTGGCGGGGCAGTCGAAAGCGCGAGAGGACCCGCGCACACCAGGACGCTGGCGCGACTTACGGTGCGCTGTGGGGAAGTCCGCTCTCCCTCGGCCCCGGTATGGGTCAGTCCACCGTGTCCAACTGCGCCCCCGGACAGAATTCCGCCGAAGCCATCCGGCGGCGGCTGCCGGTCACGCGGGTTTCGCCGACCGGATTCGGACGAAGCATGCGCTTCTGCCGCTCGCGGTCGCCGGCGCCGCGGACCACCGGGATCGGCTGGCCGGTGTTGATGTCGAGGCCGGTAACATACATTGCCGCGGAGCCGGTCATGGGCAGCGGGATGAAGTCCTGCACCTGCTGGAGGTTCCACTTCTCCTCCTTGAGGAAGGATTCCACGGCGCCCATCTCCTTCTCGGTGCAGCCGGGGAAGCTGGAGATGAAGTAGGGCACGAGATACTGCTCCTTGCCGGCCTGTTCGCTCAGATCGAAGAACTTCTCCATGAAGGCCGGGAAATCACCGGCCGGCTTGCGCATGCGGCGGAGCGTGGACGGATCCATGTGTTCGGGCGCGACCTTCATGTGGCCGGAGACATGGTTTTGCACGAGCTCCTTCATGTATTCCGGCGTGCGGAGCGCGACGTCCATGCGGATGCCGGACTGCACGAACACATGCTTCACGCCCGGCTGGGCGCGGGCGCCGCGGAGCAGGTCGAGGCCCGCCTTTTCATCAATGCCGAAGATCGGGCAGATGCTCGGCCAGAGGCAGCTCGGGCGATGGCACTTCTGGCATTCCGGCGCGTGACCGTTCTTCGCGCCGTAGAGATTGGCGGTCGGCCCGCCGAGATCGGAGACGGTGCCGCGGAAAGTATCCGCCTCAGTGAGCTTGCGGATTTCCTTCATCACCGATTCCTGACTGCGACTCGACAGGAACTTGCCCTGATGAAAGCCGAGTCCGCAGAACGTGCAGCCTCCGGGACAGCCGCGCGACACGATGATCGAGTCCTTGATCGTCGCGAAGCCGGGCACGGGCTGTTTGTAACTGGGATGCGCGAGCCGCATGAACGGCAGCTCGTAAAGGGCGTCGAGTTCCGGTCCGTCCACCGGAAACGCCGGAGTTTCCTGAAGCAGCGCACGGTTGCCGTGCATCTGCACGAGGCGTTTGCCGCTGTAAGGTGTCTGTTGGGCCTCGACCACTTTGGTCAGGCGCATGAGGTGGGTCTTGTCAGCCTGCAATTCCTCCCACGAGGGCAGGATGATGCAGTCGCTGAAATCCGCTTCGGCCGTCGCCTTGCCGCCGAGGAACAGCGCGGTGCCGCGGATGCCGGAGAAGTCGCGGTGGCCGGCGCGCAGACGGCTGACGATCTCGCGGACCGCGCGTTCGCCCATGCCGTAAACCAGCACGTCGGCCTTGGCGTCGGCCATGATCGAGGGCTTCAGCTTGTCTTCCCAATAGTCGTAATGCGCCACGCGCCGCATGGACGCTTCCATCCCGCCCAGCACGACCGGCGCGCCGGGGAACGCCCGCCGGGCCATTTGCGTGTAAACCACAGCGGCGTGGTTCGGTCGTTTGCCGGGGATGCCGCCCTCGCTGTAAACATCCTCCTTCCGCTTGTGCCGTGCCGCGGTGTAGTTCGACAGCATGGAGTCGAGGTTGCCCGCGGTGATGCCGACGAAGAGCTTCGGCGCCCCCATCGTCTGGATGGACGCGATGTCCTTCCAATCCGGCTGGGCGACGATGCCCACGCGCAGGCCCATCGACTCCAGCACCCGCCCGATCATCGCGGCGCCGAACGAAGGGTGATCCACATAGGCGTCGCCCGTGATGATGAGCACGTCCAGCTCCGCCCAGCCTCTGGACTCCATCTCGGCACGGGACATCGGCAGGAAGCCGTTGGTCTTCGGCAGCGGTTTTGTGAACTGGATTGGCACGGCAGCCATGCGGCACCCAAGAAACGGCAAAGAAATGGGTTAGGCAACTGAAAGCAGAGCAAACGACTCCGCTTCGACTGTTCGCTACGGATCCGGAGGTAGCATCTTCACGCGACCTCTTAATGGAAAGACCGTGTTGGGCTACAGAAGCGCCGGGGCTCGCCTTCGTGGTTTGGACCTAATCTGGATTCCTGCTCGTTCTCTTGCTCCAGGATTCCGAAGAAAAGGACAGTAGAACGAGTAAGATCGGGAAACTGCCGGTCCTGACGGCCGTTTGACACTTTGGTGCAGTTTTGCCCTACTTTGCGCCGCAGCCGAAGTCCGGGCGGTTTCCAAGTCCGGGCGCGGGGGACCCAGATGCCGGGGCAATTTGGCCACGGCGGGGGCGTGCGGCGCCGGGCAACCGGTGGTCCGGGAGCACTTCCAGGCTCCAGCCCGTCAGCTAACCTCGCAGGCCTTTGGAAGGGCCGTCCCGCCTCCATTCGGACGCGGCCGGACGACGCCCCGACGTGGTGCGTCCGGCGGAAACACGATGAAGATTTATTCGCATACCCAGCGGGCCGGGCGCTGGCTTTGGATTCCCGCAGTGGCCTGCCTGTTCCTGGTGGGCCTGGCCGTCTGGACCCGGATCTGGGCGGTGCTGGGCAGTTTGGCGGTCATTGGCGGCCTTGCCTGGCTGTTTTCGTCGCTGACCGTCGAGGTGGCCGACGGCCGGCTGAGCTGGCGGTTTGGCCCGGGGTGGCTGAAGAAGCAGGTGCCACTTGGTGACATCGCCGCGGCATTGCCGGTGAAAACCACCTGGAAGGAAGGCTGGGGCATCCATTACACGCGCTTTGGTTGGCTCTACAACATCGCCGGTTTCGAGGCGGTCGCATTCGAGCTCAAGAATGGAAAGCGGTTTGCCGTCGGGACCGACGAGCCCTCGCGTCTGCTGTCCGCCCTGCAAGCCAACGCCGCCTGAGATGCAGACCGATTCCTCCCAGCGCAGCCGGATGGCCGCCCTGTCCCTCGCGGCTCTCGGCGTGGTCTATGGCGACATCGGCACCAGCCCGCTCTACGCGATGCGGGAGTGTTTCAGCAAGGACCACGGCCTACTGCCCACTCCGGACAATGTTTACGGAGTGCTGTCGCTGATCATCTGGTCGCTGATCTTGGTCGTTTCGATCAAGTATCTGGTCTTCATCCTCCGGGCGGACAACAAGGGCGAGGGCGGCATTCTGGCCCTGCTGGCCCTCGCCTTTCCGGACCGGCGCGATGCCAAGGCCGGCCGCAAGACCGTGCTCATGACGCTGCTCGGGGTGTTCGGTGCGGCGCTGCTCTACGGTGACGGCATGATCACCCCGCCGGTCACGGTGCTGGGAGCAGTCGAGGGGCTCGAGGTGGCCACCACCCGATTGCAACCGTTCGTCGTGCCCCTGGCCGTGGTGATCCTCATTTCCCTGTTCGCGGTGCAAAGGGTAGGCACCGGAGCCATCGGCAACGTCTTTGGGCCGGTCATGATCGTGTGGTTTCTAACTCTCGTGGTGCTGGGCGTGAAAGGCATTGTGCTACACCCGACCGTGCTGCTCGCCGTCAGCCCCCACTACGCCGTGCAGTTCTTTCTCGAGAACCGCGGCCATGCCTTCGTGGTCCTGGGTTCGGTATTCCTGGTCGCAACCGGTGGAGAGGCCCTTTACGCCGACATGGGACACTTCGGGGCCAAGCCAATCCGCCGCGCGTGGTTCGGGTTGGTTCTGCCGGCCCTGTTGATCAACTACTTCGGGCAAGGGGCCCTGCTGATCGGGACCCCGGCAGCCGTCACCAACCCCTTCTACAACCTCGCCCCCAAGTGGGCGCTGCTGCCCTTGGTGGGACTGGCGACGGCGGCGGCCGTCATCGCGTCGCAGGCACTGATCAGTGGCGTCTATTCCCTTACAATGCAGGCGATCCAGCTCGGATTCCTGCCGCGGCTGGCGATTGAGCACACGAGCGAAAAGGAACGGGGCCAGATCTACATCCCGCACATCAACTGGGCCCTGATGGCGGCCTGCCTCGCCCTGGTGGTGAGCTTCGGATCCTCGTCACGCCTCACGGCCGCCTACGGGGTGGGGGTCACCCTCACGATGATCATTGATACGGTGCTGTTCTTCTTCGCCGCCCGCCGGCTTTGGAACTGGTCCCTGCCCGTGGCCGGCGGCCTGACGCTTCTGTTCCTGGCGGTGGAGATCTCCTTCTTCGGGGCAAACTCGCTGAAAATCGCCCACGGCGGCTGGTTCCCGCTGGTCATTGGCGCCCTCCTATTCACGCTCATGACCACTTGGCGGAAGGGACGCACGCTGCTGTGGGACCGGATGCGCCAGGCTGCGCTGCCGGTGGACCAGTTCCTCGCGAGCGTGGGACGCCGGGAGATTCCCCGGGTGAAGGGCACGGCCATCTACCTGGCCGGCAATCCCGACGGCGTGCCGATCGCGCTGCTGCACAATCTCAAGCACAACAAGGTGCTCCATGAGCGCACCCTGTTCCTGACCATCTCGGTGGACGAATCGCCCCGGGTGGACGATGACGATCGCATGTCAGTGGAAGATCTGGACGAGGGCTTTTGGCGGGTTCGGGCGCGCTACGGTTTCATGGAAGAACCCAACGTGCCCGACATCCTCCGGCGCTGCGGCGAACTCGGGCTCAAATGCCGCGAGCACGAAACGTCCTTCTTCGTGAGCCGGGAAACGATCATCCCGTCGAAGAAGAGCGGCATGGCCATCTGGCGCGAACGGTTGTTCGCCCTGATGTCGCGCAACGCCCATTCCGCCACCGCCTTCTTCCGGCTCCCGCCCAACCGGGTCGTGGAACTCGGGATGCAGGTGGAAATCTGAGCGGCGGGCGAAAGTGACTGCCCTTGGCGGCGGCCCGGGGATGCCGATGGCCTCCTCCCGAACCTTCGCCGGACTTCCCATCGCAGGACGCTTGGTTATCTTAGCGCCATGAGCGCGCCCCTTTCTCCGCCGGCGGACGAGGCTGCGCGGCAGCGTCGGCTGGCGCTGGCCCAGCAGGCCTATCGCGACTTTTTCGCACAGTGTTTCTGGTCGTATCGTGAGGACGCAGAGATCACGGAGGACAAGATCCCGTTTGTGATCAGCGGGCTTCGCGAAAACGGCGGCCACGCCGGCTATCGCATTGCCGCCGAGTTATGCCGCTAGGAGACTTTGAACGCGCGGTGCTGCATGTTCTCGCAGCCAACCGGAATCCCGACAGCTTTGTCGCCGGGGCCACGGTGCTGCATCAGTCCCCCGATTCTCCGCGCTCTTCGCGGGACGTGGACATTTTCCACGACACCGTGGAAAGCCTGGCCGCCTCGGTGAAAGTGGACGTCGCCGCGCTGTCGGCCGCTGGATTCGACGTCGAGCTGGGACGACCGCAGGACACCTTTCAGCGCGCCCGTGTGCGCCGGGACGGCCGCGAGACCAAGGTCGAGTGGGTCTTTGACAGTGTCTATCGTTTCTTCCCGATCGGCAACGACCCCGAACTTGGCTGGCGACTGAGCTTTTGGGACGCGGCAACCAACAAGGTGTTGGCGCTGGCCGGCCGTTCCAAGGTCCGCGATCTGCTGGACGTGCTCTATCTCCACGAAAGTCACCTCCATCTCGGCGCCCTCGCGTGGGCTGCCGGAGGCAAGGATCCCGGACTGACTCCGGAGGCAATCATATTCTGGGCCCGGCGTAACGCCGTTTTCCGTCCGGAAGCGTTGGATGATCTCCAATTGAACCGACCCGTTTCGTTGACCGACCTGAAGCAACGCTGGATGGAAGCTTCCCACGCTGCGTTGGAACTCATCACGCAACTGCCCCCGGCCGAGTTGGGCTGCTTCTACCTCAACGCTGCCGGTCAACCCGTGTGTCCCGATCCGGCCGTGCCGGAATTTCCGCACCTCACCCGTCACTACGGCAGCGTGAAGGGCGCTTGGCCGCGCATCGTGGAGGAATAGCGCGCCGCGCCGGCGGGTTCAGCCGCGCTTCACGCGCGCGACATGTCGCGCCATGCGGTCCATGGCAATCTGGATCTGGTCGAAGGCAGTGGCGAAACAGCAGCGCAGGAACTTCTCACCGCTCGCGCCGAACGCACCGCCGGGCACGCACGCGACCTTCTCCTCCTTGAGCAGGCTGAGGGCGAATTCTTTCGCCGGGATGCCGACGCTCTCGATGCTCGGGAACGCGTAGAACGAGCCGCGCGGGAGGTGGCACTTCAGGCCCATGTCGTTCAGCGATTTCACGATGTAGTTGCGGCGCAGCTTGTATTGCTCGCGCATCTCGGCGGTCGCGGATTCGCCGTTCTGGAGTGCCTCGATCGCGGCTTCCTGCGCGATGATGCTGGCGCAGAGCATCGAGTATTGGTGGATCTTCATCATGGCCTCGATGAGGTCCACGGGGCCGCAGGCGTAGCCGATGCGGAAGCCGGTCATCGCGTAGGCCTTGGAGAAGCCGTGCAGGAAGATCGTGCGCTCGGCCATGCCGGGCAGGCTGGCGATGGAGACGTGTTCGCCCTCAAAGGTCAGCTCGCTGTAAATCTCGTCGGTGAGCACCAGCAGGTTGTGCCGCTGGGCGACGGCGGCGATCTCCAGCAGTTGCGCACGGGTCATCGTGCCGCCGGTGGGATTGGTCGGGAAATTCAGCATCAGCACCTTGCTGCGCGGCGTGATGACGGCCTCGATGGCCTGAGCGGTCACCGCAAAGCCATCCTCCGCCTTGCACGCCACGGGCACCGGCACGCCATGCGCCAGCACGACGCTGGGCGAATAGCTCACGTAGCAGGGCTCATGGTAGATGACCTCGTCGCCAGGGTTGAGCACGGCGCGCAGGGCGAGGTCGAGTGCCTCGCTCACGCCGACGGCCACCAAGATCTGGTTCTTGGGGTCGTAGTGGATCCCGAAGTTCTTGGCGACGTTCCGCGAGATCGCCTCGCGCAGCTTCAGCAGTCCGAGGTTCGAGGTGTATTGGGTGCGGCCGCGTTCGAGCGCGTAGATGGCAGCCTCGCGGATGTGCCAGGGCGTGGCGAAGTCGGGTTCACCGACGCCAAGCGAGATGACGCCGGTGGTGTTCTGGACGAGCTCGAAGAAGTCGCGGATCCCGGAACGGGGAATGCCGGCGACGTGGTTCGCGATGTAGCTGGGACGGATCGAGGACATGGACTGCGGCGGGGAGATAAGCGGACGCGCCGACACGCGGGAAGCGGATTCCCACGGGCCGTCTGCGTTCACGCTGGTTGAAGTTGCTAGGCGAGGGGCAGACGACCGGAACGCGCGGCGGCGGCAGCTCGGGCCGAAAGGGCCAGGGCTGCGGCTGCTAAGGCGGACAACGCGCGGTTCATGTCGGGCGAGAGTTGGCCGGAAGCGGCCGGGGCGAGTCAAGCGCCGGGACGGCGTGTGCTGACGGAGACCGAAGCCGGAAAACAGCAAGGCAGGAAAACGGGAACGGCGGCTCCGGCTTACCTGCCTTCCAAATTGTCTGGCGGCGCTCAGCCGCCGGCGAAAGCCGGAATGATGCTGACTTCGTCGCCGGGCTTGAGCGGCGTGTCCTGTTCGCCGAGGAAGCGGATGTCCTCCTCGTTCACGAACACGAGCACGGAGCCGCGGATGCGCCCGCCGCCGTCGCACAGGCGGTCCCGGATGCCGTTGTAGCGGTCATGCAGTTGCGAGATGGCGTCGCCCACGGTGCCGGGGCGGACGGTCACGGTGTCCTCGCCGCCACAGAGCTTGCGGAGGGTCGGAGGAATGGAAACGCGGACCATGGCTTCAGGCGGTCACGAGTTCCGGCTTGTCGTGCGCCAGCAGCGCTTCGAACTCGCGCAGGCTCGGCCGGATGTCGCGGGTGGCACCCACATGGCCGGTCATGGCCTCGATGGTCTTGAGGCCGTTGCCCGTAATGCAGAGCACGGCGCTGGAATCGGCCGGGATCTTGCCGGAGGCGATCAGCTTCTTGGCCACGCCCACGGTCACGCCGCCGGCGGTCTCGGCGAAGATGCCTTCGCATTCGGACAACAGCCGGATGCCCTCGCGCACCTCGTCGTCCGTCACGTCGTCGGCCGCGCCGCCGGTCTCCTTCATCACCTTGAGCGAATAGAAGCCGTCGGCGGGCGTGCCGATGGCGAGCGACTTGGCGATGGTGTTCGGCTTCACCGGCTTGAAGAAGTCGAGCCCGGCCTTCTGCGCAGTGCTGATGGGCGAGCAACCGGTCGCCTGGGCGCCGTGCATCTTCCACTTGGTCTCGCCGACGAGGCCGACCTTGATGAATTCCTGGTAAGCCTTGTGAACCTTGGTGAGCAGCGAGCCGGACGCCATCGGGACAACCGTGTGCTCGGGGATGCGCCAGCCGAGCTGTTCGATGATCTCGTAGCCCATGCTCTTGCTGCCCTCGGCGTAGTAGGGGCGCATGTTCACGTTCACGAAGGCCCAGCCATATTTGCCGGCGATCTCGGCGCAGAGGCGGTTCACCTCGTCGTAGTGCCCCTTGATGCCGATGACGTTGGCGCCGTAAACGAGCGAGTTGACGACCTTGCCGAGTTCGAGGTCCGACGGGATGAAGACGTAGGCATCCAGGCCCGCGGCGGCGGCGTTGGCGGCGACCGAATTGGCCAGATTGCCAGTCGAGGCGCAGGCCACGGTTTTGAAGCCGAGTTCCACCGAGCGGCTCAGCGCGACGCTGACGACGCGGTCCTTGAACGAGAGGGTCGGGAAGTTGACCGCGTCGTTCTTGATCCAGAGCTCGCGGATGCCGAGGCGTTTGGCGAGGCGGTCGGCTCTCACCAGCGGCGTGTAGCCGACCTGGCGGCCGACGGTCGGTTCGCCGGCCACGGGCAGCAGCTCGCGGTAACGCCACATCGTCTGCGGCCGGCCGCAGATCACGTCGCGCGTGAGGGACTTCCGGATGCGGTCGTAGTCGTAGGCGACCTCGAGCGGGCCGAAGTCGAACTCGCAGACGTGCGTGGCAGCGAGGGGATATTCCCGGCCGCACTCGCGGCACTTCAACGCCTTCATGTAACCGTTGCTCTGGCTCATAAAATTGTTCCGTTCATCGGCGCCAAACGCCGAAGGCTTCAGCCAGAGCGGCGGGGAAAACAAAAGACCCCTGCCCGCGAAGCGAGAAGGGGTCTGAAAATCAGGACCGGCGCTTCTCATCTTCGCCGGAATTTCGTCGCCGAAACCCGGACCGGATTTGGCACCTGGTCATCGAACTGCCAGTTCGACCGGTTGCCGTGGTTTCTTCGGGCCGTGCCCTCCACCACTCTGGATGAGTGCTTTGGTTGCCCAAAGCGCGGGAATGGATGGCGGAAGGGACCGGGGGGTGTCAAAGGGATTTTCCAGCGGCTTTGGACCAAACAGCCGGATACCTTTTCACAACATCGCCAACCCATCGAACGCCTCGTGGGAACGTTGGCCCGAAGAAAGGTCGATTTTCACCAGGCGGACTGGCTCACGATCGATCAATGGGCTTGCTCCGAAAAACGGGACCAACCCAAAGATAACCCCCCTCCCCAGTAGACCTCAAAACGGACCCCGTCCTTCTCCGCCGACTTCATCGGACGGAACTGCCATGCCAAGACCAGCGACACCTGAGCTGCATAGAGCACCAGTAACAACCTGAGCACCATTCCGCCGAGATGCCGAAACCGATTCATGGAGAAGTGACAGCAGCAACTTGGAATCGCTCGGAATCACTCCCGAAAATTCACAAAGCTCAGCGCCACTGGGAAATCCTCGCTCTTCACTGCCGCGATCACCGCCTGGAGGTCGTCCCGGCTCTTGCCGGTCACGCGCAGTTCGTCGCCCTGAATCGCGGCCGTCACCTTCAGGCCGGTGCCCCGGATGAACTGGCTGATCTGCTTGGCCACCGCACCCTCGATACCCTGCTTGATCTTGATGGTCTGACGCGCGTGCCCGAGCGGCGAGAGTTCGGCTTCGCCCTGATCCACGCTCTTCAGGCTGATGCCGCGTTTGGAGAGTTTGCCGATCACGATGTCCACCAGGGCCTTCATCTTGAAGGCATCATTGGCACGCAGCTTGACCTCGTTCTTGTCCAACACGATCTCGGCGTTGGCGCCCTTGAAGTCGAACCGGGTGAGCAGTTCTTTCTGCGCCTGGCTGATGGCGTTTTCCAGTTCCATGGAGTTGACCTTGGAGACGATGTCAAAGCTTGGCATGGCCGGCAGCATAGGCGAAGGGAGCGGCTTGGGAAGCCGCCGGAGTCGCCGGGAAAAGCCTTGGAAACACGCCCGCCAAGCCTAACTTGGGCTCGCGGCATGAAACACGACTCGAATCTGCGGTTGCTGGCCCATCTGCAAATCACGCTGGCCCTGCTGCTCGCGGCCTTTTGCGCGTGGCACATCCACGCCACCCGGGTCCTGAACCGTCAGGCGCTGGCGCTGGCCCAGTCCACCCACAACCGCCGGGCGTATGACCTGCTGCTGACCGCCTCGATCGAATACGCGGGCCGTCAGCCGGCCATTCATCCGGTGCTCAAAGCCGTGGGGGTGACGATCACCACCAACGCGACGCCCAACACTCCCAAGCGCTAATCATGGACGAACTTTCCCCCACTCCCGCGCCCGCTCCCACACCGGACCCGCTCGTGACCGACCTGCAGGAACAGGTCCTCAGCCTGCGCAATCTGGTGAAGCTGGTGCTGGTGTCCGCCTTCATCGCGACCGCCGCGCTCGGCCTGTTCCTCTACCGGCAGACGACCCTCATGAAGCGGCAGATCGACGCCCAGCAGGTCGCCCTCCGGGAATCCCAAGGCAAGGAGCGCGAAATCGTGATGCGTGGCATCGAGGTGTTCCGCCAATACGGCCTCCGCGATCCGGTGTTCGCGACGAATATCCTCGCCAAGTTCGGCCTGGCGCCCGGCGCTTCCACCAACCGCCCGGCCGCTCCGCGCTGAACCGTGCGCCCACGGGCGACTGGCGAAGGGATGGCAGCCGCATTCATGAACGCGTCGCGATTTTCCGCACTGCTGGCGATCGTGGCGCTCGCTTTGTGGGGTTGCGCCTCCCGGCCGACGCCTCCGAGCGAGTGGAGCGAATGGAAGACCAGGCGCCTCGAATCGGTCGGCGGCACGAACGGCTGGACCACGCTGGTCGGCCTGCATTGGCTGGCTGAGGGAACGAATTTCGCCGGCACGACTGCCACCAACCACCTCGTGCTCGACACCCCCAGCCTTCCCCCAGCGTTGGGCATGTTTGTCCGGAGCGGCGATCAGGTGCGCTTCGTCGCGGCTCCCGGGGCGACCCTGCGTGCGGCAGGACAACCGGTGCAGGATCTTGAGCTGGTCACCGATGCCGAGGAAAAGCCCACGCGGCTGGAATCCGGCACGGCGTCGGTGGTTGTGATCCGTCGGGGCGACCGGCTGGGTCTGCGTGTGCGTGACTCCCGGGCACCCGCGCGACGGGCATTCCGCGGTCTCCGGAGCTTTCCCTACGATTCGGCATGGCGCCTTGCCGGACGGTTTGAACCGTTCGCCGCACCGCGAACGCTCCGGGTCCCCAACGTCGTCGGCCTGACCGAGGAGTTTCCCAGTCCCGGCGCGCTGGTTTTTGCAGCCGCAGGGAAGACCCACCGGCTGGACGTGGCAATGGAACGCGGCGAAACCAACTTCTTCGTGATGTTTCACGACCGCACTGCCGCCGACACGACCTACGGCGCGGGCCGGTTTCTCTACGTAAAACCGCCCGGGCCGGACGGCTTGGTGACGATCGACTTCAACCTCGCCTACACGCCGCCGTGCGGCTTTACACGGTTTGCCACCTGCCCACTGCCGCCGAGGCAGAACCGGCTGCCGTTCGCCATCCGCGCCGGCGAACTCAAACCCGTCGGCCATCCCTGATCGGGTCGAAGCAGGGCCGGGTCCGAGTCCCCGCAGGCACCGGCGCCCCACCACGCAGGACTTTACATCCACTGCGACCTACCTCATCGCATTGCTCCTTCTCCGGCGGCATGATGTTGGCTAGATCCCCAGATCCAACCCAAACAGCCGGCGGTGTTCCTTGATGCAGAAGCGGTCGGTCATGCTGGCCACGTAATCGCACACGGCGCGGTGAAGGCCGTCGGTCTTCACGCGGCGTCGGGCGCCTTCGCCCATCTCGGCCGGGCTTTCGAGGTAGCTCTTGAAGACCTCCGCGAGCATGCGAATCGCGCGCTTGTTCGGTTCGTCCACGGCCTTGGAGTAATAGAGGTTCTGGTAAAGATACTTCCGCAGCTCCTGGTTTTGCTTTTTGCGCTCGGGGCTGTAGCGCACGAGCGAACGGCGGCAGGCGCGGACGTCATCGGCGGACTTCACCTTGGCGGTGGCAATGGCGGCCTCGGTGTTCAAAACGACATCCGTGACCTGCTGTTCGATGATCTGGCGGATGATGTAGTAGCGGCGGCTCTCGGCTGGCAGTTCGCCGAATTCACGCTTCACATGGCGCGCGGCGAGCGCCCAGACCTTCACCTCTTGGAGCAGCTTCTGTTCGTCGAGCAACCCGCTGTCGAGGCCGTCGTCGAGGTCGTGGCTGTAGTAGGTGACCTCGTCGGCGAGATTGGCGATCTGGGCTTCCAGCGAGGGTTGATGATGCGGGAACGATTCGCCGCCGGGCGGGGTGTCGTAATGGGTCTGGTGTTTGGCGAGGCCTTCGCGGACTTCCCAGGAAAGGTTCAGGCCGGGGAAGCGCGGATACTTGCGCTCGAGTTCCTCGACGATGCGGAGGCTCTGGCGGTTGTGCTCGAATCCGCCGTGCTCCTTCATGAGCTGGTCGATGACGTGTTCGCCACGGTGGCCGAAGGGCGAGTGCCCGAGGTCGTGGGCGAGTGCGATGGTTTCGGCGAGGTCCTCGTTGAGCCGGAGCGCGCGGGCGATGTTCCGCGAGATGGCGGCGACTTCCATCGTGTGCGTGAGCCGGGTGCGCAGATGATCGCCGGTGCCGTTGAGAAAAACCTGCGTCTTGTATTCGAGCCGGCGAAAAGCGCGACTGTGGATGACCCGGTCGCGGTCGCGCTGGAAGTGGGTGCGCCAGGTGGGCGGTTCCTCGGCGTGGACGCGTCCGCGGGTGTCTCCGCTCATCTGGGCGAAGGGGGCGAGGAACTGGCGTTCGCGGGCTTCGAGTTCGGCGCGTGTGACCGGCATGGCGCGAGCATAGGCGGCGGTCGCGCTGAGGCGAGCAAACAGGCGCCTACCCCGCGATCTGGCCCTGGCGTGATCCCTTTCCCCGCGGCAACGGAGAAAAATCACGGGCTTGGACCGACACACGTGGAATTCACGGCCCAAGCCCGCGTCCCATCCACACGGACAGAAATGGTGGCATCGTGGGGTGCCCAACCTCGGTATCGGCTGAAACGGGCGATGACTTCAGCGGCCCCGTGTCTGATGCGTGATTCGTTCGGGCGAATCCGTTCACTGTGGCTGAAATTGTGCCGACCGATTCCCCCAGCGACCGGAGGGGTTACTTTCGAGCCGTCGGGGCTGGACCCATGACATCGGGCGCTTCGCTCCGTTCAGTGCCAGAACCCAGCTGCCTTCCCGGGCGCTCGTTGGGTCAGGCGCTGGCTACGGAATCCCCATTTGTATGTTGTCCCCTCCCAAGAGAGCCACGACTGAAAAAAGCACCCGTCATCTGCAACTACCCGCGAAGTCGCTTGCCGCGCGGGGACCTCTCGCCACACTCCGCTCCCAGTCAGTCGCATGAACCGCCACCATTTTTCCACCCTGTTCGCCCTTGTCGCCGCCCTTCTGGCCGGTTGCGCCAAGCAGGAACCGCCCATCATCCGCTTGGACGAAATCCAGAGCCGGCGCGGCGGCGATCCGATCGTCCGGGTGGCGTGTGTCGGTGATTCCATCACGTGGGGAGCCGGGGTCGAGGGGCGTGAGACCAACAGCTATCCGGCCCAATTGCAGAAGCTGCTGGGAACGCGTTTCGACGTGCGCAACTTCGGCCGCAGCGGCGCAACTGCGAGCCGCACGGGCGACCTGCCCTACTGGACGACCGAGGAGTTCACCAAGGCCTCGGAATTTCAGCCCGACGTGGTGATCCTGAAGCTGGGCACCAACGACACCAAGCCGCAGAACTGGAAGGGCAAGGACGCCTTCCGGAAGGACTTCCGCGATCTGCTCGAGCACTTCCGGGATCTGAAATCGAAGCCCAAGCTGTGGGTCTGCCAGCCCGTGCCGGTTTACGGCGACCAATGGGGCATCAATGCGCAGACCTTGGACACGGTGCTCGAAGGCGTGGAGGAGGCCTGCGACGACCGCAAGGTGCCGGTGATCGACCTGTTCGACGCCCTGACCGGGCATCCGGAAATGTTCCCGGACAAGATCCATCCCAACGCCAAGGGCGCCGCCCTGATGGCCCGCACGGTGTATCAGGCCATCCGACCGTGATCGCCCGCCGGCCGGGAGAACCATGAAGCGAACTTGTTTGCCGACAGTTGCCCCGCCTGCGGATTCTGCGCCGGAATGAAACGGCGACTGGCAGCATGGGCGGCAGGTGGGTTCGGGTTGGCCTTGTTCGCCACCGCCGAATTGCCCCCCCTAAACGAAGTCACCGGGCTGCTGAAGACGCATCTGCCGGGAGTCACCGCCGAGCAGCTTGAGGCAGGTGAGGTGGAATCACTCCTCGGCCGGCTGAGCAACCGCGTGCGCCTGCTGGAAGACTACGAGGAACCGGCGCTCGACACGTCAGCCGTCGCCGCCAGCCGCCTGCTCGACGAACGTTTCGCCTACCTGCGGCTCGGTGAGGTGGCGGGGGAAGCCTGCACCCGCACGCTGGAGCGCCTGACCGAGCTGAGGGCCGGCCGGATGGGAATTTCCGGCGTGGTGCTGGATCTCCGGTTTGCCGGTGGCCGGGACTTTTCGGTGGTCGCCCAGCTGGCTGGCCTGTTCCTGCCGGCGAGCACGCCCCTGTTCGACGCCGGCGACGGCATGGTGATGAGCCAGATTGTAACCAACCGCTTTGAGGGTCCGCTGGCGGTCCTGGTAAATGCCCAGACGCACGGCGCCGCCGAGGCCTTGGCCAAGGTGCTGCAACTGCAGGGAGCCGCCCTGCTGGTCGGCGACGCGACGGCGGGCGATGCCTCCGTGGTGCAGGATCTGCCGCTGACCACCGGACAACGTCTGCGGCTTACAGTAAGCCGGCTCAAGTTCGCGGATGGCCAATCAGTGCCGCTCTCCGGCGTGGAACCCGACCTGCGGCTGTCGTTGGTCGCCAACGCGGAGCGAGCCTATCTCCGGGACCCATTTACCGTGGCAGTCTCCCGGACCAATTCTCCGACGGCGACCAACTCCATCACTACCTCAGTGCGAGTCCGGCGACGGGTGAGCGAGGCGGAACTGGTGCGCGACCGCACGGGCACCAACCAAATCGTTTCGCCGCCGGAGCAGCCGGCGCCGGCCGCGCCAGTGATCCGCGATCCGGTGTTGGCCCGCGGACTCGATTTTCTCAAGGGGCGCGCGTTGCTCGCCGCTCCGGTGGAATGACCGCCCACGGCGGCTCAGATCGCTTCCAGAATCTTGTCGAGCTTCACATGCTTGGCGATGAGCTCCTGCACGAGCCGGATCTTTTCGGTGTCGCCCGGCCGGATCTTCACGGTCAGGTCATGCACCTCGCTGGCGACGCGATAGCTGTCACCCCGCGCCCGCAACACCGGGCAGGCCAGCGAGCGCGCCATTTTGAGCAGGGAAGCGCTGGGCTCGATGTCTTCGGCCAGGACGATGCCGGCCAGCGGACCGCCGCTCTTCAGGTATTCGGCCGCGGCCTTCAGGATGTCATCACGGTCACCGGGGGTGATCAGCAGGACGCCGGGCCGGAACAGTTTCGCCGCGTTGGTCGCGCCCATGGCGCCGATGATGACGCGGGTGACGATGTTGTGGATGCCCTGTTCGCCGTTGAGCACCTCGGCGTCGAGCGCATCCCGGACCAGTTCGATAGTCGGACTTGAGAGGATCGGCTGATGGGGCACGACCCCGAGCAGCTTGAGCCCCTTTCGTTTCAGCCCCTTCTCGGCGAACTCGGTGATGTAGTCGTGCTTCTCGGGCAGAACCTTGTTGAGGATCACGCCAATGACCTCGACGCCCTCCTTCTCGAAAAGCGCGCGGTTCAGGTTCACCTCGTCAATCGGCAGGCCGATGCCACCGCGGGAGACGATGACCACCTTGGCGTTGAGCAGGCGGGCCACGGTGGCGTTGCTGAGGTCAAAGACGCTGCCGACGCCGGCGTGGCCGGTGCCCTCGCAGAGCACGAACTCCTTTTCCCAGGCCACGCGGTCGAAGGCCTTGTGAATGCGCTTTACCAGCGTGTCCCAGTTGGCGGTTTGGAGATATTTCCGCGTGAAGTCGGGCTCGACCGCGATGGGCGACATGTCCACGAGCGGGCAGTTGAGCTTGAAGACGCGGTCCATGAGCACCGAGTCCTCGTCGATCTTCTCGGCGTCCACCTCCACGAAGCGCTGGCCCACCGGCTTGATGTAGCCGACGCTGCCGAACCGCTTCTGGAGCGCGCCGAGCAAGCCGAGGGAGTTCGTGGTCTTGCCGTCGTTCTGCCGCGTGGCGGCAATGAAGACGCGCGGGGTCTTGGTGTTGAGCAGCACGGGAAGGAATTAATGATTGCCTATTGGAAAATTCAAAATGAGGCCGGCCCGACCGGAGTCAGCTCCATTTCCAATTGAGGCATTTCGCATTTTCATTCTTCAGAGGTCACCCGGCAGGTGTTCGCCCGCGCCCGGATACAGTTTCGGATACTCGATGCTCTGGAGCCCGGTGATCGCGGCGACGCCAAGGATGTCGTGGGCACTGCTGCCGCGGGACACGTCGGCGGCGGGGCGGTCCAGGCCGTTCAGGATCTGGCCGTAGGCGTTGGCCCGGGCGATGTGCTGGATGAGCTTGCTGGCGATGTTGCCGGAATTGAGGTCGGGAAAGATCAGGCAGTTGGCCTTACCCGCCACCTGGCTGTCGGGCAGCTTCCGCGCGGCGATCTCCGGCACGAGCGCGGAGTCCACCTGGAGTTCGCCGTCAAACTCGGCCTCGAAAAATGCCTCCTCGGCCTTTTGTCGGGCCAGCGCGGTCGCCGCCTTCACCTTGAGCACGCTCGGATGCTGGGCACCGCCGTGCGTGGAGTAGCTGAGGAAGGCCACCCGCGGCTTCACGTTCGAGATTTGCCGGGCCAGCCGCGCCGTGCTCAGTCCGATTTCTGCGAGCTGCTCCACCGTCGGGTCGGGTATGACACCGCAGTCGCCCATGAACAGAACTCCCCTTTCGCCGAAGCGCGTATCCTCCACCTCCATGATCATGCAGGACGACGCCGTAGTGGTCTTGGGGGCGACCTTGATGATCTGGAACAGCGGCCGGAGCACGCTGCCGGAGATCTCGCTCGTGCCGGACACCAGCCCGTCGGCCTGCTTCATCGCAACCATCATCGCGCCGAAGTAGTTGGGCTTGCTCATCGCCTCCCGGGCCTCGGGCTCCTGCACGCCCTTGGAACGGCGCAGCAGCAGGAAGCGTTGCACGAAGCTTTCCAAGTCCGGGCTCTCGGCCGGATTGATGAGACGGATGCCCTCCAGCGACACATTGAGCGCCGCCGCGGCTTCCTTGATGGCAGAACGTTCGCCCAACAGGATGGGCACGCCCAGCCGCAGCGAATGGAACTGCCGCGCCGCCTGGAGCACGCGCGGTTCGGTGCCTTCGGGGAAGACGATCCGTTTGGGATGCCGCTGGAGCTTTTCGTAAACGCCGCCGATGAAGCGCATGGCCGACAGGTAGGCGACCGGCCGGCAAAGTGCAATTGCCATCCCCGCTCCCGTGGGCAAGGTTCCCCCATCGATTCTCCATGAAACTCGTCGCCCTGTTAGCCTCCCTGCTCTGCGCCATCCCTTCCTTCGGGGCTGACACCCAGCCCGGCGCGGCCGCCGAAAAGAAGGCCGCCGTGAAGAACGTGAGCGTTGAAGAATTCGACTGTCTCCGGCAGCAGAAGGACACCGTGGTGCTCGACGTCCGCACCGCCGACGAATACGCAGACGGCCATCTGAAAGATTCGGTGTTGATCGATCTCCGATCGCCGGATTTCGCCGAACGCATCGGCAAACTCGACAAGAGCAAGTCCTACCTCGTGCACTGCGCCGCCGGCGGCCGGAGCGCCCGGGCGTGTGCCAAGATGGACGCCCTCGGCTTCAAGACTGTGAATCTCGACGGCGGCCTAGGCGCATGGAAAGATGCGGGCAAACCGGTGGTGAAGTGAGCGAGCCCTTCCCCGTCCCAGATCATTCCGTGACGACCGGAAGCAGGTAACACACGGCTTCCTGGTCGTTGCGCGTGACCAGATACGGCCCGGCGAGCGCCGGATTGTTCCAAGTCTTCGCCGACAACGCCTGCACTCGGCCGAGTTCGCTGAAGGCGCTTGGCTTGGCTTCCGCCAGCGCGACAAAACCCGTCTCGGCCTGGATGATCACCAAGTCGTCCACCAGCAGGCTCTGCCCGGACCCGTAGCGGCCGTCCTTCCAGAGGCGCTTACCGCTGGCGACTTCGACGCAGGCGAGGAAACCGTCATCCAGGCCGTAAAGGTGCCCGTCGCGGAGGGCGACGTTGTTGAACTGCGTCTTCATCGTCCGGCCGCGCCAGAGCTCAGCGGCGGTGAGGCCACCGTCCGCCGCGGCCTGCACTTCGATGAGCAGGCATCCCATCGAATAACCGGCCGAGAGGAACACCCGGTTGGAACTCACGACCAACGGCTGGGAACACTTCGGCCACTTCTCGTTGCCCCAGGCGAATTCCCACAGCCGTCTTCCCGTCGCCGGATCCAGACCCGCCACCGCGCGGGCGCCATTCACCAGGATCTGGGAACGCCCGGTCAGGGTGACCGCGGCCGGCGAGGCATAGGTGGCCGCATCGCCGTTGTCCGCCCACAGGAAGGAACCCGTGTCCGCGGCGTAGGCCAGGGTGCCGCGCACCGAGGTGGTCCCGCCCGAAACGATGACCCGGCCGTCCGCCACCAGCGGCGAGGCGCTCTTGCCCCACGTCAGATTGTCGAGGCGGTTGGTGGCGAGGACATCAACGGACCACACCAGGCGTCCCGTGCCGAGTTCCAGGCAGTCGAGCACGCCGGTCGCGCCAAATGCATAAACCCGGTTTCCCGAAATGGTCGGAGTGGCCCGCGGACCGTCGCCACCCTGCCATTCGCGGAACCGGGTGCGGTTGGTGTGCGCCCAGACCGGCTCCCCGCCGGACAGCGTGCAGGCCGTCACCAGCTCGTCATCGCCCCGCTGCTCCTGTGTGATGGCCAGGCCGTCGGCAACGACAAACCCCGACCAACCCAAGCCGACGGGGTGCCGCCAAACCTCTTTCGGCGGCTGGGCTTGCCAGTCACGGGCCAGACTGACGCCGGTCACACGGCCGTCGCGTTCCGGTCCGAGGAACTGCGGAAAACGGAAGCGGGCTTCCGCCGTTGCGACCACGGCGTTCGTGGCGGGCGAGGCGACCGCGGGCAGCGCCGCCAACCGCTCGTCGGCCGTGGGCGACCAGCGCCAGACAAACCGCGGCAGCCCGGTGCCGCTGAGGGTGCCTTCCACGCGCGTCGAAAGCCGGAAGCCGACGCCCACCGCGACCACACCGAGCAAAAGCAAACCCCGCCGCCACCAACGCCACCGGCTGAACAGGAGCACCCACAGCAGTTGCGCCACCAATCCAAGGCCCGCCGTGAGTGAGAGAAACCAGGCGCGGAGGTTCCAATCAAGGTCCTGCCGGGACTGGATCAGCCCGGCCGCGAGCAGCGTCAGGCCCAACAGGATTGCTGGACCGAGCCAGCGCCGGCCTGTCCGCGCGGAGGGATTGGAAGCATTCTCACTCACGGCGGCAGCTTCCGCGAAAATGCCGGTTGTGCAATCCGCGTGGAGAAGTCCCCGGATCGCTCCACTCCGCGCTTTCCGACCGCCGGCTTCTCCGTCATTTCTGGCGTCCGCGCCGCACAACCGCATGAAGCTCCTCTTCTCCGAAGCCGTCCCCGACTACGCGCACTACTGCTACCCGTATGCGGTGTGGGGTTTCCTTGAGCCGGGCGAGACGCCGGCGGACGCCTACACGGCGGGCTTTCTCCCGGGGCTGCCCACGCTGGATCGCTTCTACCTTGCCCGTCAGATCCGCCTGCCGCTGGCTAGTTGGCAACCCAACTCGGAAAACCGTCGCGTGCTGCGTAAGTCCGCGGGCCTGCACTGCGAACTGATCCCGCGAGCGGAATTCGCCTACACCGAAGCGCGCCGCGACGCGTGGCTCGCCTACGCCGTGGCCAAGTGGGGTGCCGGCATCATGCCACCCGAACGGCTCGATCGGCTGATGTCCGGTGCCGTCATCACCCACCTGCTCCACTTCACGGACTCCGCGGGCGCGGATGCCGGCACGGTGCTCTGCTTCGTGGAAAGCCCCCGAGTGGCGCACTATTACTACGCCTTTTATCCGCTCACCGCGGAGACCCGGCACCACGGCATGGCGATGATGACCCGGGCAGTCGAGCACTTCGCCCAACGGGGAATTCACCACCTGCATCTCGGCACGTGTTATTCGGAGCAGGCACTCTACAAGACGCAGTTCGAGCCTCTGGAGTTCTTCAATGGTTTCCGCTGGTCGGACAACCTCGAAGAATTGAAACAGCTCGTCCGCTCGCCCCTGCCCGAAGGCAAACACCGGTGCGAACTTCCGGAATTCCTCGGACTCCAACCGGCCCCACTCGCCGAACTCGCCGCCCAAAGCCGCTTCCGCGCCTGAACGGCCCGCACCGTCCGCCCGTCGGCCGCTCAGCCGGGTCCGCCGGACGGCAGGATCGCGGCCAGCTTGCCGCCAATCTCCTTCAGCTTGCCGCGCGCATACTCGGCAAGGACCGACGACGCCGAGGTGATCAGCAGCGCCTGGCAGCCGCCCGGCGAATATACGTCGTGATGTTCGGACCCTTCGCCGCCCTCGACAAAATCACCGGCGCGCAGCAGTTGGCCGTCGCTCATGAGATCACCCGATACAATGAACATCTGCTCGGGTCCGCTGTGACGGTGATCGGGGTAACGCGCGCCGGGATCCAACTCGAGGTAGAGCATCATCTGATTGCGCCGCCAGTCGGTGCTCAGCGTCTGAAAACGCACCCCGGCCACGGGCCCGTCGGTCCACTGGCCTTCCGCCGGACGGAGGAAGCGGAAACCCGCCGGCTGGGACGGCCCCGGGCGCATTTCGCCCACGGCCGGACGCAACTGCGGCGTGCGGGCAATGCGTTCGAGCACGGCGCACCGGACTCCGGGAGGCGGCGGCACGGGTGCGGCCGTTCCCGCCAGACGCCGGGCAATCCGCAGGAAACTGTCGAGCTCGGACCGCAGGTCCGGATCGGCATTCGCCATGGCCTCGAGCCGGGCGGCCTCGGCACGATCCAGGGCTCCCAACGCATGGGCGGCGGCAAGTGCTTGGAGTTGGGTGCAGTTCATGAGGGTTCTTCGAGCTGATCGCGCAGGGACATCATGCCCCGGCGGATGCGGGCCTTGATGGTGCCGAGCGGTTGCCGCAGGTGATCGGCGACTTCCTGTTGGGTCAGGCCGGAGAAGAAGGCTAGTTCGATGGCGTTGCGCTGCTCATCGGGCAGAGCGGCCATTGCCCGGCGAACTGCTCCGGCAGATTCGCCCAGCACCGAAAGCTCCGCGGCATCGGCACCGCCGGATTCGCCGGCCTGCCATTCGGTCGCAGCCGCCGACAGCAACTCAGCCCGCCGGCGGCCGGATCGCAGGCGATCAATGGCGCGGTTGCGGACAATCGTTACGGCCCAGCCGAGCGACAGCGCCCCACTCGCTTCCGCCAGCGGCGCCCGCTCCCAGATCGTGACACAGGCATCTTGGAAGGCCTCTTCGGCCTCCGCAGAAACCTGGAGGATCTTCAGTGCGACGCCGAACAGCAGTGGGGAGTGCCGATCATAGAATTCGGCGAAGGCGGCCGCGTCGCCGTTCCGGACGCGGGCCAGCAGTTCGGTGTCGGTGCACGACGGCGACAGGCTCACGGCAGCACTCCTCGCCGCCATCCGCGGCAGGCGGCAGCTCGCCCCCACCCGCCCGGGACCGGCCCATTCTGTCTCCAGGCATCCAAGCATCGGAATGGAAACGCTCCGGCGTAGGTCTTGGACGCAATTGGCGGCGACACGGTCCGGGAATAGTCGCTCCACGCCGGGGCGGCGAGCCGTTTTTCGGGTCACCTCGCCCCGCTTCGCCACCGGGAAAACTGGCCTGCATCCAAAAAGCCGTCGCACGCGTTGAGTGAGCGGAGTAGCGAACCGACCGCACCATGAAGAACCCAATCCGTTGCACCGCCATCGCGGTGGCCACCGTTGTCCTCGACCTCTCCTCCGCCGCCTCCAGCCACCGAGAGGCGCCGCTGATCACCACCACTCCGAAGCTCGACTGTGCCGACTTCTATGCCTTCAACAGCTATGAGCCGGGCCGGGGCGACTACGTGACGTTCGTCGCCAATTACCTCCCGCTGCAGGACGCCTACGGCGGCCCGAACTATTTCCAGCTCGACCCGCGTGGTCTTTACGAGATCCACGTGGACAACAACGGCGATGCCGTCGAGGACCTGACCCTCCAGTTTCGCTTCGAAAACGTCGCCCGGGACATCGCCCTTGTCATTGGCACCGGCGAGAACAAGCGCACCAACGCCATTCCGCTGCTCGCCGCCGGCCAGATCGCCGCCGGCAACAACGGCGTCCTCAACGTGGACCAGACCTACACTCTGACCCTCGTGAAAGGCCCCCGCCGCACCGGCCAGGCCACGCCAATCCAGAATCCCGTCGGCGGCGCCAAGTTCACCAAGCCGCAGGACAACGTCGGCAACAAGACCTTTCCTGACTACGAGGCCTACGCGAACCAATATCTCTACGAGATCGTCCTGCCCGGCACTGACAAGAAGGGCAAGGTCTTTGTCGGCCAACGCAAGGATCCCTTCGTGGTCAACCTCGGTGAGACCTTCGACCTCGTGAACCTCAACCCGCTCGGCCCCGTGGACGGCGCGAAGGACTCCCTGGACGACAAGAACGTGACCGCGCTCTGCGTCGAATTGCCCAAGGAATTCCTGCTGGCCGGCGGCAACGGCCCGGTCATCGGTGCCTGGACCACCGCCAGCAAAGTTGAGGGCGCCACCGTCACGCAGGTTTCCCGCCTCGGCATGCCGCTGGTCAACGAGGTCGTCATCGGCCTCAAGGACAAGGATGCCTTCAACGCCAGCGAGCCGAAGAACGATCTTCAGTTCGCCGACTACGTCACCCACCCGACGCTGCCGGCGCTGCTGGAGATTCTCTTCAGCGTCCCCGCGCCCACCGCCTTTCCCCGGGCCGACCTCCTTGCCGCCTTCGCCACCGGTGTGGATGGCCTCAACAAGAACGGCTCGATCGGCGAAATGCAGCGCCTCAACACCGCGGTGCCGGCGACGCCGCGCGAACAGCAAAACAACTTGGGCGTGATCGCCGGATTCGAGAAGGGTGTGCTCACCGTCGCCAAGGCCGACCTCGCGGGCTTTCCCAACGGCCGCCGCCCCGGCGACGACGTCGTGGACATCGCCCTGCGCGTGGTCATGGGCAAGCTGCTCACGCCCGACGTGGCCCCCGTGGGTGACGCCCCCCTCACCGACGGCGCGCTCGTCAACGCGCTGATGTTCCCGGCGAAGTTCCCTTACCTGAACCCGCCGCTCCCCGGTTCGCCCAACGAGCCCACCATCACCATCGTGCCGCAGACCGCTGCGACGGCCGACGGCAAGTTCCGGAACGTCGCCGGCACCTACGACCCCGCGACCCGCAAGCTCACCGTTCCCGCTCCCGCCGCGGGCCAGGGCTTTCTCGGTCTCAAGGCCAATGGCAAAGTGAAGCTCGAGAAGGCCCAACTCGAAGGCGAAAGCATCACGGCCACGGTCAAATGACCCGACGCCGACCCTTTCCCTCCGGTTGGAGGGAGCGGCGGGTTCCGGAGCGAAATTCGACGTGTGTGCTCCGAACCCGCCGCCTGAAGGCCCGCGCCCAGCACCCGGAATTCCGGGCCGGGCCGCAGTTGAAGATTAACGGCTCCGTGTTCTGGTCATGAATCGGCTACTTCGACCCCTGTTTGCCACCTGCGCGCTCGCCTTGCCGGCCAGTCTTCCGGTGCATGCGACCCGACTGCCGTTCACGCCCCCGGACGATTCGGCGGTGGTGGCCCGCCTGCGACCGGGCGGAACCGGTGCCGCCGAACGGCAGTTCCGCGCCGCCCGCGCCGCGCTCAGCGCCAGTCCCACCAATCTCGCGCTGGCCCTCGACGTAACCCGCCAAGCCATCCGTCGCGCCCGCGCCGAAGGCGATCCCCGCCCGTTGGGTCATGCCCTGACAGCGCTCGGCCCCTGGTGGACTCTTTCCGCACCTCCCGTCGAAATCCTCGTGCTGCGGGCCACCATCCGCCAGAGCCTGCACGACTTTCCGGCTGCGCTTGCGGACCTCAATGCGGCCGTCGCCCGTGACCCGCGCCACGCGGCGGCCTGGCTCACCAAAGCCACTGTTCACACCGTGCGGGGCGAGGTCTCCGAGGCGCGCGCCGCAGCGGCGCGGCTGGTGATGCTCGCTGATCCGCTGACCGCCGCAGTGGCGGTCGCCCAGGTGGCTGCGCTCGATGGTCAGACGGCCAAAGCCATTCCCCAACTCCTCCGCGCGCTCGAACGCACGCCGGTGACGGTCACATCACCGCCGGAACAACGTGAAGCCGCCGTCTGGGCCGGCACGGTGGTCGCGGAATTGCTCGCCCGATCCGGCCGCCCGGCAGAGGCCGAGAAGCAGTTTCAGACCGCCCTGCATCTGGCCCCGGGTGATCCGTATCTGTTGGGAGCGTGGACGGACTTTCTCCTCGACCACCAGCGCGCCGCCGAGGTGTTGCCGCTCTTGCGGGAGCACGCCCATGTTGATGCGCTGCTGCTCCGCTTTGCCGAGGCGCAACGGGCCGTCAGTGCCGGTTCCGAAGCGGCCTCGGTGGCGCAGCTGCGGGCGCGCTTTGACCTCGCCCGACTGCGCGGCGACCGGCTGCATCTCCGCGAGGAAGCCCGCTTTCACCTGCGCCTCCTCGGTGACTTCGCCACAGCCCGGCGCCTGGCGGAGGAAAACTGGATCATCCAGAAGGAGCCCGCCGACGCCCGCCTGTTGGCGGAAACCGAACCGGAATCGGCGCCATGAAGCAGGCCCCTTTCAGCCGGCTCCTGCTTGCGCTCGGTCTGGCGTGGCTGCTGACCAATTCGGCCCGTGCCCACACGTCGAGCACCGCCTGGCTTCAGCTCGTGGTTTCCAACCGGATCGCCGGGGCGCAACTCGAACTGCCGCTGCGCGACCTCGACGAAGCGCTGGGACTCGATGCGAATGATGACGGGCAGCTCACGTGGGGCGAACTTCGCCGGCGCGAGACCGATTTGCAGGCCTTGGTTCAGCGAGGGCTACCGTTGCGCTGCGGCGACGCGGTCCCAGTTTGGAAACTCGCCGGGCTCCAGGTCAGTGAGCGATCGGAAGTGCCGTGCGCCGTGCTGCGATTGTCCGCCCAACTGCCGGACGAGCCAACGGATCTGGCGTTGGATTATCACCTGTTCTTCGATCAGGACCCCCTCCATCGCTGTCTCGTGGGCGGTGCGGTGACCACGGTGCTTTCCCCCGAGCACCGCCGCTTCGAGGTTCCCAGTCCTGGCGAGAACGGCTCCGCTCCGATCGCGACGGGCTGGACGGCGTTTGTGCGCGAGGGCGTGCACCACATCTGGACCGGCTATGATCATCTCGCCTTCCTGCTGGTGCTGCTGCTGCCGGCGGTGTTGCGCCGAACGCCGCACGGCTGGCTGGGCGCAGCCAACTTCCGCGAGGCGTTCTTCGCAGTGATCAAGGTCGTCACCGCCTTCACACTGGCCCATTCCGTGACGCTGGCTTTGGCCGCGTTTGAAACCGTGCGGCTGCCCGCGCGACTGGTGGAGGCGACCATCGCGGCCAGCATCTTGGTCGCCGCCGGGTTGGCGTGGCGAAAGACGCAAGACGGGCGGATCGGCGGACGGCAAGCCTGGCTGACGGCGTTCGGATTCGGCCTGATCCACGGCTTCGGGTTTGCCGGCGTGCTCGGTGAGTTGGGACTTGGCAGCGTCGGACTCGCGGGACCGCTGCTCAGCTTCAATCTGGGCGTGGAACTGGGCCAGCTCGCGTGCGTCGCGGTGTTCCTCCCGGTGGCATTCGCTCTCCGGGACACGCGGTTTTACCGGCACGGTGTGTGGCCGTTGGGCACGGCCTTGGTGACGCTGGTGGCGGGTGGCTGGTTCGTCGAACGCGCCTTTGCCGTAACCTTCATGCCGTTCTGAACCCGCCCCCGCTTCAGTCCGCCTTGGCCACGTAGCCCGCGATCAGCGTGCCGACCGTAATCTGCAAGCCCAGGCTGAACAGCGTCGGTCCGCCGCCCTCACCCGCCATGGCCCCGGCCACGAAGACGCTCAACACCAGTCCGATCAGGGCCGCAAACGCAGCCCCACCCACGAGCACCCACGAATCGTAACCGCGGGAAACCCGGCTGACGGTGAAGCCCACCACCCAGCCCAAGCCCGCCAGCAGCCAACCCGTAAGGCGGCGGGCTCCGCGGGAAGCGTCGCCCAGCTTCGCTTCGATTGCCCCGAAGATCGCGCCCGCAATGAGCGCCACGATAAGGCCGGCAACGAGGGCCTTGATCACGACCGCGGATTCACTCGGACCATCGTCGCTCACCGGCGGCAGCGGCGTCAGTGCCGGCGCGGCCGGAGCCGGAGCGGGAGCATGTTGAGCGAGGAACTGGTTCACCGGCACCCAGTCCGGCATGCCCTCGTGCCAGACCATCGCCTCGGCGGTGATTGTTCCCAGCCGCAGCATTTCGGCGACGGCGGCGGGAGGGAACGGGCCGATCTGGTTGCCTTGAAAGTGGACGAGGAGTTGCACGCGGCGGACCCAAGCAATCCCCTCCGCAGAGGTCAATCCAGCAGCGGTTACCCCGACTCGGCGCTTCTCGGCTCCCGCAGGACCGTTACCTTCCCGGCCATGCGCTCCCTGTCTGCGGTCCTGTTCCTGGTGACGGCCCTGTTCGTCGCGTGTCCGCTGCGCGCTGAAGGCCTGCGGGTGGCCACCTTCGACACGGACGTCACCCCACCGGTCGGGACGCGGATGGCCTACGATCCCGTGACCAACACCTGGGACATGAGCCTGCGCGGCCGCGGCCTCGTGCTGCTGGGCGCCGGCGAGCCGATCGTGCTGTGCGCGCTCGACTGGATCGGCATCGCCAACGAGGGCCACGACGTCTTTCGCCGCGAACTTGCCGCCGCAGCCGGCACCACCGTCCAGCGCGTGGCCGTCCACACGCTGCACCAGCACGATGCGCCCGACTGCGATTTCGGCGCCGAAAAGATCCTGAAGGACGAGGGCCTCGACGCGCTGAACTTCGAGGGCGGCTACCAGCGGGAGGCACTGAAGCGCCTCGCCCAGGCCGTCCGCGACTCCCTGCCCCACGCCCAGGACGTCACCGAAGTTGGCTTCGGCCAAGCGCCGGTTTTCCAGGTGGCGTCCAACCGCCGCATCTTCGGTCCGGACGGCAAGGTGCGCGCGGTGCGCTACACGGCCACACCCGACCCAAAGCTCCGGGCCGAACCCGAGGGCACGATCGATCCCCTCGTCTCGCTCGTCAGCTTCTGGAACACGAACCGCCCGGTCGCGGTGCTCAGCTACTACGCCACGCATCCGCAGAGCTATTACCGGACCGGCATTCCGAATCCCGACTTCCCGGGCCTCGCGCGGTTCCTCCGCCAACTGGCTGTGCCCCAGGCGTTGCACGTTCACTTCAACGGCGCCGGCGGCAATCTCGGCGCGGGCAAATACAACGACGGTTCGCCCGAGAACCGCCGCCTGCTCGCCGAACGCATGGCCGACGGCATGAAGCGGGCCTGGGAGGCGACCCAGCGGCGTCCGGTGACCGCGGCCGACGTGGGCTGGCGCGTGGAGGCGGTGTCGCTGCCGGTTTCGAAACACCTCGACGAAGCCAAACTGGTGGCGGAGCTGAAGGGCCGCACCGCGCCGTTCCTGACCCGCGGCGAAGCGTCCCGCCTCGCGTGGTTGCGCCGTTGTCGGGCGGGACACCGGATCGAGATCGGCTGCCTGTCGCTCGGCGAGGCCCGCGTGCTGCACCTGCCGGGCGAACTGTTCGTGGAATACCAGCTCGCGGCAAAAACCGTGCGCCCGGGCCGCTTCACCGCCATGGCCGCCTACGGGGACTACGGCCCGTGGTATATCGGCACCGAACGCGCCTACACGGAAGGCGGCTACGAAACCGAACCGCGCAGCTCCAACGTGGCCCCGGAAGTGGAGAACGTCCTGCTCGGCGCCATCCGCACGCTGCTGAAGGACTGAATCGGGCCCGCACACTTCGGATTTTCCCGCGGCCGATTTCCCGCCATGCTCGCGGCCGCGCGTGCGAAAATACCTCCACGTCCTTGGCATCGGCATTCAGAACACGCTGGTTTACCGCGTGAACTTCCTGTTCCGGGCGGCGCTTGGGCTGATTCCGCTGCTGGGCACAATCCTCGTCTGGCGCACCATCTACGGCGGCAAATCCGACGGCGACCAGGTGGCCGGCTACAGCCTCGCCGCAATGACCAGCTATTACCTGCTGGTGACCTTTGTGGACGCGCTCACGGCGGTGGCCGAGGACGACTGGCAAATCGCGGCCGACATCAAGGACGGCAACATCAGCCAGTTCCTGCTGAAGCCGGTGGACTACTTTCTCTACCGCTTCTGCCTCTACGTGTCGGGCCGCGCCATCTACACCACGGTGGCGCTGGTTCCGGTGGCGATCTTCGCCTGGTTCCAGCGGGAACACCTCGTCGCCCCCGCCGACCTGACCGCGGCGCTGGGCTTCGTGGCCTCGACGCTGATGGCGGGCCTGTTGCAATTCCTTCTCGCCTACACGAGCGCGCTGCTGGCGTTCTGGGTGCTGGATGTCAGCACGTTCATCTTCATCCTGTTCGCCTTCGAATACATCGCCAGCGGCCATCTTTTCCCCCTCGACCTTCTGCCACCTGCGCTCACGAAACTCCTGATGCTGACGCCGTATCCCTACCTCTGCCATTTTCCGGTGAGCGTCTATCTCGGCCGGGTGAACGAGGCCGACCTCGTCCGCGGGCTGCTCATCCAGGCGGTCTGGGTCGCCTTGGGATTCGGGCTGGCAAAACTGGTTTGGGCCCAGGGAATTCGGCGCTATTCCGCCGCGGGAGGATAAGGCTCCATGACCACCCTTCGTCGCTACCTTTCGCTCTGGCTCGACCTGTGCCGCATCTCGCTGGTCCAGGAGATGATGTTCAAGGCCAACTTCCTCCTGTGGATCGTCGTGGAGGCGCTCTGGTTTGCGCTCCAGCTCGCGTTCATGGGCGTGCTTTACCGGCACACCGACAGCATCGGCGGCTGGAGCAAGTGGGAGGTCATCCTGCTCTCGGGCTGCAGCCAGTTCCTCATGCAGCTCGTCAGCATCGTGTTCATGACCAACCTGACCAACCTCTCCGAGCTGATCCGCACCGGCAAACTCGACTTCTTTCTGCTGCTGCCGGTCAACGCCCGCTTCCTGATCTCGACGCGCAAGTTCGAGATCGGCAATTGCATCAATGCTCTCCTCGGCCTCGCGGTCATGGCCTGGGCGCTGGCCGAACTGAGGCATGTTCCCACGCTGGCCCAGGTGTTCGGCTTCGTTCTGCTCTGCGGCGCCGGACTCCTCGTTCACTACGCGCTGATGACGATGCTGGCCACGATGGCCTTCTGGACCGTGCGGTCGCAGGGAATCGTCTGGGGCTACTACAATCTCTTTAACATCGCCCGGCTGCCCGACTCGGCGTTCCCCCGGGGCGTGTTCAAGGCGGTGTTCACCTTCGCGCTGCCGATGCTGCTCGTGTCCAACGTCCCCTCGAAACTGCTCGTCGGCCGGCTGGAATCACCCTGGGAAATGCTGCTTCTCGCCGGCATTGCGGTCTTCGGCTTCGCCCTGAGCGAATGGCTGTGGCGGCGCGCCCTGCGGCAATATACGAGTGCCAGCTCGTAGTCCGGCCCGGATTTTCCGCAGGACCCGCCCCGTTTCGGCGGAGCCGATCCGGTGAAAAACCTGAAGAACTTTGCGTGCGACTTCATGGACGCGCGGGGGCAACGCTGGTTTCTTTCTGCCCATGCTTCCTGATTCGACGCGCCCGCAGTCCGCACCCGTGTCCCGTCGGAGCCAATCTTTTGCATGAAAACCTTTCCGACTTCCCGCCGAGCCGCGTTCACCCTGATCGAGCTGCTCGTGGTGATCGCGATCATCGCGATCCTTGCCGGCATGCTGCTGCCTGCCCTGAGCAAGGCTAAGTCCAAGGCCATCCAGGTGAAGTGCAACAGCAACCTGCGCCAACTCGGCATCGCCATCCGCATGTATGCCGACGAAAACCGCGATAAGTTCCCCGACTGCACCGGCGCGGCCTGGCCCTGGGACCTGCCGGCCCGGGCGGCCAATGCCTTCGTCAAGAACGGCGGCACCCGGAACATCCTCTACTGCCCGGCGTTCGCGAAGCAGAACAACAACGAACTGTGGTCCTTCACCACGGGCGTGACCAATGAGGTCATCGCCAACGACAACGCCGGCGGCTATCGGGTCATCGGCTATGCGGTCGCCTTCAAAGGCTCCGGCCGCATCCGCACCACCAACATCACCGAAAGCTTCAACCCGGCGCCCTGGCGCATCAACGGGGTGGAGGTCGAGGTCGGGCCCTCCGAACGCACGATTGTGGCCGACGGGACCATCTCCATCGGTTCGAACGAAAATGACCGCGCCAAAAACCGCTACACCAAAGTGGACGGCGGCTGGAGAGGTCACCAGGCGCCGCATCTGGACGGCAAGCTGCCGGCCGGTGGCAACCGCCTGATGCTCGACGGCCATTCGGAATGGACGAAGTTCCAGAAGATGCGGGTGCGCACGGATGGCGATCCGAGTTTCTGGTGGTGACCCCGAGAACAACCCGTTTTTGCCAAGCCCCGGCGAGTCGTGAATTGACCGCCGGGGCTTCGTCGTCAACGTAGCCACACTTTGTCATGAACCGCCCCGTTTCGTTTCGCCGCCGGCTTATGCCCCTCGTCATCGGCCCTTGGTCATTGGTCCTTGCGATTTCGCTCCCCACGCTCGCAGAGATGCCGAAACATCCGAAGTTCGGCTTCCCGGTTTACACGAACGCGCCCTCGGGCAAACAGCTCACCGGTCAGCACAAGCCCGCGGGCAACGAGGCCTATTCGCCCGCCGAAGCACAGAAGCTGTTTCAGGTGCCACCGGGCTTCGAGGTCCGCCTGTTCGCCAGCGAACCCGAGGTCGTGAATCCCGTCGCCATGACCTGGGACGAACGCGGCCGCCTCTGGGTCGTCGAGCTCTACGAATACCCGATGGGCAAACCCGGGGAGAAAGGCCGCGACCGGATCAAGGTCCTCGAAGACACCGACGCAGACGGCGTGGCCGACAAGGTCAGCGTGTTCGCCGACGGCATGACGCTCGCCACCGGCGTGCTTGTGGGCAACGGCGGCGTCTATGTCGGCGAGACGCCGAACCTGTGGTTCATGGAAGACACCGACGGCGACGGGCGGGCGGACAGGAAGACTGCCGTGCTCACCGGCTTCGGCGCGGAAGACCGGCATGAACTGCTCAACGGCTTCACCTGGGGACCGGACGGCCAGCTCTACATGACCCACGGCGTCTTCACGCACTCGAAAGCGAAGGACCCCAACAACCCCAACGCCGAACCCGTGGTGCTCACCGCCGGCGTGGCGCGGTTTGAACCCAAGTCGCGGAAGTTTGAGGTCTTCGCCGAGGGCACCAGCAATCCGTGGGGTGTGGACTTCGACGCCAAGGGCAACGCCTTCGTGAGCGCGTGCGTGATTGACCACCTGTTCCACCTCGCGCCCGGCGGCATCTACAGCCGGCAGGGCGGCCAACCGCCGTTCCACTACGCCTACGGCGACCTGCCGAGCATCGTGGACCACAAGCACCACATGGCCGCCTACGCCGGCATCAGTCTCTACCAGGGCAGCCAGTGGCCGGCCGAGTGGCAGGGTGCCGCGCTCCACGGAAACATCCACCAGAACGCCCTGAACATCGACCGGATCAAGCCAAACGGCTCGTCGTTCAAGGCGTCGAAGTGGAACGATTCCGGCGACTTCCTCACCACCAAGGACGGCTGGTTCATGCCGGTGAACATCCAGACCGGCCCCGACGGCGCACTCTGGATCATGGACTGGTATGACAAGTATCCCTGCTACCAGAACGCCAACGCCGATCCCGCCGGGGTGGACCGCGAGCGTGGCCGCATCTGGCGCGTGGTGTGGACCGGCGACCAGCCGGGCAAAGCCGTGCCGTCGCGGCCCGAGGTGGCCATGGATCTGGGCAAGCTCTCCAGCGACGAACTCGCAAAGCTGCTCGCGCATCCCAACGTCTGGCAGCGCCGCATGGCCCAACGGGTTCTGAACGGCCGCGGCATCACCGCCTTCGGCCCCCGCGAACTGCATACCGTCACCCCCCTGCACCGGCTGCTGAAGGACGGGGCCACGGTCGAAGCCCGCCTCGCCGCGCTCTGGACGCTGCACAGCACCGGCCTGCTCGACGACGGCTGGCTGGAAACCGCCGCAGAGGACAAGGACCCGGCCGTGCGTGCCTGGGTTGCGCGTCTCATCGGTGAACGCGGCTTTCTCCTGAAGGACTCCTTCGAGCTGCTGCACAAGTTCACGAAGGATCCGGACCTCACTGTCCGGACGGCCGTCGCGGTGGCGGCCCGGCAGTTCGTGTCCGGCGCGCTGACCGTGGACACGCCGCCCCAGATTCCGATTCATGAGGTTGTCACCGGCGGCATCCTCAGCGGCCTTTTCCTCAACGCCGGGCTCGGCACCGATCCGACCTTCGACTTCCTCTTCTGGATGGCGGTCGAACCGATCATCGCCTTCGACCCCGTCCATGCCATCGGCTTCTACACGGAGGATGGCGCGGCCAAGCTGGCTCCGTTCTCGACGGAATTGCTCCGCAAGATCATGCGCCGCACCTGCGACCTGCGCGACGAGGTGATGCTCAGCCGCGCGGTGCTGGAGTTCGGCAAGATCCCCGCCACCGCCCCGGCCACCCTCGCCGCCGGCTTGCGCGGACTGGTCGAAGGCCAGCGCGGCAAGGCGCTGATGCCGAATCCCGAGGCCGTGGCCGTCGTGTCCCGCCTCGCGACCTCGCCGGACAAGCAAGTCGCCGATGCCGCCCAGCAGCTCGGTTCGCTCTGGGGCGACGCCGCCTCGCTGAAAGCGGTGCTGGCCCGCGTCAACGATGCCGCCGCCCCCGAGGCCGACCGCATCGCCGCGGTCAAGGCCTCCGTGCAGCAGAAGAGCGACGACTCCCGGCTCGCGCTGTTCGCCGCAGTAACCGGCGCCAACTCCGACCGCCTCAAGGTCGAGGCCGTGCGGGCACTGCAGCAGGTCGGCAAGGACGACACCGGCCCGGCACTGCTGGGCCGTTGGGATGGGTTCGCGCCCGCCGTAAAGGCCGCCGTCGCCGAGCTGTGCATCACCCGCTGGCAGTGGCGAAATCCGTTCCTGCGCGCCTTGCTGGACGGCAAGATCAAACGCGGCGATCTCCCCCCGACCGTGGTCCGCACTCTCGCCAACAGCAAAGATGACGGCGAGCGGGCCGTGGCCGTGCAGATCTTCGGCAAAGTGCAGGCTTCCAGCGCCGAGAAGCTCAAGCTCATCGCCGAGAAACGGAAGGTCGTCGCCACCGGCCCGGTGGACCTTGCCAAGGGCCACGAGGTCGCGAAGAAGACCTGCTTCATCTGCCACAAGCTGCACGGCGAAGGCGCCGACATCGGGCCCGACCTCACCGGCGTCGGCCGCAGCTCACTCGATGCGCTGCTTCACAACGTGATCCATCCGAACGAAATCATCGGTGCCGGTTACGAGAACGTGGAGATCGAGACGAAGGACGAGCGCACCCTGAGCGGCCGCATGGTCGAGAACACTGACAGCATCGTGAAGCTGGTCATGGCCGGCCCGGCGGAAGTCGTGGTGGCCAAGTCCGACATCAAGTCCCAGCGGGTGACTGAAAATTCCGCCATGCCCGAGGGCCTGGAGCAGATGCCCGACGAGGACTTCCGCAACCTCATCTGGTTCATCCTCGCGCCGCCGCAGGACGGCAAGCCGCTCAACGACGAACACCGAAAGGAGCTCAGCGGGTCCAATCCCGACCAGGCAGCGGCCAATGTGCCTGCCCGTGACGGGGAAAGCCTCGCACTGTGGACGCCCGGCTGGCAGGTGGATGCCCCGGACTTCGAGGGCGCGCCCGTTAAACTCCCCGAGTTCGCCGGCCGCCGGAACGTGCTGATGACGCATCCTTATGACGAGCAGAAGCCGGCGGCGCTGGTGCGCTCACTGGTGTTCCCCCGAGACCGCAAATCCACGCTCCGCTTCTCCGTGGCCGCGCACGAGCAGGGCGACTGGGAACTCCGCGTGAAGGCCGATGGCGAACTGCTCCACAAGCAGACCGTGAAACACGACGGCCCACGTTGGAAGGAAGTGAAGCTCAACCTTGATGCGCTCGCCGGCCGCCGCGTTGTGCTGCGCCTCGAAAACGCCGCCAACAACTGGGAATGGGAATTCGGCTACTGGGCCGACCTCACACTGGAGACGGGCGAGGTGGCAGCCCAATGATCCTCGCTGGACTAAAGTGGCGGCAACCCTGTGCGTTGCCGCTGCAGTGCGACCGGGATGGGTTCAGGGTCGAAAGCCCTTGGGAATTCAGCCTGGTTTCGGTTTGGACCTAGGCCAGCGAGATGCTGTCTGGAGCGCGGAACCGCATTTCTGGTGAGTGTCTGCAAGACAGTAGCCCCGGGCGTGGTCCCGGGGTTGGCCAATCACCGCGCCCCCAGGTCAGAAGGAGCGGCAGAAAGGCTTTTGTCGCACCTCCGGTGCTGGGAATCGGGTTTGAAGACATGCCCTTCCGACTCAAGCTCAGCTACCCGACTCCCGCCTTGGGCGGCGTAGGGCTGCGATCTGATCCGGCCTCGAACTGGAGCCGGCCGTAGCTCGACGGGGCGGCGGGCTTCAACGAGGGTCCGCGCGGCCACCTTCGCCGCATGCATGCCGCCCCTGAGAATGCCGGGACCGTTCCGGTGAGTCCCCGCGTCTTCCGCGCCCGCGGGCTGACTAAGGTTTACGGCACCGGCGAAGCCGAGGTGCGCGCCCTGGCCGGCGTGGACCTCGACCTGCATGCCGGCGAACTCATTGTGCTGCTCGGGCCTTCCGGCAGCGGCAAGACGACCCTGCTCAACCAGCTCGGCGGGCTCGACGTGCCCACCGCGGGCGAGCTCTGGTATCGCGACACCGACCTCACCCACGCCGACGAGGCGGCGCTGACCCGTTACCGGCGCGATTCGGTGGGCTTCATCTTCCAGTTCTACAACCTGATCCCCAGTCTGACGGCGCGGGAGAACGTGGCCTTGATCACCGAGATCGCCCGGGACCCGATGACGCCGGAGTCGGCCCTGGAGATGGTGGGGTTGAGCCCGAGGGTGGACCATTTCCCGGCGCAGCTTTCCGGGGGTGAACAGCAGCGGGTCGCCATCGCCCGCGCCATCGCCAAGCGTCCCGAAGTTCTCCTGTGCGACGAGCCCACGGGCGCGCTCGACGTGCGCACCGGCATCGTCGTGCTCGAGGCGATCGAGCGGGTGAACCGCGAACTGGGCACGCTCACGGTCATCATCACCCACAACGCGGTGATGGCCGACATGGCGGACCGCGTGATCCACTTCTCCGACGGCCGCGTGCAGCGCCTCCATGCGAATTCGCGCCGGGCCCGGCCGGACAGCCTGAACTGGTGATGCTCGCGCAGCTCGACCGCAAACTGTGGCGCGACCTGTCCCGGATGAAGGGGCAGGCGCTGGCGGTCGCGCTGGTGATGGCTTGCGGCCTGGCGATGCTCATCATGGCGCGCAGCCTGATCCATTCGCTGGAATCCACGAGCGACGCCTACTACCGCGCGCACCGGTTCGCGGAGGTGTTCGCACACCTCAAGCGCGCGCCGCTCGGGCTCCTGGACCGCGTGCGGGAGATTCCCGGCGTCGCGCTGGTGCAGGGCGGCCTGTCGGTGCAGGTCACACTCGACATCCCGGGCCTCGACGAGCCGGCCTCCGGCAACGTGCGGTCGCTGCCGGACACCGGGGAACCGGAGCTGAACCGCCTGTTCCTGCGCCGCGGCCAGTGGTTTCGGCCGGGCAGCCAGCGCGAGGTGCTGGTCAGCGAGGCGTTTGCGGAGGCCAACCGGCTGGAACCCGGCGACGCCATCGCGCTGTTGCTCAATGGCCGCCGGCAGACGTTCCGCATCGCCGGCATCGTGCTTTCGCCCGAGTTCATCTTCGAATCACGCCCCGGCGCCGCCCTGCCGGACAACCGCACCTACGGCATCTTCTGGCTGCCCTACGGAGAACTGGCCCACGCCTTCGACCTGCACGGTGCCTTCAACTCGCTGTCGCTCACGCTGGCCGCGGATGCCCGGGAACGCACGGTCATCGCCGCGGTGGACGGCCTGCTCGAACCCTACGGCGGCCGCGGCGCCCATGGCCGGGCTGACCACCCGTCGCACATCCGTGTGCGCGACGAGATCGGGGTGCTGCGGACGCTGTCGGTCGCATTCCCGATCGTGTTCCTGAGCGTGGCCGCATTCATGGTGAACGCAGTGCTGTCGCGCCTGCTGAACCTGCAGCGCGAACAGATCGCGATCCTGAAGGCGTTCGGCTTCGGCAACCGGCAGATTGTCGCGCATTACCTGAAGTTCGCCCTCGTCATGGTGGCGGCGGGAACGGTCTTCGGCGCGGTGGGCGGCAACCTGCTCGGCCGGCAGCTCGTGGTGATGTATCGGATGTGGTTCCGGTTTCCCGACCTGCACTTCATCCCCGACCGCAGCGCGTTCGTGATCGCGCTCGCAGTCAGCGCCTTCGCCGCGGTGGCGGGCGTGTTCAGCGCCGTCCGCCGGGCTGCCCAGCTGCCGCCGGCGGAGGCCATGCGGCCAGAACCGCCCGCCCGCTACCGGCCCGCGGTGCTCGAGCGCACCGGCATCGCGCGGTTCCTGTCGCATTCCTTCCGCATCGCCGTGCGCAACCTCGAGCGCCGGCCGATGCAGGCGCTGTTCACCGTCGCCGGGCTGGCGCTGGCCACGGGCATCATGATCGTGCCGAACTGCTTCCGCGACAGCGTGGCCGTAGTGCTCGGTTTTCAGTGGGACGTCACGCAGCGCCAGGACATCAGCGTGGGCCTGATCGAGCCGCAGGACCGGCGGGCGCGCGACGCCTTCGCGCATTTGCCCGGCGTGCAGACGGTGGAACCGTTCCGCAATGCCATCGCCCGCCTGCGGTTCGGCCACCGGTCCCGCCAGATCGCCCTCCAGGGACTCACCCGGGCGGGCGAACACACCCGCATCATCGCGCCCGGCACCCGCGAGATCGCCCCGCCCGAACACGGCGTCGTGCTGTCCCAGAAGCTCGCCGAGGTTCTCGGCGCCCGGATCGGCGACCCGCTGCGCCTCGAAGTGCTCGAAGGTCGCCGGCTGACCGCGGAGGTGCCGCTGGTCGGTGTCGCCGACGACATGGCCGGACTCAACGCCTATCTTTCACTCACCACCCTCAACCGGCTGCTGGGCGAAGGCGATCTGGTGAGCGGTGCCAGCTTCACCGTGGACCCGGCCCGCCGGACGGAGTTTCTCCGGGCGCTGAAGGCCGTGCCGCGCGTCGGCTGGGTCGCGATCAAGGAATCGCTCCGGCAGAACTTCGAGCAGACCACCGCCGCCAGCATCAACCTCATCCAGACGATTTACCTCACGTTCGCGACCGTGGTCGCGTTCGGGGTGGTCTACAACAACGCCCGCATCTCGCTGGCCGAACGGTCCCGCGAACTCGCCACGCTCCGGGTGATCGGTTTCTCGCAGGGCGAGGTCGCGGCGGTGCTGGTGACCGAACTCGTGATCCTCGCGCTGCTCGCGGTGCCGCTCGGCCTCCTGCTCGGCACGGGCTTCGCCACCGCGATCGTCACCCAGGTGAACACCGAGACCGTGCGCCTGCCCCTCGTGCTCACGGCCCACAACTACGCCTTCGCGGTGCTCGTCGTGGCCATCGCCTCGACCCTGTCCGGCTTCCTCGTGCTGCGCCGGCTGAACCAGCTGAACCTCGTCAGCGCCCTGCGCGCTCCGGAATGAACCACCTTTCATGAACGCCCCTGCCGCTCCCGCGCAACCCGTCGCCCGTCCGTCGAAGAGTCCCGGTGCCCGCCGCTTCCTGCCGTGGTCCGGCGCACTGCTTCTGCTGCTCCTGATCGTGGCCGGCCTGTGGCCAAAACCCGCGACCGTCGAGACCGCCCGCGTCGCCACCGGCCCGCTCCGCGTCACCATCAACGAAGAGGGCAAGACCCGCATCCGCCAGCGTTTCGTGGTCGCAGCGCCGGTGGCCGGACAACTCCGACGGATTCCGTGGAAGGCCGGCGCCGAGGTCGTCGCCTCTGAGTCCGTGCTCGGGGTCATTGAAACGGCCCGGCCGACGCCACTGGATCCGCGCGCCCGAGCACTCGCCGAGGCGCGCCGGGACGTGGCGCTGGCGAATCTGTCCCGCGCCCGGGAAGCCCACCGCTTCGCCGCGAGCGAACTGAAGCGCTTCGAGCAACTCAGCGCCGGGCAGGTCGTCACGCCGCAGGAACTCGAGGGCGTGCAATGGCGCGAGACCAGCACGGCCCGGGAACTCTCCGTCGCCGAAAGCACCCTGAAGCAGGCCGAGGCGGAGCTCCGTGAATTCGACGTGCCGGCCGACGGCGCGCCCGCGCCGGTATCCGTCCGGGCTCCGGTGTCCGGTCGTGTGCTCCGCGTGTTCGAGGAAAGCGCCCGCACCGTGATGGCCGGCACGCCGCTCGTCGAACTGGGCGATCCGGCCGACTTGGAGGCGGTCATCGAGGTGCTTTCCCGGGACGGCGCCGGCATCGCGCCCGGAACCAGGGTCGAATTGGAACAGTGGGGCGGCCCCAAGCCGTTGACAGCCCGGGTGCGATTGGTCGAACCGGCGGCTTTCACCAAGGTGTCCGCCTTGGGCGTCGAGGAACAGCGGGTCAACGTGGTCGTGGATCTCGTCACGCCAGCCGCGGAACGGAAAAGCCTGGGCGACAACTTCCGTGTCGAGGGCCGCATCCTGGTCTGGGAGGACCCGCAGGCGCTGAAGGTTCCGTCGGGCGCCCTGTTCCGCCGGCAGGGCGCCTGGGCGGCCTTTGTCTGCGAAGGCGACCGCATCCGGCTGCGTTCGGTGGAGACCGGCCGTTCCAGCGGTCCCGAAACCCAGATTCTGTCGGGTCTGAAAACTGGCGACGAACTCGTGCTTTACCCCGGCGACCGGCTCAGGGACGGCCAACGCATCCGCCGCGCCATGATCGCCTCAGAGAAGTAGCCGGCCGCCTCCGGTTCAACCACAGCGAGAACACGCACCCGAAACACTCTTGGCCCGAATCGGGTCTTGAATCGCGGGCACCTTCCCCGCCTACGGTTGTCCATGTTTCCCATCTTCAGGAATCTGCTTCCGTGGAGCGCCGTCGGCCTGCTCGCCGGCGCCCTGTCCCCGCAACTTCAGGCGGCGGCCGCGTGGATCTGGGCCGAAGGTCCGGGCAGTGACACCGCCGCCCAGTTCCGCCGCAGTTTCGAGGTCCCGGCCGGGCTGCGGGACGCCACGCTGTTCCTCACCTGCGACAACGGCGCTGTGGTGTTCCTCGACGGCAAGTCGGTGCTGACCAACGCCGACTGGAACCAGCCGGTGAAGTTGGCCCTCACCAAGCAGCTTTCACCCGGCCGTCATGAGTTCCGGGTCGAAGGTCGCAACGAGGGCAACGTGGCCGGACTCGTCGCCCGTCTGCGCCTAAAGACGGACGACGGCAAGGAGACCTTCCTCGAAACCGATGCCTCGTGGGAGGCCACCGTGCCCGGTCGCAACGACTGGAAGCCCGCCAAGATCGTCGGCAAATACGGCGACGCGCCGTGGGGCGAAGCACTCGCCGGCGCGGGAGTTCCGGCCGGTCCGCCACGGGCCACGCCCGTCGAGGAAATCCAGGTGCGTCCGGAATTCCGCGTGGAACTCATCCACGCCGTGCCCAAGTCGGAGGAAGGTTCATGGGTGAGCCTGACCGTGGACCCGAAGGGCCGTCTCCTCGCGTGCGACCAGGGCGGCGGACTCTTCCGCCTCACCCTGCCGGCCGGCGGTGCCGCGGCCAAAGTGGAGAAGCTCACGAATTCCGTCGGCGGTGCCCACGGGCTGCTCTACGCGTTCGACAGCCTTTACGTGATGGTCAACGAGCAGGGCGGCCGCCAGGGCCTCTGGCGGCTGCGCGACACGAATGGCGACGACCAGTTCGACCAGGAAGCCCTGCTGCGACGCGTCGACGGCGGCGGCGAACATGGCCCCCACGGCATCGTGCTTTCGCCGGACGGCAAGTCGCTTTACATGGCGATCGGCAACCACACCAAGCTGCCCGACCACATGGAACTGTCCCGACCCGCCCGCGCATGGGACGAGGACCAGATCGTCACGCGCCTGTGGGATGCCAATGGACATGCCCGCGGCATCCTTGCTCCGGGCGGCTACATCTGCCGCACCGATCCGGACGGCAAGACGTTCGAGCTGGTGAGCTACGGTTACCGCAATGAATACGACCTCGCCTTCAACGGCTGGGGCGATCTCTTCACCTACGATTCCGACATGGAGTGGGACGCGGGCACGCCGTGGTATCGCCCCACCCGTGTCTCGATGGCGCCAAGCGGCAGCGATATGGGCTGGCGTTCCGGCGCCGGCAAGTGGCCGACGTATTACCCGGACAGTCTGCCCGCGCTCGTGGACATCGGTCCGGGGAGCCCGACAGGCGTGGTCTCCGGTGAGGGCGCGCGGTTCCCGGCGCGTTACCAGCACGCGATCTTCGCCAACGATTGGACCTACGGGACCATGTATGCGATCCACCTCGTCCCGGAGGGCGCCGGCTACCGGGCGGAAAAGGAGGAGTTTCTCAGCGGCCGTCCCCTGCCCCTCACCGACGTGCTCATCCACCCGCAGGACGGCGCGATGTATTTCGCGATCGGCGGCCGCGGCACGCAGTCGGCGGTTTACCGGGTCACCTACACCGGCATGTCGAACACCGATCCGACGCCGCTGCCGCCCATGACCGCCGCCCACAAACTACGCCGCGAACTGGAATCCCTCCACAATGAAGGCACCGGCCCAGAAGCCGTCACAAAGGCGTGGCCGCACCTTGGCAGCGAGGACCGGTGGATCCGTTACGCCGCCCGCGTGGCCATTGAACGCCAGCCGGCCGCCGCCTGGGCAGACCGGGTCTTTGCGGAAACCCGCCCGTGGGCAGTCATCGAGGGGTGCCTCGCGCTGGCGCGCGTCGGCGGCACCGAGCATCGCGACCGCATCCTCGCCCGGCTCAACCGGGTCGAGTTCAAATCGCTCAACGAAGCCGGCCGCCTCGCGCTGGTCCGCGCCTACCAGGTCACGCTCATCCGCCGCGGACTGCCGGAGGGTGACCTGCTCAAGACCACCGTCCGTCGCCTGGAATCCGAGCTTCCCTCGGGCAACCGCGCCCTGAACCGCGAACTCACGGGCACGCTCATCCGTCTCGGCGCCCCCGGAGTCGTGCCCAAAGCGGTTTCGCTCATGCTCACGGCCAATGACGCGGACCTGCGCTACGCCAGCGACGCCCTGCTCGAACGCAACCGCGGCTACGGCAGCGCCTTCGCCCAGACCGCCAACAGCCGCCCCAACCAGGAACAGATCGCCTTCGCCTATCTGCTTCGCGAGGCCAAGGCCGGCTGGACCCCGGCGCTGCGGAAATCGTTCTTCGCGTGGTTCCCGCGCACCGCCCCTTGGCAGGGCGGCAACAGCTTCCGCGGCTTCCTCGAAAACATCCGCAAGGACGCCCTCGCCACCGTCACCGACCCGGCCGAACGCGCCGCCCTAGAGACCCTCTCCACCGCCAAACCCGCCGGCACCGATCCGCAGTTCGCCGCGCCGAAGGGACCCGGCCGCGCCTATGCGACCGACGAGGCCACCGCCCTCGCCTCGGGGCAACTCCGGGGCCGGAATTACCAGCAGGGCAAGGCCATGTTCCACTCGACCGGCTGCGCCGCGTGCCATCGTTTCGACGGGGCCGGTGGCGGCGTGGGACCGGACCTCACCGGTGTCGCCTCGCGTTACACGCTGCGCGACCTCGTCGAAAACATCGTCGAGCCGTCGAAAGTGATCTCCGATCAATACGGCTCGGAGGAGATCGAGCTGAAGGACGGCTCCACGCTCGTGGGCCGGGCCTATGTGGACAACGGCAAACTCGTCGTCACCGCGGACCCGCGGAATCCGGACGAATCCAGCTCCGTCGCGCTCACCGAAGTGAAGGCCCGCAAACCCTATCCGGTCTCGCTGATGCCGGCCGGCCTGATCAACGCACTGAACGCCGAGGAACTCCGGGACCTGCTCGCCTACCTGCAATCCGGCGGCGACCCGAAGCACGCGGTTTTCCAGCCGTAAGCGGGGCCAGGAATCGAAGGGTTCCGAGGACAAAAAAGTGGGGAGTCATGCTGGACTCCCCGCCTTTTTTGTCTGCGACGCCGGCATCAGCACGATCGGCAAAAACGGATTCGGCATGGTTACCGGAGCGCAAAACCGAACGTAGGGCAGGCTGCCAGCCTGCCCGCTGCGCCGGCCGGCGCGAAACGAACCAGCAAAATCAGCCCGCACGGTGGGCAGGCTGGCAGCCTGCCCTACATTGGCCTGCCAGTTCGGGAGCACGGTTGATGGCTGGCAATTCAAGTGGTTCCCTTCTCGGGAACAACGGAACACGGTTAGGGCCACGCTAAGTAGTCTGTGGCGGAGCTAACTCAGCCCAACCTTCATTCGCAACGAACCAAATCCGTGCTGCCCGTTCGGTCGTCGATGAAGACTTCAAAGCAACTGCCCGGATACTGATACTCAACGTCCCGCTCAAAATGGACCACCCATGTGGGCGTTTCGCGCCGGACCTTGAAGGTGACCTTGGGCGACTTGTATTCGCGCAGACGAATGCTTTCGCGCTGGGCACATTGCCGAGCGAGCCGAATGACCGTGACCTCGTTCAGGCGGGGTGCGTCCGACTGGCGATCAGACGTCGTTGGCTTCGCAGGTGGACTGCCTTTACCAGCCGGGCCGGCCGACCGTGTGCAGGCGGTGATCAGGACCATCAATGCGACCGCAATGCCGAAGTGCCGCTTGGAGTGGTGGAGCCGCCGTGGAGGCGCCGCGGCACGGATATCCGGAAGGCAGAGCATGGCCGGCAATTACTTTGGTTTGCTGGGGTCTTGTTCCGACGGCATGTCCGAACGCCCGCTTCTCTGTGAGTGTTTCACCAGCAACCTGACGAACAAGATGAGCAAAGGCAGGCCGCACAAAACGGCAAACAAGTCTGCCTGCAACGCCTCCTCATATCGGCCTGGAAAGTAATGGCTCGCCCGGAATACGTGGAAGTAACTCACCACGCCCAAATCGAGCAAGAGCAGTCCACCAAGGCACCAAATCGCGATTCTCATGGCCTGATTCTCAGGGGCGATGGAGCACGACTTGGTCCGGTGCCTTCCCGGCCTCACTTCGCCGGCGGCGTCGCTGGCTGGCTGCCGGACTGTTCGATGACCGGGGTTTGCTTGAAGAGCTGCAGGAACAGCGGCAGGCGCCGGACGTCGAAGAACGACACGTAGGCCATGAACGACAGCAGCAGCACCGCGAACGCGGTCGTCGCCCATTCCTGGAAGCGCACGCTCACCCGGCGGCGCGCCACGATCTCGTAGAGCGCCATCGTGATGTGCCCGCCGTCGAGCACCGGCAGCGGTAGGAGGTTCAGGATCGCGAGGTTGATGTTCAGCATCACCATGAAGCCGAGCGCGAGCCGGAAGTCCGTGTTCACGTCCACCGCGAGCTTGCCGAGGATACCCGCGGGGCCGCTCATGTCCTTGGGCGTCACGCCGGTCTGGGCCGGATGGAACAGCGCCCAGAAGGTCTTGCCCATCATCCGCAGCACGCCGCTGATCTGCTCCGCCGGCGTCGGGCCGGGCCGTTGCAGCTCGTAGTGGCCGCCGGCGAAGCCAATGCCGATCCGGCCGCGCTTGGTCTCCGGGTCATAGACGGGCGTGACCTGCAATGTGAGCTGCTGGCCGCCGCGTTCGACCACGATCTCACAGGCCCGGCCCTGACCGCGGTTCACGATCTCGGTGAGGTGCTCCTGGTTGAGCACATAGATGCCATCGAATGAGAGAATCTTGTCGCCGGTCTGGAGGCCGACGGCAGCGGCCGGCATGTTGGGCTGAACGACCCCGACGATCGGCCGCTCCTGCGGTTCGAGGTCCAGGTATTTGAGCCCCAGCGTTTCGGACTTCTTGGTGGGCAGGCTGACGTTGAACCGCTCCGTTCCGCGCGCGACCGTCACCGGCACGACGTTGGTCAGGGCGGTGACGACCTCGAGGTTGATCTCTTGCCACGACTTCACCGGGTGCCCGTTGACCGCGACGATCCGGTCACCGCTCTTCACCCCGAGTTTGCCCTCGACGGAATCCGGCAGCACCCGGCCGATGATGGACGGATTGACCGGCACCGGCAGGCCGATGGCCCAGACCAACGTGGCAATGAGCAGGGCAAAGGCGACGTTCATCACCGGCCCGGCCACCGCGACGAGGATTTTGGACACCGGTGAAATCGACGGAATGTCGCCGGCGGCCTTCCCTTCGATCGCCTCCGAAGTGATCATCTGGGGCAGCTTCACGAAGCCGCCCGCGGGAATCCACCGCAGCGCCCATTCGACGCCGTCCTTGTCACGCCAGCTCACGATCTTCGGGCCGAAACCGATCGAGAACCCGTCGATCTTCATGCGCCGCCGGCGGGCCATCCAGAAATGGCCGTATTCGTGCACGAAGATGCTTGCGCCAAACAGCACCAGCACGGCGAGGCCGGTATAGATCCAGTGTAGAGCGGACTCCATGAAAGCGGGGCAACCTACGGTCGCCGCAGCGGTCTGGCAACGGACGACCCGGAATGTTCAAACCAGACCCCTTTTCAGGCCGAAAGCACCTCGACCAGATACCTTAACTCGGCATCCACATCCGCGAAGGCAGGCACGGTCTGGGCCACCTCGGCGCGAACGAGTTCGCGAAAGCGCTTGCGCAGGCGATGGACCGCAACCTTGAGCGCGCCCTCGCTCCAGCCGAACTGGGCGGCGACGTCCGCCTGGGCCGCCGCCGCGCCAACCAGCCAGGGCTTCAGCTGCTCGAACTGCTCGGCTTTGCATGCCGCTGCGTGCTCTTCCGCCAACAGCCGCAACGCCCGGTCCATGATGGCCAACGCCCACTGGCGATCGAACCAAGCGTCGGCAGAGACCGCCGCCGGCGCGGCGAGTTCCTGGCCCGGTGACGTGTCGGAAGCTTCCGGCAACGGCTCGTGAGCCACACCGCCGCCCCGTTTGACCGCGTTTTCGCGATCCCGCCGGTCACCCAGAAAATGCCGAAGGGCCCCGAGCAAAAAGGAGCGGAAGCGGCCTCGCGCAGGATCTGCTCTGGCCACACCGGCACTGGCCAGCAGCCGGGCGAAGAATTCCTGGGCCAGCTCGCGGGCGTCGTCCTCGCCGCGCCCTTCGCGCTGAAGAAAGCGGAACACCGGCTGGTAATACGCGCCGCACAACTCGCTCATCGCCGCCCGCGCCGCCGGCGAATCACCCCGCGCCGCGAGCACGAGCGTCCAGCGGGTCGGGGCAAAGTTGGCGGCAGAGCTGGTCACGGCTTCGGTGTATTTGCCTCGATCCGTCGGAGTTCTGCATCCGCTTCGGCCAACAGCTTTTCAGCGGCTTGAATGTCCAAACCCAACGCCTCGCCGCCTTCTCCGCCCCGTTGCTTCAACTCTTTCAAGGCAGCCTCGGCTATAGCCTTCATCATCCTGGGTCTTACCTCCCGCTCCAACTGCAGCAAACGCGCCCGGGAATCGGCGACTGGTTCAAGCTGTGGTTCCGGCGCCCGAACATCAAGGCTGACACCCCAGAGAGCTGTCTCAGGCACCGCGTCTTGTTTGACCACGGTCGCGGCAGCATCCGTCGGCAAAAATAGCCAATGGCGCAGGTGTCCGTTGGTCAGGAGACCATGAGGCGGAGCATTGCTCAGCGCCAGCAAGGCAAGTTCCGCGGGAATGGGCACGGGTATCGAAACTGCGGACCGGCCGTCTTCCCTTTTGCACGAAAGGCGGAGCCGGTTTGTGTGCGGCTCGCGTTCCAACCAAAATTCGAGACCAACGCGAGCGTCGCCCCGCTCACCCAGTTCGCGGACGGAACTCATCATAATCCCCGTTGGGATCGGAACTCTGTTGCTCCAGATTTGAAGGCTGGCATCCAACGTCTGCAAGCCTTGCAGGTTTAGTTTGGCGGGCGGTCTAACGTCTATCCGTTTGGCTGGCGAGAGCACGGTCTCAGGTCCGACATCCACGCTGATGCCCCAGCCGAACGATGAGTCGGGACTGGTGACGCCATTCCCCTTCACAAAGGACGGCAAGAACGGCCACCAGCGGTTAAACGTGCCGACGGTCGGCGCCAGGCGCGCGTTCGCGGGGGGCTGGAGGGCAGTCACGTTGGTGCCCAAGTTGACCGCGACAGGCCCCAGCAGCTTCTGGTCATCCTCACCCGTCACTACCAGTTCCCACTCGCCCGGAGCGTTCAGCCGCCGCAAACGCCACTGAAGCACGGTGGCCTCACCCAGCAATCCGGGAGACAGTGACAGGCCGGCGCCGGGCAAAGGCGTGGGCACGCCGTTGATCCAGGCGGTGGTCTGGATGGCCGTGGCCTGTCCCCGGGGAAGCTGCAGTTCCATCCGCGAAACCACTTCGATGCCCAGCCACTGGTTGAACTGCGCTTGCGACCGGGGGCGACGTATCGCCAGGAAAGCGGTCAAGACGGCGACCAACACGAGCGCCGTGGCTCCGATTGGTTTCAGCCAACGTCGCAGCGTCCGGCCCAAGTCCATCCCCGCCATCTCGCGTTGCCAGAGCGCAGCGAACCCAAGCACCACGAGCAGCGCCGAGCAGGCAATCAGTCCGCCGGTGGAAAGTCCCACCACTGGCTCAATCGACGGCATTGACTCGGCCCCGCCCCGCAGTCGCCATATCTGCCAGACCCAAAAACCGGCCATGGTCAGAGCCCCATGCACCGCCAGCCCGGAGGTTGCCACCAGACGCAGATCGTGGCGGCGCAGCAAAAGCGCCAGACTGGTTGCCAAGATTCCCATTTCGCCAGGAACCACCAGCACAGCCACCTCGCGCCCTGCATTGGCCCACAATGTCGCCCACGAACGGCCCACGGACAGCACCGTGCAGACCAGCAGCAACAGGGCGACCCATCGGCCCCAGCCCGGCCAGGCCGCGGCAGCGCCGTGCCGCCGCTGTTCGGCCCGGAACACCCAGCACCCGGACAGCATCCAAAGTCCCGCAAGAGCCCCCAGGCTCAGGTAAAACAGCCGGCCGACCCAGAATGCATCGTCCGGCGTCCCGGCCGTCCGCCGCAATGCCGGGATGAGTGAGGGGGTGAGAAAGAGGATCAATAGCCACACGATCGCCCAGCCAGCGACTTTCAAGGCCGTGAATCGGCGCCGCGGGACGGTCGGGACCGAAGTCACCTGACCCGAAACCGCCACCGCGTTTGAATTCACGGATGCCTTGGCCACCGTCTCGACCTCCGTCTTCACCTCGTCCACGGACTGCTGGCGGAGTTCCCGTTCCTTGGCGAGCGCGCGCATCACGATGTCGTCCACCCGGGCGTCGAGATCCGCCTTGGCCGACGGCGGAGCGAAGCGACCCAGCGGCAGTTCACCCGTCAGCAGTTCGTAGAAGACCACGCCCAGCGAATAAATGTCGGCGCGATGGTCCACGGTGCCGGGATGCTCGATCTGCTCTGGTGCCATGTAGGTGGGCGTGCCGAGACGTGCGCCGCTGAGCGTGAGCGTGAGGTCGGGCGTGTCCTCGCCCACCAGCTTGGCGATGCCGAAGTCGGCGATCTTCACCCGGCCCTGGGCGTCGAGCAGGAGGTTCTCGGGCTTGATGTCGCGGTGCAGCACGCCGCGTTCGTGGGCGAACTGGAGCGCCTCGCAGATCTTCGGCACCACCGCCAGCGCCGCCGCCGGGGAGAAGCGCCCCGCCTGCATCGCCTGGCGCAGGTTCACGCCGTCCACGAACTCCAGCAGCAGGTAGCAGAAGCCGGCGCTCACGCCGAAGTCGTAAACCGCCACGATGCCCGGATGGTTCAGCCGGGCCAGGGCGCGGGCTTCGCGGTGGAAGCGTTCCGCGAAGTGCGGATCGGCGCCCAACTCCACCGGCAGCAGCTTGAGCGCAACCGTGCGGTCGAGCTTGGCCTGACGCGCCTTGTAAACGAAGCCCATGCCGCCGCGCCCGATCAGCTCGATGATCTCCAGTTGCGGGAAGGCCGCGCGCAAGGCATCCGGTGCGGGCGGTTCGCTGCGGGGAACCGGTTTGCCGGCATCGGTCGTGGTGGCGGCCCCCAGCAGGACACAGCGCGGGCAAAGTCCCTGCGGGGCGTCCGCCGGGATTGCGGCACCGCACTGCGGACATTTCGGGACGGACAGTTCCGAGTTCATACACCCGCTTCCTGAGGAGGCTGTGGGGCGAGGTTACGGAAAATCGCTCACACTTCGCGAGAATCGGCAGCAAATCCCCGCCGGAGCGGCGGCGTTCGACCCACCCAATGACCTTTTCCTCAAAGCCGGGCGGCTGGAAGACTGCCGCTCCAGCCGACTGGGTGAATCTTTGGTCACACGAACTGTTCTGCAACAACCTCAAGATCAACGTGCGGCCCCATTGCGACTGACCACCGGCACCCTCCATCAGGCGTCCCACACGCTCAACCTCCGGGACATCTTGCCTTCTCTGGCTCGACTTCGGCGAACCTGCCCGGTCTTCTCCCACCATGCGCTTCGCCCTGCCGGCATCCGCCTTACGCCTTTCCGGGCGCCGCCGGGCCGCCTTCACACTGATTGAGCTGCTGGTGGTGATCGCGATCATCGCAATCTTGGCGGGGATGCTGTTGCCAGCCTTGGCCAAAGCGAAGGCAAAGGCGCATCTCGCCCGCTGCACGTCGAACCTCCGGCAGCTCGGCATCACCTACACGCTCTACACCGGCGACAACCGCGACCAGTTCCCCTACTCCGGCCGCGACTGGCCCCAGATGGGCTTCGTGGACCTGCTCAAGCTGCTCGATCCCTACATCAGCACGAACGCCCGCGGCTTCTACCGCTGTCCGGCCGAACAGGGCCGTGCCTTCAACGTCGAGTGGGCCAACGCCACGAAGTCGATACCCACCAACCAGCTCCTCTTCCCCTGCTCGTATTACTACTACAACCAGTTCTACCACACGGAAGACGGCGCGGCGCTCCGGGTCCGCCGGGTGAACGAGGTGAAGTCGCCGGCGAAGAAGGCCATCGCGCCGTGTTTCGCCAGTGCCCGCGGCAAGTGGAACAACGTGCAGAAGGGCACCGCAAGTTCCGCCCACGGCAGCCGCGGCATGTCATTGCTGTTCGTGGACGGCCACGGCGAATACGCCGCCTATGACCGGCTGAACGCCCCCTTCAAGGACGGGGCCACACTGATCTACAACCTCGACTGGACCGTCGGCGGACTCGGGGGCGAGGACCTGAAGTAGCCGGTCGGGCGAGACCGCATCGGACCAATTGGACGGCCTCAGTCCCCCGTGGCCCGGTGCCCGGATGACTGCGCCTGTTTCGCGTTCACGCGGTCGAGGGTTTCCGGATCGAGCTTCACGAGCTGGAACTCCTTGGCCAGTTCATCGGTAAACGTCGCGATGAGACGGAGGAGGTCGAGCTTGGCGGAGTTCAGCCACCACGCGAGCGGGGGCAGGAGCAGCAGCAGCGCCCAGATCCACCAGCGGACCGGACCCGCCGGTGTTTCCGCGGCGATCGGCCAGCGGCCAACAAAACCGATGATGACCAGCAGGGTGCCGGCGACCGACCAGAACAGGGCGCGGGCGAGAAAACTCCAGCGGGCCACCAGGCGGCAGCGGATGATTTCGCGGCCGCCGGTGTAGTATTCGGCCGCCGTGGTCAGTTCGAGCCGCGCCCAGCGCGGGCCAAAAATTTCCACATCCTGCGGGCTCCAGCCGGTGTCGGGTTTGTTGGGCCAGCCGCGCTGGTCGAGGCGTTCGAGCAGGCGCGCGAGGAAGGCCATGCGGTCCACGCCCTTCTCGCTCCAGTAGAGCAGCTGGCCCAGCTGGTCTTCCCGGCCGGCGAGGCTGAGCGAATCGAGGCTTTCCCGCGTCCCCGGCGACGTCTGCTGGCCGCGCAGGTGGCCCATGTGGCGCGACCAACCGCGCACCACGGGCTGCAGGAGGAACAGCAGCGCGACGAGCGGCCGGGACCAGAAGTGGGACTTGGCCCGGGGCAATTCCGCCTGCTTGGCCGCGAGCACGCACAGCGAGAGTGAAAACAGCAGGCTGCCGAGGCCGAACGCGGTCAGATAGGGCACGACCGCGCCGAGCACGAGCAGCGGCAGCGTCACCAGCACGTGGAACTCGAGGCTCGTGACCGTCACGAGCAGCAGGCTGGGCTGCGCGGCGTAGATGCTCTGGAAGAACGCGGTGCCGAAGAGGCCGTGGTAGATGACCGACGGGTTCAGCTCGACGCCGTATTTGGCCGGCGAATAAATGCGTCCCTGCCAGATCGAGCCGCCGAAACGGTTGAAGTTCTCCGGATGCCGGCGTTCCAGCAGGGCTTCGGCGTCCCCGTAGCCGGCCTGCTGCCGAAGGTAGGCGCGGATGGTGTTGCGACGGTAGTGCCAGACAAACCCGGCAGGACTGAAACCGAGCCGGTAACCCCGTTGCTGGAGCCGCCAGCAGACATCCACGTCGTCGCCCGCCTTCCAGTAAATCGGGTCAAAGCCGCCGATGCTGTCGAGGGCCCATTTGTAAAAGGCCATGTTGCAGCCCGGGATATGCTCGGCCACCCGGTCGGTGAGCATCACGTGGGCGGGGCCGCCCGGCGAAACCATGACGCACGCCGCGGTCGGCGAATCGTCCGGCGGCAGGAAATTGTGGCCGCCGATGCCGGCACAGCGGGAGTTCAGCAGGTCGCCCACAAGGTAGTGCAGCCAGTCCTCGTCGGCGCGGCAGTCCGAGTCGGTGAACGCGACGATCTCACCCGAGGCGGCGGTGATGCCCGTGTTGCGGGCCACGCTCAGGCCGCGGTTCTGGGCGTGCCGGAAGTAGCGCACCGCGGGGAACAGCGCGGCGATGGATTCGCTTTCGTCCGTGGACCCGTCGTCCACCAGGATCACCTCGTAGTCGGGGTAGTTGAGTTTTTCGAGGGACTGCAGGCACGTCTTCAGGGTCGCGGCGCCATTGTAGCTGGCGACGACCACAGACACCCGCGGGTGCTGGGGAAGCGGAAAGCACGGGGCGATGGCGAACTGCCGGCGCACCGCCGCAAACGCCGCCTTGGGTGTGCGCTCGCGGGTCACCAGGCCGAACGCCCAATCGGTGACTGCCTCGCCGTTCTTGAACCAGTCGTCGGTGAACGCAAACACGACCGCGCCCGCACAGCCCGCCCGGAAGGCCGACTCGATCTGCCAGCCAAGGATCTCCGCCTGCTGGGCCTCGGATTCGCGCAGGGAATCCAGCCCGAACTCGCCCAGCATCATCGGCTTGGTGTCCGCGAGCATCTGCAGGCGCGCGAGGTAGTTCTCAAACGGCCGCTGGTGATGCAGATAAACGTTCCAACACCAGAAATCCATGGTCCGCGGCCGGAGGAACTCCGTCGGCGGAAAGTTGCCAAACGTGCAAAGCAGTTCGCGGTCCACGGATTTCACCTCCGCGATCAGCTCGTCGAGGAACTCCGCCACCGCCTGCGCGCCGCTCCAGCGCACGATGTCGGGGGGAATCTCGTTCACGATCGACAGCGCAAACACGGCCGGATGCACCGCGCACCGCCGGGCGGCGTCGCGGACGGCCAGCCGGGCCGCGTCGCGGGTGACCGCGGAATCCAGGAAACACTGGTGCTTGTTCCACGGCACATCCACGAGCGCCTTGAACCCGCGCCGGTGCAGGGCATCCAGAAACCAGCGGGGCGGAACATAATACAGCCGCACGAGGTTCGCTCCCAAGTCGGCCAGCAGGTCAAGATCGCGCTCGACCTGTTCCGGTTCCGGCAGCGGTTCGCCGGCCGTGTTCGGGGCAAACGGGCCGTAGGTGGCGCCCTTCGGATGGAACTTGCGGGCGCCGAGCCGAAAGAACTTTCCGTCCACCGTCACGCGCATGCGGGACAGTTCGGCGTCCTGGAAAGATGGGCTGGAGCTCGGAGCCACGGTCGGGTCCGCGCACCGGGTGGCGGTGGACCGGCCGGATTGAGCCGGGGGAAGGCCGGCTTGGGAATCGGGAAATGCCGGCCCGCGCAACCACAGCGTCGCCGCCGGACCGGGTCCGGCGGACGAAGGGGCTGGCGCGGGGGAATTCACAAAGTGGATCAATCTTCAAAAACGAGGCCCGTCGGGTCTCCGTCCGACGGGCCTCTCCTCTTCCTATGCACAGGCCGGCTGGCACTCACCAGCGGGCCCGAAAACCGAAACGGGGAGCGCACACCACCGGAGCCGGAGCAACCACCCCGGGCGGCGGCGCGGCCACGATGATTGGTGCCGGTGCATACACCACCGGGGCCGGCGTGCAGACCACGGACGGGGCCATGCTCACAAGCCCAGGATGAGGGTGAACGTATCCATGCCAGTGCCCCCTTACCGAGGACACACCCACACTGACTCCTCCGCCCCAACCGCCGACGCTGACACCCCAGGAAACGTGCCCGGCGGTGAGGGTGGCGGTGGCAGACAGGGCGACGACAACTGCAACGGCGAGTCTTGTCTTCATAAGGTGGAACCCAGCGGGACCCACGCCGCATCGGACTGAGCGGCCCCGGATTTATTCAGCGACCGTGGGATTGCCGGCTGGGACGCAGTTGGACACCGCCCCTGGCTCCCTCTCTTCCACTCGGAGTGGAGGAGGGGGTTGGGGAGAGGAGGATTTCCTGAATCTCCAATGCCAGGTCGAGGACATGCCCCTTGTATGTTGCTCTCCCCGCAGCGAAGCGCGGAGAGAGGGAGCCGGACGCGGGGGCGGTGCCCGGACGCGCCCCACCGGCTGGATCGTCCACCAAATCCCTTGCTCCGTTTCACCAACGGGCTAAACACCGCGCCCCAGCTTTCATGCAAGAGCGCTTCATCGCCCGCATCGCCGCCGAGCTCAACGTCCCCGCCACCAAGGTCGCCGCCACCGCCAAGCTGCTCGCCGAGGGCGGCACCGTGCCGTTCATCGCGCGCTACCGGAAGGAGGCCACCGGCAGCCTCGACGAGGTCGCCATCACCGCCGTGCGCGACCGCATGACGCAGCTCATCGAGCTCGAGCAGCGGCGCGAGGCCATTGTGAAGTCGCTCGTCGAGCGCAACCTGCTCACGGACTCGCTCAAGGTGTCCATCGCCGGCGCCGACGCGCTGAGCGCGCTGGAGGATCTCTACGCACCCTTCCGCCCCAAGCGCCGCACGCGCGCCACCATCGCGAAGGAGGCCGGCCTAGAACCGCTCGCGGACCAGCTCTTCGACCAGCAGGCGACCGTGGACCCGCCGGCCGCCGCGGCACCGTTCGTGAGCGCGGAGAAGCAGGTCACCGATGTCGCCGCCGCGCTGGCCGGTGCCCGGGACATCCTCGCCGAACGCTTCAGCGACGATGCCACCGCGCGCGCCAAGCTGCGCGGGCTGTATTGGAGCAACGCCACGGTGCGCTCCAAGCTGCTCACCGGAAAGGAAGCCGAGGGAGCCAAGTTCAAGGACTACTTCGACTGGACCGAGCCGGTTTCGAAGATCCCCAGCCATCGCCTGCTCGCAATCCGGCGTGGCGAGGAAGAGGGCTTCCTGCTCATGCGCATCACGCCGCCCGAGGAGGACGGCATCGCGATCCTGGAAAGCCTCTTCGTAAAGGCCCGCGGCACACCCGGCGCGGAGCAGGTTCGGCTCGCCGCAGTGGACTGCTACAAACGCCTCGTCGGATTCGCCATCGAGGCCGAGGTGCGCATCGAGGCCAAGAAGCGCGCCGACACCGAGGCGATCCGCGTCTTCGCCGAGAACATCCGGGAACTGCTGCTCGCGCCCGCGCTCGGCCAGAAGAACGTGCTCGCGCTCGACCCGGGCTTCCGCACCGGCTGCAAGACCGTGGTGCTCGACCGCCAGGGCAAGCTGCTCCACCACGACGTCGTTTATGCGACCGCCGGCGGCGCGATGCAGGTGCGCGAGGCGGCGGAAATCATCCGCGGGCTCGTGGCGAAGTTCTCTGTCGAGGCCATCGCCATCGGCAACGGCACGGCGAGCCGCGAGACGGAACAGTTCGTCAAGGCGCTGAAGCTGCCTTCGAGCATCCCGTTGGTGCTGGTGAACGAAAGCGGCGCGTCCATCTATTCGGCAAGCGAAGTCGCCCGCGAGGAGTTCCCGAACGAGGATGTCACCGTGCGCGGCGCCGTCAGCATCGGCCGCCGGCTCATGGACCCGCTGGCGGAACTCGTGAAGCTCGACCCGAAGTCCATCGGCGTCGGCCAGTATCAGCACGATGTGGATCAGGGCGCCCTCAAGCGCGGTCTCGATGACACGGTGATCTCCTGCGTGAACCGCGTGGGCGTGGAACTGAACACCGCCAGCAAACAGCTGCTCAGCTACGTGTCCGGCCTCGGCCCCGCGCTGGCCGCGAACATCGTCGCGCACCGCAACGAGAACGGCCCTTTCCGCTCCCGGCGCGAGCTGCTCAAGGTCGCCCGGCTCGGCCCGAAGGCCTTCGAGCAGTGCGCCGGCTTTCTCCGCATCCGTGACGCCGAGAACCCGCTCGACGCCAGCGCGGTCCACCCCGAGCGCTACGAACTCGTGGATTCCATCGCCCGTGACCTCGGCTGCGATGTGAGCGCCCTGGTCCGCGACGGCTCGCTGCGCGTCCGCATCAAGCCCGAGAAATACGTCACCGAAGCCGTCGGCCTGCCCACGCTGAAGGACATTCTCGACGAGTTGGCCAAACCCGGCCGTGACCCGCGCCAGAAGTTCGAGGTGTTCGCCTTCCAGGAAGGCGTCGAGAAGATGGAGGACCTCAAGCCCGGCATGAAGCTGCCCGGCATCGTCACCAACGTCACCGCGTTCGGCGCGTTCGTGGACATCGGCGTGCATCAGGACGGCCTCGTCCATGTGAGCCAGCTTGCGGACCGCTTCGTGAAGGATCCCGCGGAAGTCGTGAAAGTCGGCCAGAAGGTTTACGCCACGGTCACCGAGGTGGACCTGGCCCGGAAGCGCATCGCCCTTTCGCTCAAGGCCAATCCCCAGATCGGCGCCGCCAAGGAACAGCGCACGTCGCCCGGCGGCCCGCGTCCGCAAGGCGCCGGCCCGCGCCCCGGTCAGGGTCCGAAACCGTCGTTCAACCCCGCGGCCGGCGGCTGGAACGCACTGGCCGACGCCTTCGACAAGGCGAGCGGGAAGAGGTAGGCGGCCCGTGGCGGGAGCTGCCTACTGGAACTGCGCGGCTACGAAGCGTTCCGCCTCGGCCAGCACCCGTTTCAAGTCGGTGTCCACCGTGAATGTCCGGGCAAACGCCACCCCTTTCCGGCTGCCGCTCACCCGAAGTTCCCCGGCGGAGCGGTCATAGATGATCAGGGCGCGGTCGCGGTTGCCGGCGTTCTGTTGCTGGGTCCAGGTTGCCAATTCCGCTTCGTTCCGCAGCTCGGCAACCTGCCCCTGCGGCCAGACTTCCCGCAGTGTCGTCAGGTCGGGATGGGCACCGCCGCGGGTCGCGCCCACCGGGTCGAGCATTGCGACCTGGATCATCGGCGTCTGGCCTGGAAGCAGCAGCCACGCCGCCCAAACCAACACCGCGGCGCCGGCCGCCATGGACAGCCACCGTCGCCATGCGGTCCAGGCGGAAGCCGTCTTGGTGACCGCCGGCTCAGGGGCCCCGTAGGTCTGCCGCACCTTGGCCCGCAGTCGCTCGCGGGCGTAGCCGGGCAGCTCGCCGGTCCTGCTTTCCGTGGCGGTCAGTAGCGACGCGGCCTCGGCCAACGCCTGGGCCTCCGCTCGCCGTTGCACAAACTCCTGGCGACCGGCCGGTTCGCCGGCCTGCAAGGCGTCCACCTCCGCCTGCTCGGCGGGCGTCAACTGGCGGGCGGCGGCCTTCATGGCCAGCTCGGCGATTCGGGCTGCATCCGGTTGGTTCATCGCAAATACGCCTCCAGTTCTTTCAGCAATTCTGGTTGCCGGCCCGCCGCCTGCCGCAGCGCGTCGAGGCCACGCTTCAGATACACCCCGACGCTGCCGACCGCGAGGCCGTGTTTGGCGGCGAGTTCCTCGTAGCTCAGCCGATGCAGGAAGAAGTCGCTGATCAACGCCCGGTGCTCCGGCTTCAGCGCCTGCTGTAGGTCGCCCAACAACGTCGCCAGTTCCGCCGCCTTCAGGTGGTCCAGCGGTGACGTCGCCGGGTCCACGGGTTCCACGGGCGCCGCGTCCTGTTCACGCAACGCCTCCAGGCTCGCGGTCTGCCCGCTGCCACGCTTCTGGGCGAAGTGCTCGCGCAGGCGGCTCACCGCCCGGTGATGCGCGATGCTGGCGACCAGCGGCTTGAGTTCGGCCACCGACTTCGCGTTCCGGGCCGCTTCGACCAGTTCCTCCAGCGCCTCGATGGCCACGTCCTCCTCGTCGCCGGGCAGATACGGCTGCAGCTTGGCCTGCGCGGCGGCGAAGGCGACCGGCCAAAGCCACGCGAAGGCGTCCTCCCAGGCTTCGGGATCGCCCCGCAACAACGCGCTAAGTTCCGGTTCCGCCACGACGCGCGAGCTTGGCGGGAACCAAGGGGCCGGCGCAATTCCCCAGCCGTTGAACCGCGTAGGAGCCGACGTCAGGAGGCTCACTTTGTTCCGGCGGAAAGTCAGAGACTCCTCACGTCGTCTCCTACGGCTCGATGGCCCGGCCAGTGAACGGCCATCGTGAGCGCGGCAGCGTCGTGGAGTGCGTGCGGCGGAGCGGAGCGCAGCCGCCGCTTTCGGCCGGGAGCGAGGGAAAGCGAGGCGGACTTACGTTGGTTCGGGGGCGCGTCCGGCGGGCGAAAGCAGTGGCGAGCCACCGCACTCCAAGACGCTGGCGCGCGGTTCGGATGCCCCGGGCGTATCGCTTCATCGTGGTGGGGCGAGACTCCGTCGAGCCCAGTTTCGAGCGCAGCGAGGCGAACGGAGTGAGCATCGTCCCCGGGGCCGGTAATGCTCGCGCTGCTCGCGCCGGCTCCGCCGGCAAACAGGGCTCGACGGAGTCTCGCCCCACCCGGCAAGCACGCTAGCTCGAGGCGCCCAATTACCCTCGCAACGGAGCGCCAAATAAATTGTAAGAAGCCCGACGCGGCCTGCGATGAAAGGGGTGTAGGCGGTTCGCGTGAACGAACCAAACCGGGGGCAGCCGCCGCCGGCACGACGAAACCGCCAACACAGCAAATCAACACCATGAACTCCTTCGCCAAACTCAGCCTCGTCGCCGTAACCCTGTTCGCCGCTGCCACCGCCCGGGCGGAAATGGTGAGCGGTTACCTCCGCCAAGACGGCACTTACGTCGCGCCCTATTACCGCACGCCGGCCAATGGCACGCCCTACGACAACCTCAGCTACCGCGGCTATCCTTCCCAGCAGCCCGGCTACGTTTCGCCAAGCACCAGTTCCTACAGCGCCACCTCCGGTTTCAGTTCCGGCTACAGCCGCCGCGCGATGGACGAAAGCTCTTCCGGCTACACGACGCGGCGCCACTCCCTGGACGCCTTCGGCCTCGGCGCGCAGACCCTGCCTTATCGGAACCGGACTTCGGGAATCTCTTCGCTCCGCAACTGAACACTCTTTGAATCCGGCGTAATGTGCGACGCCCGCCATCCCCCTCACCCGAGTCCTTTCCACGGAGAGGATTCCGGTGAGGGGGATGGTTGTCTGGCCCTTTCACATTTGGTCTTGGCAAGTCAGACTCCGTCTGTGGATTGCTTCCTGCGGTTTGCATGCATTGGCTTTGGTATCCTGGCCACACTGGTTATGCGCGGGGCTGAAGTGTCATTCACCGACGTGTGGGGTAAGGAGTGTGCTCTGGTTTCGCCGGCCACCGCAGCTCTCCATGACC
>Ga0169931_10000241_pt1 | contig 87585 bp, 78 predicted proteins | sample Kivu_15m_20L_FD_129675 | JGI IMG/M metagenome (GOLD analysis project Ga0169931, IMG submission 129675) | Freshwater microbial communities from Lake Kivu, Western Province, Rwanda to study Microbial Dark Matter (Phase II) - Kivu_15m_20L... | ecosystem: Environmental > Aquatic > Freshwater > Lake...
TCATACTCGGCGGCCACCACGGCCCAGCTCTCGTCCAGCCCCAACAACCGCTCAAAGGCCTTTTCAGGTATCATTGCCGCCGACCATGCTATCCCAGCGAGCCACTGGAATCAGCGAGGAACCCCAGCGATCTCGCTTCCTGCTGATGTCCTGCCTGCAAGAGCTCCCCGACCAAAACGGGATAAGATTCCGCATACCCCAAACCAGCCGCCTTGCGACCAGCCACGAGCGCTCCGGCGGCGTCTTTCTTTACCAGGCGCACGGTAAATAGGGCTTGCCACAACGTGCCGTCCTCCGGATCCCGCGAGATACGCTCATCCAAGTCCTTGATGGCTTCATCAAGCTTTCCCGCACGCAACAGGTCCAGCGAGGGAGCAGACGGATGGGCCAAGGGCGGAAATGGCCAGGGAGCGGGCTTGGGCTCAACCGCGGCGTGGCCGAGCGACTGAAGCAGCGTCAAAAGGAACCAAACACGCAAGAACGGGGTAGTCGCTTTCATTTTGGGCAGTGGAAGTGGCTTCATTGACCGGTGATTTCAGGGCCGTGCCAAGGAGGATTTTCCCGCTCACCTCAAAGCGTCAAAGCAACTTCCCCTGCCCTCCGGCCAGCGGTTTCAACCCCAGCTTCTTGTAGCTGCGGTCGGTGGCCACGCGGCCCTGCGGGGTGCGGTTCAGGTAGCCTTCCATGATCAGGAACGGCTCGTGGACTTCCTCAATGGTGTCCGCTTCCTCGCCCACGGCGACGGCGAGGGAGTTCACGCCCACCGGACCGCCGCCGAACTTCACGATCACGGTCTCCAGGATGCGTTTGTCCATCTCGTCGAGACCGTTCTCGTCGATTTCCAGGATGCCCAGCGCCCGGTCGGCCAGTTCGGCCGTGATCCGGCCGTCACCGCGCACCTGGGCGTAGTCGCGGACCCGCCGGAGCAGGTTGCCCGCGATGCGCGGCGTGCCTCGGCTACGGCGGGCGACCTCCATCGCGCCACCGTCCTCCACCGGCACCTTGAGCAGGCGTCCGGCGCGCAGGACGATCTTCTGGATCTGCTCAGCCGAGTAGTAGTCGAGGCGCTCGCGGATGCCGAAGCGCGTGAGCATGGGCGAGCTGAGCAGGCCGCTGCGGGTCGTCGCGCCGATGAGCGTGAAGCGCGGCAAAGTGAGCCGGACGCTGCGGGCGTTCGGTCCCTGGTCGATGATGATGTCGAGCCGGAAGTCCTCCATCGCCGGGTAAAGGTATTCCTCGACGGTTTTCTGGAGCCGGTGGATCTCGTCGATGAAGAGCACATCGCCTTCCTCCAGGTTGGTCAGCAACCCGGCGAGGTCGGCGGCCTTTTCCACCGTGGGCCCGCTGGTGGCCTTGAGGTTTCCGCCCATGGCCTTGGCGAGGATGTTGGCGATGGTGGTCTTGCCGAGGCCGGGTGGGCCACTGAGGAGGATGTGATCCAAGGCTTCCCCGCGCTGCTTGGCAGCCTCGACCGCGATCTCGAGGCGTTCCTTGACCTTGGGCTGCCCCGTGAAGTCGTCGAACGCCGACGGCCGCAGCGTCTGTTCCAGCGCAGCATCGGGACGATTCAGGGTGTCCAGTGGACGTTCAGCCATGGGCGGAGGATGCGAACGGGACGGCGCGGCGGGGAAGGAGTTTTCTTCGGGCCGGTCTGGGAAATACGCCTGGAGAACCCGGCCCCGGAAGTGGCAACGACGCCTCGCCGGTGTCGGGTTCACCGGGCGCCCTCGCCTGGTGACCGGCAGGCTAGGGCGCCTGCCGCACGGGTGACAGCCGAGGCGGCTGTCCCACTAGGGAAGCTGTGCCGACTCCGCCAGAAGGACCATTGGCCGCGGGTCCCGCAGCACGGCCAGCAAGCCGCCTGCCTTGGCGAGCGTTTCCTCGTATTCCGCCGCCGGCACCGAATCGGCGACGATGCCCGCCCCGACATGGAACCACGCCCGGCCGTCTCGGATCAGCGCGGTCCGGATGGTGATGCTGAGCTGACTCTCGCGATTGAAACCCAGGTAACCGTGGCAGCCGCAATAGGGACCGCGCGCCACCGGTTCCAGCTCGTCGATGATCTCCATCGCCCGGATCTTGGGCGCGCCGGTGATGCTGCCGCCGGGAAAACACGCCGCCAGCGCGTCCAGATGCGTCACGCCGTCGCGGAGCCTGCCCTCGACAGTCGAGACCAGGTGATGCACCTGCGCAAAGCGTTCCAGCCGCATCAGGTCCGGCACCCGCACGGAGCCGAACTCGCACACGCGCCCGAGGTCGTTGCGCAACAAGTCGGTGATCATCAGGAGTTCGGCGTTCTCCTTTTCGCTGCGCTGAAGCTCGAAGGCGAGCTGAGCATCCCGCACCGGATCGGGTGACCGCGGCCGCGTGCCCTTGATCGGCCGGGTGACGATCTGCTGGCCGCTCAGGCGCAGGAACAGTTCCGGCGACGACGACACGAGCTGGAAGTCGCCGCAGTCGAAGTAAGCCGAGAACGGCGCCGGCGAACGCTCGCTCAGGCGCGTGAAAAACTCCCAACCGGTGAAGGGACAGTCCGCGCCCAGGCGCTGGGCGAGATTCACCTGGTAGATGTCACCCGCCCGAATGTAGCGCTGCGCCCGTTCGACGGCCGCGATGAATTCCGCCCGCGGCAACGAGCTGGCCAGTGCACCCAGCCCTTCGTCGTGGCTTGATCGCACCGTCGCGATCGGCGCGGCTGAGCCTTCCGGTTCTTGCAGGTGCCGACGCCACCAGGCCGCCTGCTCGGCGGCGCGCGCCTCGGTGCGATTGCCTTCCGCATCCAGGCCCGTTGCGACGATCCAGGTCTTGCCGAGCTGATGATCGAAGACCACGAGGCTCGCGTGGAATCCGAGATGGCAGTCGGGCAGCTCCAGATCGTTGACCGCCCGGCGGGTCAGCCGCGGCTCGGTGAACTGCTTCAGGTCGTATCCCCAGTGTCCGAAACAGCCACCCAACGGAAACGGCACATCCACCTCGTCCAGCAGTTCGAACCGCGCCAGCAGAGGCGCGAGATGCTGCCACGGATTCCCGAACTGCGCCTCGGTTCGGCCGTCGTCGAACCGTGTTTCGCAGGCCGAGCCGAACGAGCGGAACACCAGCATCGGACGGGCGGCGACGAACGAGTGGCGTGCGCTGGGCACCTCAAAGGCACCGGTGCGCAGCAGGATCAGCCCGGCCTCGCCCCGAAGCTTCTCGACCAGCGACTCAGGCGAATGCCGGGTGCTTACTTCCTCGACGATGACCCGCATCGGTTCCGCGAAACTGGCGACGTCCCCGACCGCGTCAACCCCGGAGGTGGTTTGTGGCGCCCGCCGGATTGACTCACCTCCCGGAGCACGCGAAAGCTCTCCCATGATTCCCGCCCGAATGGCCTGGCCCATTGCCGCCCTGCTCGTCACGAACCTGCTGGCCGCCCCGCCGAAACTTCCCGGCGTGGGCGCGGCCATGCAGGAACAGATCGCGAAGCAGGAGATCGCCGGCGCGGTCACGATGGTCGTCACCAAGAACAAGGTCCGGCACCTTGAGGCGAACGGCTTCGCCGATCTCGCCGGCCAGAAGCCAATGCGGGCCGACACGGTCTTCTGGATCGCCTCGATGACCAAACCGGTCACCGCCACCGCCGTGCTCATGCTCCAGGACGAAGGCAAGCTGAACGTCCACGATCCCGTCGCGAAGTATCTGCCCGAGTTCGCGAACCTGAAAACTCCTTCCGGGCAGCCTGCCAAGCTCACCATCGTCCAGATTCTCACGCACACTTCCGGCTTGGGCGAAGCCAGCGGCTCGGCGGCGCAGCAGGCGAAGACGCTCGCCGACCTCGTCCCACTCTGGCTCGCCGCGCCGATGCAGTTCGAACCGGGCACCAAATGGAGCTATTGCCAGAGCGGCATCAACGCCGCCGGCCGCATCGTCGAGGTGGTGAGCGGGATGAGCTTCGACGCCTTCCTCCAGCAGCGCCTCTTCGGCCCGCTGGGCATGAAGAGCACGACCTTCTATCTGGGCGAAGCCGAGCGCGCCCGGCTGGTGACCGCCTACGCCAGGAACAAGGACTCCGGCCAGCTCGAAGCCGTGCCGCCGCGGCCTGAATTCGGCCCGCGCGACCGCCCGCCCCAGGGCAACGGCGGACTCTACTCCACTGCCGAGGACTACGCCCGTTTCTGCCAAATGCTGCTCGGCGGCGGGAAGTTCAAGGGCCGCCGTTACCTGAGCGCGGACGCGTTGAAGCTCCTTTCCACCCCGCAGACACCCGACACGATGTCCGTCGGTTTCTTCCAGAACGAAACCTACGGCCAACGCGGCCTGAACTACGGCTGGGGCCTCGGCACCTGCGTGCTCAAGACCTCGCACGACGGCGTGCCGGCGATGCTGTCACCCGGCACCTACGGTCACGGCGGCGCCTGGGGCACGCAGGCGTGGATCGATCCGGTGAAGGGCGTCGCCTACGTGCTGATGGTCCAGCGCTCCAACTTCCCCAACAGCGACGCCAGCGACGTGCGCCGCGCCTTCCAGCAGGCGGCGGTGGAGGCGCTGGGGAAGCGGTGACACAATTTCCGTCAATCCTTAGAGCAAGCCTTGCGTCACCCACCGCACCGACATAAATCCGCACCCTTTTCACCTCCGTAACACGCGGCTGTCGAAGCTGAGCGAGCACAGAGTGAATTCTTGAAATGGAGATTCTCCACCTCAACGCCATCCAATTCATCCGGCCAATGGGCGCAGGACGCACATGCCCGGTCCTGCTCGGGGCAGAGGACGCGGGCGGCAATATTGTAGAAGTGGTGACGAAACTACGCGGCCCTGAGTTAGGCATGAAAGCGCAGGTTGCCGAGCTGGTTGCCGCGCCCCTGGCCGTGCATCTCGGATTAGAAGTGCCACAAGCGGCGGTGGTCGATGTTCCGGCGGGATTTGAGGCCATCGTCCCGGTAGCCCATGCGGCTGCATTCCGGGTGAGTCCTCATAAGAACTTTGGTTCAGTGCATCTTGGAACCAGTTTCACGACCTGGGCCGTAGGGCGTTCTCCCGTTGGCGTGCAGCGGGATCAGGCCGCAGAGATTTTTGCCTTCGACTTGCTCATTCAGAATGCCGACCGACGAGCGGGCAACCCGAACCTGTGGTCTCGGTCCGAGCGTGTCGGTGTTTATGATCATGAGCAGGCGTTCTCATTTCTCCATCTGCCGATCCTCGGCGGAACGCCTTGTCCCTGGGTGCTGGCGCACCAGGCGGGAGCCTTTCGCTTCATGGAAAGTCATGCCTTCTATCCGTCGCTGCGAGGAGCGAAGCTAAATTTCGACCCGTTCGAGAGTCGCCTTGCGGCCTTGTCCGATGACGTGATTCAGGGTCTATTGGAGCCAGTTCCGGCGGAATGGCGACAGGGGCATGACCTTTGCACCATGATTGCTGATTACCTGCGGGAAGCGCGGGAAGAAAGAATGGCGCTATTGAATTTTGTTAAGCACTTACTGCGATGAAAACACCCTACACCTTTGTGACACTCCGCTACGTGCATGACGTGGTGACAGGAGAATTTGCCAACGTGGGCGTGGTGCTCTACGCGCCCGAACAACGCTACCTGGAAGCCCGCTTCACCGCCTCCTATGAGCGGCTTAATGCGCTCTTCGTAAAGATTGACCATGCCAACTACCGGAACGTAATCCGTTACCTGAGCAGTCGCTTTGTTGAGTTGGCGACGGAAGTTCGCGAAGGGCTCAATCTGGTGCCTGTGCAGGGCATTGAAGAACTCGTGCGGCGGGTGTTGCCGAAGGACGACAGTTCCTTGCAATGGTCGGCTCCGGGCGGCGGATTCTCCACTGATCTCGGGGAGACCGTCGGCCAGCTATACTCACGGGTTGTGGAGCGTTATTCGCGTTCGGGCGAAGTGGCCAGCCGCAACGATGAGGACATCGCCAAGCCCTTCAAAGCCCGGCTCAGAAAAGCCGCGGAAAAACTTCAGGAGAAACGAATCGAGGCAAAGGACTACCAGTATGAGTTCCACTACGCATGGAAGAACTCCATCTGGCATCTCTACGAACCTGTGTCGTTCGATTTGATGGATCCGGGCAGCATCGTAGAGAAGGCCAACCGCTGGTTGGGCCGAGGCGTTGCCCTGAACGATTCCAAGGAGCAGTTCAAAATTCACTTCTTGCTCGGCGAGCCGAAGCGGCCGGGAACGGAAAGGGCTTTTGAAAGCGCCAAACACCTTCTCGCGAAGATTCCCGGTCAGAGGGAACTAGTCAGCGAGGGTGAGATGGATACTTTTGCCGAACTAGTGGCGACGGACATTCTCAACCATCCGTAGCAATCGAGTGTTCCACATGGTTCGACAGGTTCCACCGTTCGTCGCTCACTTATCGACGACAAAGCCCGCGTTCACCCAATCAGCGAAGTCCTCGCGGGAGCCGTCGCCGGCGTCCATGGTCACGAGGCTGATCCGTTTGGTGCCGGGCGGGATCTCCACGTTGAAGCGCCAGGCGGGGAACTGCACGCGCATCACCGGGCTGGTGGCGACTTCGCGGCCGTCGAGCAGGACCTTGAAGACCACGCTGGGATACTTCGCCAGGTTCGAGCCGTTGCTGGTGGCGAGCAGATTTTCGTCGGCGCCGGCCAGCGCGACGAAGCGGCGGTATTCGGGCTTCACTTCGTAGGTGAGTTCGCACGGCGCGTGAACGCCGAGTCCCTGCGCGAACGTGGTGCGGTCCACGCGCAGCTCCTGGCCGAGGTTGGAACGGTCCTTCTGCGGCGCCTGTGTGTTGCCGGAGTAACGGACCTGGCCACCGTAGGTGTGACCGAAGCCGACGCTGCGAAGCGATTTCAGGTCGCCCAACGCGATGTCCGGCGCGGGCGGACGCGGCAGCAGCCGCACGAACACGCCCTCGGATTCCAGGCACACGGCGCGGCCGGCCGCGAAAGCCAACGTGCGGAGGCGGGTGGAGTTGGTGACGCGGAACGGTTCGGTGTAGAGCGGTGACGCGGCGGTCGGCGCGGAGCCGTCGAGCGTGTAGCGGATCTGCGCGCCGGGTTGTAGCGGGGCGGTGAGCGTGACGGTGACGGGTTCCTCGAACAGGTGCGGGCGCTGGGTCGTGCCCCACGGCGTCACGCGCACGGGGTCCACCACGGCGTCGCGATCCCAGCGGCCCAGCTTGGTCAGCTCGGCCTGAAAGCTGATCGTGGGCGCGAGGAACTTCTCGAAATGTTCGACGACCTGCGCGGTGTTGAGGTCGGGCGTGAAGCTCCGCGCCGGATCGTAGCCGGGATGCGCGTCGGTCATGTCCCGGGCGAGCACGCACTTGAGGCCGGCGGACTTCATGGCCTTGAGGCCCATCGGTTTGCCGAGCAGGCAGACCTGCGTGTGAAAGCCCACGTAGATGAGGTGCGTGAGCTCAAGCTGCTGGCAGAGCGCAAAGACCTCCGCCTGCGTGTCGGGCATGAAGTCGGCGGCCCCGAGGCGCAGCCCCGGATGCATGCCATCCCAGCCGTAGTTCACGGCGCAGCGTTCGCGACCGCAGGCGCAGCCGCCGGCATCCGGTGCGGCGGGACACTCCACGTTCACGACCTGCGGCACGGATACCGGGGGCAACGCCAGCACGGCCTCGCGCTGGGGGTAGCCCACGTAGTTGTCCACCACGTCGCTGGGACACAGCATCACCGTCATGCCGAGTTCGCGGGCGGCATCGAGGGCACGGTTCAGGCGCGGGACGAATGCGTCCACGCGCATCGTGGCGGTCTTGCACCAGTGAAAGTTCCAGACATCCACGGCGATGACGCCGACCTTTCGCGGGTCCACTTCTTCGGTCTGCGTGCGGATCGCGCCGGTCGCCGGGTCGCGGGTCTGGAGGTCCAGCGTGAGCGCTTGCGAGGCGAACGTGGCGGCCCAAACGACGAATAGCAGCGCAAAGAGACGCAATGGGGCGTTCATAGGGAAGACAATGAACGGTAGGAACACACCCCGGCGCCGACGAGAATTCTTTCCGCCGCGGACCCCGGGCCGGGGCCGGATCCACAGGCCGTCTGCTGACGCCCCGACAAACCTCAGGTGAGACAAAGGGGCGCCGCCCAAACGGGCATTGAGCCAAGGGTTGGCTGGCGTCGTTGCTGGTTGGTCGTTCGCCGCTCCTGTCCTACCGATGGTTTACCTTTGCGTTGGACGCGCGGACGAGACCGTCAACGACCCATTCTGCGGCCGCGCTGGGGCTACGGTTTCGCCAGCCGGTAGTAGCGGTTCCCGTCCGGCAGGTTTCCGGTGAAAGAAATCGTCCGATTCTCATTCGTCCGATAAGGCCCGGGAACCTCGGTCCACTCCGCTCCGTCCCCGAGCCGGCTGGCTGCTTCCAATTTCCAGCCCGGTGAGGGCGCGGGCCAGCTCACGACCAGTTCGCCGCCGACCAGACGGATGCTGAGTTCGGGCAACGTCAGGTCCTCGACCCGCGCAATCCATCCCTCCGACCGGCCGTCATGCATCCCGTTGCCGACCAAGATGCGGGCATCCGCGGAAATGGCGACCGCTTCCTGGAGGCCCCAACCGCTCAGGTTGAAACCATAGCGTTGGGTCAGGACATCCTGCAGGTTGCGCATCCCGTGGTTTTCGTCCCAAACAAAGGCAACCCAAGGCTTGGAGTAGCCGACGATCACTGCGCCGTCGCCGGAGACGGCGAGCGCGGTGGCGTCCTCGTCGCCGGGCAGGTGTCCGAGACCCTGCATACCTCCCGCTTGAGTCCACCGGAACGGTTCCGAGTCCAGGCCATTGAAGCTGGTCCCTACGACCGTCGAACCATCGGCGGAGATGCCGTTTCCTTCGCTGAACTCATGCCCGGGAAGAAAGCCAAGGCCCATCATCCCGTCGGTGACCGTCCAACGAAATGCCCGGAAGCCTCCCGCCGAGTCGCTGGTCCCGACAACCACCGTTCCATCAGCGGAAACCCCGGATCCTTCGCTGAACGATCCGCCGGACAGAGTCCCCAGGAGCACCCGGCCCGCCGCGGCCGTCCACCGGCAGGCCTGTTGGCCTGACTCCTCGCGGTAACCAACGCCTACGGCCACCGATCCGTCGGCGGACACGGCGCGGGGCAATCCAAAGGTCCACCCGAGATTCTGGATTCCGGCTGGGGACCACCGGATGCCCCAAAAGGCCGTCTGCTCGAAATGCCCCATGCCCACGGTCACCGTGGCGTCCCCCGAAATGGCCCGGGCAAGGCTCACCTTGGCACCCGGCAGGAAACCAAGACCGACCATTCCGCCTGACTCCGTCCACCGAAACGCCTCGACTCGACCCTCAGGCTGCAAGTCGCTTGCCTCACCCACCACGACCCCATCCGAGGAAACGCCGCGGGCGAAACTGGCCAGCGTGTTCGGGAGGACTCCAACGCCGGTGAAGGACGCCCCCAAGCCGGCGACGGAAATCCAAGCCGCGCACCCTGTGACAAGAGCGACATTGATGGCACTTGGACGACCAAATCCTACCCGACGCGAATGAAACTCGGCGGTGATTTTCATGATGTTCCCCTTTCTTCCCGATAAACGGGTAACACCGGAAGCCCCCCAGAGCTTTCCCAGAATTGACAACACCCCACCGTTCCTTGGGCAGCCCCTTTACCCAGCGTGACGGCATCGCCCCGAACAGATGCCGGAGCCTGAGAGCGGAGCCGCGCTGGGCGACTTCGGGGATGCTGCGAGCTCGCGGCCTTGGCCACCGCCAAAATCCCTCGCCGCAGCATCTCTTGGAATCTTCAGACAGGCTCTTGGCCGGCAGCGCACATTGGGTCCGGCACTTGCCCGGTCAGAAGTCCTGTCGGCGCAGACGGTCGAGGTGTTCCAGGCCGTTCATGATGGTTTCGGACGGCAGCCCGAAATCGATCAGGCAGGCGATCTCGTCCACGCCGATGGCCGCCACGGCTTCCACCATCTTGGCGCAGGAAGCGACGGAACCCATCAGGCCGGTCTTCTGGTAATAGCGCTCGAAGGCGTATTCCAGCATGTCGTTCTTCTTCCGTTCGGACATGTCCTTCAGCCGGGCATCGCCGATCTGCCAGAGGTCGGCGCTGCTTTCGAGGTAGCGCTTGAAGGGCTCCCGCACGGACTGCTTCACGGTCGCCTCGTCCTCGCCGACGAACGTGTGGAGCATCAACGTCACCTTGCCCGGGCCCGCGTGGCCGATGCGTTCGCGGGCCGCACGATAGGCGGCGATCTTCGGAGCGAGTTCCTCGACCTTCTGGAACAGCAGCGCGGTCAGCGCATTGAAGCCCCATTCGCCGGCCTCGCCAAAGCGCTCCGCCCCGCCCGAGCACGTGAACCAGATGTTCAGGTCCGGCTGCACGGGCAGCGGGTGCACGGTGACCTCGGTGCGTTCGCCATTCCCGTTGGTGACCGGAAAGGGCTGGCCTGACCACATCCGGCGCACGTCGGCGACGCCGTCCAGTGTGATGCGCTTGCGGTCGGCGTAATGCTGGGGCGCGAGCGCGAAGTCGTTCGGGTTCCAGCCGATGGCGAAGGACAGGTCCACACGGCCGTTCGACAGGTTGTCCACCACCGCCCATTCCTCGGCCACGCGGATGGGGTTGTGCAGGGGCATGACGACGCTGCCTGCGCGGATGCGGATGCGCTTCGTGGACTCCGCCAGCACGACCCCGGCGAGCGCAGGGTTCGGGAACAGCCCGCCGAACGCGTGAAAGTGCCGCTCCGGAATCCAGACAGCCTCGAAGCCGCGGTCATCGGCGAACTGGGTGGAGGCGCGAAACAGCTCGAACTTGCCGCGTTCGAACTCGGCGGACTGGCTGGCGAAAAACAGGAGACTGAACGAGGGCCATTTCATGGACGACGGGGCGACTCTGAGGCCGGGCCCAAGAAGGTGAAGCCCGGAAACTGGCAATTCCCCACCGCTGAGTGCCTTCGCCGGTCACGGAGGCCGACGGGCTCGACCTGCTGGCATTGGCTTTGCTTAGCTCTCGCCATGCACGGACCGGGAACCGGCCGGCGGGCGGCATTTACATCCACCGAGCTGACCGTGGTGATCGTCTGCCTCGCGGTGGTGGCGTTCTTCGTTCTTCTCCCGTCAGGGCCAACGGGCAAGGCGAAGGCAAGGCGTATCAATTGCGTCAACAACCTCAAGATCGTAGGCCTCGCGTGGCGAATTCTCGGCGGGGATGATTTTCCATGGAGGAGCGGCCCCGACAACCTTCCGCCCTGTGTGCCCACCAACTTCACTACGAATCCCGGAGCGATCGTGTCGCCCAATCAAGGCGCCGCCGCTATCTTTGCGCTGGTCTCCAACGAGCTTTCGACGCTGAAGAATCTTCAATGCCCTGACGACCGAAAGCGGTTCCAACTCAAGACCAACTCCATCGCATTTCTGATGGCACCGGCTCAAACCGCAGTTCGCGACCGCGCCATCAGCTACTTCATCGGCGTGAGCGCCAGCGAGGATTACCCGGGAGCCATTATGGGCGGCGACCGCAATTTGGCCGGCAGTCCTTTCAGCGCGGATACCAACACCCTGCCGTCGCAGGTTGCCCTGCGGATACCCCACGCGACCGCGACCAACTTGGCGGCGATGAACTCGGCGGTCTGGACCAAGGACATCCACCAACGCGCCGGCAATCTGCTGCTCGGCGACGGCAGCGTGCAGCAAGTCAGTTCCGGGCGCATGTGGGAGCAGTTTCGCGACGCGGCGACCAACTCGGGAACCGACCTCGACTTCATCTGGCCGGCGAACTGAGGCGCACCGGCCCGGCCGCATCAGTGCACCCTCGACCGAATGGCACTGCCATTGCTTCGCTCACGCCATGCACGCCCCGACGACGAACCGAAGCGCCGCGTTCACCTGGATTGAAATGATGGTGGTGATCGTGTGCGTGGTGCTGCTGGCGTTGATCGTTGTTCCGGCGCCCTTTTCCCGGACAAAGGGAAGGTCGGCGCGCATCAACTGCGTCAACAACCTGAAGAGTATCGGCCTGGCGTGGCGCATCAATTTGACGGACAACGACGGCCTCTATCCCTGGTGGGCCGACGCCACGAATCGACCCGCCTGCGTCTCTACGAACTACGCCTCAGTGCCGGGCGCCGAATTGGGGCCCGCCCAAGGCGTCGCCGCCATTTTCGCACTCGTCACCAACGTGCTTTCGACGCCGAAGGTTCTCGTATGCCCCAGCGATACGAAGCGGTTCCAAATGAAGTCCAACTCGTTCGCCTTCCTGATGGCTCCGGCCCAAGCCCCGATGCGCGACCGCGCCATCAGCTACTTCATCGGCACCAGCGCCAGCGAGGAGGAACCCCAGTCCATCTTGGGCGGCGACCGCAACCTTGCCGGCGGCCCCTTCGGCACCGATCCGAATACGCCGCCGTCACAGGTCGCGCTCCGCATTCCGTGGGCGACGGCCACCAATACTTCCGCGATGAAGTCGGCGATTTGGACCCAGGACATCCACCAGGGCGCCGGCAACCTGCTCCTCGGCGACGGCAGCGTGCAGCAGGTTACATCCGGGCGCATGAGGGAGCAGTTTCGCGATGCCGCCCTGAGCACCGGCGCCGACCTCGATTTCGTCTGGCCGGCAAACTGAGCCGGCGCAGCTTGGGGACGCCCGCCGCTACAGATCTCCGGTTTACCGACGAAAACCTGAAGGGGCGAACCGGGTGGAAGTGGTGCACCGGTAGGGACTCGAACCCCAAACCCTCTGATCCGAAGTCAGATGCTCTATCCAATTGAGCTACCGGTGCAACTCCGGGGCGGTGTTGAACCATGAGTCGGGCATCCGCGCGAGCGCAATCTCACCTGCCGAGTTGCCGGTTTCCCTTTGGCACGGGCGCGTTACCGTGGCCGCGTGGCGAGCAAGTTCTACGTGGAAGGCGAGACGCGGGCGGCACGGGTCGAGGACCTGTTCGCCGCCATCGCCCCACGTTACGACCTGATCAACGACCTGCAGAGCTTCGGCCTGCACCGCTGGTGGAAGCGGCGGCTCCTCCGCCTCGCGGCGGTGCAACCCGGCGAGGCGGCTCTCGATGTGTGCTGCGGCACGGGCGACGTGGCCTTCGCCCTCGCCGCCGCCGGTGCGCAGGTGACCGGTTTCGATTTCAGCGAGCCCATGCTCCGGGTCGCGCGCGAGCGCTCCGGCAAACTTCCGGCTGGCGTCAAGCCGCCCGAATTCCGTCAGGGCGACGCGCTGAACCTGCCGTTCGCCGACGCCAGTTTCGACGTGGTGACGATCAGTTACGGACTACGCAACCTGGCCGACTTCGACCGCGGAATGCGCGAGCTCACGCGCCTGCTCCGCCCGCAGGGGCGCCTGCTGGTGCTCGATTTCGGCAAACCCGACCTCACGCTGTGGCGCTGGGCTTATTTCCAGTATTTGCGCTGGTTCGTGCCGGTGTTCGGTCGCGTATTCTGCGGCGACGGTGACACCCACGGCTACATCCTGGAGTCGCTCCGGAAGTATCCCGCCCAACGCGGTGTGGACGCCAAGCTCGCCGAACTCGGCTTCAAGGAACGCCGCGTGATCAATCTTCTCGGCGGCGTGATGGGCATCAATTGCGCCCGGCGCGCCGCTGCCTGACCAGATACACCAACAGCGAGCCAAGCCCGGAAAACCGGAAGGCCGGATCCACATACCGGCCGATCACGTCGAACGCGAAGTAGTAGGCCCGGCAAAAAGCCCACACGGTGATGGCGAGCAGCAGGCTGGTGCGGACCGTGGGTGCCTCGAACAGCAGCAAGGCGCCGGCGCCCAGGCCGAGGAACAGGAAGAGAATGCCCTTGGCCCAGATGGCCACGGGCGATTTCAGGTCGCGCACGGATGGTTGGACCGCGGGACCGCGGGACCGTTCCGAAATTCTTCCAACCGCCGCCGCTGACATCCGGCGGCATCAAAATTCTCCGGCGCCAGCCAGGCGGCGAAGGCGGCCTGCCGGGCCGGCCACTCCGTATCCAGCAATGAAAACCAGTCGGTGTCGCGATTACGCCCCTTCACCACGGTGGCCTGCCGGAAGGTGCCTTCGAACGAAAAGCCGAGGCGCAGGGCCGCCCGTCGTGAAGGTTCATTCAGGGAATCGCACTTCCATTCGCAACGGCGGTAGCCTAGGGCGAAGGCGTGCGCCAACAGGAGGAACAGGGCCTCGGTTGCAGCCGCAGTCCGTTGCAGGCGCGGCGAGTAGGCGAGGTGCCCGACTTCGATCGCGCCGGCATTCGGGTCAATTCGGAGATAGGCAACCGTGCCCAGCACTTCGTCTCCGGATGCATCCATCACGGCGAAAAACAAAGGGTCCGCCCCCAGCCAATGCCGCTCCATCCAAGCGCGATAGGCGGCCGCGTCGGCAAAGGGACCGTAGGGGAGGTAAGTCCACAGTGAGCCGGTGGGCTCAGCCGCGTAGGCGGTGAACAGGGCTTCGGCATGGCGTTCCGCATCCAGCGGCTCAAGCCGGCAGAAGCGTCCGCTTAAGACCTCCCGTCCGGGCCGCACGGGCGGACACCAATTCGGCAACGGCGAACCCACTGGCTGCCCCAGGGAATTCAGTTCCGCGCCCGAAGAAATCTTCACGAGCCTTGTTCCGGCGCCAACGGCAACTCGGGATCCGCAGACGGTTCCGGTATCGCAGTCGGGGCGACATCCCCTTGTCCGGCGGGAGCGGCGGCCGGAGCGGGTTCGTCCTTTTGGATCGCCACCAGTATGCGCCGGACCGGCTGGCTCTGATACGAGTAACCGGCGGCAATGGTGCCGGCGATCTTGGCCCCCGGGGCCGGATCCTTGCCTTCCGGGGTCTGGTGGTAACGCGGATCGAACTCATCGCCGGGACGTGCCTCGTGCGCCACCAACCCAAGTCGGCGCGCGGTATCGAGACAGGCCGCGCGGAACTGACCGATCTGCTGGATCAGTGGCTGCTGACCGCTGCGCACTGCCGCTCCAAAGAGCGCAAAAATGTGATCCAGCAGGTGCACCATGACCTGAAGGAAATCGCCTTCGCCCCGACGCAGCTTTTCGTTCTCCAACTTCAAGGTTTGCTTCTCCTGATCGTTGGCCCGCTGAAAGAACTCCGCGAACGCCCGCGCTTCCTGGCTCATTTTGGACGCCAGTTCGCTCGCGCTGGTCACGGTCTTGCCGGAAATTTCCTGGACGGATTGCCACTGACCGGTCGCTGCGGCGATTTGGTTGGCCAAGGTCGCCAATTGGTCGATCTGCTGGGCGGCCTCGGCGAGATTCGCCTGTTCCCACAGCTTCACGGCGGCCGCGTGTTCGCGCACGAAGGGCGTGACGGCCATCCACGCACCCGCCATGAAGCACCCGACCGCGAAGCCGAGGGGAATCGGCGGGATCGGCCAGGGATTCGTGTGCAGGATGAACGCACCGGCCCCGACCAACAGGGCATCACCCAGCAGGAAGGGCCATTTGCTGATTTTGGGGGCTTCCGGAATCGGCATGGCCGCAGACTGGCCGAATGAGCCCCCGGTCGCCAAGGGGTTTAGCGGACTGGGTCGTCTCAAACCTTCGGTTCCCACCCGCGGCGGTATTCCCGGTCCCATAGCTTTTTCGCGGCGCGGTTGCCAACGAGTTGTCGCGTCGCCGGATCGCAGTTCACGGTCTGGCCGGTGCGCCAGGCCAGGTTTGCGAGGTGGCAGAGCAGGGTGCTCTTCTGGCCCTCGGCGATCTCGGAGTTCAGTTTCGCCTCGCCGCGGATGGCGGCGACGAAGTTCGCGAAATGCAGCGTGTCGTCCCATTTCCCGGCGCCTTCCGCCACGACCTGTTTCTTGGCATCGAACTGCTTCCAGCCGGCGTCGAGCAGGAGCAGCGAGCCGGCGTCCCCTTGGAAGACGAGGCCGAAGCCGGTGCCTTCCTGGCCGCGCGGATGGCAACTGTGCGCTTCCCACGTCGCGGAACAGGAGCCGAAGTCGAAGGTGGCCAGCGTCGTGTCGGGCGTTTCCTGGTCATCCTGGAAAAAGTAGCGGCCGCCGGCGCAGGTCACGCGCTGGGGGCAATCCACGCCGAGTCCCCAGCGGGCGAGGTCGAGCGAGTGGGGCCCGTTGTTGGCCAGCTCGCCGCCGCCCCAATGCCAGCGCCAGTGCCAATTGTAGTGGACCACGTTGTCGAGGTAGGGCCGTTCCGGGGCCGGTCCTTGCCAGAGCGAATAATCGAGCCACTCCGGCACGGGCGCGGGTTTGCCGCGGCCGATGGTGCCGCGGTCGGCCGCATACCACGCGCGGGCCGAACGAACCTTGCCGATGGCCCCGGAATGCAGCCGGGCCATGGCTTCAATGACGTGGGGCCAACTGCGGCGTTGGTTGCCCATCTGAACGAGGCGGCCGTGCTTGCGCGCGGCGGTGACCATGAGCTCGCCTTCGCGGGCGTTGTGGCTGCCCGGCTTCTCGACATAGACGTGCTTGCCGGCCGCACAGGCGAGAATCGTGGCCGGCGCGTGCCAGTGGTTGGGTGCGGCGACGGACAGGGCATCGATGGACCGGTCATCCAGGATCCGGCGGAAGTCGGTGAAGATGAGGGGGCGTTTGCCGGACTTCTTCTCGACAAGAGCGGCGGATTTCTCCGCGGCACGCGAATCCACGTCGCACACGCAGGCCACCTCGGCGTGGGTCGACGCGAGGTAACCGTTCACGTGGGCTTCGCCGCGATGGAGGCCCATGACAGCGATCCGAACCCGGTTGGACGGAGCGGCTTGCCCAAAGATCCGGGGCAGCGTGGTCGCGGCAGCTGTGGCCAAAGCGGTCCGCTGCACAAAGGCGCGGCGGGAAAGGGAGTGATTCATGACGAGTGGCGCCAGCGTGCGCCGGCTCCCAAGAGCCCGTAAAGCGCCCAGCTTGGGGAAGCGCTCTTCAACGTTTCTCGTTGTGCTGCGGCCCGGCGTATTTGTTCGCGGCCAAATCGGCGACCCGCGCCTTCAGTTCGGCCGCAGGAGCCAGATTTTCCCACGCTTGTTCCGGATCGGCGGTCAGCGCGCGTTCCCACGCGGTCCGCTCCAGACCCCGCGGGATCGGCTGCACACTGCCTTGGATGAGCAGCCCGAGCTGGTTTCGACGCTGGGCGGCGCCGGCGAGCTTGCGGCCGCGGAACAGCAGGTCGTTCTGTTCCCAGCCACCGCCAAAGCAGCGGCCCGGACCGGTGTGGTCGCAGCAGCCGGCGAGTTCGGTCACGAGTCCGCACCGGGCGAACGCCGACTGGAGCCAAAGGTGCATGTGCCGGTAACTGTCCCGGGCGCTGCGGGCATACCACGGATGCCTGGGCGGCACGATGACGGCATAGGTCCAGTCGGCTTCGTGCGGCACCCACCCGCCGCCGGTGGGCCGACGAATGAGGGGCCGAAGCGGTGTGCTGGCGGCGATCTCGGCATGCCGCTGGAAATAGCCGAACGTCGCCGCGGGTTCGGTCCAGCCATACAGGCGCAGGAGAGGGTGTCCAAACCGGGCGGCGTGCTCCAGCAGGGCTTCGTCCCACGCCATGTTCACGGCGGGATCGGTCGGACCGGACGAAAGCAGAAGCCACGGATCAGGCACGGCGGGACGTTCGGCGGCGGCCGCCGGGGAGCAAGGCCGTTTCTCCCGGACCGGGGGGATTGCGTGATTGCCGGCATCATGCGACCAATCGCGGACTGAATATGCGATTGCTGTGCTGTCTGAGCCTTGTGCTCGCCGTATGCGGTTGGACTGGTTGCAAGCCGTCGGGCCCGCCCGTGGAAGTCCGTTGGCGCTTCGTCGGCGGTGACACGCTCCAACGGCAGACCAACGCCCCGGTGCTGCGCGACGTCCTCACGCTAAAGGAAGGGGCTCCCCTGTTCGGCCTACTGGTCACGAACGCAGCGGAGCAACTCTGGAAGCTTACCACCGGGGAGACCAACATGCCGGCTTCGGCCCTGCCGCACGGCGCGGCCATCGCGGAGGCGCTTTTGGGCAAACTGACGCTCGGACAGGCCTATCGTGGCGCGGGCGAACGCCGCGACTGGGCCGTCGCGTTTTCCGCCGATACGGGTGCGGAAGCCCTGAAAGATGCGTGGAAAAAGTTTTTCACCGCCGCCAATCCGGCCGCTACGCCTGAAGTGGCCAATTCCGGGCCCTGGCTGGTGGCCGTGTCCGATTCCAAGCGGATCCAACCTCCCGCGGTGCTAACCGAACTGGCAAAGATTCCGGCGGAACCCGGAGACGCCCTGCGCCTCAACCTGAATCCGACCAAAGGTCCCGGTGTGTCGCTGGTAGCGCAACTCAGGGACGGTGTGGTCCGCCTGAACTCCAAGCTCAAGTTCCCCGGCTCGTCCGCCTTCCCGGCAAGCCTGCCGGATTGGCAGGTCCCGCGACTTGTGCGCGATCCGCTGGTCCAGTTCGCCGCTGTCCGCTGGTCGGCGCCGTTGCTGGAGCAGTTCCCTGCCCTGCGTCTGCTGACCGGCGACGCCCAGCCCACCCAGCTTTTCCTGTGGGGCAATCCGCTCGCGCCACCGGTCGTCGATCTGCGGACCTATGTCGCCGTGGTGGGCATCGACTCACAGAAACGATTCAACGAGCTGGTCTCCCGCTTGGAACCCCTGTTCAACGTCGCCGAGTCGAACGCCATTTACGAGGGCCGCATCACGGTCGAACCAGCCCTGCCCCGCATCTCGCTGCACGGCCTGCCGGGCCTGACTCCGCCGACGGCGCTCGTCATCACCAACGACGCCGCGCCCTATCTCCTGCTGGGCGGCGCCCGGCCGGTGCTCAGTTCGAACCGCCCGCCCGCGGAACTCGTCCAGCAATTCGACCGCCCTGGCGTGGTGTTCTATCACTGGGAGATCACGGGCGAAGCGCTGCGCAACTGGGTCACCATCGACCAGATGCGCGACATGGTGCTCCGCGATCGCGCCCACATCCGGGCCGCGGTATCCCGCTGGGTTCAGGCCGCAGCCGCCAAGACCGAGCTCAACACGGTCACCGAGGCATCGGTCACCGGCGATCATGAAGTGACTGTGCTGCGCAAGGCACCGGCGGGATTGACGGCCCTCGAACTCACGGCGCTGGCCCGGTGTCTGGGCGAAGATGCGCCGTTGGAAAGAACCCGTCGTTCGGCCCCGCCCACAGTGCCCCGCCAACGCTAGGAACCATGTTGAAACTCGGGGTCAACATCGACCATGTCGCCACCGTGCGACAGGCCCGCTACCGTTCCCATCCGGACCCACGCCGGCCCGTGGAACCCGACCCGGTGGAAGCGGCCCTTCTCTGCGAGCGGGCCGGCTGCCACGGCATCACGGCGCATTTGCGCGAGGACCGGCGCCACATCATTGACGAGGACATCGTGCGGCTCCGGGCGACGATAAAGACCCGGTTAAATTTCGAGATGGCGAACTCTGCGGAGATCATCGCCATCGCGCTCCGGGTGCGACCGGACATTGTCTGCCTGGTGCCGGAACATCGGCAGGAGGTCACCACTGAAGGCGGGCTTGATGTGGCCGGGAACTCGGCAAGCCTGCGCGAGACCATTCGCCGGCTGAATGACGCCGGGATCATCGTGAGCCTGTTCGTCGATCCGGAAATGCCCCAGATGGAGGCCGCGGCCCGCGTGGGTGCACAGTTTGTGGAACTACACACCGGCCGCTACGCCGACCACTTCCACCTCAAGCGGGAACGCAACGAGGAGTTGCAACGGCTGATCGCCGCCGCGGAGGCCGCGCGAACGGCCGGATTGAGGGTGAATGCCGGACACGGGCTGACCGCGGAGAACGCGGCCCTGATCCATTTGGTGCCGCACCTGGAAGAGCTGAACATCGGCCACAGCCTCATCAGCCGCGCGCTGTTCGTCGGCTTGGAAACCGCCGTCCGGGAAATGTTGGCGGCCATGGCCGGTTACGCGGCCGGACCCAAGGCATGATTGTCGGACTCGGAATCGACGTCGTGGAAGTGGACCGCATCCGGGATTCCCTCAAGCGATTCGGCGATCGGTTTGTCGCGAGGATTCTGACCCCGGCGGAAGCGGAATACTGCGCCGCGTGCGCGGACCCGGCACTGCACGTTGCCGCGCGATTCGCCGCGAAAGAGGCCGCCGGAAAGGCACTTGGAACCGGCCTTGGCCTTGAAGTGGCGTGGCACGATGTCGAAATCGTGCGCCGACAGTCAGGCGCCCCTGAACTGCGCCTGTTGGGGAAAGGCAGGAACCTCGCCGACAACAGGCAAGTTACCCAAATACACCTCAGCATCACGCATACGCAACAAACGGCGGCGGCCGTGGTGATTCTGGAGACGTCGGAAAAGAGTTAGGCCGCAGGTCCCCAAGGAGTGGGGGAGCCAGGACCTGCGGCCACGCCGGGTTTTATCCCAGCGTTCGGGGAAACTAGATTGCCGGCTCGGCAATCGCGCTCGAAAACCAACCGCCTTGTTCTTTCGGACTCCGAACTGCCTCGAATTGCTCAATCCGATTGCGCAATTTTGCAAGCGCTATATTTTGAAGTTGGCGGATTCTTTCACGGGTGACCCCGAACTGCTTGCCGATTTCATCAAGCGTTTTTTCCTTCTGACCATCCAATCCGAAGCGGCGCCGAAGGATGGTGAGTTCGCGTTCATCCAGAATATTGAGAAAATCCCGGACCATTCCATGGGTCGTCTCGTGGTTGAGGTTTTCGTAAGGGCTAAGGGCCTGAGTATCGGGCACCACATCACCCAGACGACTGGAGTCTTCGTCGGCCAACGGCTCATCGAGCGACGCCGTTTTCATCGCCGCGGACTGCCAGAGGCGCACCTTTTTCGGATTTACACCAAGTTCTTCCGCCAATTCCTCAACTTCGGGTTCCCGTCCCATTTCCTCCTGCAGCTTGAGCGCTACCTTGCGCATCCGGCTTATCTTGTCCACGAGGTGAACCGGCAGCCGAATCATCTTCGACTGGTTAGCGAGTGCCCGCTTGATGGATTGCTTGATCCACCACGAGGCGTAGGTGGACAGCTTGCCGCCTTTGGCCGGGTCAAAACGTTCCACGCCTTTCATCAAACCGATGTTGCCTTCGTTGATCAGGTCAAGGAGGGGGAGACCGAACCCGTCGTAGTCACGGGCGATTTTCACCACCAGGCGAAGATTTGCCCGAATCATGCGCTCCCGGGCACTGAGGTCCCCGCGTTTGATGCGCGCCGCCAGCTCGATCTCCTCCTCAATGGACAGCAGGGGAACTTCCACTGCGTCACGCATATAGAGGGTCAACGCGTTGCCACCTTCCGCATAGACCGAGGGCGCACTAGCCGTCGAAGATACCGCAGCGACGGGCGACGGGCGGGCTGGCCCTTCGGCGTTAACGACCACCCCGGTTTCCCGGGTCGGCGGCGATGCGAAACTCTTGCGACCGACTGCGGCCTTTCCAGCGGCCCGGGTGGGGCGGAGGGTCTTGAGAATGCTCTTCGCGTGGTGCTTCATGGACTTGGGAGGTGATTGAGAAGTTGTCTAACTGGTGTGTTTATCAATTGTCTAACTCATTTTGTCAAACTATTGTTTATGTGTTGTTCCGAATTGTTCTTGCAAAGCCCTCGAATAATGCGAGCTCTCCACAGGGTTTCGGCAATTTGAGGAGAGGCTGCCGAGCCCATTGGTTATCTTTGTATAGGTCTTGTTCACAATGCCAACCGTCCGACATCCCATCAAGGTCGTCGCCCAGCGCACCGGGCTCAGCGCCCATTTGATCCGCATCTGGGAGAAGCGCTACGCAACGATCCGCCCAGAACGATCCGTCGGGAATCAGCGCCTCTACAGTGATGATGACATTGAGAGATTGGCCCTGCTGAAGCGGGTGGTGGATGCGGGTCACTCGATCCGAACCGTCGCCATCCTCGGAACCGGCGAACTCAGGACATTGGCCGAATCGGTAAACCGTCCCGCCCTCATCTTTCCGCCCGGCGCCGAGGCGGCGCGCGCCCTGAAATCACCCGTCAAGGATTCCGCTGAGTTTGGCGCAAATGCCTTCCTTGCGGTCAGTGAACTCGACACCGCCAAACTGGAGCGGACGCTGGAGGAGGCATCAGTGGCGTTGGGGCAGCTGGCCCTTCTGAACCGGGTGATTGCCCCGCTAGTGCATCGCATCGGGGAGGCTTGGCGGACCGGCGAACTGAAAGTGGCGCACGAGCACTTGGCGACCGCGGTCATTCGCACGTTTCTCGGACACACTTCACGCCCCATGGCCGTGCATCCGGCGGCGCCAAACCTGCTGGTCACCACGCCGGCCGGTCAATTGCACGAGCTTGGGGCCGTGCTGGTCGCCGCCTGTGCCGCCGCCCATGGTTGGCGGGTGATCTATCTCGGGCCCTCGTTGCCGGCCGAAGAGATCGCCGGGGCCGCCCGGCAGGGAATGGTCCGAGCCGTCGCCCTGAGCGTTGTTCATCCCGAGGACGATCCGTCGCTGCCGGCAGAAGTCTCCCGGCTTCGACGCCTGTTGCCGCCGGAAGTCGCCGTGCTCGCCGGCGGACGTGCCTGCTCGGCCTACCGGCCGGCATTCGAGGCAGTCCAGGCAATTCTCTGCGAGAATCTCGATGATCTCGCCGCCGCCTTGGAGAAGCTCCGGTCAGGGAAAAATTGACCAACCACCGGACTTCCGGCTCCGGTCCGCCCAAACGGACAATGGTGACAGACCCACGAGCCGGGTTTGATTCCCGGAGTCCAAAACCTTGCGCTTCGGAGCGAACTGACCACTCTGCCGCCACAGAGTTCCGCTCAGTCCGGCTGTTTCCAGAAACGGGGCATTCGCCGGCGATTGCCGTAGGACACCTGCGGGCAAGCGTCACCACAACACCACGCCATGAATCCACCTCCGGCCACAATCTTGGTCGTGGACGACGTTCCAGCGAATCTGGGATTGCTGTTCGATGCCCTGACGCAGGCAGGACATCGTGTGCTCGTGGCTGAATCGGGCGAAAGCGCGCTCGCGCAGCTTAAACACGAGACCCCCGACATGGTCCTGTTGGATTACATGCTGCCAGGCATGGATGGCATGGAAGTCTACAGGCGCATCAAGGCCCGGCCCGAGTGCACGGACCTGCCCATCCTGTTCCTGACCGCCGTCAACGAGCTCGACGAAAAAGTCCGGGCGCTCGACGCGGGCGCCGTGGACTACGTCACCAAGCCCATCCAGACCCCGGAAGTCCTCGCTCGTGTCCGGACCCATCTGAGGATTGCCCGGCTGCAACGCGAACTGGCTGATGAGTTGGAAATGCGCCGGGAGGCCGAGGAGCAACTGCGCGATTCCCTCGACCAGGCGCTCGTGGTGGTCAATCCCGAAGGCCGCATCCTCTTCGCGACCCGGCTGGCACAGACCCTGTTGACCCGCAGTTTTCCGCTCGCGCTTCCCGGCAACCTGCCCGCCGAACTGCGCTCGCTCTCCCACGACCGGTCGGCCAAACCCGGCCAGGTGGCGCCGGGACTCAGCGCCCGCCCCCTGACCGGCGGACCGGGTGAACCACTCGTCATCGAACTGCAGGCGCAAACGTCCCTTGGACCGAATGCTCTGCTCGGCCTCGAACTGACTCCGCGGGAAGCCGAAGTGCTATTCTGGCTAAGCGAAGGCAAGACCAATTCGGAAATCGGCGTCATCCTCAGCTCAGCCCGGCGCACCGTGGAAAAGCACGTGGAACACATCCTCGACAAGCTGGGCGTCGAGAACCGGGCGGCTGCCATTCGGGCGGCATTGGTCGTGTTGAAAGGCACAGGCTGAGCCCGGCCGAGATCTCGGCTGACACCCCGCCCGCCTTCCCTGCCCTTCGTATCACTTGAGCGTCAGCACATACGCGAGCAGGTCGCTCACCTGCTGGGGTTGCAACGCGTCGAACAGACCTTCCGGCATCACGCTGGTGCGCAGAAAGGCGGCGCGCTTCAGGTTCGCCCGGAGCAGGCGTTGGTCTTCGGTGTTAGGCTGACGCAAGGTCACGGATTCGGCGTCCTGTGCGGCGAGCAGGCCCTCGATCACGTCGCCGTCCTTGGTCTCCGCGCGGAACATCCGGTAGCCCGCTTCCATGGCCGCATTCGGCGTGAGCACGTTGCGCAGCACCGCTTCCAAGCCATGCGCCCCGGCTCCGTCGAGGGCGGGCCCGATTTTGCCGCCGCTCCCCTTCACCGCGTGGCAGACGCCGCAGGTGGTGGTGAAGACCTGCTGGCCGCGGGTGAGGTCGCCAGGCTGCTGCCCCAGCGCGCGGAACTTCGCGAAGCGCGCGTCCAGCACCTTGGCCTCGGCTTCGGACTGCACCGGCGGGAAGTCGGCCGTGCGCTCTACCTTGGCGCCGCCATGGAGTTTGCCCCAGCCCGTGCCTGTGCCGGTGAACGCGGTCGCCGTCAGGGCTAGGTTGGCCCCGGCACGGATCTCATCCGCCGAGCGGCACGTATTCCACACGCGGAATTCGGCGAATTCGCCCGCCGTCCCACCGGGCACGTTCGAGCGGAACGGCGTGAGCTTCTCGAAGCGGCGCGCCTCCTTCACGGCGCTCGTCGCGTCGAGCTCACCGTTCAGGTAAAGGCGGAACACGCCTTCACCATCACGCGTGAACGCGACGTGCGTCCACGATTCCGCCGTGAGGGGCTTGGTGGCGGTCACGACGTCGTGCACGCCGGCCACCCAGATGCGAAAGCGGCTGTCATAGAAGTTGGCGTCCAGCTGGTCGGGCGCGCCGAGGATCGAATCCTGGTTGCCGATGCCGGGATCCAGCTTCACCCAGCACTCGACCGTGAAGGGGCCGGCGAGCGTCAGTTCCGTGTCGAGCCAGTCGCCATCGCCGCCATTCAGTCGCAAGACCGGGCGAAGCGATGAACCCAGCTCCGCGACCAGCACCTTCACCGTCGCGTCGTCGGGCAGCACGGTGGCAAGCTTGTCGAGTGTGTAGCCGTCGAGCTCGTCACGGGCGATGGCGCCGCTGCTCACGGCGGCGACCAACTGCTTCGCGCTGGCCGGCGAACTGGAGAGACGATCCACCGCCGTCTTGCGCAGCGCGGGCGGGAGCGACGGCCACAGTTCCAGCAGCGCGGGCGTGGCGTCGTTCGACCTCGCGGCGGCCAGCGCGGTCACCGCCTCGCGACGGACGGCGTCGTTGCCGCTGCCGGCGAATTGCCGGAGCACGTCCACGCGCGTGGAGCCGGATTCGCGCAGCGCCCGCAGCGCGGCCAACTGAGCGTCGGGCTTCGCGCCAGGTTTGGTTGCGGCGGTGATCAGTTCGTTCTCCAGGCCGGCCAGCTTGAAGCCGGTCGCCAACTGCGCGAGCAGGGCGTGGTTCGCATCACTGGGATCCTTGGCGATGAGATTTCGCAAGGCTTCAACCAGCAAAGGAGCAATCGCGGTTTTGTCCGCGATTTGAGACCTTGCACCATCCAACATCCGCAGACTGGTCTCTCGTTTCAATACCCCTTGCAGCCTCTTCCTTATCGGTTCGATTCCCGAGTTTTTCGCCAGTAACAGGAGTTCTTCTCTATTCAGTTCTCGACCGAGGTTTTCCGCGGACGACGCAAGAATAGTGGCACCATTTGTCCCCGCTACAGCCACCGCCTTCAGTGCGGCAATTTGCGCTTCTTTCTCGTTCGAGGGCACGTTGACCATTTCCCACCTAATCAGTTCACCCGACCGCACATCCGGATAGCGATCGCTATTCCTTCTGACCAAATACTGCTCAAACGAATCGAAGTAGCTTTGGAAGTTCGGTCCGGAATCGGCCGTAGGCGGAAAGGTCACTGCTGAAAACAAATACTCCGTCAAAAACGAATCTCCCGGTGCGGACATGCCGCGGCATAGCCAATCCGCAATCAGTCGAATCGACTCCTGACGAACAAGCCGATCTGGATCATTCAAACCGGTCGGCATCCCGATGCTTAGTGTGATGGCGGCGGGAATCTTGAAGTCAGGTAAATGCATCATATATCCACGCATCGCACTAATCGCCTCTTTGCGAAGTGATCTGTGGCGTGAAGATATCACCTTTCCAAGCTGTTCAGACTCCAGCCATTTGAGTCCCTCCAGACTCCAAAGCGCCCGGATTCGCAAATCGGCCGGCTGCTGGTCATCCACGAGCAGCTTCGCAAGCTCCGGCGCCAGCGAGACAGCTTTCCGGTCGGTGATCTGTTGCCACGCGGCGTTGACCTCCCAAGTGTTGGCTGCCTTCAGGCTGGTCAGCAGTTGGGCGTCGCTGGCGGTGTAGAGGTTGGGCACTTCGGTGCGGTGGGGCTGCGATTCGTGGCGGATGCGCCAGACGCGGCCGCGGGTCTTGTCGCGCTCGGGATGCTTCCGCGGCACCTCGTTGTGCGAGATGATCTGGTTATACCAGTCCACGACGTAGAGGCAGCCGTCGGGACCGAAGGCCATCGCCACGGGCCGGAACCACGGATCGCTGCTCAGAACGAAGTCGGGCAGGTGTTCGAGCTGCCAGCCGTTGCCGTAGTCCGCACCCATCTCCCCTGCCCTCTCCCCTCCGAGGGGCGAGGGAGAAGAATTCCGATGAATCCGGATCGCCTGCACCTTCCGCGTGATCGGGTTGTTGATGAAGAACACATCGCGCCATTCGCCGGGGAAGCTGTCCGCGCCTTCGCTCAGCGCGAGGCCGCTCAGGCCGGTGCCGCCCATTTCCTTCTCGCCGGTCTTCGGGAATGGCGGCGCGTAGGGCCGCGGCACGTCGTCGCCGCAGAGCGGATACGAGGCGGATTCGAGGAACGGCATCACGGGCCAACCCTGGTCGTTGGCCTCCTGGATGAAGGCTTCGCCATGACGGTCGAGCACGAGTCCCCAGATATTGCACGGCCCCCAGCCGATGGTCTCGAACTGGCTGCCGTCGGGCCTCCAGCGGGCGAGCTTGGTCTTGTTGAACTCCGTCACCGTGCCGTCGGCCGTCTTGACCTTGGAATAGTTGAACGCGCCCTGCGCGAGCCAGAACCAGCCGCCCGGCGCGCGGGTGAACTGGTGTGGGAACAGATGCGAATCCTCGATGCCGAAACCGGTCAGAACGTTGGTGAAGCCGTCCGCCTTTCCGTCGCCGTTGGAGTCGAAGTAGTAGCGGATCGCGTCGCCGTATTGCACGTAGGCGCCGCCCTTGTAGGGCAGCACGCCGAGCGGCATGACCAACCCGTCGGCAAAGGTGCGCGCGGTCTGCCGACCGGGCAGCGTCGGCGTGTCGAAGACCAACACCTTGTCGCGACCACCGCGTTCGAACAGCGCCTTGGCCTCTGCACCGGCTTCGTTGGCGTCGAGCGGGTATTCGAGCGCGGTCATGGTCCACATCCGGCCGGCGTGGTCGAAGTGGATGGCGACGAACTTCCCGCCATCGGGTTCGGCGGCGACGAGTTCCACCTTGAAGCCCGGAGGCACGCTGAAGGTCGCCTGCTGTTCCTCCGGCGAGAGCGGGGATGCCTTGGCCGGCGCCTTCGGTTCCGCCGCACCCTGGAGCTTCGGCCGCACGGGCAGTTCCTCAATGGTGATGTCCTTGAACGAAGCCTGCGCCGCGCCGCCGCCGTGAACCTGGAAGCCGATCCGGCCGCTGCCGATGATGTCGGGATCGGGCTCAAGGTAATCCACGCCCAGCACGCCATTGAACCAGGTCGAGATGCGGTTGCCGTCGGCGCGGATGACGTAGTCGTTCCAGTCGTTGCGCTTCAGCACCGGCTCCAGCGCCTTCATGTCGGACCAGGCGAGCACCCGGTTGCGGCGGGACTCGTCGTAGATGCTGCCCCACCAGGTCGGATCGCCGATGTCGCACTGGTAGCCGGCCATCTCGGAGCTGTTGGGGACGCGCTCGCTGCGGATCTGGATGCCGGAATTGATGAAGCCGGAGCCGCCGGTGAGCTTGAACTTGGCGCGGACAACGAAGTTGGTGAACCGCCGCGTGGTCGCGAGGAACTCGTTCTGTTTGACCGTCTCCGTCAGCGAGCCGCCCACGATGCAGCCGTCCTCGACGCGCCAGAGCTTCGGATCTCCTTCCCAGCCGTCGAGGGTGCGCCCGTCGAAGAGCGGTTTCATGCGGGCGGGATCCACGGCAGGCGGCGCCGCGATCGCCTCAATTGCGAAACACCAAAGAGCGACCGGAACGAACCGCGCCAGCCGGACAAACGGAGATTGCCTCATGGAATTGCCGGTTAAGGTGCCGGAAGGATGGGCGGACGGGCAAACCGAGAAGCGGGCGACTCGGGATTTGCCGCGCCACGGGACCTCGTTAACCTCAGTTGCATGAAAGTCCGCAAGCTGCTGCACACCCGCTACCGCCTCAACGACCTCGACCGCTCGGTGAAGTTCTACATGGAGGTGCTGGGCCTCGAGGAAGTGCGCCGCCACAAGTCCCCTCGCGGCTCCGAACTGGTCTTCCTCAAGGCGCCCGAAAGCGAGGAGACCATCGAGCTCTGCCACTTTCCCAACTCCGGTCCGGTCGAAGTGCAGGCCGACCTGACGAACCTCGCGTTCCAGGTGGATTCGCTGGAGTCCTTCGGTCAGCACCTTACCGCGCTGGGCCTGAAGTATTCCGACGGCCCGACCTACAAGGCGGACGGCTCGGGCGGGTTTGCCTTCATAGATGCGCCGGAAGGTTACGAGATCGAACTGATCCAGCGATCCGAGGCGGCCGCGGCGAGCAACCAGACCTATTAGGCCTATGCGTTCCCTTTTCGCCAAATCCATCGCCGCATTGCTGCCGTTGCTGCTGCTGTCGGGCTGCACAAACCTCAGTGATCGGAAGATTGAGATTCCGATGCTGATCACTCCCATTGACCTGAATGAGAAACTGTATGTGGAGCAGTGCCTGGCAAATTCGGCAGGCTACGAAAGGAAATACACTGTGATACCGGGATCTGACTACATTCAGGCTAGGATAGACCTCTCAATTACCGATGAGGAAGAACAGGTCGTGCGGAAGAATATGCGGATCATGCGTGAGCACATGACCAAGGCTCGGGGGCGCACGGCTAACCGGCTGATCTTTGAATACAAGAACAAGACTCTAGAGGAGTGACCGCTGCTATGCTCTGGCGCTGCCGTCAGCACGAATTCGTCTTCCCGCGCCCTGCCCTGGTCATGGGCATCCTCAACGTCACCCCGGATTCGTTTTCCGACGGCGGCAAATTCCTGGATGCGGACGCAGCGGTGGCGCACGGACTGCGCCTGCTCGCGGAGGGAGCGGACCTCATCGACATTGGCGGTGAATCCACCCGTCCGGGAGCAGTTCCGGTCAACGAAGCGGAGGAAATTCGACGGGTCGTGCCCGTGATCCGCGCCCTCGCCGGTCAGGTTCAGGTGCCCCTGTCGGTGGACACGATGAAGCCGGCCGTCGCCCAGGCGGCCCTCGAAGCCGGCGCCAGCATCGTCAATGATGTGGCGGCCAACCGGACTTCGCCGGAGATGTGGGAACTGGTCGCCGCGAGCGGAGCCGGCTACGTGGCGATGCACATGCAGGGAACGCCCCGGACGATGCAGCTCAGCCCGCAATACGGCGACGTCGTCCGGGAAGTCCGGGAGTTTTTCGCCGATCGGCTGGACCGGCTCGAAGCGGCCGGCGTTGTGGCGGAGCAGGTCGTCTTGGACCCGGGCATCGGCTTCGGAAAAACCCTCGCGCAGAATTTGGATTTGCTCGCCCGTTTGGCCGAACTAAACACCCGCGCGCGTCCGCTGCTGCTGGGCATTTCCCGCAAATCCTTCATTGGAAAACTGCTGGGATTGGAGCCCCATGAACGCATCGCCGCCGGTCTGGCCGGCACGGTGTGGGCCGCCGGCGAAGGCGTGCAGATTTTCCGCACCCACGACGTTGCGGCCACGGTGCAGGCGTTGCGGCTGCGGGAGGCATTGGCGGAACGGAAACCCGGAACAAAATGAACGTTGGGCGGATCATCCAGGAAGGCTGGCGGCCCGCGGTCGAGATCCTAATTCTCGCCGTCGGGCTGTATTATGCCTTCCTGTTCATCCGCCGAACCCGGGGCGCGCCGGTCGTCACCGGATTCCTCGCGCTGCTGCTAACGCTGACGGTCGTCACCCGGTTGCTCGACCTCACGGTGCTGAATGCCCTGCTGAACCAGTTCTTCGGCGTGCTCGCCATCGCGGTCGTGGTGATTTTCCAACCGGAGTTGCGCCGAATTCTCGCTGAACTGGGCAACCTGCCGTTGTTCAACCCCACCCGCGAACAACGGGAGAACATCGAGGACGTGATCCAGACGGTGGACCGGCTGGCACCGGTGAAGATCGGAGCGCTCATCGCGATCGAGCAGAATCAGCACCTGAGCGAGGTGATCGAAGGCGGTGTGCCCATCGATTCGGAGCTCACGCCGGAGATGATGGAGACCATTTTCTTCCCCAATAACGCGATCCACGACGGCGGTGTCGTGGTGCGGGACGGACGCATCCTGAGGGCGGCGTGCATCTTTCCCCTTACCCAACGGCAGGATCTGCCCAAATCGGTCGGCACGCGCCACCGGGCCGCGATTGGCCTCTCGGAAGAATCCGACGCGGTCGTTGTGGTGGTTTCGGAGGAGACCGGCTCCATTGCCTATGCCTATCGTGGCCAGTTGGTCCGGGGCATTTCGGTCGAGGAACTGCGGGCGTTCCTGACCTCAGTGCTCGTGCGGCAGGTCGAGCCGCGTTCCTGGTGGCACCGGGTGCGCACGTTCCTCGCGAAAACCCAACCGGGCAAAACAGCCAGTGGAGGAAACTGAAATGCTGGGCCGCGAATTCTTCGTCACCAACCGCTGGCAGAAACTGTTCGCCCTGGTTTTGGCGATCTTGATCTGGCTGGCAGTGCAAAGCGGAGTGACCTTGGCTCCTGAGGCGGCGGCCGGTCATGGTCATCAGACATTTTCCGACGTGCCCCTAATGGTGCTGGCCCCGGCAGCAGGCTTGGGACAATACCGCCTTCATCCCGAATCAGTCCGGATTATGCTGCGGGGCAATAGCTCGGTCCTGAAAGCCGTTAACAGCCGCACAATCGAGGCCTTCGTATCCCTCGCCGAGGATTCGCCGATGGGACCCCGCCCGATCCACGTCTATCCACCCGCCGGCACTGCGTTGATCTCCGTGGAACCGGATATGGTGCTGGTGGAACGCCTCGCCGGAACCAATTCATCAACGTCTCATCCCTAGCTTTCTCAAAAATGGCAGCTCCCAAACGCATCTTCGGAACGGACGGTGTCCGCGGTCGGGCCAACATCGAACCGGTGACGGCAGAAACTGCCCTCAAGCTCGGGCGGGCCGCCGCCCACGTTTTCAAGCGCCATGTCGGCCAGGCCAAGGACCGCATCCGTCACCGCATTGTCATCGGCAAGGACACCCGCTTGTCCGGCTATATGCTCGAGAACGCGATATCGTCGGGCATCCTGTCGATGGGCGTGGATGTGGTCTTCATCGGACCGCTGCCGAGCCCGGGCGTGGCCTACGCCACGCGCTCGCTGCGGGCGGACGCAGGCATTGTCATCACGGCATCGCACAACCCTTACGACGATAACGGGATCAAGTTCTTCCGCGCCGACGGCTACAAACTCGATGACACCATCGAGGGCGAAATTGAGGAACTGGTCTTCAGTGGCGAGATCGAAAACATCCGCCCCACCGCCGGCGAGATTGGCAAGGCAGTGCGCGTGGACGACGCCATCGGACGCTACGTCGAACACGCCAAATCCAGCTTCCCGCGCGGCCTCACCCTTGAGGGCATGCGCATCGTGCTCGATTGCGGCCACGGCGCGTCCTACAAGACCTCGCCGATGGTGCTCCGTGAGCTCGGGGCGGACGTGATCAGCTTCGGCACCCAACCCAACGGCACCAACATCAACCAGGAGTGTGGCTCAATGCATCCGGGGCTGATCGCCGCCAAGGTTCGCGAATACCGCGCCGACCTTGGCATTGCCCACGACGGCGACGCCGACCGCGTCATCCTTTGCGACGAAAACGGCGCCCTGACTGACGGTGACGACATTCTCGCTATCGCCGGCCTGCAGATGCTGGCGGAGGGAACGCTGGCCCACAAAACCGTCGTCGCCACGGTGATGAGCAACGCCGGCCTGGATGCCGCCATCACCGCGGCCGGCGGGCGCGTCGTGCGCACCCAGGTCGGAGACAAACACGTGATCGACCTGATGCTGGCGGAAGGCTACACGCTAGGCGGCGAACAGAGCGGCCACCTGATTTTCCGCGAACACAGCACCACCGGCGACGGTTTGGTGGCGGCGCTGCAAATCCTCAGCGCGATGAAGACCCGCGACCTGCCGCTATCCGTGATGGCGAAGTGCTGGCAACGGTTCCCGCAGGTGGTGACCAACGTGAAGGTGCGCTCCAAGCCCGCTTTCGACCAATTGGAGGAAGTCCTCGAACTGGTGGCCCAAGCCGAAGCCGAAGTGAAGCCCAAGGGCGGCCGGGTGCTTTTGCGTTACTCCGGCACCGAACCCAAAGCCCGCCTGCTGATTGAAGGGCCCGATGACGCGGTCCTGAACCGGTGGAGCAAGCGGATCTGCGACTCCATTCAGCGTCAGTTGGGCAACCCGCAATGACCTAAAGCAGAACTGCCGGCCCAACGGACGGGTCGTGACTGCCAGAGAGGCAGTCGAACGCCGGGCCCGTTGTTTCCGGGAGGCGGTTGCCGGATTCTTGGGCTGCCCCAATTCGCCGAAGGAGCATACTCACGCCTTGGAGCGTGGTCCCTTAACGGAAGTCAATCTTCACGCCCACTTTGTCCAACGTGGAACCTTCCGCCTGATGAAGCAGGGCGACTGACCGGTAATAATCCGCGATTGCATTGACCGCATCGGCGGCTGCCGTGGTCAGTTGGCTTTGAAGATTCAGCACTTCGAAATAGGTGCTCTTGCCGTTCTCCAGCTTCTTCTGTTCCGCCTCAAGGGCCTGCTGCGCGAACAGCCGGGCATCTCGCGTCGCTCCGATCCGCTCAAAGTCCTTCTGGGCATTCAGGATGGCATTGTCCACGTTCACCATGATGGTCTGCTCCAGCCGCTTGAGTTGTAGCAGCAATTGCTCACGCGTGAGCTTTGCCGCCTTCATCCTGCTCCGCTCCGCCCGGTTGCTCAGCGGAATGCTGAGCACGGCCCCGAAACTGTGGGTCGGGTCGTTGCGGTCGCGGATCGCCGAAAACAGGTCGCCGGCACCCAAGCCCGCCGGCTCATCCCGGGCAATCCGGCCCGACGAAGTGTAGGACGCATTCACGTCCAACTGGGGAAACAATTGGTTGCGCCGAAACCGAAGAGTAACGTCCTGCTGCTCGACCGCGATCTGCTGTTGGATGATGTCTGGGCGCAACGTCAACGCCTGATGCCAGCTGTCCTGCCGGTCAAAGGGGTAGGGCGCTGGGACCAACTGATCCGCGGTATCCAAGACTTCGGCGATTGACGCGTAGTCGTCGGTGATCAGCCGCTTGAGGTCGTTGTTGGCCGTGAGGAGCGCCTGCCGCGCAGAGATCAGATTCACCCGCACTGTGGCGACCCGAGCCTCAGAACGCTTTTCCTCCAACGGGGCCAGCATGCCCACTTCCACCTTCTTCTTGCTCTCGACCAGAGACCGTTCCGCGAGCTCCAGTGCGATCTCCTGAACCCGGACTGCCTCCCGCGCCGCGAACAGGTTGTAGTAGCCAACCTGCACCGCGGTGATGGTGTTGATGATCTGGAGCCGGACCGCCTGTTGGTCTTGCTTCAGCGCCCCCTTGGCCAGCCGAATGGTCCAGCGCGCCGAGTCAATCCATGCGTTCCGGAGCAAGGGCTGGGAAACAGTCGCGGTCGCAGCACCGACATAGTCCACCGTGTCTTCAAAGCGTCCAGTCGCCGGGTTGAATTGCACGCCGTTGATGCGTTGGGCGTTGCCCGTGAGGCTGTAGGTTGTGCCGGTCGGCAGGATGCCGTTCAACCCTGGGTTGAAGGAGTTGAACTCCTGGTTGGAAGGCGGCGCCACGAAGCCGCCGAATCGGCCACCGCCTGGATCCTGCTCGATGCGCCGGTTGGCCGAAAACCGGAACGTCGGATCATACGCCGCATAGCTGCCCCAGAGGTCCGTCTCCGAAAGATCCGGCAGGTAACGGGAGATTCGGATGTCCAAGTTCTTCTCGAGTGCCTGCTGGATGCATTCATCAACAGAAATAGGCCTGACGCCAGAATCGGCGGCGTGGAGCAGCGCCGGAGCCAACACGGCAGCAGCGGCGAGCGCGGAAAGTTGCTTCATGTTTTGTGCACACTGCGGAATGACCCCGTCGGGGGTCAAACGCGAGTTTTACGACACCGGAGACGACCCGCCGCTGACGCCTCCGGTTTCAGGGAAATTCACCCCGTGTCAGGCCCAGATCGGTTCGCCCGTCACCGCCCGGGCGCAGTCCAGCGCACTGGTGAAGGCGTCCTCATGGAACCCATAGCGGAAATAGCTGCCCGCAAAATACACCGCCTGCTCCGGCGACCGGCGATTCAGGCCCGGAAGCTCCCGTTGCGCCCGGATGGCGCCCGCGCTGAAGAGCGGATGCTCGTAGCGAATCTGCCGCAGGACGTGTTCCGGCCGGACGGATTCCTCCCCGTTGATGGACACGAAGCAGTTCACCCGGTCGCTTACGCCCTGCAATTCGTTCATCCAGTAAATCGTCTGGGGTAGGCCGCCACCCGCCCCATCGGCGATGCGATAGTTCCAAGAGGACCACGCCAGACGATTCCGCGGCATCACGGCTTCGTCGGTGTGGACGGTCGCCACGTTGGGTTGGTAGCGGAATTCCCGCAGCAGGCGCCGTTCCTCGTCATCCGCATCGGTCAACATCGAGAGGCTTTGGTCCGCGTGGCTCGCCAAAATCACCTTGTCGAAGGTCTCGGTCACGCCGCTGGCGGTCGTAACCGTTGCCCCTTTCCCGGCCAAGCGGCGGACGGCAACGACGGGAGAATTCAGCCGCACGCGGTCACCGAATTTGGGCCACAGCCGCCGGACGTATTCCTGGGAACCGCCGTCGACAGTCCACCAAGGATGCTGCGTATGCAGGCCGAGGAATCCGTGGTTGTGGAAGAACCGAAGCAGTGTCAGCGCCGGAAACTCCTGCATCCGGTCAGGCGGCGTGCTCCATACGGCGCTGCTCATCGGAATGAGATACAGGTCCAGAAAGTCCTGACCATAGCCCCGGCGCGCCACGTATTCGCCCACGGTCAGGTCCGCCCACTGCGGCTCATTGAGCGCGGCGACCGCGTCCTCGTTGAAGCGGTTCACCACGTAGAGCAGGTTCCAGAACCGCGGCCGGAACAGGTTGGAGCGCTGGGCGAACAGTTCGTTGATGCCGGAGCCGCAAAACTCGATGCCCGCCGGCAGGTGCTGCACGCTGAACGACATCTTCGTCGGCTTCACGGGCACCGCCAGTTCGGCGAAAAGCCGGCACAGGTTGGGGTAGGTCACGCGGTTGAACACCATGAACCCCGTGTCGAACCGCACCTTTTCGCCCCGCGCCTCCACGTCGATGGTGTTGGTGTGTCCGCCGGCGTAGTCCGCCTGTTCGAAGAGGGTAAGGTCGAACTGTTCGCGCAGAAACCACGCACATCCGAGCCCGGCGATGCCGGTGCCGACGATGGCAAGTCGAGGTTTACCCATGGCGGCAGAAAGTTACCGGATTCCCGGAAAAGGCAATCGGACCGGACTCGAACTGCGGTTTGCGGTCTACTTCAGGAACCGGATGAGCAGTTCCGGCGCGGCGCCGACCATCAGCACGACGGCCGCCAGCAGGACGAGGAGCACACTCACCATCCAGCCGCCGGCAATTTTGCCCTCTCCTCCAGGGGCCGGAGCCACCCACACCTGCCTGAGCACCTGCAGGTAGTAGAACAGCGACACACAGCTCGCGCCGAGTGCCAGCGCCACCAGCCACCAATACCCCAACCCGGTGCCAAGCTTGGCCGCCGCGGCGAAGGCGTAGAATTTGCCGAAGAATCCGGCCAGCGGCGGCACGCCCGCGAGGGAAAGCACGAACACGCTGAGCACAGCAGAAAGAAGGAACGACCGCTCACGAAGCCCGGCCAAGCCGGCGATGGCCTCGTTGCCGGTGCGGTTCTCGACCACTGCCACGACGCCAAAGATCCCTACAGACGTCACCGCATAGGTAATCGCGTAGTAGAGCAGCGCCGGCTGCGAGCCGCCAATGACCGCCAGCAGCGCATACCCCGCGTGTGCGATGGCAGAATAGGCCAGCAGGCGGCGGAGATTGGATTGGGCCAGTGCCGCAAGGTTGCCGAAGATCAGCGAAGCGGTGGCCAGAATCGCCACGACCGCCAGCCAACCCGGTGTGAATGCCTTCCAGGCACCGCTGCCGCCGACTCCAGGCAGGCCGACTGAAAGCAGTTTCCCGAGGACAAAGAAGCTCGCCACCTTTGAGCCGGACGCAATGAACGCCGCCGCCGGAGCCGGAGCGCCTTCGTAAGCATCAGGCGCCCACAGGTGAAATGGAGCGGCCGCAATTTTGAAACCGAATCCGGCCACCACCAGAACAATGGCCACCAGTGTCAGGGGATCGGCTGCCTGCCACGAAATCTTCGCCGCGATCGTCGGCAGATGGATGGAGCCGGTCAGGCCGTAGAGAAAACTGAACCCGAACAGCGTGAATGCCGCGGTCATGCCGCCAAACAGGAAATACTTCAGCGCTGCTTCGGCGGAACGTGGGCTCCGCTTGTTGAACGCCGTCATCACGTAGAGCGACAGGCTGACGAGTTCCAGCGCGACGAAGACCATCAGCAGGTTCTCCGTGCTTACCAGGAACATCATGCCCGCAGTGGCTAGGGCGATGAGCGCGACAAACTCTCCGATGTGATCCGTGAATTCACCCTCCGTGCACAGCCAGGCCGTGACGATGGCCAAGCCAAGCAGGCCAAGTTTCACGTATTGGGAAACCGGTGACAGCACCAGGGTTCCGCCGAGCAAGTCCGCCGTGACCGCCCGCTTCCACACCAGCAACCCCGCGGCGACCGCACAGCCCAACGTCAAGATCAAGGCCGCACCGGCGCTGCGCCACGCGACGGACCGGTTGCGCCAGAACTGCAGGTCCGCGAACAGGATGGCCAGCACGGTTCCGACCACGGTCCACTCGGGCGCCAGCAGCTTGAGCAGTTGGTAGTAGTCCTCGTTGGTCACTGGAGTCCTCCTTTCCGCAGGCCGTCGAAGAGGGGTGAGGCGAAACTCGGAACGATCCAGTCGAGCAACAGCTTCGGGTAGAGCCCTATCAGCACGGTCGTCGCAATCAGCACGACGGCACCGATCTTCTCCGGCAGCGTGATGGCGGATTCACCATGGCCATGCCCACCTTGCACCGCCCCCGGCACGTCCTCCTTGTCACCGCTGAAGAACGCCTTCTGCACCGCGCGCAGCGTATAGGCGACGCCCAGCACGATGCCCACGCCGGCGATCACCGCGAATTTCGGGAAAGTCTGCCACGCACCGATCAGCACCTTGAGTTCCGCCACGAAACCGCTGAAGCCCGGCAGGCCCATCGAGGCGAGGCCGGCAACCACGAACGTCACCGCCGCGAAGGGCATCGTGCGGCCCAGCCGGCGGCCCTGGAGTTCATCAAGGTCGCGGGTGTGTTCGCGGTCATAGACCATGCGGCCGACGACGCCGAACAGCAGGCCTGCGATCACGCCGTGCGAGAACATCTGCAGCACCGCGCCGCTCAGGCCGATGGTCGAGAGCGTCATCAGGCCCAGCAGCACGAAGCCCATGTGGCTCACGCTGGAGTAGCCGATCACGAACTTGAAGTCCCGCTGCGTGAGCGACACCAGCGCGCCATAGACGATGCCCACCACCGCGAGGCCGCCAAAGACATCCCGCCATGCCGCGAGGCCCTCAGGAAACAGCGTCATCGCCACGCGCAAGCACCCGTAGGCGCCGAGCTTCATCACCACGCCGGCGAGCAGCATCGAGGCGGCGGTCGGTGCGGCCGAGTGACCGGTGGGCGCCCAAGTGTGGAACGGCCACAGGCCGGCGAGGATCGCGAAGCCGACGAAGACCAGCGGGAACGCCCAGTTCTGGAACGACGCCGGGAACGGATACTTCGCGAGTTCGACGAGGCTGAACGTCTGAGCGCCGCTGACAACGTAGGCCGCGACCAATCCGGCCAACACCATCGCGCTGCCGATAAAGGAATAGAGCGCCAGCTTCATGGCCGCGTATTCGCGCCGGGTCGAGCCCCAGATCGCGATGAGGAAGTATTTCGGCACGATGGCGATCTCGTAGAAGACGAACAGCAGCAGCAGGTCGAAGCTCAGGAAGACGCCATACACGCCGCCGATCAACGCGAGGTAGAGAGCGAAGAATTCCCGGGTGCGGTGCTCAACGTTCCACGAGAAGAGGATTCCGACGACGGCCGCGAGACCAGTGAGGATCACCAACGTCAGGCTGATGCCATCCGCCGCGAGGTGATACTCGGCGCCAATGGTGGGAACCCAAGGGAGCTTCTGGATCGTCACCAATCCACCACCCGCGTGCTGCACCGCACCGACCAACCCCACCCCAAGTCCGGCCAACGCCGCCACCACCGCCAAGACGCGCGCGCCCTGCCGGCTTTCCGGCTTGAGCAGAAACATCGCAGCAGCAGCAGCGAAGGAAATGTAGATGGTCCAGGCGAGCATGGTCAGTTTCCGAGGCGGTTCACCGCCTCGATGACAGTCGGGTTAATGAGCCTCACGACGAGCTGCGGGGCGACGCCGAGCACGAACATCAGCGCCACGGCGGGAGCGAAGATCAGCAGTTCGCCGCGGGTCAGGTCGGGAAAGTTCTTCCAGCGTTCGTTCAGCGGGCCGGCAAAGACGCGTTGGATCAGAGTGAGAAGGAAGATGGCGGTGAGCAGCAGGCCCAGCGTCGAGAGCGCGGCAGCGAAGGGCGCCAGCGGAAACGCGCCCTTGAAGATCAGGAATTCGCCGATGAAGCCGTTCAGACCGGGCAGTCCCAGCGAGGCGAAGAGCGAGATGCCCATCAGGCCGGCGAAGACGGGCGCGACCCTGCGGAGTCCGCCGAAGTCATCGAGGCCACGCAGGCCGGCCGCGCGGCGTTCGAGCAGTGCCATGAAGCCGAACAGCGCCGCCGCGGTGAGGCCGTGGTTGAACATCTGGAGCAGCACGCCGTTGAGTGCGGCCACCTTTTCGGTCTGCCACCCGGCCGTGTTCGCGGTCGGCTGCATCGCGGCGAAGAGTCCGAGCAGGCAGAGGCCGAGGTGGTTGATCGAGGAGTAGGCGAGCATCCGCTTGAGGTCCTTCTGCGCGAAGGCGGCGAAGGCGGACGCCACGATGGTCAGCACCGCGAGCGCCATCAGCGGTCCGAGCAGGTCGCGCAGCTGGCCAGGGAACAGCGGCGCGAGGATGCGCAGGAAACCATAGACGCCCATCTTCGACATCGCACCGGTGAGCAGCATGGTGACGCTCGACGGCGCTTCGGCATACGTAGCCGGCAGCCAGGTGTGGAAGGGCATCAGCGGCACCTTCACGGCGAAGCCGAGGAACACGCCGACGAAGAGCACGGTGCCCAGCGCGGTCGCGGACAGGCCGGTCCAGTGGAGTTTCGCTTCGAGTCCGCGGACGAGTTCGCCGGAGCGGGCGAGTTCGGCGAGCCTCGGCAGGTCGAACGTGCCGGTCGCGAGGAACACCGCCTGCATGGCCAGCAGCATCGCGACGCTGCCGACGAAGGTGTAGATGAAGAACTGCGTGGCCGCCGCGCGCCGAGCCGGCCCGCCCCAGAGCTTGATGAGGAAGTAGGCCGGCACGAGGGAGATTTCCCAGAAGATGAACCAGTGGAAAAAGTTCAGCGCGGTGAAGGCGCCGAACAGGCCCGCCTGGAGCAGGAGCATCAGCGCGTAGAACGTGCGCGGCCGGTCACCGACCCCGCCACTGACGGCCACCGCAAACGGCACCAGCAGCGCCGACAGGAGCACGAGCAGGATGCTCAGGCCGTCCACCGCGACGAAATACTCCACGCCCAGCGAGGGGATCCACGCGTGGCGTTCGACGAACTGGAGCGCGGCCGATTTGCCGTCGAAACCGGTCACCAACAGGAGCGCCTCCAGCAGGGCCAGGAAACCGAACCCGAGCGCGACACCTTTCGCAGGCCGTTCGCCCCGGTCGCCGCTGAGGGCCAGCACCAGCGCCCCGACCAGCGGGGTCAGCGTCAGCAAGGTGATGAGCGGAAGGTTGTTCATCGGCTAGTTCTTGCCCATCCACGCAAGCGCCACGATCAGCACGACCACGCCAGTGCCGAGGATGCGGAGGTAGCACTGGGTCTGACCGTTCTGGAGTTTGGAAGCCAGCCAGCCGGCGCCGCGGGTGGTCTGACAGCCGGCATCGAACCCGAAGTTGATGCCCTGTTCGTCCACACTCCGGCTGACAAAGGCCAGGGCCTTCGCCACCAGCGCAGTGAGTTCCACCACGGAACCCCAGACAAAGCGGTCAAACCAATCGCTCAACGTCGCCACCGCAGCATTCAGGCGGAACACGGTGGCGGCATAGAACTCGTCCACAAACAGCCGGCCTTCGAGCGCCTTGAAGAGTTTCGGGAAGCGGCTGCCAACCGCATCGACCGAGGTCGAACTGCGGCTGTAAAGGCGCCACGAAACACCCACACCAACCGCCACGGCGATGACGGACAGCACCATGGTCAGCAGGGCCGCGGAATCAGCGCTCCAGCCGACATGCAGGTGGTCGAGATGACCACCGAGATAGGCGTGGAACCACGGCCAGACGGGCGTAGCAAAGAGGCTGAGCAGCACGGTCGCCCCGGCGAGGATCGCCAGCGGGACCGTCATCACGCGCGGGCTTTCGTAGGGCTCATGAGCGTGGCCGTGGGCGTGATGGTCGTCGTGGTGTGCGGCAGGTTCCGCGTGGGCCGCCTCCGCGCGGGGCGCGAAGAACACATACCACATCTGCCGGGTCATGTAGAACGAGGTCAGCACCGCGCCGAACAGCGCGAGCGCGAACGGCAGTTTGGAGGGCGACCAGATCATCGCGGCATGCAGCACCTCGTCCTTGCTCCAGAACCCGGAAAACACCAACGGGAAGCCCGCCAGCGCCATCATGCCGACCGCGTAGGTCGCAAAGGTCACCGGCATCAGCTTCCGCAGGCCGCCCATGCGCCGGATGTCCTGCTCGTGGTGGCTGCCATGGATGACGGAGCCAGCGCCGAGGAACAGCAGCGCCTTGAAGAACGCGTGCGTGAGCAGGTGGAACATGCCCACCGCCGGCCCGCCCACACCGAGGCCCAGCATCATGTAGCCGAGTTGGGAAACCGTGGAGTAGGCGAGGATGCGCTTGATGTCGTTTTGTGCGACCGCGATGAGCGCGGCGAAAACGGCAGTGATGGCGCCGACCCATGCAATGACGAAAGGCGCACCTCCATCCCAAACAAACTCGAAAGCTGAACCAGCCTCACCGAGCGGCGTCACAACCGTGGCCATCAGCGGATGAACCCGCGCCATTAGGAACACGCCCGCTGCCACCATCGTGGCCGCATGGATCAGCGCGCTGACCGGCGTGGGGCCTTCCATCGCGTCGGGCAGCCAGACGTGGAGTGGCACCTGCCCGGACTTGCCAACCGCGCCGCAGAACAGCAGTAGCGAAATCGCCGTGCTAACCGAGAGTCCCCCCACTGTGGCTTGCCAAAACAATTTCGTGACCACCGTCTGTTCGAGGCAGCCGGCGCCTTCGTCGTAGAAGAGCAGCGTGCCGCTCTCGTGATAGAGCCACACGATGCCGAGGAAGAAGCCGAGGTCGCCGATGCGCGTGGTGATGAAAGCCTTCTTGGCCGCCGCCGCCGCGCTGGGCTTGTGGAACCAGAATCCGATGAGGAGATACGACGCCACACCGACCAACTCCCAGCACATGAACAGGAACAGCAGGTTGTTTGCGATCAGCAGGCCGAGCATCGCCGCGGCGAACAGGGCGAGGAACCCGAAGAAGCGGGTGAAGTTTTCGTCGTCCGCCATGTAGCCGGTGCTGAAGATGAAGATCAGCGAGCCAACGAAGGTGACCATGACGAGCATACCGGCCGTCAGCGGATCCAGCAGCCAGCCGAGCCGGAGCGCGGAGCCGCCCAAATCGAACCAGGCGAAGTTGTGGGTCAGCTGGACCGCCCCCTTCCCCGCCTCGGGTTGCAACGTGGCCACAAACGCCACACAGGAAACGAGGAACGCCAGCGCCATCGAGCCGATGGCCAGGGCCGCGGCCGGTTTGCGCTGCGGACGCTTCAGCAGCGCGATGATTCCCGCCGCCAGCAGCGGCAGCGCGGGGATGAGCCAGAGTTGGTTGACGATGCCCTTCATGCTTAGCCCTTCATCGTGGCGACGTCTTCCACGTTGCTGCTGCGGTAGTGCCGGTAGATGGCGATGACCAGCGCCAAGCCCACCGCCGCCTCCGCCGCGGCGACCCCGATGGCAAAGATCACAAACATGACGCCGGTGAGCGCCTCGGGGTTCGGGCCGTAGCGCCAAAACGCGAGGAAGTTCAGGTTCGCCGCGTTGAGCATCAACTCCACGCCCACCAGCACGAGGATGGCATTGCGCCGGACCAGCGCGCCGGCGAGGCCGACGGCGAACAGCAGGGCGCTGACGAGGAGGTAGCCGTGAAGCGGGTTCATTGCGGATTGCGGGTTGCGGGTTGCGGGTTGCCCTTCGCCTCCCGCATTGCGATCACAATTGCGCCCAGCATGGCGGCAGTGAGCAGAAGGGCGATGACCTGGAGGGGGAGCACGAAATCGCCGACCAGCTTGTCCCCGACATCCTTCACTGGCAGCGCCGGAACCGCGGAATCCTTCGGCAGGGCCTTGAGCGCGGAACTGCCGCCAATGGCCCAGGCCAGCGTGCCGAACACGGCCAACGCAACTCCCAGTCCGGTCCAAAGCCCGTAGCTGACCCGGCCGGCCGGGGCTTCGCCACTGCGGGTCAGCAGAACCGCGAACACGATCAGGATGGCGACGGCACCGACATAGACCAGAATCTGCACAAACGCAGCGAACTCCGCACCCAGGTTCAGGTAAAGCAGCGCCAGGCCGACAAGCGATACCGTCGCGCAAAGCGAGCAGTGGACGAGGTTCCGCAGCGTCATCGCGGCGATGGCGGCACCCACGGTCAGGCCGGCGAGGATGGCAAAGGCGAGGGTCACGGATGACAGCGGATTGTGGATTGCGGATTGCGGATTCTGAAGCCGGAGCCGCCAGACTGCCCGTTCAATCCCGCCACGATGGCTGAGAAGTCAGCTCGCATAGCGGTAGGTGCGGGTTTGAAAGCGGCTTTCGAACCGCCGGCTGAAAATCCAATAGGGCAGCGCCAGCAGGGCCGCCCCAAGCGGCCAGCGAATCAGGTCATTCCAGTCCGCCGTGTAGTGCCAGACACCGGCGACCACGAGGTTGATCAGGCACATCGGCAGCATGAACTTCCACGCGAGGTTCATGAGCTGGTCCACCTTGAGGCGAGGCAGAGTGCCGCGCAGCCAGATGAAGAAGAGGATGAAGCCGACCAGCTTGCCGAAGAACCAGAGCCACGACGGCACCCAGTCGAGGAAAGTGAACGGCGCGCTCCAGCCCCCGAGGAACAGCGTGATGGCGACACCACTGATGGCGAACATGCCGAGGTATTCGCCGAGGAAGAACAGCGCGAACTTGAAGCCGGAATACTCGGTGAAGTAGCCAGCGATGAGCTCGGATTCGGCCTCCGGCAGGTCGAACGGCGTGCGGTTGGCCTCGGCACAGGCGGCCGTGAGGAACAGCAGGAAACCGGCGAATCCCCACGGCGTGAAGACGTGCCAATTATGGAAGACACCCCACTGCACTGCGGTCTGCTTCTCGACGATGGTCACCAGGGAAAGCGAGCCGACCATCATCACGACGGTGAGCGAGGAAAGGATCAGCGGGATTTCGTAGCTCAGCATCTGCGCGATGCCGCGCATGGCGCCGAGCAGCGAGTATTTGTTGCGGCTCGACCAGCCGGCCATGAAGACGCTGATCTCCGTGGCCGCGCCGATGGCGAAAAAGAACAGCAGGCCGGTCTCAGTGAAGTTGAGCGCCGCCATGTTGCGTCCGACCGGCAGCACTGACAGCGCGAGGAACGACGGCACCACCAACACAAACGGCGCAATGAAGTGGACGACCTTGTCGGCGTTGCGCGGGACGACGTCCTCCTTGGTAAGCGACTTGATGCCGTCGGCGATGAACTGCCCGAAACCCGCGAGGCGGATCTTGGTGAGCGGAATGCCGACGCGGTTCGGTCCGGGGCGGTTCTGGAAACGGCCCAGCAGCTTGCGTTCGACCACGGTGGTCAGCGCGAAGATGCCGGGGAACACCGCCATGATCGCAGAGATCGAGATCATCACGCCTGCGAAGGGCTGCACCGTCTCGGGGAGCAACCCGAGCACCCAGGCCTTGAGCGTAACGAAAATCTGGTCGAGAGAAGCCATGCAGAGCGGAGTTACATCGGCATCTTGGGCGCCGCCACCGCGGGTTTGGGCGTTTCAGGGCTCGCTTCGGGCGAGGCGCTGGGCATGGGTGCCGCCTTCGCGGCGGCCGCTTTTGCTTTGGCTTCGGCGTCCGCCTTAGCCTTGGCTTCCGCCTTCGCCTTCTCCACCGCCATCGCAGCGTCGGAGGCAGCCGCTTCAGTCGGATGAATCTTCTGATAGTGGGCGTTGGACTTGGCGAGCTGCTGCTTGTGGACGAGGAGGCCGCCGAACCGGTCGGGCGTGGCCAACTCGAACTCGGTATTCATCTTGATGGATTCGAACGGACAGACCTCGACACAGATCTGGCAGCTCATGCAGACGGAGTAATCGATGTCGAAGATCGCGGGGTAGAACTGGTTCTGCCCCTTGTAGTCCACCCGCTTGTCCTTGCTCTTGACGATATAGATGCACTTGGGCGGGCACTCCTTCTCGCAGATCTGGCAGGCGGTGCAGCGCAGTCCCTTCATCTCGTCCTCGCCGTCAAAGATGAGCATCGGGAACTGCCGGCTCGCCTCAGGCAGCGGCTGCTTCTCGTCGGGATACTCGATGGTCGGCAGCCGCTCCTTGTCGGTGTAAGTGCTCAGCAGGTTCTTCGCGGTGAGAACCAGTCCTTTGGCTATGCCGGTGCCGATCATGGTGTCTAGCGGTCCACTTCCCCGAGGACGATGTCCACACTGCCCAGGATGATCACCGCGTCGGCGACCGAGCGGCCCAGGCACATGTCTTCGAGAATGGTCAGGTTGATGAAGCTCGGCGGCCGCACCCGATAACGGTAGGGATTTGCGGAGCCGTCGCTGATGAGGTAAAAGCCGATCTCGCCCTTGGGACCTTCGAGCCGCCCGTAGGATTCGCCGACTTTTGGACGGAAGCCGCGGAGCTTCGCCTTGGGGTCCACGACCGGACCTTCGGGAATCTGCTGCAGCGCCTGCCGGAGGATCTTGAGGGTCTCGTGCATCTCCAACACGCGGATCATGTAGCGGTCGAAGACATCCCCGTGGTCGCCGAGCGGCACGCGGAACTCAAACCGTTCGTAGATTCCGTAGCGGTCCACCTTGCGCAGGTCGTAATCCACACCGCTCGCCCGCAGCATCGGGCCGGTGACGCCGGCGGACACGGCCAGTTCCGGAGAAAGCCGGCCCACGCCCTGAGATCGCGCCATCAGGATTTCGTTGCCGGACAGCAGGGCCTCGAACTCCCCGAGGAACCGCGGGTATTCGTCCACCAGCTTGCGAGCCTGTTCCAGCCAGCCGGGCGGCAGGTCGCAGCGGCACCCGCCAAAGCGCATGTAATTGCACATCATGCGGGCGCCCGTGAGGGACTCGAACAGGTCCAGCACCTTTTCGCGCTCACGGAAAGCCCACATGAGCGGCGTGCCGAGCGCGCCCATGTCCTGAAGCAGGAAGCCGCAGAGGCTCGTGTGGTTCTGGAGCCGGGTCAGTTCCGCGGTGATGACGCGGATGTATTCGGCCCGCTCGGGCACGACCAATCCGGAAAGCTTTTCCACCGCCAAGGCATACGCCCAGTTGTTCGTGAGCGAGGAAAAGTAATCCAGCCGGTCGGTGTAGGGCATGGACGACAGGTAGCTCGTGCCCTCGCCGATCTTCTCGTGGTTCCGGTGCAGGTAACCGAAGACCGGCTTGAGCTTCACCACCGTCTCGCCGTCGAGCACCACGTCCATCCGGAACACGCCGTGGGTGGACGGATGCTGCGGTCCCATCGAGACCTCCAGCAATTCGCCCTCCAGTTCGGCGCCGTCCGGGGCGACCTTGGGGCGGATCTGGTAAAGCTGGTTGCGGGCGTCGCTCATGCCTTCACCTCCGGCGCGGGGTAGTGCGCCTTCGCGCGGTCCAGCACCTCGTCGTGCGGCGTCGGCTCGTATTCGTAGTCGTCGGGCTCAACGTAATCCTTGCGCATCGGATGATCCTTGAACTCATCCCACATCAGGATGCGCCGCAGATCGGGATGCCCGGTGAACCGGATGCCGAACAGATCGTAAGCCTCGCGTTCCTGGAATTCGCAGCCGCGCCAAACCGGCGTGAGGGAAGCCACGGCGGTGTCGTCCGTGCGGTTGGCCGTGCGTTGCCGGAGGATCACCGGGCCCTGCTTCAGGGCGACCGAGTAAAGGTGATACACCGCTTCCAGGCAGCCGGGATGCCGGCGAACTTCCTCGACTTCCTTCTCCACGCCGTCCACGAGCTGTTTCACCTTCACCTTCTCCTCGCGGTCGGGCCAGTCCACGCCGGTGACGTTCGAGCACATGTCGAGACGCAGCTGGGGTTCGTCCTGGAGAAATTTGGCCACCGCCACCGCCTCGGCCGGAGCGATCAGCAGGGAGGACTGCGCCGGCACGGCTGGATTGGGGAAGACCTCCACCCGCACGCCGGGCAGAGCGGCTTCAAGGCGGGTTTTGAGTTCCTCTGGATTGGGGATCGGCATGGCGGACTAACCGGCGCGCACGACCGGTTCGGGTTGCCACAGCGTCTCGTTCTTCGCCGGCACGAGGTCGTGTTCGCCGTATTCGGGGACCGGAAATTCGCTCGGCAGGTCTGCGCGCAGATGCCGGGGGCGGTTCGGGCCGGTGAGCTCCTGCTTCGCAATCTTTTCCTGCAACGTCACCAGCGCGTGCAGCAACGCCTCCGGCCGTGGCGGACAGCCGGGGATGTGCACATCCACGGGCAGCAGACGGTCAATGCCCTTGAGCACGTTGTAACCCTGCTTGAAGGGGCCGCCGGAGATCGCGCAGGCGCCCATTGCGATCACGTATTTGGGCTCCGCCATCTGGTTGTAGAGGCGCACCACCTGCGGGGCCATCTTCTTGGTCACCGTGCCCGCGACGATCATCAGGTCGGCCTGGCGGGGCGACGGACGGAAGACTTCGGAACCGAAGCGCGAGATGTCCCACTTGGACATGCTGGCGGCGATCATCTCGATCGCACAGCAGGCCAAACCGAACGAAAGCGGCCAGACGGAATTGCTGCGGCCCCAGTTGTAGAGTTCCTGGAGCGACGTGGCGACGACGCCCTGCTTGGCAAGTTCGTTCCTGAGTCCTTCGTCAATCATGATCAGCGCGGATTGGGTATTGGTTCGGGGTTCGGTGACTCAACAGTCATTGCCTATTTCCAACTGAGCACACCCTTCAGCCACGCCCACGCCAGTCCTTCCACGAGGAGCAGCACAAACGCGAGCATGGCCAGCACGGCCCCGACCGGCAGTTCCAAGAACTTCACGGCGAATGGGATCAGGAAAATGGACTCCACGTCGAAGATCAGGAACAGGATGCCGTAGAGGTAGTAGTCCGAGCGGAACCTCACCAACGGGTCACCGTGGGAAGCAAGGCCGCACTCGTAGGTCGCATTCTTCAGCGGGCCGGGCTTTTGCGGGGAAAAGGTGTTCGCCCAGAGGCGGGCCAAACCGAGAGGCACAAACGGAAACGCCACCGCCACGAAGAAGAACACCGTCAGGAAAAGGTAGGGATGCGAATTCATCTTCCAATCCGACTCAGTTCGGGCAACCGACGACCGGCGAGCTCTCATCGAAATTGCCCCGGGTCAACTGGGGAGCAAGTTATCGGTCACTCAAAGTCGTTCCAATCACGAACTGCCCGATTGCGGCAGTTTGTTGTCAAAAGCACCCGTCATGGCGCTCATAAATCACAGTAACGGATGAGCTCGATCTGGCGCTCGCGGATGAGTTCACGAACCTTGGTGCTGAGCAGCGCTTCCAGTTCGTGGGCGTGTTCGTCTTCGTCCGGGTGCAGGAACACCTCAAACGTTCCCGGGAACAGGTTTTCGAGCAGACGGACCAGAAATCTCTCGTCCATTCGCCCCCGCTGCAGGGCACCGAAGACCAGATCCGTGTGCCGGATTCCACGCCGCTCCAGGGGTCCCACTGCGCGGGCCGTCAATTGCGACAACACCATCGCCCGGCTCAGCCGGTAGAAGTAGCGCCCCCACGCGAGTCGAAGATTGGTCAGCAGCGGATCGCGGGGAAGCCGGACCCGAGTGATGCCCCATTTGTGATAATCCCGCCGGATTGCGTCGAAAACGGACGGATGCAAGTGGAAGTTGCGAAAGCCATTGACGTGGTCCAGCGGCAGGCCGGTCAGTCGAAAGCGCTTAATCTGGGCGTCAATCTCCTGACGAATGGGGGCTTTCAGTCCGCGGCTGATCAAGTAGTTCACTCCGGTCAGCACCGCGGATTCACCAAACTCCTGATAGGGGTTCACCAGACCACCGAGTTCCGTTCCCTTCAGCACTGACTTGCCACCAACCAGCATGAGATGCAGGCCCACACCCAGTCCTGGGTTCCGTTTGGCCACCTCCACGGCGTCTTCCGCCTGCGAAGCGGTCACAGCCAGGCTGGCACTGGTCAGCACGCCCTCCCGAAAGACCCTTTCGACGGCACGATTGGCGGACTTGGAAGTCCCAAACGCATCCGCATTGATGATCAGGCGAATTCTTTTCGCTGTTGGCTCATTCACCATATTTGGCGAAGGGAAGTCCCAGGCTGACCCGACACCATGCCAGGAAGATCAGTGCCAGTTTGCGCCCCTTACCCAGCCGAGCGGGGTGACGGTCGAGCACCGGAAAACCTTCCCGCTCCAGTTTGAGCAGCAGGTGCCAGTAGACACTGCCCATCAACTCCGCGGCAATCATTGCTTTCCGGTCGGACTCCGGGAGTAGCCGGCGGGCTTCGCGATAAAATCCGACCGCCCGGGCATGGACGGCCTCGCATACCTTGGTGAACCCGGCCGAAGCCTGCCGGTTCAACACGGACTCAGGATTCACGCCACAACGTTCCAGCTCTTCCTGCGGCAGATAGATACGTCCGCGGATAGCATCATTTCCGACGTCGCGAAGGATGTTGGTGAACTGCAATGCTTGGCCCAACGCCACCGCATAGTCCCGGCACCGGGGTTCGCGGTATCCGAAAATCTCGATGCTCAGCAACCCGACGACGGAAGCGACGTGATAGCAATACCGCTCCAATGTCGTGTAATCCGGATAACGCAGAGTCTCCAAGTCCATCTCGACGCCATCCAGCAGCGCCTCGAACAGGTTCAGCGGCAGGTCGAACTCCCGGATGAACGGCTGAAGCTCCCGGTTTACGGGCAACTGTGCTGCTTCTCCACGGCAGGCAGTCCGGATGTCGTTACGCCACGTCAGCAATCGGCTGCGGCGTTCCGCCAGGGGCAGGCTATCTTCATCCGCCACGTCATCCACCTCCCTGCAAAAGGCATACAGGGCGCTCATCGCGGCCCGTTTCCGCGCCGGCAGGAGGACGAAGGCCAGCGCGAGGTTGGAGGCGCTTTTCCGGGTGATCTCCGAACTGACCTCGGTGCTCACAGCGGCGGCTTGGAGGAATCCCCGGCACCCTTCGGGGGCAACCCGCCGACTTCCGCCCGGGTCGGATTCCGACGGCGCTCTTTCCGTCGGCGACGGCGGCGGCCGCTGGAGGAATCAGAGGATTTTTCGACCAGCGCACCCCGACCGGGTTTGCGGTCTGACTTCCGAAAAAAAACCGCCCACACAACACACAGCGCTCCAATGGCCAGCACCACGAGCAGCGTGATCATGGTGCTGCTGAGAGTGTGCCCCAATCCGTCCAATCCTTGGCCCGCGGAAGAGGCGGGCAGGTCGGGCAAGGCGGCAAGCATCGGGGTGACGGTCAATCCAGTCATCGGACAGAAGAGCCTGAAGAGGAATCGCTTTCCTCGTCAACGGTTCCGTCAACCGTAACGCTGAGGCGGCTCATGCGATACCGGAGGGCATGCCGCGAAAGATCAAGCTGCTGGGCCGCCCGCGTCAGGTTGCCCCCGCAGCGCTCAATGGCGGCCAAAATCAGCTCCCGTTCGAACTGCACCAAGGCTTCGCCCAGCGACACCGGCCCTTCCAGTTTGGGCGGCTGAACGCCGGACTTGCCGGCGGATTTGCCGCTTCCCTCCCGCAGCCGCGATTCCACCTCGAAATCGGGCAGGCTGGTCGGCCGGATCACCTCGGTTGACTCCAGGATCACGGCTCGCTCCATCACGTTGCGCAATTCGCGGACATTGCCGGGCCACGAATGCGCAAGCAGCGCGAGCTTGGCCGGCTCGCTGATGGCGTTGACCGATTTCCCCAGCCGGAAGGTGAACAACTTCAGGAAGTGCTCCGCCAACTGGACAACGTCCGCGCCCCGCTCGCGCAGCGCCGGCGGCCGGAACTGCATGACGTTCAGCCGGTGGAACAGATCTTCCCGGAATTCCCCGGCGCGGATCGCGTCCACGATGTTCCGGTTGGTGGCCGCGATCAGGCGGACGTTGACCTGGAGCTCCTGGGTGCCGCCAACGCGGGTAAAGGTTCCGTCTTCCAGGAATCGCAACAATTTGGCCTGCAGCGGCCGGCTCATGTCGCCGATTTCATCGAGAAAAATGGTGCCACCATCGGCCTCCTCCACGTAGCCGCGCTTGGTCCGGTGCGCTCCGGTGAACGCGCCCCGCTCATGACCGAAAAGTTCCGACTCGAGCAGGGTCTCGGGGATCGCCGCACAGTTTAGCCGGACATAAGCCTCGCCCGACCGACGGCTGAGCGAATGCAATGAACCGGCGATCAGCTCCTTGCCGGTGCCGCTTTCACCGAGAATCAGGACCGTGGCATCGGTGGGCGCCACCGTGCGGATGAGGTCGCGCAGCTCCCGGACTTTGGGACTTTCGCCGATGATCTGCTCCAGGCGGTAGGACTCTCCGGCCCTGACCTTGAGGGCAGCGTTTTCGGCGATCAGTTGATGCCGCTCACCGCAACGTTTGACCGCGTGCAGCAGTTCTTCCGGGTCGAATGGTTTGGCGAGGTAATCGATCGCGCCGTTCTTGATGGCTTCCACCGCCAGTTTGGCTGTCGCATACGCCGTCATGATCAGCACCGGAAGTTCCGGTTTGCGTTTGCGCACTTCCTTCAGGAATTCGTAGCCGCTCATGCCCCCGAGTCGGGCGTCGCTGATCACCATGAAGTAGTCTTCGGCATCCAGCAGCTTCAGACCGCCTTCCGCAGAATCGGCGGAACGGACTTCGTATCCCTCGCCGGCCAAAACCGTCTCGAGGGAGAGCCGCATGTTTTTCTCGTCATCAACGAGCAGCAACGGAGGGAGTTTCATTTGCGCAGGCGGAAAAGGGATCGGGCAGGCAAAGTGACCGCAAACCGGGTGCCCTTGCCAAGCTCGGAGGTGACCGCCACCCGGCCACCGTAGATTTCGGCATTGTGCTTCACGATCGCGAGCCCAAGGCCGGACCCCCTGGCTTTGGTCGTGAAGTAGGGCTCAAAAACGCGCTCCAGATTCTCGGCAGCGATGCCGGGACCGGTATCAGCTACCGAAACCTCGACGCTGAAGTCCGGTCCGGACCTGGCCTCGAGGTGCAGGGAACCTTTGCCGTCCATCGCCTCACGGGCGTTGGTAAGCAGATTCCGGAAAATCTCCATGAAGTGGACCTTGGCCCCAAGCAGGACCGGCAACGTGGCGTCGTAGCTGTGGGTGACCCGGGTCTCGAATTTGGCCGCCGCGGGGAAAACTTCCTGCAACGCCTCATCCAGCAATTGCGGTATGGCCAGCCGCTCAACTCTTCCTTCGGCCAGCTTCGCGTAACCCATCAGTTCGGTGATGATCCGGTCGGACCGGTCCACTTCTTCGCGGATGATCGAGATCTGCTGGGTGATGGTTTTGCCTTCCTTGACCGTCCGCTGGAGGGTGAAGGCGGCGTTGTTGATGATGCCCAGCGGGTTTTTGAGCTGGTGGGCAATCTCGGCTGCCAACCGCCCGGCCGCTTCCAATTGCTCCTGTTTGATCGCAAATTCCCGTGCCTCGATCTCCTTTTGCCGCTGCCGATCGAGCAATACCTGCACGCCGTAGGAACAGGCGGTCATCAGCAGCAACAGCATGAGCCGGAGCAGCAGCGCCTCCACAATGAGGTTGGGCGGCAGATCGTCGGTTTCGCGGGCGACTTCGCCCAGACCGACCGAACGCACGCCGGTCATCTCCGCGCGGTCGAGCGCAATGTCCAGGATGCCCGCCACGACGTAGATGACCGCGACGAGCAGGTTGACCGTGATCTGCACGTCCGAATACGCGATGACTGCGGCGTTGCGCACGATCAGTCCGAGGAAGACCCAGAACAGAAGGCTGTCGAATCCGCCGCTGACCAGCGTGATCCCGCCCAGCATGGCCGCGTCGAGGATGGCCACCGTGTAAACCACCCGCGAAAGCAGCCGGGGCGAAATCTCGTCCATACCCCAGACCATCAGGCCACCGCCAATGCTGAAGGCGAAATACAGCACGAAAAAGTTCCGCAGCGTCTGCAACGCCACATCTCGCGGAGGAAGCGGGTCGGCGATCCAGTTCGAAAAGAACAGGAGATACGCCAGCAGGGGGATGATCACCAGCTTGACCGGAATCGCGAGCCCTCGCTCCACGAACCGGACCCGGTCCAAAAACATCGAGAGATCCGGACCGGCCGCTTCGGGATGGGGCGAAACGGCCGACAGCAGCTCGCGAGCCTTGCGCCCGAGATCGGTCAACAGCACGGCGTCAGCTTGGCAGTTTCCGTGCCGACGTCACGCCCGGCCCAAACTTTGCAGGACATTTGCGGCGATTTTCTCGACGGGCCAAAGGCGCCCGATGCCCTCGTAACCACACGAAAGCAGCCCTTCATCGGGCCCCAGAAACTCCGCGCCACGCGCCTTCAGCGTCGCCACATGCCCCTGGGTCGTTGGGTGGAGCCACATCTTGCCGTTCATCGCCGGGGCGAGCACCAGCCGGGCTTCGGGCCGGAGCGCCAACGCGATGCAGCCCAACGCATCATCGGCCAAGCCCAACGCCAGCTTGGCGAGACAATTCGCCGTGGCGGGCGCGATCAAGAGCAGCGACGCCACATCCGCCAGCCGGATATGCGTCGGCTTCCAGCCTTCCTCCTCGTCGTAAAGGCTGGTGACCACGGGATTTCGGGTCAGCGTCTTGAACGGCAACGGCTGCACAAACCGCTGCGCGTCCGCAGTTAGAACTGCATGGACGTCCGCGCCGCCTTTGGTCAGCAGGCTGGCCAGATCGATCGCCTTGTGGGCGGCAATAGACCCGGTGACACCAAGGACAATCAGGGGGGCGTCGGGCATGGCAATATCGTGGGGGTTCAGGCAGAAAACTCAAACGCGGAGCGATGCCGGCGCAATTTCTCGGCCTCGAAGATGACCCGCATCCGCCGCAAATCCTCCTCGCGGGAACCGCTTGTGACCAAGTAGTCGAACTCGCGCCAACGGTCCGCTTCCGCCCGCGCCGCTGCCAGACGACGTTGGATTACCTCCTCGGAATCCGCCGCCCGGCTGCGCAGTCGGGATTCCATCTCCGACTGGGACGCCGTCGTGTAAAACACCGTCACCAGTGCTTCCGCCAGCAACGGATCACTTGCCGCCGCCAACCGGACCGAGGCGGCGCCTTGCACGTCAATGTTCAGCAGCACGTCGAACCCGGTCTCCAACCGGGAACGGACCTCGGATTTCAGGGTTCCGTAACGACGGCCATAGACCTCGGCGTGTTCCAGGAATTCCCCCTGCCCCAACCGCCGGACAAAATCGTCCGCGGCAAGGAAGTGATAGTCCACGCCGGCCACTTCGCCGGGCCGCGGAGCCCGCGTGGTGCAGGTGACCGCCCGCTGCAAGCCGGTCTGGGCGGCCAGCAGGCCCTGACAAACCGTGGTTTTGCCAACCCCCGACGGGGCCGAGATGAGCAAGATGATCGGAGAAGGCATGGTTCACTCCACGTTCTGGGCCTGTTCGCGGAACCGTTCCAATTCGGTCTTCAGCAGCACCACGTCGGCCGCGATCAACGCGTCGTTGGCCTTGGAGCCGATGGTGTTGATCTCGCGGTTCATTTCCTGCGCTAGGAAGTCCAGTTTGCGGCCAACGGGATCGGAGCTCCGGGCGCAGCCTTCGAACTGTTCAAAATGGCTGTCGAGACGGGTCAATTCCTCATTGATGTCGCTGCGGTCGGCGAAGAAAACGACCTCCTTGAGCACCCGCTCGTCCTCCGCGGAAACATTTTCCAAACCGGCCAGGCGGATCCGTTGCAACAGCTGCTCGCGAAACCGGCGGGTGACCTCCGGCGCCTGGATGCGGATTCGGCCCACCGCTTGCCGCAGCCATTGGATTCGCAGCCCGAGGTCCGCCGCCAAAGCAGCACCCTCCTGCCCCCGCATCGCATTGAAGGTCGTTATCGCTTCACCCAGCGCCCCCGAAACCACCGGCCAGAACGTTTCCGGTTCGGCCGCCGCCGCGGTCGGTTGCACTACGCCCGGACAACGCATCAGCGAATCCAGCGTCACACCTCCCGCCAGGCCAAGCTCCGAACTAAGCGCGGCCAGTTCCTTCGCAAACGCGGTGGCGAGTTCCCGGTTGAGGAGGCTCCGGGCATTGCCGGCCGGCAATTCGAGCGCGACCGTCACCTCCACACGGCCGCGCGCCACAGCCTTGGAGACTTCGTCGCGAATCCGGTTTTCCAGTGGCTCCAGCTCCGCCTGCAGGCGCAGTCCGATCTCCGCCTGTTTGCGGTTTACCGAGCGCATCTCGACGGCAACCCGGACGCCATCGACGGTCCGTTCTCCCCGCCCATAACCGGTCATCGAACGCATGGGTGGAAGATGGCGAACGGGTGGGCGGCCGGGCGAACCTTTTCGGTTACTGCTCTGGCTGACCGCGTTCCACGAGCCGTTTGTAGGCGAGCACCCCGTCCACGATCGCGGTCGCGAATTTGGCGCGGGCTGTTTCGCTGTAGATTTTCAGGGCGTCTTCACGGCTGTCCATGAAGCCCCCCTCAATGAGCACCGCTGGCATCTCGGCAAGCCGAAGTTCCGCGAAGTTCGCCCGGCGCACGCCGCGGTCCGAGAAGCCCAGCTCTCCAAGCATCGAACGATGGACCTGATAGGCCAGGGTCAGGTTTTCGCGGTCGTGGCGGTTGCCCGGCATGTAACCACGGCTCTGACCACCGTTGGTGGACTCGCCATTGGCAAACGTAAGACAGTAGGTCTCCAAGCCCTGAGCCGAGCCTCGGGCCGTGGGGCGGCCATTGTAATGCAGTGACAGATAAAGATCGGCTTTCCGGCGATTGGCAATCACGGGACGTTCCTCGGGCGGGATGTAACGGTCCTTGTCGCGCACCTGCATCACCTCCAGCCCCGCCCGCTTCAGTTGGCGCTCGAGTTCAAACGCCAGCTTGAGGGTGTATTCCTTCTCTTTTCGGGACCCCTCCATGTTGCCGGGATCCTTGCCCCCGTGCCCGGCGCTGATGGCAACCAGCCTCACCTTCTCCTTCCCGGGAAGACGCGGAGGATTCAGGAGCGGAGCGAGCACCCGGTCCGCGTCCTGAACCGGCAAAAGCGGCCGTCCACCCATCTGAGCCACGGGCGCACCCAGCCAAACCAAAGTTCCGTCCAGTTCCGCCCGGGCCGTGTCAGCCTTCAGCACTAATCGGGTCCATCGGTTGGTCAGACGCAGGTCGCCGGAAACGGCGTTCCACCGCAGCACCAGCTTTTGGCGATCCGCCCAGCGCTCGGCATCCACATGGAGGCGGCCGCGGATCGAAACGAATTCGCTCCGACGTGCGGATGGCGCCGCCGCGGCCAGGACTTCCCCGGCCAGCAGCAGGCAGCACAGCAGGCGCAACCACAACATGCGGGCGGACACTGCCGGCCACTCCAAGCGGGAACAAGAACAGCCCACAGGAATCTGGAAACCCGCTCAGCGAACCCCGAACCGGTAGAGCCTGCTCGCCGTCCGGACAAACAGGGCGTCATCGGCGACAGCCACGGACGATCTTGCCGGGCCCTCGCCGAAGGCCGTTTTCGACAGCACCTTGAACTCCGCCCCGGCGTCGCACACGACCAGCGTTCCGCTTTCCGAGAGCAGATAGATTTTACCGTCGGCAACCGTCGGCGAACTCCAGACTGTGTCCGGAATCTCCAGGCGCCCGCTCCACACCGCTTCGCCCGTTTTGGCGCTCACCTTGGAAAGCACCCGTTTCCCGCCATCGAGCACGAACAGTTGCCCGTCGGCCATGGCTGGAGTGGCCCAGTCGGTCGGAGCAGTCCGGAACTCCCACGCCCGGTGGCTGCCGGTCACATCGCCGCGCCCGCCTTCCCGGAACGCGACCACCGGCTGCCCTTTGGGACCGGACGCGTAGATCAGTCCGTCGGCGGCCACCGGCGAGGTGACAATCCGATACCAATCGTCGCGCTTTTCGTAGAGGCGCGCGCGCCACAGCTCCGTGCCGTCGTCCAGGCGATGACCGCTGACATGGTCGCCGCCGACCACGATCAGCTCCGTGCCGGACTTCGCCCGATACGGAAACGGCGTGGCGTAGGACTCATGGCTCTCCTTGGTCGAGTCGGTTTTGCGGACATGCTTCCAGCGGGTCTTGCCGCTCACCGGGTCCAGTGCGAGCAGGAAGGACTCGCGGCGCGGATTGCCGTCGAACAGCGGATAATCGTTGGGAAGCTCGTCGCGCTGGAGCACTTGGACAAACAGGGTTCCGTCCACCAACACCGGACTGGCTCCATAGATCCACATGTTGCCGAGACTGCCGAACTCCCGGGCCACACTGCGGTGCCAAAGCTGGGTTCCCGAGAGATCAAACGCGGCCAAATCTCCCGTCCCGAACATTACGAAAACCGACTTGCCGTCGGTCACCGGCGACGGCGCGGCCATGTTGTTCTTCCCGATTTCCTTGTCGCCTTCGGCCACCTTCTTCGACCACAGGGCTTTGCCGGTTGCGGCGTCAAAGCACAGCACCATCAGGTTCCGCGCCTCATCCGGGGAGGTGACAAACACCCGCTTGCCGGAGACCACCGGCGTTGAACCCGCCTTTCCCGGCAGGGCCGACGACCAGATCGCCGCGTCCTTTGAGATTACGGCCGGCAATGGCCCCGAGCGAGTCGCCCCGTTGAACTCGGGTCCTCGCCAGTTGGGCCAGTCACCCGCTTCAACCGGGGCAAGAGCCAAGGAGGCGAGTGCAATGACAAGAATCGGAGCAAGGCGTTTCATGCGGTGGTTGGTAACGGGGAAACCGACTGCAGACAACGCTGTGCATTCAAACGAAGCAGTCCATCAGCTCCCTACCGCCCCTGCCGCAGGCGCGCCAACCGTTCTCCGGCCGCACGCAGAGTTTCCTCCCGCTTCGCAAAGTGGAAGCGGACATACCGGTGCTCCGGTTCCCGGAAGAAACTCGATCCCGGAACCCCGGCGACGCCGATTTCGCGCACCATCCATTCGGCCGCCTCGTGATCGTTGGCAAAGCCGAGCGAAGAGATGTCGAGCAGCACGTAGTAGGCGCCCTGTGGCTCGGAGAACGGGAGGCCGGTTTCACGGAGCAAGTCCAGGAAGAGTCGCCGCTTGGACGCATACCCCGCACGAAATTCCGAGTAGTAGCTCAGCGGCAGCTCGAGTCCGGCCACCGCGGCTTCCTGCAATGGGGCGGCGGCTCCCACGGTCAGAAAGTCATGAACCTTGCGGGCCTGATCGATCACGCCCGGTGCCGCCTGAACATAACCAAGACGCCAGCCGGTGATGGAATAGGTCTTGGACAGCGAATTGCAGACGATCACCCGTTCCCCCGCCTCGGGCAATGCAGCCGCATGCACATGGCTGTTCGGCTCAAACACGATGTGTTCATAGGGCTCGTCCGTGATGACAAAGGCGTCGAACTGTTCAGCCAGCCCCAAAATGAAGCGAAGCTGGTCGGCCGAGAACACTTTCCCGGTTGGGTTTGACGGATTGCACACGATGATGGCCCGCGGCTGGTGCTGGCGAAACGCAGCCGACAACTCGTCGCGGTCGAAACCGAAATCCGGCGGCCGCAAGGGCACGAAGACCGGTTGCGCACCCGACAGGATCGCATCCGCCGCATAGTTCTCGTAGAAGGGTGAGAACACCACAACCCGGTCGCCCGGATTACACGCGGTCATCATGGCAACCATCATTGCCTCCGTGCTGCCACAAGTGACTACCAGGTGGCGGTCCGGATCCAGTTCGACTCCCGAAAACCGCCTTATCTTTCGGGCCAACGCTTCGCGGAACCGAGGAGCGCCCCAGGTGACCGCGTATTGGTGAAACGGCCCGCGCGTGGCCCGTTCCAACGCTGCAAGCAACTCCTCCGGCGGATCGAAATCAGGAAAGCCCTGGGCCAAATTGATGGCCGAATGGCGACTGGCGAGGCGGCTCATTCCTCGGATGACAGACTCGGTGAACCCAGCAAGGCGGTTCGCGGTGGCAGGCATGCGGCAGGACGATGGGAAATTGCCATTGGGAATGTCCAGACCGACCCCGGAGCGGAGCCATTATCAAACCCAATCAGCACGCCCACAGCGGCGAAGAACAAACACCCACCGGGAGACACCGATGCGTGAACCAAGTGTCGAGGTCGAAAGAAATGGCGGAGAGGGGGGGATTCGAACCCCCGTTACGGCTTTTGACCGTAAACCGGTTTAGCAAACCAGCGCCTTCAGCCACTCGGCCACCTCTCCGCGCCGAACCAGAGGAGACACTTCAGCGATTCTGAGGTCAAGTTGGAGTCCGCGCCGCCAAACAGAATTCTGAATGCACCAATGAAAAAGGGCGCCGGAGCGCCCCTTTTTACCAATTTGAACGACGGATCCGCATCAATTACTCGAACGCCTCGACCGCCAACCTCCAAAACCCGCAATCGCAATCACGATCGCACCCGCCCAAGTTCCGGCCTCCGGGATTGGACCACCATCGTTCTTTGCGAGCACCAAATCGGTATTCACTTCCAAGAGTCCTGTCCCGGACGCAGTATCTTTCCATTTGGTGGTCATGGCCTTTGAAGATGCCACTCCACCGACCCCGGAAGTCAATCCCTGAAGCGAAGCCGCCTTCGCCACGAAAGTTGATTTGAGACTGCCAAGGACAACGCTGCGTTCTTCGACCATGGACGCCAAAGAACTCACCGACTTCTCCGAAGCCTTACTGCCTCCACCGCTAACCCACGACGCGTTGGCGATAATCGTGGAGCAAAGCAGCGCACTCCCAAAAATGATTACTTTGTTCATGTGACTCAATTGACTCCCCCTTGGAGTGAGACGAGTAGAGGTGCGACGCCGCCTTGGGGCAAGAAAAATTTTGTAATCGGCCGGTCAAATGGCGGATGGTCCCCCCGACAAACGGTTTGCAGCGCCAGTCCACTCCACACCATGTCAGGTTTGCCGGCATTTAGAGACAGCTCCCGATGGATCTGGCTCGCCTTGGGCGTATTGCTGGTTTTGGGGGTATCAGCCGGGGCAGCCTATCGCCCGGCTCAACGCTGGATGATGGTCCGCCGGGCTCGCCAACTGGCGCAGGAGGCGCAGGCGGCCATTGACCAGCGCCTGCTGGTGGCATCCTCGGACAAAATCAAGGCAGCCCTCCGATTTGCCCCCGGGGATCCGGCCGTGATTCGGGTTGCCGCTCGTTTCCTTACCCTGAATGGCCAGGACCGAGCCTTCGGTTATTGGGATCAACTGGTTGGTTCTGGAGCCGCCACCCTCTCTGACCGCCAGGAAATGGTGCGACTCGCCTTGGACCTGAACCGGGTGGAAATCGCACAGCCGGCATTGGTGGACTTGCTCCGGGAATTCCCCACCAATCAACTGAACCAAGAACTCGGCCTCGAACTGCTAGCAGCCACCGGTGGTGCTTCAGCCTTGGAAGCGGCGGCGGACCAAGTTCTCAGGCAGTTTCCCGGTTCGGCGATGGCGGTCATCATCAGGGCGCGGGCGCAGTTGGGGTCCACGAATGATGAACAGGTCAAACTCGCCTTGGATTCTTTGGAGCAAATCGCCAGCGGTGCCGCGACTGTCCGGCTTCCCGCGGTGCGGATCCTGACCGAAACGTCCCGCCTGCCCGTGACGGAACGCAGGCGATGGGCCGAAATATTGGTGGGCGAGGAGGACGCGCTCGTATCGGACCGATTGCTTGGCTGGGATGTCCTGTGGCATACCGATTCCGAATCCCGCCCGGAGATCGTCAGAAAGGTTCAGGCACTTCTGAATGCCGAAAAGGACGAAACCGATCTGGTCGCCGTTGCCGGTTGGTTCACCCGGCATGGCCGGAATGACCTTGCCGATTCGCTCCTGCCGGCCGCCGCGGCGAAGACGAGTGAAGCCATCTTTCTCTCCCGGGTAGAAGTGCTGGCCGAGGCCAAAATGTGGCAGGAAGCGACTATCCTGGTGGAAGAGGTTGGCCGTCAGCACTCTCTCGACGCAGTCGCCTGCGCCAAGGCTTTCTTGGCCCAACGCCAGGGCCGCACCGAAGAGGCTGCCACCCAGCTCAAGTCAGCGGTGGAAAGCGTGGGCACGCGCTGGCGACGCCTCGATTTTTTGGCTGGGTATGCGCGGCAGCTCGATCAGATTGCCATATCCCTAGACGCTTGGAACCGGCTGCTGGATGAGCCCCGGTTCGCTTTTTCCTCCGCGGTGAACATTCTCAAAAACCTGCCCGACCATTCTTTCGCGGAGATTGAGCGCCGTGCGGTGCGCACACTGGCCCGCCTCCAGCCCCGCGATGCGGAAATTCAGGCTCAAAACGCCTACCTGGACCTGCTCGCCGGGGAAAAGATAGACCACGCGGCTCAGACGTTCGAAAAGTTGCAGGGAGCCTATCCAGACTCGCCGAACCTCGTGTTCGGGCTGGCGTTTTCCAAGCTGCGCCAAAACCACCCGGAAAAAGCCCTGAATCTCATTGAGCAGCAGACCTTGGACTGGTCTCAGGCGGAACCCCATCATCGCGTGATCTATGCGACGGTTTTGGCGGGCAACAACCAGTTCCGGGATGCCCGACTCCAAGCAGAAAAGGTGGCTCGGAATCAATTGCGGCCGCTTGAGCAAAAGCTCGTGGCTGAATTGCAGTCCGGCCGTTGACCTGACCGCCGGTCAGTTCGCTGAAATTCCGGGCAACGAGATTTCCCGCAGTTCAAACAACCGTTTGATCGTATCCTCGATCAGATTGTTCGGACAACTGGCGCCGGCCGTCACGCCCACCGTGACCCGCCCATTGGTGGGAAACCAGTCCGGGGTCTGAATCTCCTGGGCGATGTGCTGGTCCCAGTGCTCAATGCGGCCGGCCGATTCCATCTTCGCCGCATTCTTGATGAAGTAGGTCGGCAGCACCTTTTCACCCATTTCCGCAAGGTGTGAGGTGTTGGATGAATTGTATCCCCCGACCACGATCAGCAGATCCAGCGGCTCCCGCAGCATCTTCTCCAGGGCGTCCTGCCGATCCTGCGTCGCGCCGCAGATGGTATCGAAGACGCGGAAATGCTCGTGCAAGCGATCTGCTCCGAATCGGCGTTCCATCGCCTTCCGGAAACGCCGCTGCACCTCTTCAGTCTCCCCCCGCAGCATTGTCGTCTGGTTGGCGACGCCCACCGCTGCCAGGTGGCGGTCGGGATCAAACTCAGGAGAGTGAGCCCCTTTGAACCGCTCGAAAAACTCCTCCCGATTTCCGCCGTTCACCACGTAGTCGCAGACGTAGTCGGTTTCCTCGAGATTGAATACGACCAGGTAATGGCCGGTGCCATTCGCGGTCGCCTGGGAGGTGGTTGCCTTGGTCTCTTCGTGCTTCGCCTTGCCGTGGATGATGCTCGTGACCCCGTCCTTGCTGTATTGCCGGACCCGCTTCCAAACACTCATCACGTCGCCACAGGTCGTGTCCACTGTCTGACAACCGATGGCCTCCAAACGGCGTCGGGTCGCCACTTCCGTCCCGAACGCCGGAATGATCACCACATCATCCGCCGTCAGCTTCAGGGCCGACAGTTCGTCGTCGGTAGGTTTGGGCGGGATTGAAACTATCCCCAGATTGCGAATCTGGTCGTTCACCTCGGGGTTGTGAATGATCTCGCCGAGCAGAAAAATGCGCGTGGGCTCGGGAAACACCCTCCTGGCCGCGTAGGCGAGATCAATCGCCCGTTCAACGCCATAGCAGAACCCGAACTCCTTCGCCAACTTCACCGTCAGTTCGCCCTGCGAAATCACGCCGCCGTTCGCCCGGATCCGCTCGACCAGTTCGCTCCGGTAATGCGCCACTACCTGGGCCGACACGGCCTCCATCACGTCGGGGCGACGGAGATTCACCTTTTTGGGGGCGGCATTCCCGTTCGATTCGGGAGACAAAGTCACAGACATGGCGGGGCAGACTCTAGTGCCCGGGACGGATGCGTCGAGTGCGCAACCGGCCTTGCGCGGTTGACGCTTCCCACTTCGCCACGCCCCAACCACTCTCCGTCATGATCACGCCGCTTCCGATTCCAAGGGGCGCTGCACGTTGGGCCGTTGCACTCCTGTGCCTCCTCGGATGTGTGGCTCGGCCCAGGACCCCGCAATGGTTGAGCGTCGGTGTCGCCCGGGTCGATGTGACGCCCACCCATGCGGTTCGCCTGATGGGTTACGCCGCCCGGGCACAATTGCCGGCTCCCACCAACATCGGCCAGCGCATCCATGCCCGGGCTTTGGCCATCGGGGAGGGCCGCCAAACCGCGCTGCTGCTGACCCTCGACAACTGCATCCTGCCTGCCGCGGTGACCGAAGACGTGCGCCAACGTTTCGGCCGACGCTTCGGAATCGCTCCCGAAGGCATCGCTCTCAGCGTCACCCACACTCACAGCGCCCCGTGTTTGCGGGGAGCCGCGCCGAACATCTTCGCCGCTGACCAAAGTCCGGAAGACCTCGCGCAGATTTCCCGCTACACGGACTTCCTCATCGATCGCCTGGAATCCGTGGCGACCCAGGCCCTGCAAGACCGTCGCCCGGCCCGCTTGGCATGGGGACAGGGCTCAGTCGGCTTCGCCAAAAACCGCCGCACTGCGGGCGGCCCGGTGGATCACGCCCTGCCCCTGCTTCGGATCACGGCTCCGGACGGAACGCTGCGCGCCATCTTCACCAGTTATGCCTGCCATTGCACCACACTGGGCGGCGAACTGAACGCCGTTCACGGGGACTGGGCCGGGGTCGCAGCCCAGACGTTGGAACGCAACCATCCGGGCATCGTCGCGCTGGTCGCCATCGGTGCGGGCGCGGATTCCAATCCCGATCCCCGCGGCACGGTGGCCTTGGCGGACCAACACGGGAACTCCCTCGCCCAGGAAGCGGACCGACTGCTTTCAACCCCGTTGACCGAACTGACCAATCCGCCCGCCTGCCGTCTCCAAACGGTTTCGCTTCCATTCAAAGCCCACTTCACTCGCACCGAATGGGAACGTCGCGCCACCCACAGCGGAATCGTCGGATATCACGCGCGCAAGTGGCTGGGCCGGCTCGACCGCGGCGAAGCGCCCTCCCCCTCGCTGCCCTACCCAGTTCAGACCTGGACCTTCGGGGACCAGCTCGCGCTGGTGTTCCTCGGCGGCGAAGTGGTCGTGGACTATTCGCTTCGCCTGAAGCGCGAGTTCGCCTCCGATCGCCTCTGGGTCAACGCCTACGCCAACGATGTGCCCTGCTACATCCCGTCCCGTCGCATCCTCAGCGAAGGCGGTTACGAGGCGGAGACGTCGCTCTGGTATTACGACCGGCCGCAGCAACTCGCACCGGAGACCGAGGACCTCATCATCGAGGCAGTTCGTTCCCAGCTTCCCGCCTCGTTTCGGGTGGATGCACGGAAAGCGGAGAATCCGCCGCCGCAATCACCGGCCGCGGCGCGTTCTGCTTTTCGGGTTCGTCCGGGCATGGAGATTGAACTTGTCGCCAGCGAACCGCTCATCGAATCCCCGGTCGCCATCGATTTCGGCGCGGACGGACGGCTCTGGGTTTGCGAGATGCGCGACTATCCCAACGGCCTCGATGGCAATGGCCAGCCCGGCGGCCGGGTAAAAGTGCTCAGCGACACGAATGGCGACGGCCGCTTCGACCGCGCCGAGATCGTAGCCGACGACCTGCCCTTCCCCACCGGCCTGATGGCCTGGCGCGACGGCGTAGTCGTCTGTGCCGCGCCGGACGTGTGGATGGTTCAGCCGGCCCGAAGCAGCCGACGTGAGAAGGCTCCAACTTCTGCTTCAGAAAAGAGTCAGAGCCTGCTCACGTCGGCTGCTACGGGGGCGATCGCAGTTAGAACTCCCGCCGGCTGGCACGCCTCTAGGCTCCTCACCGGCTTCGCCACGCACAATTTTCAGGCGCGCGTCAACGGACTGCGCTGGGGTCTCGATGGCTGGGTTTACGGTTCCGGCGGACTTTTCGGCGGCAAGATCACTGTCCCCCAGACCGGTCGGACCTACGACTGCTCCAACCGCGACTTCCGTTTCAAACCCGACACCGGGGAATTCGAACCGCTAGCCGGCGTGAGCCAGCAAGGCCGAGTCCGGGACGACTTCGGGGAATGGTTTGGACAGGACAACAGCACGCTGCTCTGGCACTTCCCGCTGCCCGACCACTATGCCCGCCGCAATCCCCACGTCGCGCCACCGTCCGCCCGCGTGGTGTTGCCCGCCACTGCCGGCGAAGACATCGGCCGGATCTTTCCCGCGAGCCGCACGCTCACACGCTTCAACGATCCGCACGCGGCCAACCGCCTCACCAGCGCCTGCGGTCCGGAAATCTACCGCGACGAACTGCTCGGGCCCGGCTTCACCGGCAATGCTTTCGTCTGCGAACCCGTCCACAACCTCGTCCGCCGCGCGGTGCTCGTGCCCGACGGCGTCAGCTACACGACGCAGCGCGCGACGGACGAGGCGGCCTCCGAATTCCTTGCCAGCACCGACAACTGGTTCCGCCCCGTCGAGGTCCGCACCGGCCCCGACGGTGCGCTTTGGGTCGTGGACTTCTACCGCTTCGTCGTCGAACACCCGCGCTGGATTCCCGCCGAACGACTCAAGGAACTCGATCCGCGCGCCGGTGCCAGCAAGGGCCGTATCTGGCGAATGTTCCCGACGGGAAAGAAACCGCGACCCATCCGCGACCTCACGAAACTCGCGCCACCTCAGCTCGCTGAAGTGCTGGATTCACCCAACGGTGTGGAGCGCGACCTAGCCCACCGCCGGTTGCTCGAAGTAAGGCAGAGCTCCAGTCTGTCAGCCAACGCAGCACAGCTTCAAACGACCGAACCCACGAAGTCCCCGGGTGTGGCAGCTTCTCCCTCTCCGCCCGCCTTAGCAGGGGGAGTGGGCCGGGGTGAGGTGGGTGCCCAAGACGGGCAGAACTTTCCGGCTGAAGTCACTTCTGTTCTGGCTCGCATTGCTGCCACCTCACGGCACCCAGCCAGTCGAGCCCAAGCTTTGACTGTGCTCGCTCAGTTGAGCGGCACTCCCGGTGAAACTCTGTCAGCTGGATTACGAGATTCCGACCCGCACGTCCGCCGTGCCGCGGTTCGTCACGCGGAACTGGGAATGCGGCTCTCTGAGCCGCATGCTTTGCCAGACAACCCGACCGGCGGCTCCGAGAGCCGCGCTCCTGCTGCCTTGCTAACGCTTACTAACGATCCCGATGCCCGTGTCCGTTTCCAACTCGCCCTCACACTCGGCGAGTTCCGGGACCCGGCAGTCGGTCTCGCACTGGTCGCCCTCGCCCGCCGCGACCCCGCCAGTCCGTGGCACCGCGCCGCGATCCTCAGCTCCGCCCTGGCCGCGCCGGAGTGGTTCGCGGCCGCGTTGGCGCCCGAAACCGACCCAGAGCTCTCTCCGGTGCGTGATGCCGCGCTCGCGACCTTCATTGCGGCCGAACAAACTCCCGCGCTCGCCCGCTGGCTCCAGGCAGCACCCGATCCGACGGGTTCACCGGAGCGCACCGCGGAAGCACTCAATCTGCTCGCGGCTCTGCAATCCCGTTCCGGGCTTTCCGTCGCGCTGGAAGCCGATCCGGCCGCTGCACCCGTGCTCCGGGCATGGCGACAGAGTTTCGCCGATCGTGGCCGGGCGTTAGCGACCGACACCTCGCTGCCAGACCGCATCCGCGCCGCAGCGATCACGCTGCTGGCCGAATCGGCGCGCGCCATTCGCGAGCAACGCGATGAACTCGTTTCCCTGCTCGCGATCGACCAGCCTTCAGCCGCCCAGCAGTCGCTGTTCGCCGGGCTGCGCCGGCAGGAAGCGCCCGAACTCGCGGCGCAATTGCTGGCTGGCTGGCCGCAACGCCCGGCCGGCCAGCGCGCCGAACTCGCTGCCCTGCTGCTCGGTCGCGAGGAGTGGACGCTGCCGCTGCTGCACGCGATCTCAGCCAAGATCGTCTCGGTAGCGGAAGTTTCCCCGAGCCAACGCCAGCAGCTCCGCCAAAAAGGCAATGCCGCCATCCGCGAACAGGCGGTCACGCTGTTCCCTGTCGCCACGACCGACCGCGCCGCCCTCGTCGCCAAATTCGCCGCGGTCGCGAACTTGTCCGGCGATCCGACCCGCGGGGCCGGCCACTTCGACCGCCTCTGCGCGAGCTGCCACCGGTTGCGCGGTCACGGTTACGATGTGGGGCCGGATCTCGCACCCTTCCGGGGCAAGCCAGTCGGCGACTTTCTCACCGCCATCCTCGATCCCAACGCCGCCCTCGAGCCGCGCTTCCTCGCGTGGACGGCAGAGCTGAAGGACGGCCGAACCCTGACGGGCATCGTGCGCGACGAATCGGCCACGGGACTGAAGCTGATCCAACCCAGCGGGCAGACCGAATCGCTCCGTCGCAGTGACCTCGCCCGCCTCACGCCCAACGCGCAGTCGCTGATGCCCGAAGGCCTGGAACAGAGCCTCACACCTGCTGACTTCGCGGACCTGATCGCTTGGATCAAATCCACGCCCGCCGCCTTCGGCAGTGCCGGCGCAGAACAAGCCGCCGAGGCGCGACGTCAGTTCGCCAGCCTGCGTCCGGTAAAAGTCACCGCGCGGGAATCGCCCTACGATGCCCTCCCCTATCCCTCGTGGCTGGGCACGCTGCCGCTGCATTACTGCCGGCAGACCGATGGCCGATCGCGGCTGACCGTTCGCTTCGAAGCGCCCGCCACCAGCGAGGGAACAGCGGTCTTGCGCTTCGCCGCCGCGATGGGCTACGCGTCGCAACCCGCGGGCAGGTTCACGCTCAGTCTCAACGGCACGGAGCTGCTCGACTTCAACGTGACGCTCGACGACGCCACCTGGCACAGCACCGACGGACGTGCCGTGCTCCGCTACCTCGTCCGTGAAAACGGCGGCCAGGACAGCAACGGCGTGCTCGAACTCGAAGTCGCCCCGGGCCTGCTGAAGCCGGCAAGCAACGCCCTGGAAGTCACCGGCTCCGCGAACGACAGCCAGCGGTGGTTTGGCATCTACGCTGGCGGCGAGTAGCGCGCCGAACCGTTAATCTCGCGCGGGCCGCCATCGTCGGGCTTTCAAGGGTGGCTCGGCACGGTCAATTATGGTGACATCCTGAAGCTGGGATTTGCTGGCAAAATCCGCTTCCTGCATCTGGCGGACGATCGAATCATGAGCTTCCTGGCTAAGTTCAACTCTCTTTTGGAGAAGGGATTCCTTCGTTCGCGGGACCGAGTCGTCCGACGGCTTTTTCGGGTTCTCCACCTGATACTTGGCTAGGCTTTTACGGGCCGAAATCACCTTTTCCTCCCGCGCCTTGGCTTCCTCGTGCAACATTCGATACCGCTGCATGGACCGGCTGGTGAAACGATCCTGACGTTGCTGGATATACGCGAATGCGACCGCATTCGCCAAGTCCGCCGCCTGAACGCTTTCCGGCGCCGCAACCTCCAGCTGAATCAGGGAAGTGTTGCGAATCTGACTCACCCTTAGTCGTTCGCGCAGCCGCATAACCGCTTCCTGGCGGCTCAACGGTAATGCGCCCGCAGTGCTCCATTTTTTCTCCAGCCCGGCTTGCTCGACCGCCTGGACAAGTTGGCTATGCGATCGGATTATCTCGAAGTCGGTCTGAAGATAGTAGGGGTCGTAGGGCACCGGGCTTGGGCCCGTCGAATTTGCAGGCACATCCAGTTGCATTCGGACTGTGGCCACGAACAGCTTGGGCGACATGGCTTGGGAAAACGCCCAGACGCCGCCCAATACCAGCATCACAACACCGACAATCCGGAGCAACCGTCGTCCGAAACCGGTCCTCCCGCCTACGGATTCCGCGCCGAGCAGGCGCCGCACCCGCTCACCCAAAACGCCTCCGTCCGCCGCGTGGGCCAGCGCGGGTATCCCAACGTTGCGCTCGGCCAATGCGACCAAGGCCCGGGCGACGACCCTCCCGTCGCCCACGACCTGCGCGGCCAGATCATCGCAGCAGTTCTCGCGTTCGGCGCGAATTCGTTCCGAGACCCACCAGACAGCGGGATGGTAAACAGCAGCGCTTCGATCACTCGCTGGCCCAGATTCACCAGGTAGTCATGCCGGCGCAGGTGTGCGAGTTCATGGGCCATGATCGCATCCACTTCGCCAGGACTCAGACTCGTCACCATTCCCACGGGCACGAGGATCACCGGCCGAAGCCAGCCGAGCACCAACGGGGCACTGATGACGCCGGATTCCAGCAGCCGCACCGGGCGGGATAGTTCGAGGCGCCGCGCCAGTTCCAGCAGCCGGCCGGCCCACGGCTCGCCCAAGGGGACAACATTCCGTTCGGTGAGGCGCCGAACCTGCAACCAGCCGCCAATCAGGCGCACCCCAAACCCGGCTGCCCCGAGACACCACACCAACATTACCGTCCCTCGCCACGGCCGATCGAAAGCTCCAGCCGCCATTCCGGGCACCGCGCCCGACGGCGTTGCAACCGTGGGGCCGAAGCCTCCCGAACTGACGACCAAGGGAGGCCCATCGGAGCCGTCGAGGACCAGCCAAGTGGCCGCGGGCAGGACGGCCATCAGTCCCATCGCCGCGCAGGCGAGTTGGTAACGGGTCGCGGCGGTGGCCTGGCGCAACCGGGCCAGGCCGACCGCCAGGAGGAGCGGCGACCGCAGTTCCCTGCCACAGGAAGTGCAACAGGACTTCGCCCCAGCGGCTGGCCGCAGGATGGCGGATGAGTTCAAGGATCGGGTTCATGGTCATTTTCCTTCGAGAGCGTCGAGCAAACGGCGCAATTCGCTGACTTCAGCCGCAGACGGCTTGCGCCCGGCCAGGGCGTGCAGGACCAGCTTCTGGGCCGAGCCGCCAAAGGCCCGTTCCCGCAGATCGTCCACCAACTGCCGCTGGGTCGTGGTCTCCGGAACGGCCGGCGTGAACACGTGGGTTCGGGCCGAATCGTCGCGGATCACCAGCCCCTTCTCCGTCATGATTTGCAGCAGCTTGAGCGCGGTCGTGTAGCCGGTATCCGGACCGAGCTCTTCAACTACCCGGCGAACCGTGCTGGGACCGAGGCGCCAAAGAACCCGAAGTATGCAGAGTTCCGACTCGGTCGGTCGGGGAATCGTGTTCACGGGCACGGGTTTGAAATACGAAAACTTTCGTATTATGTCAACGAAGACTTTCGTATTTCCATCCCGAGACACTCCCGATTCATCGGGCGAAACCAGTCGCTCAGTCGAAGATCACCGTGCGGTTGCCGCAGAGGAAAACGCGGTCCTCGAACACCAGGCGAAGGGTCTTCGCCAGCACCATCTGCTCCACGTCGCGACCGGCCTGCACCAGGTCTTCGGCGGCGTGCGTGTGATCCACGGGCACGACCTGCTGGACGATGATCGGGCCGGCATCGAGCTCGTCGGTGACGAAATGGCCGGTCGCCCCGATCACCTTCACGCCGCGCTCGAACGCCTGATGATAGGGTCGGGCACCGGCAAAGGCGGGCAGGAAGCTGTGATGGATGTTCACCAATCGCGCCGGAAAGTGCGCCACGAGCCGCGGGCTCAGCACCCGCATGTATTTCGCCAGCACCACGAAGTCGGGCCGGTAGCGCTGGACCATGGTGAGCACTTCGGCCTCGTGGACTTCACGGGGCAGTTCCCCGTGCGGCAGATGGTGAAACGGGAGGTCGAACTTGCGCACCAGCGGTTCCAGCGTGGAGTGATTGGCGATCACCGCGAGGACGTGCGCGTTCAGTTCCCGGAAGGAGTGCCGCACCAGGATGTCGGCGAGGCAGTGGTATTCCTTGGAGGCCAGCACGACGACCCGCTTGGGCTCCAGATGCGACCACCGCACTTCCGAACCCTCCGGCACCACCGCGCGCACTGCCGCCAACAGCTCGGGTCCGTTCACCGCACCATCGAACTCAGTGCGCATGAAGAAGCGGGAGGAAGGCCGGTCCACAAACTCCTGGTTGCCGACGACGTTGACGCCGAGGCGGAACAGCACGCCGGTGATCCCGTGGACGAGCCCGGGACGGTCAGGACATTCAACCAGCAGGACGGAGGGTTTCATGCATTGGGAATCGTCAATGGAATCAAAAAGTCCAGCAGGCTGCTCACAGGCCCAGTTTCTCGTAGAGTTTTGCCAGCCGGCGACCGTGTTCGTCGTAGGCCGCCTCGAACAACTCCGTGGCCCGTGCCTTGCCGACGATGGCCCCGGCGGTGAGCACCTTGGGCGGCTGGCCGGCGGCGGTGAGCCGGGCCGCGACTTCGGCCTTGAGCGAGTTCACCAGCAGACAGCCGCCGACCGTTGAACCCGGCGCGACGGGCGTATCGAGACCGGGGATCTTCACCATTGCGTCGCCGACCGGAGCGCCGGTGTCCAACACCAGATCGGCAAAGTCCTGAAGCTTCCGTCCATCGGGACGCTGGCTGGTTGAGGCATCACTGTGCGCCCGCGAGACGATCGCCACCACCTTCACTCCGCGGCGCCGGAATTCCTCGGCCATCTCGATGGGCACCACATTGCAGCCGCTGGACGAGATCACGAGGGCACTGTCGGCCGGGGCGAGATCGAAGTTCCGGAGAATGCGCGCGGCCAGGCCGGGAACGTTCTCCAGGAACATCGCCTGCCGCTGACCGTTCGCGCCGACGACGAGATTGTGAAAGCTCAGGGACAGCTCGACGATGGGGTTGAAGCCGGGGAACGAGCCGTAACGCGGCCACATCTCCTCGACCATGATCCGGGAGTGGCCGGAGCCGAACACATGCACCATGCGGCCCGCGAGGATGGTGGCGGCAAACCAGTCCGCCGCCTGCCGGATGGCGGCAGTCTGGGCTTCCACGGCGTCAATCAGCGAACGGCACTGGGCGAGATAATCGGCGGTCACGCGCCGTTGCTAGCGGAAGGCAGGCCGTCGTGACAATGCCGGGCTCGTCCGCCACCCCCGACCGGGTGATGAAACGGGGATTGGCGGCGGGGACTTGCGGGCGTATAGCGCCAGAGGAACCGGAAAGAAGAACTGCCATGAAAATCCTGGTCGGAACCGACTTCAGCCCCAACTCCGCCGACGCCATCGCGGCCGCCGGCGCGCTGGCCCAGCGCTTCAACGATCACGTCCACGTGGTCCACAGCGCCCAACCATTGGTCGCGGACGGAGAGTCCGATCCCTTGTGGGAACCAACCTTGCAGCAGTTGCGGGAACGTTTGGCAGGTGAGGTGGCCGAGGCCGACGGCAGTGGTGAAAAGGCATCCGGCTCGCTGGAACTGGGATCACCCGAGGACGTCTTTCGCCAACTGGGCCGGGCCGGTCACACGCGGATGATCGTCGTGTCATCGGTCGGTCGCGTGGCGCTGACCCGGGTGCTCCTGGGCAGCACCGCCGAACGGATCGCGGAATCGGCGGCGGTGCCCACGCTGGTCGTCCGCTCCGCGGCGCCATTCCGCGAATGGGCCGGCGGGATGCGGCCGCTGCGGGTGTTTGTGGCCACGGACTTCAGTCTCAGCAGCGAGGCTGCCCTCGCCTTCGCCGGTTGGCTGGCCGCGTGCGGCCCGTGCGACATTACCGCAGGTTACGCCGACAATCCGATCGTGGACGCGGAACGCCTGGGTGTGGACCTGGACGACGACACGAAGCGGACGCCTCCCGCCGCACTCGAAACCGCCCTGCGCCGGGACCTACGCGACAAGGTAGCCTCCGTGCTGGGTGAAACCCGCGTGCACCTCGCCGTCGAAGCCGCGCTGCCCACACGGCCCGCGGCACTTATCGAGATGGCCAAGGCCGCCCGCGCGGATGTCCTGATCACCGGCACCCATCAGCACCATGGCTTCACCCGGCTGTGGCATCGCTCGACATCACGGGACCTGCTGAATGACGCGCCGATGAGCGTCGTGTGCGTGCCGATTGGCGGCATGCTGCCGGTGCCTTCCGCCGTGCCGGAACTTCGCCGCGTGCTGGTGACGACCGACTTTTCACCGGCCGGAAACCGCGCGGTCGCCGCGGCGTGCGCCCTGCTGCCGAATGGCGGTCGTCTGCGCCTTTTTCACGCCCTGACGCCGCAACATTCAGTCCTGCCCGGCGTCCTTTACGCGGGAAAGCGACCGGCGCTGTCCCCGGGCGAGCAGCACCGCCTCCGGCAGGCCGCACGGCGAAAATTGGGGTCCCTCGTCCCTGCCGCTGCGCTGCAACGGGGCGTCACCGTCGAAGTCACCGTGGAACCGGCGGACAACGTCGCGGCGGCGGTGTTGCACCAGGCCGAGCAGTTCGGGGCGCAGGTGATCTGCCTCAGTTCGCACGGCCGCACCGGTCTGACGAAGGCCATGTTCGGCTCAGTGGCCACCGACATCGTCGCGCAAAGCACCCGGCCGGTTCACGTCGTCAAACTGCCGCCGCGCTGAGAGTCTGTCTGAAGCTCATTCGGCCGGCACCGCCAGGAGAGGGCACTTGGCGCCCCGCAGCACCCGCTCGGTCGTCGTGCCGCGCAGGGCGTCCAGAAAGCCGTCGTGTCCGCGGGTGGCCATGACGATCAGGTCGGCCTCGCGCTCGTCGCTGGCGTTAAGGATGGCTTCCACCACGTCGCCCTCTTCACACACCACTTCCCGGGTCCAACCCGGATTGTCCGGGATCATCGCCGACGGCCGCTCGGCTTCCGGGCCGACGAACAGGAGCGTGAAATGGACGTCTGTCAGGCCGAACGTGCGCGCCAGACTGGCGGCGGCGCCGATCGCGGCCACGGGACGCGGATCGTGATCAATGGGGACCAGAATCCGTTTCAGCCGCACTTCACCGGACTCCGCATCGACGAATCCGTTTACCCGACGCGGCACGAACAGGGTTCGCACGCGGGCCGTCCGCGCGATCTGTTCCGCCACGGCAGGACGGCGGATACGGGCCAATCCCTGCCGTTGGTGGGTCGAAAGCACGACGAGATCCGGCAGATGTTCGGCTACATATTTGCCGATGGCTTCCACGGGATCGGAACTGACCTTCTGGCTCTTGGTCACCCTTATGCCCAGTTCGGTCACGTCTTGGTGCGTGGCGTCGGCCGGGAGCACACCCCAACGGGTCAGATGCTCGCGCACGCTGGGAAAGCCGTCGAAGCCGTGCTCTTCACCCCGCTGACCGACGTGAAGCAGCGCCAAGTCGCACTTGGCGGCCAGCGCGATCCGAAGCGAATGGGCAAACGCACCGCCGTTGCTGCGGCTGAAGTCGGTGGGATGGAACAGCGAGGTGATGGGCGCGAGATACATGGGGTCAGTCCAGTTCGTCGGCATGTATGACACGCTCCATCGGCAACGTCAGCCAACGGTTTTGGCAGATGCTCGCCAATAATTGCCCAACACTCAGTTCCCGGACTCGACCTCGCCGATGGCCTCATCGAGGACGCGGATGGCGAAGGCCAGTTCTTCGTCCGACAGGATCAGCGGCGGAGTCAGCGTCAGCATGTTGCCCCGGGTCAGCTTGAAGTTCAGTCCGCGGCGCAAGGCGGCATACATGACCCGATTGGCTTCTTCCCTGGCCGGCCGGGCAGGATCCCGGTCATGCAGCAATTCAACCCCGAGCAGAAGTCCGCGGCCCCGCACGTCACCGATCAGCGGGTGTTTGCGCGCAAGCTGCAGCAATTCGCGCAGGGCCACTTCCCCCAGCTGGGCCGCGCGATCCACGAGTCTCTCGTCCCGGATAACCTCCAGCGTGGCCAGTCCGGCCGCGCAGGCGACGGGACTTTTCTCGTGGGTGAAGTGGCCGATGGAGGACGGACCGACCCGGTTCAGTCCCTCCCGGGCAATGACCGCTGCCAGCGGCATCACGCCACCGCCGAGCCCTTTTCCGAGCACCACCAGGTCAGGAACCACCCCGTAGTGTTCGAACGCAAAGAACTTCCCGCTCCGGCCCAGTCCGATCGGGATCTCATCAAGGATCAGCAGGGCGCCGTGCTTGTCGCAGGCGGCGCGAATCCGCTTCCAGTAATCGGCCGGCGGAATGGACGGTGTGCAGCGGATGGTCTCACCGATGACCGCGGCCACATCCCCTTCGCGTTCGAGGACGTATTCGATGTAGTCGGCGCACGCGAGCGAACATGCGGAACCGCAGCGGAACGGGCAGCCGCGGTGTTCGCACGGCGGCGCGTGTTCCGAGCCGGGCAGCAGCGGGCCGACGCCCTGACGGAACTGCGTTTCGCCCCCGACCGAAATCGCATCCAGCGTGGCCCCGTGAAAGGCATCCCATAGCGAAACCGTCTTGAACCGCCCGGTCACAAGGCGGGCGATCTTCAACGCCATGCTCACGGCAATGGTGCCGGCCGGCGCAAACAGCACGCGGCTCAAGTCGCCCGGAGCCAGCTCCGTCAACTGTTGGGCCAGGCGGACGGCGACATCGTTGGTGTAGCGCCGCGGCGAAAATGGCAGCGCATCGAGCTGGGCCTTGACCGCGGCGATGACCTTTGGATGGCCGAACCCCACCTGGTGCACGTTGTTGCCGTGGAAGTCCAGATACCGGCGGCCTTCGGTGTCGATCAGCCACGCGCCCTCGGCGCCAGCGAGGGCATTCAGGCACGGCGAGGACAACGACTGGTGCAGAAAACAGTCCGCGTCCGCCTGCAACAGGGCGGCGGTGTCGGAGCCAAGGTGTTCGGCCGACCACTGGCGCCGGGCGTCGGCGGTGTTCACATCTCCTTCGGTGGACCAGTTGGAATGGAGCGGCATGGACGGAATATGGCAGAGGATAAAAAAATAAAGGCGGGCTCGGGGGTGACACACGGTTTGCACCGCCCGAGCCCGCCAGTGACCGCCCCCACTCAGGGGCGGAAAATCAGATCATTGAACCGGCGTAACTTGGCCGCGAATCTCGCCGCCGCCAAATGACGTCGTGTGCACGTTGAAGTAGGTGTTGCCTCCCTCAATCGCGGCAACCGTGGCCGCATCGGCCGTCGCCTGGCCGGCAATGACGCCGGACTTGGTCCCGGTCACCACGACGAAGCCAATCTTGACGCCGGCATTCGCCCCGGCGCCAGCGGGTCCGTGCAGATGGGCGGCCGCAATCGTGCCCAACAGGTTTTCGTAGCTGACCACGTAGGTCACCGTCGTTCCGTCCAGCGCCAAGAGGCCGACGCCGCTGGCCGGCGAAACCACGGGCGGCGTGGCGACTTCCTGGGCGGAGTTCAGCGTTGCCTTGAACAGCTTGACCGTCTTGGTCGCACCATCCACGACGCGGAAGAATCCGATGGGCGAAGCCGTCGGAATTGAGGCGGTGTTGCCCGAAACCGTCTGGAGATCCAGCCAGTTGGGATCGCTAAGGCCGAGCTTGCCCTGCACGAGGAACGGCCCGGTGCCACCCGTCCAGTTGAGGACGAGATTGTCGCCGGAAACCGTGGCCGAGCTGACCTTCAAGGAGGAGACGGGAATGACGCTCTCGCCGCCCTGACCTTTGGCGTAGATCGCCGCCGCTTCCGCGGCGGTGAGGGCGCGGGTCCAGATGGCCACATCATCGATGTTGCCGTCCGCAATGCCCACGCTGCCGCCGTCGGTGTAGGTGCCGGTGCCGTCCTGACCGATGTTCAAGGCCTTGCCGACTGCCGTGCCCACCACATCCAAGTTCGGATTGAGCGAAGTGCGGTTGAGTTCGACCCCGTCAAAGTAGGTCACACCGTCGGCGGAACGCTGGAAGCTGACCACGATATGGTGCCAGTTGCCGTCGTTGAACTTGCCGCCGGGACTGTCGTAGTCCTTCCGCGTGCGGTCCACATCGGCGATGTTCCATTGGATGCGGCCGTCACCGGCCGTGGCCACGACCCAGCCTTGGTTGCCGCCGCTGTTCCAGTCCTTGTTGCCAATGAAGGCGGGATCACCCGTCCAGTTGCTGATCTTGGCCCAGAAGGAGACCGCGAAGTCCGTGGTTCCGAAATCCGCCACAGCCGAGCCGAGGGTGACGTAGTTGAACGAACTGCCATCCTTGTTGGAGGAGTATTGCAGGGCCTTGCCGCCGACCTTGCCGGCGACATACGACACGCTGCCGACCGCCGTGCCATGGTGGCCGGCTCCGGAATTGTCCGTGAGGTTGTCCTCAAACGGGAGGTGGGCAACGAGGTCTTGGGCGAGCGTCCGGCTGGGGAGCACCGTCAGCACTGCCGGCGCGCTGGTCACGGAACCGCCGGCGTTGGTCACGGTGACGGTGTAGCTGCCCTGGTCGGCATCCGTCACGGTGGTGATCGTGTAGGTGGCCTGGGTGGCGTTGGGGATGGGTGAACCGCCGCGCTTCCACTGGTAGGTCACGCCCACTCCGGACGCGGTCACGGAGAACGAAGCCGTCAGTCCCTTGATCACCGACACCGCTGCGGGATCGGCGCTGATCTTCGGGGGTTCCACCGTCGTGATCGTGTGCAGGGCAAAGTCGTCAATGGCCGAATACCAGGAGTCGGTGCCGACATTGATGAAGCGGACCCGGACGCCCGCCTTGTTGTCCGCGCCGGCCAGGCGGATGATTTCGACCCGTTTTGATTCCGTGCCGTCGTCATTGCTGCGCTGGCTGATGAACGGGGCCAGCGCCGGGGTGATGGGCGCACCGATGAACACGCCGTAGCTGCCGCCCTTTTCCTCCGAGGTGACGGGGTCCGTATAGCTGGGCAGATCGGTCTGTGCGTTGTTGAAGGTTGCCACCGCGTCCACCGCACCCGTGCCGTCCTTGGCGACGTCCGGAGTGTCCAGCGCGTAGAGCGCGGGCTGCCAGGTGGTGCCGCCGTCGGTCGAATACTCGATCGCGAACAGAGAATCCTGGTTGGCCTTGTGGGCGCTGTTGACGACCAGGAACACATCGGTCTTGCCGGTGCAGTCGTAGTCCTTGGTGGTCAGATACTGGATCTGGCCGCCACTGCGGTCGGTGGACTGTCCCAGCACGAAGCGGTTGTTGAGAAGCTTCGTGACCGGCTGACCGTTGATGAACTGGTCGGGAGCAACGTTCCCGATGTCGGCATCGGAGGCCCCGCCCGCGATCAATGTGGGCATGCGCGTCACGTCAATCACCACCCAGTCCGCGTAGGCGTCCGAGCGGAAGTCATCTAGGTCAATGCCCGGGTTGATGGGCGTGGTGTAATTGAAGACGGTCCAACCGGTCGGGAGGGCGCCTTCCGCCACGGAGTCGAAATTCTCGGCCGCAAATGGCGCGGTCAGGACCACGTTCACGTAAGTCTTCACCGTGAACGAGTTCTTCTGCGTCTTGGTGTTGTTCGCGCTGTCCTTGAAGGTGACCTCGTAGCTATGGGTCGAGCCGGCGGCGAGCAGGCCGGGCGGATCAAAGGTCAGGGTGGTCACATCGCCATTCTTGACGACGCTGGCGGACACCGCGGCATCGTCGAACTTCAGCGAAACGTCGGCCGGAACCACCGTCGTCGCGGCGTCCTTGATGGCAACCGTCACCACCACCGCCGGGGAGACGTTCTTGGCGTCGGCGCCGGGCTGGGCCGAATCAATGGCCGCAGTGGTCGGCTCGGGAATCTGGCTGACGTTGAGACCCTTCTTGCCGTTGTCAAAGATGCGGAACACCTCGGATGCAGTGAGGGCTCGGCGCCAGATTGCGACGTCGTCAATGCCCGTCCCGCCGTGGCGAACGCTGCCGCCGTCCGTGTAGGTGCCGGTGCCGTCGTTGCCGATGTTCACCGCCAATTCAAGATCGTCGGTATCCACCGAGCTCGGAGCCCCGGCGGGGTCCAGGCGGGCGGCCGAACTGTTGATCTGCACACCATCGAGGTAGGTGATGATGTTCCCGGTGCGGGCCACGGTCATGGCAAGGTGGTGCCACTCCCCGGAGGGCAGGAGGTTGCCGCTGCTGTCGAAGTCCCGGCGGGAATAATCGGCTTCCTTGAAATTCCACTGCACGCGCCGGTCACCGCCGGTCGCCAGCACATAGCCGCGGTTGCTGCCGCTGTTCCAGTTCTTGTTGGAGAAGAACGCGGGGTCGCCTGCGAATTCGTTCAGTTGAACCCACATGGACACGGTGAAATCCGTCGAATCCCCGAACAACACGTCCGGCACAGTGCCCAAGGTGACGTAGTCGGCGGAACTGCCATCCAACGCGTTGGCGACAAACACCGCCTTGCCCAACTGGCCGGGGTTCAGCAGGGGAGTGCCCACGGCGGTGCCATGGTTTGCCTTGCCGGAGATGTCGTTGAAGGAGGCATCAAACGGGAGATGGACGACCAGACCGTCCTTGAGGGCGGCCTGGAGTGAAAAGGCCGCTGGACCGGCCGTTAAGGCGCCGGCGATCAGGGCTCTGAACAGGATGTTTGTTTTCATGATGTGGTGAGGAACGGGGAAATTGAAAATCGGCTACTTGGAAGCCCGGTAAGCCTCCACGGCCGCCTGCGCCTGGGCGTTGCCGGCGGCGGCGGACTCCTGGAGTTTGATGAGCAGGGCCTGCTGCGAGCGGGCGGCGGCTTCGTGCTGTTCGGCGGTGAGATCGGCGCGCTGGTTCATCTCGTTGAGCACGCCCCAGGCCGTAACCGGGTCGTTGGCCTTCAAGGCGGCATCCGCCTCGTCGGCGAGTTTCTTGGCCTCGCCGGAAGAACCGGCAAAGCCCTGTTTCAAGGTGGACCCAACCTGCTCGGCGGTGAGGGGTCCAGGCGCCTCATTCCGGCACCCGGCCAGCAGTGCCAACGCGACCGTCACGGCCGCCATTCGTAGGTGTGTCATGTTCAAAACTTGGGCTGATCCTGCGGAATGCCGCCGGTATACCAGCGGAAGTCCACGTTCTTGGTGTAGCGGATGCTCGAGACGTTGCCGGGAACCCAGACGGTGTTGCAGAAGGTCCGGCGATGACGGAACCACTCGTATTCCATCGGCTTCCCCGGATACAGCGACTTAAGGGAAAACTTCCACTGGAAGAGATTCTCGGAGCGGCCGGTGCCGGGGAAAATCGCCAGCGTGTCGTCCCCGCCATCCATCCGCTGCTCGGCGGCATCCTGGCAAAAGATCGTCGTCTGCGGGCTCAGCATGCTCGTGATCTTGGTCGCCTTGGTGAAACCCTCACGGCTGGCGTAATCGGTGACGGCAAACTGGTTGAGCCCGTAACTGGAATCGAGCCACCAGGACATGGGCCATTTTCCCCCTCCCCGCCCGGCGTCCCGCCAATCGTCCACCGTCCGGGCGCTGGGGCACCGGAAGGTCCGCTTGGCGGAGCCGATGTATTTGACGTAAGCCACCCCCCAATAGGCCAACCCGTCGTTGGGCTGGAGAAAATCATTGGCCGTCGGCGAGGCCGTCCACTGACCGTCATTCGGCGCGAGACCGCCGACGTTGTAGAACGATTCATTGAAATCCGCGGCGTATTGCTGCGTCGCCAGGCTCACCTGACGCAGGTTGCTCATGCAGGCCGCCTGGGCGCCTTTTTCCTTGGCCTTGGAAAGCGCCGGGAGAAGCATGCCCGCCAAGATGGCAATGATGGCAATGACCACCAGCAGCTCAATCAGCGTGAACGCGCAGTTGCGGGAAGCCCGCGTCGGCCTGCCTGGGGTGAATACGGCCATTGGTGGTAGCATCCGAAAACGTGGTTCGATTGAAAATGACGGCCTTGGATTAAGACAGTGAAACCAAAACGACCAGCGACGTTTGTGTAACGCCCAGCCGACGGTTCAACCCTTCACCAAAGCGTAATTCATGTCGCTAACAGACCACGCCAACCACGGAAAATCCCCCATCAAGGGCAGCGCTTCGTCCGAGCCGCTTCCGCCCCTGAGTCTTTCTCCTGTCGTGCGCCGGAAATATCTCGGTCCGATCCGGCAGTTGGGGGACCGCGAACTGGCCGTCCGCCTGGGCGAGCGCGGGCAGTCGTGGTTCTTTCTCCTGGGCACCGACAAACCCTCCATCGCCGCCCGCCGCGCGAGCGAACTGGTCCGGCTGTCCGAAGAGTCGTCGCTCCATGCCATCGCCGGCCGCTACTCGCGGGAACTGACGATGTCGGTTTACTGGCTGGACCGGCCGCAGTCGTGCACCTACGCAACCCTGTGCACCCACGCGGACAAACACGCCCCTCCGGTGCCGTCCGGCGACATTCCCCGGATCAAGGTGGGCATTTTGGAACCCGACGCAGCCTTCCGGCAGGCCGTTTCTTTCTGGCTGGCCCGGATTCCCGGAGTCACTCCGGTGTCACTCAGCCCGGCGCCGGTCGCGGACCAGCATCGGGCGGGCGTCCAGGTGCTGCTTGTGAACGCCTACGCCCCGTCGCTCAATTTCGCAGCCCTGCGGGAAGCGTGGCGGCGCACTGCGCCCGGCGTTCCGGTCTTCGGATACAGCATCCTGCCCTCCAGCGACGACGTGTTCATCCAGATGGGTGGCGGACAGGAGGGCTACTACCTGCGGCGGCGACATCCGCTCGACCTGCTTGAACCGCTGGGTTTTTCCCACGAGCCCCTGCCCCATTCGCGGGAACTGCTGCAACTCCGGGTGCGCCGCTACTTCCAGAACCTGTTCGCGATCGGCGACGATTCCGCTCCGGCCGGCAGTCCCTACCAGCTCACCCCGCGGGAGACCGACGTGCTGGGCTGCCTGCAAAAGGGACTTCACGACAAGGAAATCGCCAGCGTGCTCGGCATCAGCCCGCAGACGGTTCATACGCACCTGAAGCGGATCTTCGAGAAACTCGGTGCCCACACCCGCACCGAGGCGGTGATGAAGTTCCTGCAGAAGTAGGGAAGACAGTCCGTCCAAAGAGCCCGGCAACAGTAGTAGACGAGGCGACCAGTCTCTTTTTTCCGCGAAGAACGGAGCCTCCTCTCGTCGGCTGCTACAAATGCAGGAGTTCTTGCACGGGCCGTCAGGGATGGCCGCTCAGGCGTCCAAGGGAACACCGGCGATCGGAACGGGAGGCCATTTCCCCCGCCTCCCGCCCGGAAACGGGCAGCACCTCAGCCTTGGGCCACAAGCGCGTTGATCTGGCTCGCGGCGTAGCCGGCCCCGAAGCCGTTGTCGATGTTCACCACCGTCAGGCCGCTGGCGCACGAATTCAGCATGCCGAGCAGCGCCGTGAGTCCGCCGAAATGCGAGCCGTAGCCCACACTGGTCGGCACACCAATGAGCGGCTTGCCGATCAGCCCGCCCACCACACTGGGCAACGCGGCCTCCATGCCGGCGACGCAGATGACCACGTTGGCGGACTGGATTTCGTCGAGCCGACGAAACAGCCGGTGCAGGCCGGCCACGCCCACGTCGTAGATGCGGCGCACCTCGTTGCCCATGAAGTCGGCCGTGAGCGCCGCCTCCTCGGCCACGGGCAGGTCACTGGTGCCGGCGCAGACGACGGCGATGACACCGGGGCGTTTGGCCAGCGGCTTCCGTTCAAGCGTCAGGCACCGCGCCGCCTCGTGATGGACGCCGGTGCGGAACTTCTTCCGAAAGGCCTTCGCGTGGTCGGGCGTGATGCGCGTCACGAGCACCCGGTCGTTGGCAGCGACAATCTTCTCGGCGATGGCGACCACCTGGGCGGGCGTCTTGCCGGCGCCGAAGATCACCTCGGGAAAACCCTTGCGCAGGGCCCGGTGGGTGTCCACGGCGGCGAAGCCGAGGTCCTGCACCGGTGCGGCCTGAAAGGCACGCAGCACGGCGTCGCGGTCGGTTTCACCGCGTTGGAAACGGTCGAGGAGGGCGGCGGCTTCGGTGGGGGTCATCAGCGCCGGCCGTTCCGTTTGGCAGTGGCGAGAAGGCGGCTGAGACAGGCACCCACCTTGGGCAGCCGTTCGGGATTCAGCCACGCCCGTTCAAGCCAGAACCCGGGCAGGCTGAATGAAGTCACCCGCTCCTCACCTTGGGCGAACTCCACGAACTGTTCACCCGACCGGTGAAAGAAGCGGTGCTCCAGCTTCCGCGGATCCAGCAGCCAATACTCCTGCACCTGATGCAGTTCGTAGGCGGCAAACTTGCGGATGCGGTCGTTGTCGGCCGTGGAGGGCGAGAGCACTTCGACCGCAAGCGTCGGCTGGGTGGCAATGTGGTTCTCGTGAAAATGGACCCGCTGTTCGTTGGTGAAGTAAGCCAGGTCAGGCAGGAAGGTTTCCCGCACCGACAGGCGCACGGCGACGTTTTCGCGGTGGACGACACCCAGTTCGAGTTCCTGCACGAATCCCACCGTCAGCGGGTGCAGAAAGTTGAGCAGGTCGGCGTGCCGAAGACTGACGGGCGAGTGCATAAAAATCTGGCCGCCGATCAGGTCGGCACGGGTGTCTTCATCCACCCAATCGAGGAACTGCTCCGACGTGATGAGGCGCCCTGGCGCCTTCTTGGGCAGCGCCAAGCCGTTGGGATCGCGCCAGCGTCGCCTGGCGTTCCTGTCACTGGATGCTGCTGTGACCATGCCGGCAGCTTAGGGAGAGTCAGTCACGCGGACAAGCTGGCTTAACCCAGCCGAAGATCACCGCTGGAAAGCCCTTTCGGGACGCCCGGTGCGTGTCCACGGCGGCGAAGCCGAGGTCCTGCACCGGTGCGGCCTGAAAGGCACGCAGCACGGCGTCGCGATCGGTTTCACCGCGTTGGAAACGGTCGAGGAGGGCGGCGGCTTCGGTGGGGGTCATTGTAAATCGCCAAACACGCGAGTCCGATTATGCAGACTAGATTCTGCGCGAACCAGCGGATATCGGCCTCTATCGGGTTTTGCGTTGTTCACTCGTCCTGGACTCCGGCTGTGATTCGGCACCGGTAGATGGTCTCACCCCGAAACTGCGTTTACAGAGTTCGCCGATCAACTTCACGACCACCGCATACCCGAATAGCATCGCCGCCCCTCCGCCGAACAGGGTTCCAACCGCTTTCAAGAACTCCCAATCGCGGACGAACAGGCCGTATCCAATCGTCACGACCAGAAACACCGCAACGCCTGCGACCAGCAGACGGAACTGTGCTTCCTGCCATCTGGGTTCCTCTTCCCACATAGCCTATCCGAGTTTGATCGCCTTCCCCTCCGCGATGCTCCGGTAGATGCCTTCGATGACCTTGAGGTCCGCGAGGCCCTCTTCGCCGGGGACGCGCGTGGGGCGGTTCTTCAGGATGCACTCGGCGAAGTCGTCGAGTTCGGCGGCGAAGTGGTCCACCTGCGGCAGGTCGAGCGGGCCCTTGCTGGTGCGGCCGTTGAGCCCGCCGTAGCCGTAGGCCTGCGGGCCGAGTTCGAACCAGCCGTTGTCCGCCAGGCCGCGCAGGTAGTTCATACCGTTGAAGGCGTAGCTGGTCGCGCCCTTGGCGAGCACGCCGCCGGGAAACTTCAGCTCCCACGTGATCGTCTCGTCCACCTCGGCGAACTTGACTTTGTCGGTCTTGGTCTCGAACGCCTGCACCGACACGGGTTCTTCGCCCACGAGATAACGCATGCCCTGCAATGCGTAGATGCCGACATCCATCAGTGCGCCCCCGCCGGCGAGCGCCTTGCGGAGGCGCCATTGTTTGGGATCGCCGATCTTGAAGCCGAAAGCGGCCTCGACGCACTTGAGCTTGCCGAACACCTCGTAGCGGCTCAGGCGGATCATCTCCAGATGGTGGGGCGTGAACTGGCACCGGTAAGCCACGCCCAGCTTCCGCTTGGCCTGTCGGCAGGCGTCGATCATTTGCTGGCACTCGGCGGCGGAGTTCGCCATCGGCTTCTCGGTGAAGACGTGTTTGCCGGCCTTCGCAGCGCGGATCACATATTCGGGATGCAGCGAGTTCGGCAGGACGACATAGACGATGTCCACGTCGGGGTTGTCCTTGAGGGAGTCGAACTGCTCGTAGCTGTAACAGTGGCTAGCGGGAATGCCGTATTGGGCCTGCCACTTCGTGAGCTTCTCGGGCGTGCCGCTGACGAGGGCGGTAAGCTGGCACAGCTTGGTGTTCTTCGCGAGCGCCGGCGCGATCTGGTTCGTGGCCAGGCTGCCCAGGCCGACCAGTGCCACGCCGAGTTTTTTCTGCGGTTCCTGCGCGCGGGTGGTGAGGATGAACGGAGCGGAAGCGGCCAGGGCGGCAGACACCTTCACAAAGGAGCGGCGGTTCGTGTTCATGGACGGGGAGCTTGCGGCAGCCGCCAATTCTCGCGAGGCGAAAGTGCCGGCATACAGTCACCCGGGCTGTCCTTGCGGCACGGACCCGAAACATCCATGTCCGCCGCCGCGATGTCCGGCCGAACGGCGGAGCGGCAGCTCCGCCCCACTCAGGTAGGGCTGCGTGGCCGCGCGGCCGCCACCGCCATGTCGAGCCAATCGGCCCAACGCTCCAGGACTGCTGCGAAAAGATCCCTTCACCGAAACGCTTCGGCAGGACTCACCGGAAAGGAACCCGGATCCAGGAGGCGGCGACCAGCAGCGCGAACAGTCCCCACGAAATCCGGTTGGCCACGGGCAGCCACCGCGAGGGCAGCAGCGCCGCCGCCCCGCCGAGCAGCAGTCCGCCGGCAAACCCGATCGCGTGCGCGAGCACATCTGACGTCAGCGACGTTCCGAACTGGATGAAGAGGAACGTGCCGCCGGCGAGGCCGCCAAGGATGACCCGCGTCCCGCGGCGGCCGTGACGCCAGAGCGGCAGGGCCTGGACCGCCAGCATGCCCACCGCCGCCATCACCATGCCGGAAGCGCCCAGCCCGTATCCCGGATGATCCGGCCGGACCCACAGCGCGACGACGTTCGCCCCGGCCCCGGCCAGCAGCATGACCAGGCTCGCCAGCCCCGCGCGATAGCGGGCCAGCGCAAGTCCGAGAAACACGGAGCCGGTCATCGCGTTGGTCGCGAGGTGCGCGATGTCCTCGTGCAGCCAGAGCGCGGTGAACGCCCGCCACCACTCGCCCCGGCCGGCCGCGGCATAGGCGAACGTCCCCTCCGCCAGCCGGTCGCCCACCGCGTGGATCAGCGCCAGCACGGCCACCCAGATGAGCACGCCCGCATGGAAAGTGAGCTCGGAATCGGGCAGCGGATGTTCCCAGCGCGACCGGCGCGATTCGTGATGATACAGCCGCAGCGCCTCCAGCGCCCGCGCCTGCTCGGAGGCCGGCATCGCCAGCTGCCACCCGCCGGACTCGGGATCGCGGTCCAGCGCGCACGCGATGCCCTGGCTGACCAGCACCAACGACCAGTCCATCGCCTGCTCTTCGGAGCGGGCGCGGATGACGGCCGGGGCGACTGAGTCCACGGCCGGGAGAGTCGCGGCCGAAGCCACGCGGGCAAATCCATGTTCGCTTCCCGGGCGGGACTGAATTCCGCGGGCCGCGCGTTTGCCGGCTGGCCTTCCGGTATCTAGCTTCGCGCCCGTGAAACCGTTCCCGCTTCTCCTCGGCAGCCTGTTGCTCCTGCCCGCGGCTCTGGGTGAACCCACCGTGCTGTTCTCCGAAGACTTCACGAAACTGCCCGACGGCGAACTGCCGGACCCGCCGTTCAAGGTGCTCGACGGGCAGTTCAAGGTGCTGGCGGAAGGCGAAGCCCGTTTTGTCGAGCTGCCCGGCGCGCCGTTGGAGAGTTACGGCTTCCTGTTCGGCCCGGCGAATCCGTCGGGCGTCGAGGTGTCCGCCCGCATCTTCGGCACCAAGACCGGCCGGAAGTTTCCCACCTTCGGGGTCGGCCTGAACGGCGCGAGCGGCTACCGCCTGCAGGTGTCGCCCGCCAAAAACGCGCTCGAGCTGTTCCGCGGCGACGAGGTGGTGGCCACGACCGCGTTCAAATGGGCCGCCGGCGAATGGACCCGGCTCAGCCTCGCGCTCCGGGCGGAAAAGGACGGCACCTTCCTGCTGGAAGGCGCGGCCTCGGCCGGCGGGCCGGTCCCGGCCTCCGTGCTGCTCCGTCACACCGAGACCAAGGTGCAACCGGCGGGCAAGGCCGGCGCCTGGGGCATGCCCTTCAGCGGCACGCCGGTCCGTTTCGACGATCTCAGGGTGACCAAGCTCGATTGAGCCGCGCGTGAATCCCCGGGACTTCTACCGCCATTGTCCGCGCTGCGGCGTGGCCCAGGCCGAAACGCCGGCCGGAAACGTGTTCACGTGCGCTGGCTGCGGCTTCCGGCTGTTCTTCAATCCCGCGGTCGCCATCGCGGTGTTCATCCGGCGCGAGGATGGCCGCGCGCTGTTCATTCACCGCGCCAAGGAGCCCGGCCAGGGTCGCCTCGCCCCACCGGGCGGTTTCATTGACCTCGGTGAACGCGCCGAAGAAGCCGCCCGGCGCGAGATCCGCGAGGAAGTCGGGCTGGAACTGGCCGATGTGACCTTCCTCTGCTCACAGCCCAACTCCTATCACTACGCCGAGGTCACCTATCCGGTGCTCGACTTTTTCTTCACCGCCCGCGCCCTCAACGCGGAAGGTGCCGCGGCGCTGGACGACGTGGCGAAGTTCGAATGGCTTGACCCGCTTTCAGTCCGGCCCGAGGCCATGGCCTTTCCGTCCATGCAGACGGCGCTCGCCCAGTGGCAGGAGCAACTGCGACGGCACTGAACCCCGCGCATCCGAACACCGCCCCCGTCCCCCTCGCTTCCACTCGGAGTGGAGGAGAGGGCTGGGGAGAGGAGATGCTCCGAAATCTCCACTGCCAGGCTGCGGGCTTGCCCCCTCCCCGCGCTTCGCTGCAGGGAGAGGGAGTGAAGCGACCGGGGTCTACCGATTTCCCCCGTCGCCTCGCCGCGGCGGGGCGCATCTTTTCATCGTGCTTGGGCTGACATCAGGCCGGTTGCCTGCAAATCGTCCGGCCCCGTCCGAGAGTGATTCCCTCTCCTGGGGGAGAAGGCAAGGGTGAGGGCGGGCGTCCTTCCATCTGGCCGTCTTTGACCGGGAAGAGTGAGGCTGGCCCGCCCTCACCCGACCTCTCCCCCAGGAGAGGAGATTCCGCAGCCAGCGCCCTCCCCAACGAGCGCCGGGAAAGGCAGTTGGGTTCCGGGGCCATTGAACCGAGCGAAGCAGATTTCGACGGGGATTCATGCGGACGTGGCCGTCCGTGACCCGTGGCCCAGCCTCCCGAAAGATTTTTTCACTTTTTGTGTAAATCCCGTCCGCGGTTTCCGTGGAACTACATAGAGGGGAGTTGGGGGCAGCGGCTTTGGAAAACCTCCGGGGGGAGGAAAAGCAACCGCGCCGCA